>JRYL01000775.1_pt1 | contig 15662 bp, 22 predicted proteins | sample 235391 | NCBI WGS metagenome assembly JRYL01 (sample SAMN03074223, study PRJNA261481) | activated sludge metagenome | biome: Wastewater Treatment Plant; feature: Wastewater; material: Activated sludge; isolation source: activated biomass of a wastewater treatment plant treating wastewater from... ... | reverse complement strand
GATCTTGAGAGACGTTGCCATAGTGGGACTCTTATCACGTAGTAATACCAAGTGATAATCTAGCCCTTTTCTACCCCCGAGTCCATCCCTAGCCTTGTCCGGCAAACGATCATTAGGCGGCCATGCCGGACATTGTCCGATAACATGCTTGTGCAACGGGTTTTCGGACAATAAGATAGACGGACGGAATAACGGACAAGAGGGTGGGCAATGGCGCTGATCGGCTATGCGCGGGTATCGACGGCGGAACAGGACACCGCCTTACAAACGGACGCACTGCGCAACGCGGGTTGCGGGCGGATTTTCGAAGACACGGTTTCCGGCGCGAAGACCGAGCGGCCCGGTCTGGCTACCGCCTTGGCATACGTGCGCGACGGTGACGTGCTGGTGGTGTGGCGGCTGGACCGGCTCGGGCGTTCGCTGCCGCACCTGATCGAAGTCATCGGCGCACTGGAGGCGCGTGGTGTCGGCTTCCGGTCGCTGACCGAAAGCATCGACACCACCACATCGGGCGGGCGGCTCATCTTTCATGTGTTCGGGGCATTAGGCCAGTTCGAGCGCGACCTGATCCGCGAGCGCACCAAGGCGGGGCTAGCTGCTGCCGCCGCACGCGGGCGCAAGGGTGGCCGCAAACCGGTCGTCACCGCTGAGAAACTGCAACGAGCCAAGGAACACATCGCCAATGGCCTGAATATCCGAGAGGCCGCAGCGCGCCTCAAGGTTGGGAAGACGGCCCTTTACGCTGCCCTGCAAGCGGCGAGTGCAGCGGACTCCTGACATTACGTGCTGTCGCCTTCTGAAAACGACAAGTTTTCCTGGCTGTTGTGTACCCTCAACTGTTAAAATTCCCGTTCACTTTTCTTTGCTCGTTAAAGGTATGGGAAAGTTGCGTTTTGGGTATGCCCGAGTCTCAACCGACGATCAGACGACCGCCCTTCAAGCCGATGCATTGAAGCAGGCGGGGTGTTCGCGCGTCTATGAGGACAAGGCCAGCGGCAAGGCCAGCATGGCGCGTCCGCAGCTTGAAGAATGCCTGGCCGATCTTCGAGAGGGCGACACCCTCGTGGTGTGGCGACTCGACCGATTGGGGCGCAGCCTGCCCGACCTCGTGCGCATCGTCACCGAGCTGGAGCAGAAGGGAGTGGCCTTCGAGAGCTTGACCGAGCGGATCGAAACCAGCTCAGCGTCAGGCAAACTGATCTTCCATGTGTTCGCGGCGTTGGCCGAGTTCGAGCGCAACCTGATCCGCGAGCGCACCAAGGCTGGCCTTGCTGCTGCCCGCGTCCGTGGCCGAGTTGGCGGCAGGAAGCCGAAGCTCGATGCGAAGCAGATCAGGCAGATCAAGACGCTTTTGCGAGATCGCAATACGAGCGTCACCGAACTGGCGAAGGACTACGGCGTTTCACGCACGACCATATACAAGCACTGCGGCGTTGTGCCGCCGAGCGAACTCATAGAAGGGACAACATGACCAAGAAGACCACCGCGTTCGACGTATTCGAGAAGTGCGTTCAAGCAGTCCAAGCTGGGGAGCTGATCGAATCCGTCTCGGCGAAGGACAAAGAGTTCCACTTCCAGAACTGGTTTCAAAAGAGGCTTCAAAGCCTGTCGATGCACTTCGAAGGGTCGGGCCGCAACACCTACCCAGATTTTTGCTTGGTGGAGCACACTGAGGGGTATGAGATCAAGGGCCTGGCATGGCCTGGTCGCGAGCGTGACTACGACTCGAACAGCCAGGTGCCGACCGGCTATCACAACGGCCGCCAAATCTTCTACGTGTTCGGCCGCTACCCGGCTGACCTGTCTGGCTATGCCGACCAAGGCAACGGCCGCAGGCAGTACCCAGTGGTTGACCTTGTGGTTTGCCACGGCGACTTCCTCAACGCCGACCACAACTACGTCCACAAGAACAAGAGCGTGAAGGGCTTTGGCACCTACGGCGACATCATGATTCGCGACCGCAAGATGTACGTCGCGCCGACGCCGTTTGCGCTCACCGAGGGTACGACGGGCCTGATGACCTTAATCTTGCCGGAGGACTTCGGCAGCGATGACCGCTATCAGGTTGTTGGCAACCTCACGCGGGTCGAAGCCGAAACGCTGGTGGTTGGCTACAACTTCGACCTGCGCACGAACGAGCTGAAGGCCGAGCGCGTGCCCAATCCCAACAAGGGAACTCAGCACCGATTCGTGGCCTATCGACTCAAGGATCAAGCGAGCAAGCCTGTCGCCATGACTGGCACACAGGTACAGCCTGACGAGAACTACCAGCCTGACGACGGATGCGAATGAACACCATCAACGACAAGATCGGGCTCGCCCATCCGGCCGCAGCGACCGCGCTGGAGTGCGACTTCCCGCTGGTCGAGATTAGCCAGATCGCCGAGCAAGAAAGCTGGCGGAAGGAGATCAATCGGCCGATCTACCACATCCATAAGTGGTGGGCGACCCGGCTTGGGTCGGTATTTCGTGGCATCGCCCTTGGTGCATTGAGCCAGCCCGGCACCGACACCTGGGCGCAGTTCTACAAGACGCACGACTTGAGGGGCAAGGTCGTGCTTGATCCGTTCATGGGTAGCGGCACTACGCTTGGCGAGGCCGTCAAGCTGGGTGCTAAGGCTATCGGCTGCGACATCAATCCGGTCAGTACCTTCCTCGTGCGCCAGGCGTTCACGCCGGTGTGCGAGACCGAGCTGCGCGCCGCTTTCGAGCGGCTGGAGCGTGATGTGGCACCGGAGATTCGACGCTACTACCGGACGCGCGATCCTCAGACGGGTGAGCTGATCCAGGTGTTGTACTACTTCTGGGTCAAGACGGTGACGACGCCCGAGGGCGAGGTCATCCCCTTGCTGTCGCGCTACGTGTTTTCGCAGGACGCCTACCCGAAGAAAAAGCCGCGAGCGCAGATCGTGTGTCCCGGCTGCTGGGGCGTGCTGGAAGATCGCTACGACGCGACCGACCTGAACTGCCAGCACTGCGGCCACAAATTCAATCCGCAGGAAGGCCCCGCCGCAGGCCAGTACGTCACCACCAAGAGCGGCCACCGCTACCGCATCAAGGAGCTTCTGCCAAAGGATGGCACGCCACCCGCTCATCGCATGTACGCGATGATGGCCTTACGAGCCGATGGGTCAAAGGTTTATCTGCCCGTGCGGGATGAGGACTTGGCCCTTTATGAGGAAGCCCAGGAACGCCTTGCAACTGAGGCGCTGCCGCTGCCGGAAACCGCCGTTCGACCTGGCCACAACACTGACCAGGCGCGGGGTTACAACTACACCCAATGGCGCGAGTTCTTCAACGCGCGCCAACTGCTATGTCTTGGCCTGTTGCTGCGGGAAATCCTGACTATCGACGACCTAGCCGTCCAGGAGCAGATGCTGTGCTTGTTCTCCAGCACCTTGGAGTTCAACAACCTGTTTTGCAGCTTCAAAGGCGAGGGAACTGGTGCCGTGCGGCATATGTTCTCCAACCACATCCTCAAGCCGGAGCGTACCCCGCTGGAGAACTCCGTGTGGGGCACTGACAAGAGCAGCGGCACGTTCAGCACTCTGTTCGAGTCTCGCCTGTTGCGGGCGAAGCGCTACCTCGATGAGCCGTTCGAGATCGCGCTAAACCACGACCAGGACGGCAACCGTGCTGGCTCGCACAAGACGGTGGCCAGCCACCCGATCCGTGCCCATCGCGTCGAAACCTGGCAGGAATTGGAGGCAGCCGATCATGGCCTCATGATCCTCAATGGCGACAGCTCAAGGCTCCCTGTGCCTGCGGGTTCTGTGGATGCAGTGGTGACTGATCCGCCTTACTTCGACTTTGTGCACTACTCGGAGTTGAGCGACTTCTTCTTTGCGTGGCTCTCCCCTGCGCTGCGTCAGCGCTATCCCTGGATGGCCCGCGAGGACTCGTCTGACCAAGGCGAGGTGCAGCACAAAGACCCGCGCGTGTTCGCCCGGCAGCTTGCGTCGGTGTTTACCGAGGCGTGTCGTGTGCTCAAGGACGATGGCGTGTTGGCGTTCAGCTTCCACCACTCGCGCGCAGAGGGTTGGTCGGCAATCTACGAGGCGATCAATAAGGCAGGTCTGGCCGTGGTCGCTGCACATCCAGTCCATGCGGAGCTGCGCGCAGCAAGTCCCAAGACAGCGGCCAAAGACCCGATCAGCCTTGATGCGATCCTTGTGTGTCGCAAAAAGGCGTTTGCTCTGCACCAGTCGCCTGCTCTTCAAGATGTCCGCCAGGCCGTTGATGCGCTGGCAGCACGACTACAAGCCGCTGGCCTTCGCATTTCGGCGGGCGACCGCTTCGTGATTGGCGCGGCGCAGACCTTGATTGCACGAGCTGCTGATGATCTGGGCTTCGACGAAATCAAGGTCGATCTGGAGGCAATCCGGCTGGCCGTTGGGCCAAAGGCCGGGGTTGCGGACGATGCGACGGAGACGGCCGACGCCGAGCTGGCGATGGTGTGAGGCGCGCGGATGTCAGACCTCAGCGGGAGTGAGCGCCGGAAGTTGGAAAAGCTGCTTGGTATGGGCGGCGGGTACGTCCTGAACTTCTCTGACCGCACCTTCGGTGACTTCTTCGACGAGTACCGGGTCGAGATTGACGCCGAACGGTACAAGGCGCGGGGTACGTCCAAGGCCAATCGGATGCGTACCTTCTGGGATGTGGATGGCAATCATGTCGTGGGGCGGGTCATTGGCGGGCTGATCGAGTATGCGACCGATGAGCAGTGCTTTGGCGACAGCAATCCGCTGCTGATCGACGACTGCCGAAAGATTGCCCAGCGTCTTCTCAGTGACCAGCCGGTGGCCGAGCTGGATGCGCTGACCGCCATCGCAGATGAGCGGGATTTCGAGGTGGTGGCAGAGCATGTCCGCGAAGCCATCGAGAAGAACCAGCCCGAGGGCGGGCTGGATCGACTACATACCTTCGTCAACAAGTTCATCCGTGTGACGTGCGAGCCACGCGGCATCACGATCACTCGTGACAAGCCGCTGCACAGTGTCTTCGGCGAGTACGTCAAGGCGCTCCGGGAAGGTGGCCACCTTGAGTCGGCCATGACCGAGCGCATTTTGAAGTCCAGTATCTCAGTGCTGGAAGCCTTCAATGATGTGCGCAACAACAAGAGCCTTGCACACGACAACCCGATCCTGAACTACGAGGAAAGCCTGCTGATCTTCAACCACGTTGCGGCATCCATCCGCTTCATCAAGGCGTTGGAAACGAAGATCAAGGCTCAGGCCAAGGTGGCAGAGCAGCAGGCTGCACGGTTTCCGTGGGATGAGAGCATTCCATTTTAGATAGCTATATAGCTAGCTATCTTCATTTGCCCGGCGATATGCCTCAAAGCTGTCGAGCAGGCTCTGGTACTGGCGGTGTGCCTCTGTGCCCGGTGGGGCGAAATTCGGCAGAGGCGGCTGAGTGCCCATCGGCCAGTGCTCGATGAGTTGATCGTCGTCGTCATCATTCGTCCGTGGGCGGCCTCGTGGCCGCTTAGGTTTCTCGTGGCCAGCCTTCTCCAGTTCGGCAGATAGCGCCTCGATGGCGGCCCACATTGCAGCGGGGTCAGCAGGTTTAGCCACGCACTCGCGTAGCGCCGTGGTGGCCGCTTCCATCGTCTTGGTGACGGCATCTAGGGCGATACCAAGCTGCTTTTTGCGGTACTCCGCATCGTGTTTAACCTTCCATGCGGCCCATTCCGCTTGCTCTTCTTCGGTGAGCAGTTCGCGGGCTTCGGCGGAAAGCTCCGATGCCCAGCGGTCGATGGTGCAGATGACTCGCTGGCGTCGGCGTCCTGTGGCTGTGCGCTCGTCTGTCCGCCGGAGGCATTGGACGGTGTTCCCTTCGACCGTTATCCCGCCCAACGACTTATTCACGTAGAGCGTGACTTTGAATTGCATTGTTTAGTGCTCTTGATTGGCTGATAGCTGTGACTATACGCAATCGGCGAAATGCAGACACTCGATCTCGGCGGTGTCGAACTCGATGCCCGCCACGGTGAACCGCTCGCCGACTGCGAGAGTGGGGGCGTTGCCGATGCGCAGCCGGAATGTGTTGTCCGGTTGCTGGATGACGTAGGTGCCATCAGGATCGGCATCGAGTACAGCGGACGTTACCCGCTCGAACTCGACACGATCCTCGTTCAGTCGCCAGATTGAGGCCATTCGCCCAGTTCCTCGATGACGACCGACACCCGGTATCGCCTGTCTTTTTCCGCCTTCGGCAACATGGCGACCAGCGAGGTCATCATGTCGGCAGGGCGATCAGTGACGGCTGTCGTGCAGATGGCTTCGTCTCCGTAGCATGACCGAGCCGATGTTGTGAGGACAGGTTGTGCCTTCGGCTGGTTAATTGTGGGTAGCAGGAACGGGCCTTCGACAATCGGTGATGTGTCCGCTTGGTGGTTGATGACAAAGTACGCGGCAGCCCCAGCCGCAGTCAGCAACGCGACCGCGGTGAGGATTTGCCTTCCGTACCACCTCCAGAAGCCTTTGGGTTTGTAGGTGTTCGGGAAGGAGTCTTCCAAGTTAGGGGTGGGTTTTTTCTCTTCGGGCGGCACAGCTTCATCGAACAGGCCCGGCGCGAAGTCGATCTGTGTTGTGGTGCTTGTCGTCATACTTGCAATTCCTCCGCTGTAACGGGCAGGGCGCTTGCGAGCAGATCAAGCTCGGTGGTGCTTGCCTCGGGCGATGCCGGGGATAGGGGTGGGAAGCCTCCATTCCTGCGGCGGTCCTGTGCCTTGTGTAACCCGGTTCGGTCGTAATACTCGACACTCTTGATTTGCCAATTCAGTCCAAGTGCCGAGAGAGCCGCCATGATGTCGTCGAGCAGCATCATGGCAAAACCGTCTTCCATGCAGGACTCTGCATTGGCACAGTGGGCGATTGGGCCAAGGGTTGGCCGGAGATATTGCTCACGAGCCAACGCCAAGTGAAAGGCTAAGTGTTCGCGGATGTCAGCCGGGATATATTCGTCGGCCCGATGGCTAAGAGCGAAAGCGCACCCGACTTCATCTGCTGCTGCTTGCAGTGCGGTCAGCAGGGTCTTGTAGTAGTTGGCGTTTACGTAGCGATGCACCTTGTCTGCGATAGGCATGGTGCCGATGTTTGTGGGTGGGGTCACGCGCATGTCGGTGTCTTCCCTTGGAGGTAGTGGTCGGCCTCTGCTGCCAACTCCTTGCGGGCAGCCTGTTCCTCGGCAAAGGCTGCCCAGTTGTACCCGTCAGGGCTGATCTCCCAGTGATAGCCTAGTGTTTTCAGCTCTGCGATGATGTCTTGCACGAGCTTGATGGCGTATCCGTCGTGGATACGAGCCGTCGCGTCCAGAAACTGTTGGCTTGGGTCTTTTTTCGGCCACAGGTAGCCCTCTCTCGAGAAGGCGACGCAGAAGGCCAGGTACTCAAGAATCTCATTCGAGATCGAGTCCTCTTTTTCCGGGGTGGTAGTAAAAGACGCACCGATGCCGGAAGCCGAAGAGTGGAGGGCTTCCAGCAGGTGTGCGAAGTACAGCTCATTGAGCCGTCGATGCACTACTGCGGCGATGCCGGGGGAAGTGATACAGGGTGGCAAGTAGTCCATCTCTTCGACCTCAGTTGATGCTGCGGGCAACGTCACCGCGTTGCGCCCGCTCATGTGCTGATTGAGCCTGCCGCCGCAGCCGCTCGGTCTTCTGTGACGTGTAGGCGGCCAGCAGGGCTTCGACACGCTCTTTCTTGCGGTAGATGGCTTCGGCCATGACGTTGCTGACGCCAACGGCATGGACGTAATCCGACCAGAGCGCCCGACTGGAGACCTTGGTGATGTTGTTATTCCACTCGGCGTCGCTGAGCCGACGCCCCGCCTCAGTCAGCAGCATCTCTTGGGTGCTCATCGTCTGATAGCCGCCGATGGGCGCGGTCGGTAGCGAGCCGTAGCCGTCCTTGTCAGNNCCAAACAGGATCGCGTGCTGTTCCTTGGTGTCCTTGCCCAGAATCGGGTAGTGCTGCGGGTTGCCGTCTTGGATCGGGAAAGTCGCGCAGAAATACGGGGCTGGGTCGGTCTTCCAGCCGATCCCCTGTTGCTGGTTGAAGGCGGACGGGAGTTGGCCGGGGTTGAAGGTGCCTTTCGATGCGCTCTGAGTGAAAGCCTTGGCGCGGGCCTCATCTTTCTGCGCGGTGCCGTAGGTGAAGTGCAGGTGCTTCACCATCGCGTCGCTGGGTGTGTTGCCGGACAGGCCGATGTACTGCCCGGCTTTGACCTCCATGCCCTGTTTCAAGCCGGTGGCAAAGCCGCTCATGTGGTAGTACGCCACCACGTCGCCATTGCTGCGCTCGATGAGGATCGCGTTGCCTGCCGAGCGCCGGTTGCCGATGAAGGTGATCTTGCCGTCCGTTGTGGCGTACAGAGGCTGCGACGCGCCACTGGTCGAGAAGTCCAGACCATCGTGCATGTGCGGCTTCTGGTTGGCGCTACCGAAGTTCCCTGCACCGCCGCCCCGGAATTTGCCGAAGCGCCCGGAGACGGTCTGTTTCTCGGTTGGCGACACCATGCAGGTATCGGCCAGTGCCGGAGTCACGGCCACCAGTGCGGCCAGAGCAAGCAGCTTGTGCATGGTCATGGCTCCCGGTACTCGTTTTCGTGGGCGGCGTAGCTGCCGTCAATGGTGCAGGTCAGTTGCACCGACTCCGGGCCAAATGGCTGATCGGCCATCAGGCTGCCCATCGACGTTTTGCGGTTGGGGAAGCTCTTGCCCTTGTTCAGCTTGGCCGCCTTGGCAACTTCGGCCAGCGTCCTGCCACGGATGTGCGAGGTGTAGCCGTGGCCCAGTTCGCCGCTGCCGTCATCGACCCAGACCTCAATCTCGGCCACCGGCAGACCGAATACCTTGAACCCGCTGGGCGGTGTCAGCCGGTAGTACTGTTCCTCGCCTGCTGGTTTGCGTGGCAGCAGGGCGCGGGTGGCTGGATGGTCGGGCAGGTCTTCGCGGCACTCCAGCGCGGCCTGCAACATCGGGCCAGCCACGGCCCAGAGTGTTGCGTTGGGTGCGGCTGGCTCGTTGTCGAGCAGCGGGACGGGCATCTGGGCGCAGACGATGCTGGAAAACGCCACCGCAGCAATTGTGATGAAGTGCTTGCTACGCATGGGCATGGCTCCTGATGTCGCTGTTGTGCTGTGCCCTGATGCGCATGGGCTTGATGGGCTTGGGGTCAGGCTGCTGCTTGGCCTGCCGGTCGAGCCACAGCTCGGCCAGCTCAGCAATAACCTGATCGTGCTCGCGCAGCCACGAGACGCGCAGTACGAGATAGCTGTCAGCGGTTTTCATGGGCGGGCCTCACGAGGTAGCGGTAAACGAGCCAGACCAGCGGCGTCAGGTACAAGATCGGGACAACGATGGCGAGGGCGATGGTTCCGAGCTGGGCAGCAGGCGGGCCATTCATCAGCGCATCGCGCTCGACGAACAAGGCGAGACATGTCCCGAGCACGCAGCAGATGTTGGTAACACGCTCGCGGCCAAGGCGAAGTAGGATGGATTGAATCATCTGGGCCATCACTGAATCCCCCGAACCCAGAGCATGTCGCGGACGTAGCGGCCAAACGCGCCTTCCACGAACAGCGTGCCGGAGCGCACTTGCCACGCCCGATAGCTCCAGCGAATCGCGTGGATCGAGAACGGCAGACACATGGATAGCACGCTTAGAACAATCATCAGTGGAGCGCCCACAGCCAGTTGCCATGCGGCCATCAAAAAGACGAGGGCGACCACCACCCAATAGGCGCGGGATTTGCGCAGATGGCTGGTGATGAGCTTGTCGCGCTCAGGATCGCCGAGAAACGCCAGCCGTTGCTTGCCGCGTGTCTCGGATCGGGCCTGCACGATGCGGGCGATTTCCTGCGGATCGTGCGGGGCGAACACGCGAAAGCCGCAGTGTGCGGAGCACTCCCACGGGTAAAGCGCCTTTTCGTCCGGTTGGGCATCGGCGGGCAGGTGCATGACACCGCGCCCGCACTCCGGGCATTGAGGGTGGCGCAGCGTGCGCCACAAGTCGCGGATGTAGCCGTTGTTCGCCTTGAGTTGTCGCCAGCCGAGCATCGACAGCGGCATATCGACAAAGGTAAAGCGGGCTGCGCGTTTCGCGCCGTTGATGATCTTCATGCGGGTTTCCTCCGGTTCTTGGCGGCACGGGCCAGCACGGCGTCTGCCACTGCGAGCAGGACGGCCAGCACGGCAGCGTCGGGGATCGGGTTTTGGGCGCCGTTCAGCATGGGCGGCCCTTCATGGCGTGGGGTTGTTGTCGCGGTCTGCCGCCTTCTTGGCGTGGGCAATCACCTGATCCCACCACCCTTGCAACTGGTCAGCAGTTGGGCGGGCGCGTGAGCGCAGAACGCTGTTGTTCTGCGGCATCGAGTCGATCCAGCCCTTGTCTTTCATGTACTCGGCACGTTTGGCGTAATCGAGGATCATCCGAGTGCGCATGTCCTGCGGTGCGTGCTGTAGCACGTCCATTGCGCTATCGAGGGCGCACAGCACGCTGTAGAAAGCGTTGTGCCATTTGCGGGTTTGCTGGCCTGCATGGCGTACCTGCTCCAGCAGTTCATCGCGGGCGCGGATGGCCTCGTCTCGCTCAGCAGTGAGGCGGTCAACGAGCGGGTTCCACTGCGTTTCGACTTCGGTGTTCCACTCACGCATGGCCTTGTTCCAACCTGCAACTTCGCCCGCTTCAAAGCCCTGTTCGTATCCACGCCGCAGCCCAATGACGTGGCCGGTGGCCTCGGCGTTGTAGTCGTACTGGTAGCTCATGCCGGTTGTCCTCCGCTTGCTGTGGTGTCGCCGTGGTTGATGACTGAGGACGCCTGTGCAGCGGGTGGCGGGCTGTAGCGGCTGTCGTAATGCAAGCCGCTGCCGCCAATGCCGTCATCGTTGACGTTCTCTGTGTTCGATGCCGCGCTGATGACACCAGCGGAGCCAAGAGCGAGCACGGCGTTGCTGGCTTTTTCCCCTGTGGATGAGGGGCGTGAGGTAGTACCAGATCGCGGGGCCGTGTCTTTCACTTCGACGAATTCAGCGTCGGTGATGTCTTCGCTGTTACCCCAGCGGCTGACCACGCCTTGTGAGCCGGTGTTGAGAGACGATCCGGTGTTGGACGATGCGGTGGAGGTGCTGCGCGTCGGCCCGCTGGGCGCTGCGGAGCTGCTCGATGCGGACGGCGCCGGGGTGTCGTGCTGCGGTGCTACCCCTTGTCCGTTGGCATTCAGCAGGCGCGGGTGGTTGCCGCCACCGCTGCGGCCACCGCCACCGTTGCCAGTGGGGCCGCTCGGCCCGCTTAGACTGCCTGCGCCTCCAGAGTCACCGTTCAGGCGATTATTCGGTGTTTTTGCCTCGGGTTGGCCCGGAGACGCACCGCCGCGCAACGCACTGGGGCCATATTTTTCCGACTGCCCGCGCATCTGCTCGGTAGCTTGGGTTTCGCCCATCGAGCTGATGCCAGCGCCGATCCAGCGCAGCACGGTGTCGGGCAGTGTCTGCGACAGCCCGAAGATCATGTACATCACGGGCAGCAGCACGAAGCCATAGACGATCAACCAGTTTTTCCACTGCAAAAATTCGATGAACCAACCCAGCGATTCCGCCGATGTGATATTGGCGTTGTACATCGCCCAGAACGCCTTGCTGATATACCCAACCACGGGATTGGCCACCAGCATGGCGGCAAACAGGCCGGTGATGATGAGTGCCGGGCGGACGAAGAGCGACAGCAGGAGCAGGTAGCCCTGCGTCTGGCTGCCGACGAAGGTGCGGTCGGGCGTCATGTGCATGACCGCCCACAGGGGCGCGGCGATGATCGACTGGAGCACCGCCATCAGCCAGCCAACAAACGCCACCATGAAGATGGTGTACGGCAGGCTCGGCAGGAACACGCCGAAATAGAACGCGAGTCGCCCGAGCCACGTTGTGACTTCGGCCAGCGGGGTCAGGAAGTTATAAATGACCCACTGCAAGAACGTATCGGCCAACGGGGTGGCATCGACCTTGTTGCCCATGAAGCTGACGCTGCCCACTGCTGCCGCAGCGGCTTTCAGACCAGAAAGCGAGGTGTGGATCAGCCGGTCGGCTGCAAAACCCGTCGATTGCAGCAGCGCAAGCACATCGCCGGTGGTTTTGATGCGAGCAATGGCGTCCACGTCGCCATCGGTGCCGATCATCGTTGCGGTTACACGCTCCATGCCCCACTGAATGAAGCCCGACATGAAGCTGTCACCACGGCTGCCAAGCGTGTCGATACTGAGGTCATCCAGACTGGCAGGAATCAAATTGGACTTGAGATCGGCGGCCCGTGGCGAGCCTGGTGTGCTGTAGCTTGCACCGCTCACGGATTTGCTGATGATGGCGTTGTAGACGGTGGTGTAGCTGTTGGCCGCAAGGGAGGAATGCGGCCCTTGCGGGAGGGTGTTGAGGTTCGGTGCGGTGGCCTGTGCGACGTTTTCGGCGTAGATGCGGCCCAGCTCTTCCTTGATACCGCCGAGGCGCTGATAGAAACCGCCTGCCATTGCCCAGCCATCCTTGGTGATGTCGGTGACGTACTTCTGCATGATCTGTTGCAGCGTGGTGTCGGCTGCAATCTGAGCAGTCAGGCTTGCGGTCAGGGTGCTTTGCGCCTGATTCACAATCTGGTTGAAACGGTCGCTCGTGACGTTCTCCCAGCCGGATTCGTTGATGGTGGCGGGCCATTCGCCAACCCACTGCTCGATGTCGGCCATCACCTTGTTGACGGCGGTCGCCTTGGCGTTTAGCGCCGCAACGCGGATGGCGCTCATCGCTGTCGCGTTGTCCTGAATCTTGGCTGGATCGAAGATAGACGCCGCTGACGTGGTGGTTTCGGCGGCGATGGCAGCCGGAGCCGAATAGCCGTAGACCTTCACTGAGCCGCAAAGCGGCACACCGCCACCCAGATTGGTGACGGTATTTCGATCCTTCGCCTGATAGATCATTGCCCTCTTGCTGCCGCCTTCGGCAATGGTCTGGTCAGGTGTTCCGGCTGGGCTGACGTTCGGCGTGTCGCCGCCGAAGCCAGAGAATGAGGCGTTCACGGTGCGCTTGCACCACGCCACGGCCAGGTATTCCTGTGCGAACTGGCGGATGTCGTAGAGCGGATGGTTGGGGTTCGGCTTTGCGCCGCTTCCGAGTCCCATCTGGGCACTGGTCGCAGTCAGTGCGCCGTTGATGATCCCGTTCTCTGTGCCGATCTTGAACAGGGTGTTGGCGAAGCCCACACCCCACAAGGCAAACATCAACACGATGAGCTGGATGAAGCTGTATCCGCTGGTGGTCGGCAGCAGCACACTGCCGCCCGAAACGATCCGCACGGGCGTCCAGAGTGACGACCAGTTGCGGCCCATCGCTTCGCCTTCGTTCGCGGTGTTCGTCACGCCCATGACGGCGACGTAGCTGACGATCAGGCTGGCGACCACCAGTAGGCCCGAGTTGAAGGCCGAGAAGATCGAGGCCATCACGCTGACACTGGCATCAACAGCGTCAGGGCTTGCCCCTTGGGTCAGTTTCTCGACGACCGGCCCGAAGATCCACTGAAGGATTCCGACCGATACGTCGGTACATGACCCTGCTGCTGGATCGCAGGGCGAGAACGGCATTGATGGATCGGCGGCAGCCACGGCGATGCTCCCAAAATTGGCCAAGATGCCGTCATTCTAGGCGCTACCGCGTATTGCTGCAACGGTATGCAAAATCTAAAGCATGGACATAAAAACCAGCCGAAACCCGCATAAATAAAGGGTTTTATGGTTTTGCAGATGGACTATAGACCATAAAAATATTTATTTTTCGTTTCCTTCTTGTGATAGCTAGCTAGCTATCTCTATAATCTCGTTGTGTCTTGTGATAGCTAGCTATCTAGCTCAACTCTGGAGGATGATGACGTGACGATCTTTGCTGTGGTCAATACCAAAGGCGGCGTGGGAAAGACCACGACCGCCGTCCATCTCGCCACGATGCTGGCCCGGCAGGGCAAGACCTTGCTGATTGACGGCGACCCGCAGGCGAGTGCCGCGAGCTGGGCTGCTTGGCGGCGAGAGAACGAGGGCTACACGCCCAGCCCGACGACGACATGCCTCGCGGGCAAAGCGATCCTGGCCGAAGGCAAGCAGCTTGCCAGCGGCTTCTCGCATGTCGTGGTGGATGCCGGTGGCCGCGACTCGGTGGGGTTGCGTTCCGCTCTGTTGCTCGCCCAACGCGCAGTTATTCCGATTGGTGCCTCCAACCTCGATGCCGCAGCCATGACCGATCTGCTGACAGTGGTCGAGCTGGCCCGTGACTACAACCCCGACCTCGATGTGCGCGTGTTGCTGACCCGCGTCGATCCGCGCACCAAGGACGCCGCTGAGATGCTGGAGTTTCTGGCTGAGCAGGAGCTGACTGTGCTGCCGACCAAGGTTTGCGAGCGCGTGGCCTTCCGTCGCGCCATCGGCGAAGGTGCGATCGTGCAGGAGCTGGGCAAGGATCAGGCTGCGATTGCGGAAATGGAAGCCTTCTTCAAGGAGGTGACGGCGTGAAGAAGATGCGCGGAAAACCTGACCTCACAGGCATTGCCACCCCACTGAAAGACCCGACCGCTTTTCTGGAAGGTGGAGCGGGAGATGTTGCCGACAAGGCGCATCGGGATGCTTCCAAATCTGCGGCACCTGCCGCAGATGAGCCGCCCGTGCCGACCGTCCAGAAGCTTTTTCGGATGCGGTGGGACATCGCCAAAGCCCTCAAGGACGCCGCAAATGCGGAGTCAGTACCGGGCCATCGAGTGACGGAAACCGAGATCGTTGAGCGGTTGCTCAAACAGCATTTCGGTATTGAGTGAAAGATAGCTAGCTATCAAGCTAGCTAGCTATCTAATTCCTTATCTGGCAGAGAACGTGGACTCTAGTCCATACTCGATGGAATAACTTGCACGTATGGCGTGGAGGCGGTATAAAGATGGCCATGAGAGAACCAAAGGGCGTCGTTAGCCCAATGACATTGCGCGAGTTGGTCGATACCGGTGCTGTTACAGGTGCGGTGATCCGACTCGATGATGACGGCCAAGGCTTACTGGTTGGGGTTGCGCTCGTCGGTGATGGTGAGCGGATTCTGGGTACGGCGAGGGGGACTGAGCCTCGTTATTTCACCAGTATTGATGGTTTGGTTTCCGCAATGCAGGACTGCGGTATCAATGAGTTCAAGCTGGATGCGAGAGGGTTCGTTTCTCGCGGCAAGAAGGCATCAGCTCGGCGTGGATTTGGGCGCAGTGCTCAAGGCAAGCTGGGCGTTTGAGGAGTTAGAGCTATCGAGTAGCACCAGAGACAAGGCACCGAAAAAGCAAAAGCCCCGTTGGCGCGGGGCTTTGTGCAAAGTTTCGGGGGGCGTTGAGACGTAGAGAAAAAAAGCCGGAGGGGCAATCGACTTGGCGGTCGGTGTCTCACCCGAGGGAACCATCACAGGCCCTCATTCTACGTCCCAACCCCCCCGGTAGGCAAGTTTTTGCCCGCGTTTTTGCGCGGGCAGCGGAGGGGTATGGCTCGACAATCCACCGTCGCAGCACGCGACGAAGCACCGACACAGCGGTTTTTTCAGGGCGGCACCGCCCTGAATCGCGTGCTGCTTGAAGCTCCGTACCTACCCCGGTGCTCCGACGATAAGACCGCTAC
>JRYL01000817.1_pt1 | contig 15699 bp, 23 predicted proteins | sample 235391 | NCBI WGS metagenome assembly JRYL01 (sample SAMN03074223, study PRJNA261481) | activated sludge metagenome | biome: Wastewater Treatment Plant; feature: Wastewater; material: Activated sludge; isolation source: activated biomass of a wastewater treatment plant treating wastewater from... ... | reverse complement strand
CCAACAACATATCCGGCAGCGTTCAAACGGGCTTTCATTTCCGGCCTGATCCAATTGTCCGGTATTGAAATTGCTTGACCAACTTGAACTAAACCGGTTCGTTTGTATTCACCTTCAATGTTGTTCAATCTGGCAATCGCAAGCGCGTAAGAGTCGCCGCCGATTGTCAGCTTGTGAGCAATATTGTCTAAACTACGTTCGTCAGCGATAAAAATCATTTGTAGTTGCCTTTTCCAAACATTCTAACAGAACGGTACATAAGCCACGCTGTCAACCTGTTAACTTTAGGGTTTATTTTCAGGCACTCGTAAAACACGTTGTCGGCGTAGGCTTTATCCGTATCGGGCGGCGTGGCGACATACAGCCAATCGTGAATAACAGCGGCATGGTGCGCTCGCCCGCCAGCAATCAAATAAGCAAACAAAAATCGCGGTACGCTTGCAAAATCAGTTTCAAAGCCTGACGGAACTGTAAACGTTCTGTCATCCACTTGCACGATAAAATCGTCATATAGTTTGTAGTGGTAATCCGCTATAACGATTATGTGTAAGTCGTTTTTATAAACAATGTTCAATCTATTTCTCCTTCTGATTTACGAATATCTTTATCTTCAAAACCCATTCGATAACGTAAAAACGTTTCAATTTTAGTAAAGCGGCGTTCCAGTCTCGTGAAATGATTGATAACGGCGGCAGCGTTTATTATCAAACCCAATACGATTACAACAGTATTTAATTCAATATTCATTAAGCCGCCCTTATAATGTTATACGCTTTCGCTAAATAATTCCGTTGCTCGTTTCCGATTTGTTGACCACGCATATAGTTTCTACCCATCGTCCAGCCACCATTGTAAGCTGCGAGCATAGCCCAAAAATCAGGTTCAATTCCGGCGTGGCGTAAATACACGCGATTGATCCGCATCATACCGGCAGCGCCAACAATCGCCATGATCGGGTTCATCGGGTCAAAATCTATTTTATAAATCCGCTTCAAATCAGCTAAAGCAATTGGCTTCAATTGCATCAGGCCGCAAGCTTTTACTGAATTACAAACGTTGCGGAAATATCCCGTGTTCGGGTTATACGACGATTCGATCATTGCTATCAATTGCAGGGTGTAAGGCGGCAAGCCAGCCCAAACGCTGTAATATTGCATGTAATAATTCAGAATTTCGGGCGAAATATTCATCAGCCCATCCCTAATTTAACGCCGCGCTGGATCGTTTCAGGCGGATAAATAACTCGCCCTTGTTCCATATTTATAAAAGCGGTTGCGAGTTTTGTTAACGTGGGTTCATTGAACGATAACGGCGCGTCCGGTTTTATTCCGGTCACTTTCGACACGAAACCGATATAGCTGGCCGTATTATTTTCGCTTGGCGGCGCGTATCTGTTTACGATTTGCCGCAACGTTTTCAGGCCATGTTTGTTCATGTAAGTGTTCAAAATCCTGACAAACGCTCTAATGCCGTATTCAGGCGATATAAAAGCCGCAAACCTGTCATCCGGCTGTTCGGCAGCTAGGCCAACCCAATTTTCGCCTTTTTCAATATTTAGCGGGTTATTTATGCGCTCGCCGCGCCTTAAATTTTTAGTGTAATCCGCCGCCATTTCAATTCCCTCATTTATTTGGTTTTTATTTTTAAGTACGGCATAAAATAATCCAACAAAAACAGCCGTTAAAAATAACGTTTTCTTATCCATTATATCGGAACACTGAAAAATGGGATATATCCGTCAACACCATCAATATTTGTTTTTATCCATTTGGTAATTGTTAAACCGGCCACTGGCGCGTTACTACCTAAAGCTGGCGTTTCAGCGCCATCGGTTATTGATTCGCCTTCAAAATAAAACCCAAACTTAGGATTAATAGAAAAAGCATTGATGTTAATACCATCGTCTGACTGTTCTAATCTTAAGTCATTTTCATATCTAAGAATACTGTAATTACCACTCGAATTGTCACCGTTTGATAATTTAAGAGATACGTTTCCAGTGCCGGCTTCTATACGCGCCCTTGAAAACAAATCAGGCTGAGATAAATCATACGCCTCAACAGCAAGAATCGCTGACGGGCTGTTAAACTCGGCTGAATCACATTCAGAATACAGTTTTAAACGAATAGAATCAGGGCTTGCAATTGTCTCTTGATAACTATTAAAAAAGGCGCTGTTCATGTCAACAGCTTGCGTTAAAACGGTCGTCGATCTTCCATTACTCGTTGACGCGGTTATGCCGTGAAACATTTTACTTAGATTATCTTCTAAATAAAAATACGCGTTTAAATCGTCATTTGGCGCGTCACCTAGAAAACTATATCCGGCTGATATGTTGTTATTTGAATCTGTTGAATTTGATTCAATAGATACAGCGCCGTCATCATTTGCTGTCTGTTCTGCATTGTTTGAAAATCCACCGCCGCCGCCAGTATATTGCTGATCACCAAACCAAATTTCGTCGTATGTTGCGTTTCGATTACCGATTTGGATGATTTTCAGATTGTCGTTTTTAACGTTTCCACCGCCGATTATAATACAATCGTCCAACGATCCATCGGGCGCTCCCGTCAAAATGTTCGAGCCAATTAGAACGGCGTTTTCAACGCCCGTGTAGTCAGCAAAATCGTTTCCGTAACCTAAAATTACAGTGTTATTCACGCTCGCATCTTGAAATGTGTAAAAACTATCACCTATCAAAATAACGTCAGAAACAGGTTTTGGGTCGCTGCCCGGATATGATCGCCCAAATTCTGTAAAATATCCGGCGACAAATACGTTTTCAAACGATGCAAACGTTCCGTAATCACTCGTGTATGAATCACCTAAAAATATTCCGTTGTCGATTGGCGCCGCCAAAATTGAACCGGCGCGATTACCAACGCCGATTATATTGTTACCGTATGCACCTTTAAGGCTTGCGCGTCCAACGGCAACGTGAAAATCTGATTCGCAATCAACGCCCGCGTCAAAACCAACGTCAACCGACGATACTACGCGCTTCCTTGTGTCAAAATTCAAACTTCCGCCGATGGTAACGCTTTCAAGCACTTCAAACGATTCACCGAAGCCAAAAACTTGCGCCTGTCTGCCGATAAATACAGAACTGTTAACAAAAGCACTCATGTCGGCGGAAGCAGTTTCAATATTCGAAGCGATTAATACGCTGTAATTTAAAACATCGGCTGATCCACCAGCTTCAATTTTAAAATCGCCGCCGATAATAACTGACGCGTCAATAGCGTTTATATTTTTACCGGCTTCGTAACCGATCATGACTGACGCCGTTGATGCTGGCGTGAAACCCGCGTCAGTACCGATAAAAATTGATTGGCTTGAATTTTCGGCAAAACCCGCGTTTTTACCGATTGCGATATTGTCAGAACCGTCAACTACAGCGTTAAGCGCGAAATTGCCAACACCAATGTTTCTACTGCCAGTCGTGTTTTGTTGCAGTACGTTGTTTCCAATTGCTACGTTATCGTTCCCCGTATTAATTGGCAGCGATGTAATACCACCGATAACGTTTGAACCGGAAATTTTATAGATTGATCGCCCGCCGAAAAATGGCATATCTCACCGCCTAACTGCCGAAAACTAAAATGCCGTCCGTGTTTGGCGCTGACGCCAGAACCCAAATGTCATTGATTGGATATCGGAAAGGTTCAAAACCAGTGCCCGGCTCCAACACAAGCGAATTTGTCGGTGTTGGAATCCAGCCAAAACCGACAAAAAGCGTTCCCAATGCCGAATTATTTTGAATCAGCATGAATTTACGCAAAAGAAAATCCTGAATTTTTACCGCTTCAACATCGGAAACCGTAAACGCGATTGAACCCCACGACGATTGATTCTCGCCAACCATCACTTGACCGCCGCCGTCCGGCGTGACCGGATTATACGCGGTCGAGTTACCGGACGGCGGCAGGTTTACAGCAGGGCGTAATTCCGCCTCATTTCGCAAACGCGAATGATCTTGCGGTAGGTCGCCTAAACCATTATTTCGGAAAAATCGCCCTTGCATGAGTGTCAACCCCTAAACGCTTTTTCGCCAACGAATGAAAGTTTGATGTTGTAGGTAGTTGCCGCGCTGAAATTCAGCAGCGTCAAGTTTACAACGGATCGCGCCAAAAACACGCGCTGACGTGGCAGAATGAACGGCAGTTGACCGGAACCGAACATATTGGACAGCGGAACCGGAACGTTGCTCAATTGTCGGCCTGAACCAGTATCCTGAATCAGCAGCGTGCAAAGTGGAATTGGGGCGCTACTACTCGTAATAGCGGCGCCGGCAATATCCGCCGTCATTGTCAATTTCGATAACAGAAAATCCGCTTCCGCCTGAATTGTGAAACTGGCGGATTGTGAAGCGGCGGGAGCGATCAGCGGAAAATCAACTTCGTAAGTGAAAAAATCGTAACCAATGTATGTTGGTTTTTGTTGAACAATATCAGTCATTTTATTACCCTTTGGCGCAAGGCTCAATGAAGTTTAGGATTTTTCAGGATTCTGAAACCAAAACCCTGAAAAACCGCCCCGCTTTCGCAGGGCGATTGCCGCATTATTGCGACAGGCGGTACAGGATACCTTCCATACGGACGCCGATACGGGCGGTCGTGCTGATCGCTTGCACGGTAGGCCATTTGAGCGAAACGCGGAAGTTTTGTGTCGGTGTCAACAGGATCGGTGGTTGCAGTTGGTAAATAGCGCCGCCGAAATTCGCGTAGGCAATACGCGATTGGGATGTTGCCGCCGCCGTTGTAGCGTCCGCCAGTGACGAACTGACAATCAGGCCGGTGCGCGGCGGGAAAACGCCGATTGGGCCTTCTTGAATGTAGTTTTTGGAGCCGATGAAAAACTCCAGATAACCGGAATTTGCAACGTCCTGAACATCATTGATATAGTCCGCCGCCGCTTGAGCGCCAAACTCGGCAACATCAATGTTCGGTTTGAAATAAACCTGAATGTTCGTCACGAGGAAATGTTTGGGATTCGGCAGGGAACCGGCGGATTCCATGTTAGTGTCGGCCAGCGTTTTGCCGCTTTGGCCTTGCGGAACTTGGAAAAAGTCCAATTGAGTTTGACCAGCGGCTGCGTATTGTTGGAAATCATACAGCACCGATTTGATGCCCTCGTATTCGCTCGGGCGGTTCACGTTAAATTTTTGGAGTTCGCTCAAGGCGGGAAGATTTTGCATAATGTTAGCCATTTTTTGACCTTTCGTTTATGGAATTGAAAAGGGTGAAGCGTGATCGAATTTTGAATCAGTCGTTACTGGATGTATTCGCCCATGCCGGAACCGTTGTAGGAATAAGCCGGTTGACCGACATACTCACCCAGACCATCCAGTTCCAAGCCCATTGTGGATTGAGGCATATAACCGGCGTTCATGCCAGCGTTTACGAAGCCCAATGAGGGCGCGGAAATCGGCATGAACGATTGCAGCAATTGATAAGCCTGAACTACCAATGCGCCAGCGGCCAGTTTTTCAGCGGTGCGCCCAAGTACCTTTTTGCCGACAGTGCCAACCAAAATTGCCGTTGCCGCTTTTGCAGCAGTTCCGGCGTATCCGGCTTTGAGATTGACGGGAAGCGGGAGCGCGTTGAACAGCAGATCGACGCCGATCGCACCAGCCGCGCCAATACCGGCGTCCGTCACCATGCCGACGATACCGTTAACGCCGATAGGGTTACGGCGAACACGGCGGGAACGGCGGGCGATACCGCGCAAGGCGGAACGGCGGCGGCGGACAATGGAAGTGGCAGGGGCGCTCGCACGCTTGTATGTGCGGCGTTTACGGCTTGTTGCAGTTTTACGCTTGGTAGCGCGGCGTTTACGCGGATTGATTAGCATGAGTTGTGCCATTTTATACACCTTTCATTTCAACCGTTTTTCCGCGTCACGGTTTTAAATGATTGCCGTCATATTTGATCGGTACGGCGTACAAAAGTATTGATTAATAAAAATCTTGACGATTAAGGTTAACCCGAATAAAAAACCATGTCAACACTTATTTATCGACAATGCCTCGTTCAGTAAAATCATAAGCGCCGCCAACTAATAGCAGTTGATCGCCGTCTGGCGTTACCACGAATAGCGGGCGGGCGGATTTTTTGAATTTGTGAATATAACGCTCGAATACGCCGTCACGAACTGTATTATACATAATAGCTTCAACGTCACCGATGACAACGCCGACAGTTGGCTGTTTCGGAATTGAAATTGAACCCAACGATTCAGGATCGTGACCGCTGAAATCCTTGTAAAGTTTTGCAGCTTTTTGAATCAGACGTTTTTTAGTCATCGGAAACCTTCACAGCAACATTTCCATCGTGCCGGTCATAATACGCTTCCGCGTATTCGGCGGCATCCTTTTTACCCTGATCGGTTTTTGGAAAACTCGCCACCTTCCGCCAGCCCTGACCAGTATGCGTGTTCATGCGAGCGTAAACGTTCCACTGTTTAGCAATCGGGTTTTTTCTCACCCCAACTTTTTTACTTGAACACCCGCATGGCTTCTTTTTCAGCGGGCGAACCGGATTTTTTCTGACACCAACTTTTACGATGTCATCAGCATAAACGCGGCCACTTGGCGTTTCGCTCAATTCCGCCGTTACATGATCGCCCTCATATAACGCTGGCAATCCGTAAACAAAACCAGCGTTCGGGCGAGTTTTCCCTTTAAAAGTTTCGCCGGTGTCATCGGATTTTAACGTGAACGAATAGACTGGGTTTCCGTTCAAGGTATTCTTTTCGCGTTTCCATTTAACAATCGTAAACGATTTTTTTACGGTTTTCGGCTTGCGAGCCACCGGATTTTTTCGCGGTTTTCTTTTCACCGTAATGGATTTTGCCCTGTCAACAACACTGTCATAAAAGTCGTCGCTCGCAATCCGCGCCGCCTCTTTTCTAGCTGCAACGCTGAATTTTCCGCCAAAATCCTTTTCATAACGCTTGGCCGCGTCATCAGCCCAATATTTCCATAAAATCACGGCCTTGTCTGGATCGTAGGTTCCAGCGGCCATTTTTTTAGCCAAATTCAGGATGATCGGTTCAGTACGCTGGCGATACAAATCACCGTCATTTTCACCAAACAACGCTAATTCACGCGCTTCAATTGAAACAGAATTGTCAGCCATTATTTTTTACCCCATTTCGATAAAATTTTCGGTAGCGCGTAATAAGCCGCTAAACCTATTAAACCCAAAACAACTATATTTGTCAACTGATTTGGTTTGTTCAAAATAGTGTTAACTTCGCTTGCTGTCAATGGCGGCAAACCTTTTGATTTTCTATCCGCATTGAGATCGTTCACTACGTCACGCCGTTTCATGAACTCGTAAATATCGGCAATCGTGCCGATCATTTGATTAGTGCCATATACCAGCGCGGCGGCAGCGCCAACAACGGCGGCGATTGGGATCAGTGGGATCGCGCTTAAACTACCCAAACCGTCAAGCCCGATACGGTTAATAAAACCGCTGGCCGAATCAATTGCTGACGTGACCCATGAAACGTTTTTCTTAATGAGATCGGCGGCAGCTTTTGTTTTAACCCATTTTTCATATAGATCAGGGTTAGGCTTGGCCGCGCCTTCCAAATTAATCAGCTTCGTATATGCCTCATTAAAATGAAACGCTTTTGCCTTCAAATCATTTACGGCTTGCGTGAAGTCCATATCATCACCGCTTTTTCATTAGCGCCAATGCGCCCAATAAAACAACGCCGCCGAACATGATATAAATCATATTGCGGGTTTCGCGGCTAACGCCTAAACCAATTTGGGTTCCCAACGCTTCATTCGGGATTGGCTCTTGTCCGGCTTTTGCACGCTCAAGATTGATTTTATTCAAATCTTTTTGCAAATCGTATTGAGCCACCGCTGGCAAAATTTTGCCTAAATTGTCAAACAGCGATTCATACCACGCTTTATCATTCGCGCCTTGTTCAATCGTGCTGTTAATCGTTCCATCATTGATAGCGCCCAAACCGCGAAAACTCTTGAATTTTCCACGATTCAACGCTGTAAGCGAAACAGCGCGGCCAAACGCGGCGGGATATTTACGCGCCACTAATTTTAAAACGGTTTTGCGTTTCGCCGGTGTCATTGAAAATCTAGCCATGATTTAATCCTTCAATAAAAAGTATCCGGCCACCAACAACGCGCCGCCGATTGCCACCGGCATAACCCAGTTGTTTGTCGATCCGTAAGCCGGAAAGTTAAGGGGCGAAAGCTGGCCGTCCGGCAAGGCAATATCCCAATTACGGGCTTGCGCTTGGCGGGCTTTTTCCATTTCAAGCTGATATTTAGCTTGCGCCTCGGCAGCTTTCGCTTGTTGACGCGCTTTATAAATATCGGTTGCGGTTGCTGTCACCTTTTCAAACAAGTTTCCCCAATCAAACCCCGTGTCAGCGTCACCTAAACCGTTTCGGTAACGCAAAACTTGAAGCGGGACACCGCTATATTTTATCTTTTCAACGTGCATTTCGAGTACCTCGTTTTTTATCCGAATTTACGCCCAACAATAACACGGCGCCTAAACCTAACGCAACTAATAACAGTTTGATGTCAATCGGTTTTTTATCATCGGCGCTAACGTTTGCGCTGCCAGTATTAAGCGCCGTATTGCTTGAGATCAATTGCTCAAGCGGCGGCGGCGCAAAATTAGCGGGCAATGGTGCCGACACCGGCGCGGGCGCGGGAGCGCCAGCGGGCGGCAAACCTTGTGACAGCGGCGGCGGCAACGCCGGTTCTGTCACCGAAACGCTTGTAGTGCGCGGCGCTTCTTTTCGCGCCTGTTCAAGCGCCAGTTGCGCCCTGACCGTTTCCAACTCCAACTGCATTTGCCGTTCCCGCGCAACATCGGCGGCGCTTGGCGCGTGGGCAGATTGGCTAGTGCCGCCCTGCATGGGTGAATTGGACGGTTGAAATTGTTGTTGAAAAACCGGCGAAATTTGCGGCGAAACGGTTATATTCGGTGAAACCGTTGTATTCACTTTAACGCTGTTTGAGCCGCCCGATCTGCCGGAGCCGCCGCTTGATTCGGTTCTGACTAAATAACAGGTATTGCCGGACGCCGCATAACCGGTAGGGCAATAACCGTGTGACGGCATTGGAAGCGACGAAACCGCGCCTTCACTTGCGCCGCCCGCTTTAAAAGCGGTAATCGGTTTATTTAAAGCGGTTAAACTCAAGCCCAATTGCATTTTAACGCCTTCCGATCACGCGGCGGTTAACGCGGCGGTAGCGCCTTGCTGCCGGTTTTTTTCTGCCGGACAGTAATTTAATCGCAAACAGGCCGACAACGCCAACGCCGCCCCAGATAAGAATCTTGTTCCAATCAACCGGCGCGGAAATCGGGGACGGCATGGGAATATTGCTTGCCGCCGCCGGTGTAAAATTCGGCAAGCCGCCACCCGCGCTATATGACGGATCAGGGTGCGCGGTAAACGGGGCGGATTGGCTTGTACCCGCTGAAATAGGCGAATTGGACGGTTGAAATTGTTGTTGAAAAACCGGCGAAATTTGCGGCGAAACTTGAATGTTCGGGTTTACGTTCGTTGAAACGTTAGCGCCAGCGGGAGCGCCAGCAGGGGATACCCCGTCACTACCACCGCCAGCGAACAATGTTGTAGCCAGCGGCACTAATGATTCAATAAAGCCCAAATTTTGATGTTTACACTGGCATGGCGCGTTATTTTGAAAGTGCATATTTCACCTCAATTATGTATGACCAGCCGAGTTTTAATGTTCGGCGGCGTCCAACCCATCGGCACGGGTTCAGTTGTTTCAAGTGGTATCCACCGATTGCCAATTCTGCTTTCAACATATACATGACTGTAAACGTCCGGCCTGAAACCGACAGCGACAAAACGAGTGGGATGATTTATAGATTCAAGCAATGACGCAAGCAACATTGATTTATCATCACAATCACCAGCGCCAATTTTCAACGTAATATCAGGCATTTGGAGCGTTTCAACGTCCGTTATATCCCTAACGTAACGGATTTTGTCGCGCACGAATTCATGCAACGCTTTTATTTCGCCGTGCCAATCCTTTTGTCGCAAGCCGTTCGTTAACGCGACCGCAAGCGTGCGAATTGGGATTGACGTTTTATAACGCTTCGTAATATCTCGCATAGTTTTCAAAGTAACAATGACCCCAGATTTACCGTCTGGGATCATACTTAGTTGCGATTTAAAAACGGCGTTAGGAACTCGCATTAGCGGTTGTACCCGATTGAACATTGATGTCGCCATTATTATCAGCGGTTTCCGGTTCTGTCAACTGAAAAATAGCTTGACGCAATTGAATAAACCACTGTTCATGCGCCCTAACCCTTTCATCAATCACCGCCAGCACTTCAAACCAGTCGTCACGGCCAACAAACTGTAACGCGGCTTCATCCCCGATAGTGTCTAAAACCACGTCAGCATAAACAATAGGATCGTGATCCTTTTCGGCGTGGGCGATCAGCGTGTTCAAATACATTTTCATAATCGGGTTCATATTTTGGGTTTCAGGTGTAGGTTCGGGCGATTCAACGTTTTCCAGCGTGGCGGGCGATTGAATAACGGGCGGATGATTAACGGGCGGATATTGAACCGGCGAAACAGGCGGGCGATTGTTCGCTTGCGCGTTCGTGATCGCTGGCGCTAGTGATTTAACGGCTTCCAACGCTAGATCGGTGAACGAAGTTTCACCCTCTTTTGGCAGCGTTTGTTTGGCGAACTCGATACCCTGTAAAAACAATTGCAGTTCACCGCTTTTGCCTTGTGAATTGTCCGAACCGAATATTTCCTTCATCAATTTCAATTCGGTCAACGTATCCAACGTTGTTTTTTCAGGCTTGTTTTGCGTCAAGTTTACAATTTGCTGATTCATTGTTTCAAAACCTTTCATGATTACTTGCAGCAACTCATTTTGGTTTTGATTGACGTTTTGATTGGGCGGGACAATCGGTTTTGCAATTGTCACCATTTTACGCTTTAAAAATCGGCCTGAAACTCTAACCTGAATATCGTAATCGCCGCCGCCGTAATTAATCTGGATCGTTTCCAGACTAAAATCCGATGGCGTGAACGCGCCGACAAAAGCGCGTTTCCCGTTGTCGAGTTTATACACATTGATTTTAGCGTCATTCGAACCGCCAAGATCAGCTAAAACGTTGTTCAATTCCGTTTCAGCGTCATCAACGGGTTCGTATTCGTCAGCCTGAAAATGCGGTTGGATACTATTTTCAGGGCGATCAGTTTCAAGCGATTGGTCAATCGGTGAAATAGTTTTAGTGCGTGGCGCGGCCATTTTGTAACCTTTCAGTCAATAAAAAAGGCGTGATATAAGCATCACGCCTCAAATAATACCACGTTCTCACCACAAAATCACCATGTTCTCACCACAAAGCGGCCACGATGACACCACAAAACAACCACGTTTAACGCCGCGAAATCAGGTTAAAAACGGTCATTTTTGCGCGAAAAAATGCAATTTCAACCTTGTTTTTAAATACACTGAATTTTGTCGGAGCATTTAATTGTTTGCGCGTTTTACTCAATTCGCTCAATGTTTCAAATAACGAATTTTCCAGTTGTTCAATTCTACAATCTTTGCAGAATTGTCCTCGCATCACGTCATGTTTGCATTTACGCTGATATTGTTTTTTCATATTAACCTCGTTAAAAAAAACAGGGCTTTCGCCCTGTTTAATTACGCTTGAATTTTAATTGATGCGTTAAATTCCCCGCATGAATCAATTGCCCGAACTTCCGGCCAGTGTGAGATATTAACGGGGCGCGGATTTTGGTCGATGCCGACACTCATGACAATAGTGCTGTTTGGCGGCGATTTGCGGCATAAACCGCTGTCACCGTTTGACGCACCATTGAAAAAGTGGCGGCAATTTTTACAATTGCCGCCGCCCATTATTTACCGGCCTTGTCTTTTGCTGGCGCGGCGATGGCCTTCACGTTCAACTGCGCGGTCAAACGTTCCAGCGGATCGTCAGCAGCAGCCTCAATCAACGGCTTGATAACGTAACGATATTTCGTTACCGATTCAGCGTCATAAACAACCGACACCTCGATAGCGAATTGAACTTCCTTGACGCCTTCCTGCTCAAGCGCGGCGGTCAACATATCTTGAGCGATTGCCGGAACGATCAGGGCGGGCGCGTCAAAAATTTCGCCTTCACTGTTCACAGCGCGGAAACGCCCGAGAAAACGGACATAGAAACCGAGCGCGGATTCTTCCGGCTTACCCTTGTACGCCATGCCGAAAATCTTTGCGAGATTCATCGTTTTGTTTTCAGCTTTCAGCAGTTGTTCCAAATCAACCTTGCCAGCGACATCCTTGATTGTGATCTTACGCAATACAGTAGCCATTTTTCAATCCTCTTAAAAATCCGCTGCAATTCAGCGTAAAAACATAATATCAAATCTTTTCAGAAAATGCAACAAAAATTTAAGTTTTTTGACCTGTTTTTGTTCGTTCAAAAAACATATCAGCGCCCGTCATCACTTCAACATAATTTGAACGTTGCAGTTGCGTTTGAATCGGCGGTTTACCGTCAAACCATTTAATAAAATCTTCATTTGTCAAGGGTTTGATATTTACACCTTTCGCGTGGCGTTCGGAAGCGTCATTATTAGCGTAAACCTTTTTCGTTATGATTCTATATATTTCACCTTCCGCCTCAACTTTCCATTTGCCGTAAACAGTTGGCGAAATATCCAGTTCTACAGGTTCGCTAAACATAACTCCGTCAGTGTCGGCGTACAACCACGCTTTCGGTTTAAGCATAATGGCTCGGCGTAAAACCATGCGAACGTGCGCGGTAATGAAAGCGCCAATATGCGGTTGATGATACTCACGCAATTTCGGCTTAACGTACCTGAACCATATATGTTTAAAATCTTCGTCATCATTTTGATACGCGGCGTATCCGACCGGACATTCTGGCGACATCACCAATTCAACGCCCTCCAACTGTTCAACCGTTTTTCCATAACTATTGTTGCCGATCGCCTTTATCATTACGCCTTGTGCGCCTTTTGAGCCGCCCTCACCGCTGTTTCGTAACGATTCCAGCATATTGACATATTCGGTCATTTTAAATTGATCGTTCCAAAAATACCCCTCGTGAACATGAACGTGCCATTTTTCAGCAAGTAACTGTTTTAATTCAATACTGGTAATCCAACCATCGTTTATTTCAGTGTTTGTAAACGTGGCCTGACCATCCGAATTTTTCCAGTAAAACGGTACGAAATTGCTTTTATTTATTGCGGTAACGCGATAAATGGCGCATGGCGCGTATGGGTGGATTTTTGTTGTTTTTACAACGGAACCGGCGGGCAAAAATGCCTCTCGCATAGCGGCGGCGTAAGCCTGATTAATATCGTATTTCCAAACGGCGCCGTGATATTTTCCAACACAATGACAGTAACCGCCACGCATAACGTTATCCTGTATTATTTTTTGAACTCGCATTGGCAACGCGAAAACGCTAACGTTTGCGGGCATTTTCGACGCGAAAATCTTGATACCCAAGTTACCTACGGTAGGCTGTAATGAAATATTAAAATGTTGCTTAACAATCTGCTCGGCGGCAATCATACCGTGATATAAGCCAACCGAATCACGAACGGCGTACTCTATATGAACCGGATCGTCTGGATCAAATTCGGTATTCTCAAAGTCAAAATCCAGCTTTCCATATTCGGGCGCAAACACTTTTAAAAAGCTTTTTAACGGCGTTCCCGTCAAACCGGTCATTGCGATCCCGTCCAAAAATTCCCACGAATCCGCGTTATCTTTTCGGGTAACTTGCAAGCCGCGTATTTTTTTGCCTTTCGTCATATACGGGCGTAAAACATAATCGTTGCTATGCAGCAACGCGGCGCTTATGAAATAAACGTCAAAATTATTTGCATTCCACGCAACAAAACGAGCGCCAGAAAAATCTTCAATCAAAAAATACGTTTCGAGAACATGCAGCAATTTTTCAAGCGTAGTCACCTTTAAGGCTAAGTTAAATTTTAACTCGGCCGAATACGCGGTTATGAATTTTATTTGGGGAGTACCACTTGAGATATTTGTTGTTTCAAGATCGTAAGCGATCATGTTTTTAACACGGTCACGCTTGCGCTCTTTCAAACGCATGGGGCGGCGTTTTTTATGCGCGTCAGCTTTTTCATACTGGCGTTCAAAACGAACGAGTAATTTTTTCGCAATGCGGTTAATCCGCGCTTGCCGTTGTTCGGCTTTTTTCACTGTTCAATCCCCTGAATCAGTTATTACATATTATAAAAATCAATCTTATTTCCGTATTCGTCGCCGCGAATTTCAGAAAAAATTATTTCCTCGATCTGCATGTTTTTCGTGTGAAAAAACTTGTATAAATTATCCTCGTATTCGGCAGGGTCACGACACATTCCGTCACCAGCTTGAAACGGGAAAACTCTTGATGACAAATAAGGGTTTTCAATCGTTATTTTAATCCAACTGGACATTGATCTAGCCATACGCCTTTCACGCGGCGTCATTTTAGCTAGTTCATCATCATCCGTAAAATTACCGTCACCGTCATATAATCCTTCAAACGGGGCGGTTAATTTTAACCTAAATCGAAATCCGGCGTAATTGATTTTACCATCGTGAAAAGCCTCACACTCGCGCATTATTATTTCCAGCATCTGCTCGTAAGTGTGATTCTGAACTAGATAGTATTTTGGCCTGACACCGCCGAAATAGCGGTAAAAATGAATTGTTTTAGGCTCGTAATATTCATCACGTTGCAAACGCCGTTTAACAGTAGCTCGAGTATTTTTATAAACTCTTGCAGCCGTTGATTTTAGATCGACAAATTTTACTTTTTCAGGAACGCCGAATCTAATCCAGCGATATAAAGTCGATGGTGAAATGCCCAATCGCTCGGCAGCTTTTTTTCGCGTGTCGGAGTTTTGAGCAATATAGACAAGTTTTTGATATAGCGGATTACCGCCATAATGTTTTGACGTTTTTTGAAATTTTGCCATGTCATCCCCTGACCTGAACCCCGATCATATCACAGCTAGGGCGAGAGTGCAAAAAAACGCCCGCGCAAGGCGGGCGTAAGGCAGGCGAATCAGGGGATGATTGATTCAAAAACAATTATACTTGAGCCGTTTCAGGTGTCAATGCTTTTTTCATTTATTTTCACCGTGTCAACAAAAACTAGCTTGTCATTATGCGAAACCTCGACAATTACGCCTTGAGGCGATTTATCCAGCTTGATCGCTGTTAAACTTGCGCCCGCGATATGCTGAATAATGACAGTGGCCGGATCAACATCGGTGTAATGCCTACTCAAAATGCTGTCATCCTGCTCAACAGGATCGTGATCGTCCGGCAGTCTGAAAATGGCAATTTTCATTTATTTTTCCTCAATAATTAAATAGGAATACGGGGGACAAAATACCGCAACAACGTTCCCCGCTATATTACCCGCGCAATATCGTACAACCTCTAACTTGCCGTAGTTGTCAACCATTGGGCTGTATTCAACACCATCACCGGATTCAAAACGTCTTTTTTCACCATTATGAGCCGTGACCTCAATAACAATCATTTCATTCCCTTTCAAAAGTAAACGAATCCAAAAACAATAGATACATACCAAACAACCATTATCACGATAATCCAGATAATGATCCGTG
>JRYL01000030.1_pt1 | contig 15710 bp, 14 predicted proteins | sample 235391 | NCBI WGS metagenome assembly JRYL01 (sample SAMN03074223, study PRJNA261481) | activated sludge metagenome | biome: Wastewater Treatment Plant; feature: Wastewater; material: Activated sludge; isolation source: activated biomass of a wastewater treatment plant treating wastewater from... ... | reverse complement strand
CGCTTTGCCAGCGCCAGGGAAATGCTGCTGGCACTCGATGCCATCGCGCTGGAGCGCGCCGCTGCCGCCGATGCGCGCGCGTTGCCCGTGCGCGCCCGCGCGCAGGCGTGGCTGACGCAGGCTGCGACCCGGCTGAAGGCCAGGGCGTCGGCGCTTCCTGCCTTGCGCACGAGTCGAAGCGAGTCCGCACCAGGCTCGGGTCGAAGGTGGCCCCGTCCGGTGGCGCTCGCTGCCGGATCGCTGGTGCTGCTGGCCCTGGTGCTGGTCCTGGGGGTGTGGTTTTCCGGGCGCGATGGGTCCGCGCCGGCCCTGCCGCCTGCGGCCGCACCGCCGCTGTCCGCTGCGGACGGCGGGACGAGCGGCGCGGGCAGTGAAGTCGCCTTGGACGATGCCGCGATCCGGGACCGGGGCGCGGTGCCTGCGGATGCGGCGGCTGCGGATGTCGCAGCCGACGACCCGGAGGAGACGTTGCTCACGATGCCACCGGGCGAGCTTGCGCTGTTGACGGCGACCGAACAGATTCGGCGCAAGCGTCTGACCCAGCCCAAGGGCGACAGCGCGATCGATTCCCTGCTGTCCGCGCGTCAGCTGCTGGGCTCCGATCCGCGCGTGGCCGCGACCGCCGAGCAGTGGCTGGCCGCGGTGGCACCCTATGTGCAGGCGGCGCTGGCGCGGCGCGATGATGCGGGCGCTGTGGCCTTCATCGGCCACATCGACCGGCTGGAGCAGAACCTGGCGATGGGCGACATCAAGGGTGCCGGGACGCTGCGCGAATCGCTGACGACGGCCGTGCGCGCCGACCTGCGCGACGCCGTTGCGCACAAGGATCCGGCGGCCCGGAACGCCGCGCGCCAGCGTGCCGCCCGCCTGGGCCTGCCTGCGGCGCGGCTGGAGCCGGAGTATTCGCAGCCGATCGTGACCGGCAAGCTGGGCGATGCGCTGCGCGGCAGCGTGGCGACCGTCATCGTGCGGATGCCGGAGGGCTCCACACCGGGACTGGCCGCGATGCCGGCCGCAGTGACCCAGGGCGAGTACGGCGCGTACGCGAAAGCCACGGGCCGTCCGGCGAGCCAGTGCCGGATTCGCACCGCCGTGATCACGGTGAAGGCGCGCAGCTGGTCATCCCCCGGCTTCGCGCAGGCCGCCGATCATCCCGTGGTGTGCGTGAGCGAGGCCGATGCGCAGGCCTACGCCGCCTGGCTCGGGCAGCGTGACGGCGTACGCTATCGCCTGCCGACCCAGGCCGAATGGCGGCTCGCGAGCGGTGCGCCGGCGAACGCCGCCTGCGGTGCGGCGGGCCTGCGCTGCCAGTCGAGCGGTACCGTGTCCGCCACCGCCGGCGCGAAGAACGGGAACGGGGTGCATTCGACCCTGGGCAACGTGCGCGAGTGGACCAGCGACTGCGCCGGCTGCCGCGAACATCCGACCCTGGGCCTGGGCTGGCGCGATGCGGAGCCTTCGCGCAAGGGTGCGCAGGTCAATCCCGAGTTCGGCTACGACGACCTCGGATTCCGCCTGGTGCGCGAGGTGCCGCGAGAGGCGGTCGAACAGCGCTGAACCTGCCGCCGCACGGTTTCGCGCCGGCAGGCAAGCGGGATCGGCCGGATGGCGGCGTGATGCGATAATCGGTGGATCGCTGTCCGAGGAGCCGCCATGTCCACCCGCCACGATCCGTCCCGCCGCATCCGCGCCCCGCGCGGCAATACGTTGAACTGCCGCTCCTGGCTGACCGAGGCGCCGTTCCGGATGCTGCAGAACAATCTTGACCCCGAGGTGGCCGAACGGCCGGAGGATCTGGTGGTGTACGGCGGCATCGGCCGCGCCGCGCGCGACTGGGCGTCTTACGACGCGATCNNGGAGCACTTCAACGAGCTCGATAAGAAAGGCCTGATGATGTACGGCCAGATGACCGCCGGCTCGTGGATCTACATCGGCAGCCAGGGCATCGTGCAGGGCACCTACGAGACCTTCGTGGAGATGGGCCGGCAGCACTACGGCGGCTCGCTGAAGGGCCGGTGGATCCTCACCGCCGGCCTCGGCGGCATGGGCGGCGCGCAGCCGCTGGCGGCCTCGCTGGCCGGAGCCTCGTCGCTGACCATCGAATGCCAGCAGAAGTGCATCGACTTTCGCCTGCGCACCCGCTACGTCGATGAGCAGGCGGCGGACCTCGACGATGCGCTGGCGCGGATCGAAAAATACGCGAAGGCCGGCGAAGCCAAGTCCATTGCCCTGCTCGGCAATGCGGCGGAAATCCTGCCCGAACTGGTGCGCCGTGGTATCAGGCCCGACTGCGTCACCGACCAGACCAGCGCGCACGATCCGGTACACGGCTATCTGCCGATCGGCTGGACGGTGGACGAGTGGTTGACCGGGCAGGCGGCGAACCCGGAGAAGGTGCGCGACGCGGCCAAGCAGTCGATGCGCGTGCACGTCGAGGCGATGCTCGCCTTCCATTCGCAGGGCATTCCGACCGTCGATTACGGCAACAACATCCGCCAGATGGCCTTCGACGNNGCTCTCGGGCGATCCGGAAGACATCTACAAAACCGATGCCAAGGTCAAGGAGCTGATCCCCGACGATCCGCACCTGCACCGCTGGCTGGACATGGCGCGCGAGCGCATCAGCTTCCAGGGCCTGCCGGCGCGCATCTGCTGGGTCGGCCTTGGCCTGCGCCACACGCTGGGCCTCGCCTTCAACGAGATGGTGCGCCGCGGCGAACTGAAGGCGCCGGTGGTGATCGGCCGCGACCATCTGGATTCCGGCAGCGTGGCCTCACCCAACCGCGAAACCGAAGCCATGCGCGATGGTTCGGACGCGGTTTCCGACTGGCCGCTGCTCAACGCCATGCTCAACGTCGCCGGCGGCGCGACCTGGGTCAGCCTGCACCACGGCGGCGGCGTCGGCATGGGCTATTCGCAGCATTCCGGCGTGGTCATCGTCTGCGACGGCAGCGAGGCCGCCGACAAGCGCATCGCCCGGGTGCTGTGGAACGACCCCGGCACCGGCGTCATGCGCCATGCCGACGCCGGCTACGAGATCGCCAGGCAGTGCGCGCGAGAGCAGGGGCTGAAGCTGCCGATGCTCTGACCCCGGACCTCCATCAGAAGCCACATGAACCAGCAAGAACAGAAGTTTATCGACACCCTGCGCTCGCTTGACGGCAGCGCAGGCAATCATCCGCCTGCCGCTGGATGAGGTGGTGTGAGCGATCGCTACGCCACCGGTGCCGAAGGCGAATTCCAGCCGGGGTCGGACGGACAGGTGCTGCGCGACAGACTCGGCATCACGGATCCGTCCGAAATGGACGAAGCCGAGCTTGCCCTGTTGCACAAGCTCTACGAGGCAGTTCTGGACGAGGGGTTCCCGGACCGTCGCATCACTGTGGCCGATCTCAGGCAGTGGCATCGCCTGTGGCTGGGCAACGTGTACGAATGGGCGGGTCGGGAGCGCTCGGTCAATCTCGGCAAGGGCGGCTTCCACTTCGCGGTCGCCGCGCAGGTGCCACGGCTACTGGAAGAATTCGAACGTGGCTGTCTCGCGCGCTACACGCCTTGCCATCAGGAGGAAGCAGACGCCATCGAGGCCATCGCCGAAACGCATGTCGAGTTCATCCTCATCCATCCCTTCCGCGAGGGCAACGGTCGACTGTCGCGGCTGCTGGCCGACGTGATGGCGATGCAGGCCGGGCATGTGTCGCTCGATTACAGCAGTTGTGATGAAGACAAGGCCGGGTACATCGCAGCAATCCGCGCGGGGCTCTCGGGCGACTACGCGCCCATGCGGCAGCATGTGGCGAAGGCGTGGAGCAACGCGAAGGGAGGACCTGATTAGCCTTATCCCTCAGCCAGTCATTCCCGCCAAGAGTACGCGGGAATGACGGCTCAGAGCCATTCTTCGCCAGAGTGCTGGCTGAGACACAGGGCTAATCAGAAGGGGGGTGAATCTGCTGGCTCAGCGCGCCAGCCTCAGATGACCGTATTTGCTGCTGCCGGTGCGCAGCATGTGTTCGAGCTGGTCGATGCGCTGGCCGGTTTCGATGGCGGTGGAACTGGCCACGGATCGCACGATGGCAGCCTTGAGCTGCTTGCTCGACGGGCGTTTGGGAGCGGGCTGGCGGGGGGCGTTCATGCCGGCCATTATACTCCGGGTGCCGTTCAGACCAGCGTTTTTGCGCGGCGCGGACCTGACGACGACGCAGGGGGATCAGGATGGGGCAGATCGGCAAACCGGAGCGGGTGGAGTATTGATGGCCGGGCTGATCCGGCTGGCCGGGGTGGAGGTAAGCGTTCTACGCAAGGATGTCCGCAACCTGCATTTGAGCGTGCTGCCGCCTGACGGGAGGGTCCGCATCACCGCGCCGGAATGGATGGATGCCGAGGCGATCAGGCTGTTCACCATCGAGAAGCTGGGCTGGATCAAACGCCAGCAGGGAAAAATGTGCGCCCAGGCAAGGGAGCCGGCGCGTGACTACATCGAGCGCGAGAGCCACCAGGTCTGGGGACAGCGCTACCTGCTGCATGTCATCGGGCACGACGCTGCGCCAAAGGTCGAGATCCGGCACCGGAAGCTGGTCATCCGGATTCGGCCCGGAACAGGCCGGGAGCGCCGTGAGGAAATCCTGTACGGCTGGTATCGCAGCCAGCTGCGGCAGGCGGTGGCACCGCTGTTGGCCCGCTGGGTGCCGGTGGTGGGTGCCGAGCCGCGGCGCATCCATATCCAGCGGATGAAGACCAAGTGGGGAAGTCGCAGCCCGGAAAGAGCCAGCATCCGTTGAATACCGAGCTGGCCAAGAAGCCTCCGGATCTGCTGGAGTACGTCCTGCTGCGTGAGCTGGCGCACTTGCGCGAGCCGACCCACGGGCCGCGGTTCATCCAGACCATGGATCGGCTGATGCCGCAGTGGCGGGATCGGCGTGACGCGTTGAATCTGCTGCCGGTGCGCGATATCCGGGAAGCGTGAAGCTGAGCCTTGGGGGCTCAGTCCTTCGTGAGGCTGCCTGAAGCGCCGCGTTCCGGCCATGCCTTCGAAGGCGGGCAGAGCTGCCGCAGTCCACGCTCTTGTAGACATCGATGACGGTCGGTGGACAAGCCTCCGGCGGCAGCGCCATCTCCGCCATCTGTATTGGCATTTGGCATCGACCGGTTGGACCGGACGCGCAGGCCCATCGGCGATCTTCGTTTTTCCCGCGGGCCAGATGGGTCACGGCGTGGCGAACCGGAGCGGCCGTTGCGCACCAAGCGCGGAACACCCGCAGGAGGGGCAGGGCGGCCGCTGGCCATGACGCGCTTCATGTGCTATGATTGCACTCGTAACTTGTTGTAAACATTGAATTTATGGAGGCATAAAATTACCAGTCAGTTCAAGCGTACGATTGAATCCATCTTTCCCAGCCACACCTCTCGCGTGGTGCCGACGCCGCGCCGTTCCGAACGGACTGCGAGTCGCATGAAGCGCATCCAGACCGGCGNNCGTCCGCTCTTTCGCGTCCGCTGACCGCTCCCGGCCGAGGGCCGATGGAGCCGGCATCCCGGGCCGACGCGAAGAAAAGTTCGATTTTCCGCGCGTCGAACGCAGGGCACGGCTTGCGCTCGGCGCGCGGACTCCCGTGGCCTTCGAGACCGCACTCCACGAGCGCCTGCGGCGTCGTGTGTCATCGGCGTATCCGGAAAGAGGGGCCTGGCATCTACGGCACGTGCGACTGTTGGCGTCAGCCACTGCGTGAAGCTGCCTCGGCCGCGTGCGATGCTCCCTCGTGCCACAGCGCGTAGACCGCAGTATCCAGCGCGGTCACGCCCTGTTCGACGAAGGAAGTCTGCGAGGCGAGGATGTCGCGCCGCTCGATCACGTTGACCTGCCAGCCCGGTTCCAGCAGGGCGCGCACTTCGGGTTCTTCCACCGAGAACGGCGGCCCGTCCTTTTCGGCCTGCGGATATTCCAGGGTGATCATCAGTCCGCGGGCACCAGGCGGCAGGCGTGCGTAGACGCTTGCGGCGTAGTGCCGGCGAAGCGCGGGCGGCAGCGCGATGATTGCCGCCCGGTCATAGATCGCGGTGCAGCCGGCCAGGGTGTTCGAGTCCAGTGCGAAGGCGTCGCCCTGGATCAGCTCGATGCGATCGGCGAGGTAGTGGCGTCCGAGCGGCGAATCCCAGGTGCTCGCCGTCAGGCGGTTTTCCTCGAGGAACTGCGTGATCGCCAGCGGCGACAGTTCCACGCCCAGCACGCGGTGGCCCTGCGCTGCCAGCCAGAGCATGTCCAGGCTCTTGCCGCACAGTGGCACCAGCACGCGGCTGTCGGGCGGCAGCGCGAGCCGCGGCCAGTGCGCGACCAGAAGCGGCATCGGCGCATCGTGGTGGAATCCGATGCGCCCTTCGCGCCAGCGCTGCTGCCAGAACTCTGCATCCATTGCGTATTCCTCGACCGTTGGTCTTGCCGCGACGCTGCCGGACCGATGCGTCCCGTCGCGCATGATGGTACGCCACCAGGCGCGAGGACGCGGCGCAGGCCGCGGCGGGTCTGCCGGAAAATCGATCGTGGCCCGCTGTTGCGCAGCAGGGTTTCCAGGACGTGGCGTCGGCAGGGGTGAAGGTGGCACCGCGGCGGCGTCTGCCTCGGAAGGCGTCGAATCCTTTTGCGTATCCGATGCGGCGAGGCGGTCGGGCGACGGCTTGCGTTGCGATTCACCGAAGGCCGGCGGCGCGCCGGTATTCTTGTCGCCCGCTCCTGCCTGCCGACCCCGTCCATGACCCTTCTGTTCCGATTGCCCGTTGCCGCGCTGCTGCTGTTGGCCTGCAGCCTGGCCGTCGCCGCGACGCCGCGCTTCGAGGTGCGCTATGACGTGGGCTTCCTGCCGGCCTCGGGGGAGGCGGAAGTCGCCCTGACGCTGGAGCCCGGTGAGGCGACCGTGAAGCGATTCGTGTTCACCATGCCTGAGAATCGCTATTCGCGCGTGACCGGCGATGGCCGCGTGGATCGCAAGGGCGACGACGTGGTGTGGGTGCCGCCCAGCCGCGGCGGAAAGCTGGCGTGGCGCTACCGCATCGACCGCAAGCGCGCGAACGGTGCCTACGATGCGCGCATTACCCGCGACTGGGTCATCATGCGCGGTGACCAGCTCGTTCCGCCCGCGCGCGTCACCGCCACCCGCGGTGCGCGTTCGGACGCGCGCCTGAAGCTGCACCTGCCGCCGGGCTGGACCCATGCCGATACGGCCTGGCTGCCGGCGCGCGACGGTGGCGGCTTTGCCGTGATCAATGAGGATCGCGTCCTCGCGCGGCCCACCGGCTGGATGATCGCCGGCGACATCGGCGCGCGACGCGACCTGGTCGAGGGCATGGAGATCGCCGTGGCCGCGCCCAAGGGCCTGTCGACGCCGCGCATGGATCTGCTCGCCATGCTGACCGCGGTGGCACCGCCCATGCGCGAAGCGTTCGGGACACTTCCGGAAAAAATCCTGGTGGTGCGCGGCGGCGACCCGATGTGGCGCGGCGGCCTGTCCGGCCCGCGCTCGATGTGGCTGCACGCCGACCGCCCGCTGATCAGTGAGAACGGCTCCTCCACGCTGATGCACGAGACCATCCATCTGGTCACCCGCATCCGCGGCGCGGAAGGCGATGACTGGATCGCCGAGGGCATCGCCGAGTACTACGGCACCCAAATGCTGCGCCGCGCGGGCCTCCTGAGCGATGCGCGGGCCGAAAAGGCGGTCAGCTGGATGCGCCGCCACGGTCGCGCCGTGCGCACCCTGCACGCGAGCGATTCCAGCGGCAAGCGCACCGCGCGCGCGGTGGCGCTGTTCGCCGATCTGGACGCCGAAATCCGCGAGCGCAGCCGCGATCGCCGCAGCCTGGACGACGTCGCGCGCACGCTGATGCGCGACGGCGCGCGGGTTTCCACGGTTGATCTGCGCGAGGCGGCCGAGGCGGCGCTCGGTGGCCCGTCGAAGGTGCTCGAGACGCCGCTGCTCGATTGAGCGGGAAGCCCGCTCCGACGCGCGGGCACGGGCGCTGCCGCGTCAGGGCCGCTCGGGCGGCGTCTTGGGCGCGCTGCCGAAATCCACCTCCGATTCCGCCGCCAGCCAGGTGAACACGGCGTAGGCCGCCACGTTCTGGTCCAGCGCCGCGGCCTCGACCTTGTCGAGGGTGTCGTTGGCGGTGTGGTGGTAGTCGAAGTAGTCGCTGCCGTCCTGCGCCAGCCAGGCCCAGGCCATGCCCCGCTGCGCCATCGGGATCAGGTCCGGACCCGCGCTGCCCTCGCCGGGCCGGTGCTCGATGCCCAGCGGGGCCAGGGCACCGGCGATCTGCTCCACTACTTCGCGCGCGCCCTCGGGCACCGCGCTGGTGGAAAACGCGTAGATGCGTCCGGCACCGAAGTCGCTCTCCGCGCCGGTGACGTGGCGGGTGATGTCGTCGGCGTGGGCCTTGGCATAGGCGAAGCCGCCCAGAAGGCCCTGTTCCTCGTTGGCGAAGGCGACCACGCGCACGCTGCGGCGCGGGCGCTGCGGCAGGGCCGCGATCAGCGCGCCGGCGCGTGCGGTGATGGCGACGCCGGCGGCGTCGTCGATGGCGCCGGTGCCCAGGTCCCAGGAATCCAGGTGTCCGCCGATGATCACGATCTCGTCCGGACGCTCGCGCCCGCGCACTTCAGCGATGACGTTGGCCGACTCGTATTCGCCGTCCATGCCGGCATCGATGTCGAGCGCAAGCGTCACCGGCTGGCCGCGCCGCAGCATGTTCGACAGCAGGTCCGCGTCCGGGTTGGACAGGGCCGCCGCCGCGATCCGGGGCACGCCGTCCTCGTAGCGCATCGTGCCGGTGTGCGGCAGGCGGTCGCTGTCGGTGCCGACCGAGCGCAGCAGGAAGGCCACCGCACCCTTGCGTGCCGCCAGCGAGGCACCCGTGCCGCGCGCCGCCGCCGCCGGGCCGTAGCCGCGGCCGTTGCGCATCCGCTCCATGCGGTGGCTGATGTAGGCGATCTTCCCGGCAAGGCTGCCCTCGGGCGCGGCTTCCAGATCCTGGAGCGTGGAAAATTCCACCACCTCGGCCTCGATTCGTCCGCCGGTGCCGACGCTGCGGCCCAGGGCGGTCACGTACAGCGGCTGGGGCCAGGGCGCAACCACTTCGGCGCGCTCGTGCCCGCGCCGCCACACCGGGAAACGCACCGGTTCGGTGTAGACCCGGTCGAATCCCATGCCGCGGAACTTCTCCACCGCCCAGGCCACGGCGCGCGCGTCGGCCGGGGTGCCGGCCAGGCGCGGGCCGACTTCGGTGGTGAGCGACTCGACCACCTCCCAGGCACCGCTGCCGGCCAGGGCCTGGTCGCGCAGCTGGGTCGCCGTCGCGATGGCCTCCTGCGGCAGCGGGGAGGCGGACAGTGTGCCGCCGGCGGCCAGCGGGAGGATGAGAATGCAGCCCAGGAGCAGGTTCTTCATGTGTGTTCCGATCGGAGAAAAGCCGGCACCGCCGCGTGGCGATGCCGGCAGGGCGTCAGCGGGCCTGGCCCTGCGCCTTGAGCAGGTCGCGGATCTCGGTCAGGAGTTCCTGGTCCGGCGTCGGGGCGGGAGGGGCTTCCGGCTCATCGGCTTCCTTGCGGTGCAGCGCGTTGATCAGCTTGATCACCATGAAAATGGCAAAGGCGATGATGGTGAACTGGATCAGGGTGTTGATGAAGTCGCCGATGCCGATCACCACGGCCGGTACGGCCTCGCCGGCGGCGTCGACGCCGGCTTCCTTGAGCGTGATCACCCAGCGGGAGAAGTCGACCCCGCCGATCAGCAGGCCGATCGGCGGCATGATGATCTTGTCCACCAGGGCGGTGACGATCTTGCCGAACGCCCCGCCGATCACGACGCCGACCGCCAGGTCGATGACGCTGCCGCGCATGGCAAATTCACGAAATTCCTGAAGCATTCCCATAACCGGAGTCTCCTGTGTGCGTGGATATCGCCGGCCACGGCGGCCGTGCGCGGACAATCTACACCGGACGGAAAGGCACCGATCAGCGGATCGCGCCGGCGAGCGCCACCAGCCCGTCCACGCCGGCCACCCAGCGGTCGCCGGGCGCGAGCGGCCCCACGCCCGCGGGCGTTCCCATGAACACCAGGTCGCCGGCGCGCAGTTCGAAGCGACTGGACAGCTCGTGCAGGATGTCGGCCACGGAGAAGATCATGTCCGACAGCGCAGCCTGCTGCCGGCGTTCGCCGTTCACGTCCAGCCAGAGCAGGGCGTCGGGCGCGGGCAGCGCCTCGCTCGCGGGCACGATGGCCGAAATCGGCGCGGAGCGGTCGAAGGCCTTGGCCACGTCCCAGGGCAGGCCCTTGGCCTTGGCGGCGGCCTGCAGGTCGCGGCGGGTGAGATCCAGCCCGACGGCGTGGCCGAAGACGTGGCGGCCGGCGTCCTCGCGCGCGATCACGCCCGGGGCATCGCGCCCGATCGCCACCACGAGTTCGACCTCGTGGTGCAGGTCGCGGGTGGCGGACGGGTAGGGCTGCGGCCCGCCGGAGGGCAGGATCGCGTCGCCCGGCTTGGTGAAGAAAACCGGGGTGCCGCGTTCGACCGGTGCGCCCATCTCCCGCGCGTGGTCGGCGAAATTGCGCCCGACGCAGTAGATCCGGCGCACCGGGAACAGGTCGGCGCGACCTTGCACCGGCACCGACGGCGTGGGCGTGGGAGGGAACACGAACCGGTTCATGGAAGGATCCAGGGCGGAAAAACGCCATGCTGACCGGTACGCGGCCGGCGGGCCAGTGACTGTGGTCACGGATTGCCGCCGGGCCGCCCGGCCGGGCGTTTGCGTGAGGCAGTTGGCAGAATCGGGCCGAACCGCTAAGGTTTCCGGGCCGATTCGAGCCCCCGCCGCCCTGCCCATGACCAATCCCCGCACCGCGTTGATCGTCGATGACGAGCGCGACATCCGTGAACTGCTGGTGCTGACCCTCGGGCGCATGGGGCTGCGCGTGGACACGGCGGCGGACGTGGGCGAGGCCCGCGCCCAGCTTGCCGCCAACCGCTACGACCTGTGTTTCACCGACATGCGGCTGCCCGATGGCTCCGGCCAGTCGATCATCGAGCTGATCGCGGAAAAGTATCCCGAGACGCCGGTCGCGATGATCACCGCGCACGGCAACGTCGACGCCGCGGTGGATGCGCTCAAGGCCGGGGCCTTCGACTTCGTCTCCAAGCCGGTGGATCTGTCGGTGCTGCGGCGGCTGGTGCAGAACGCCCTGCGCCTGGGCGAGGAGCGCCGCGCGCAGGCGACCGAAGATCACTCTTCCGCGGGCCGCCTGCTGGGCGAGTCGCCCGTGATGCAGGCCCTGCGCGCCACCATCACCAAGGTCGCGCGCAGCCAGGCACCGGTCTACATCAGCGGCGAATCGGGCGTGGGCAAGGAGCTGGTCGCGCGCCTCATCCACGAACAGGGCCCGCGCGCCAGCGGCCCCTTCGTGCCGGTCAACTGCGGCGCGATTCCCACCGAGCTGATGGAAAGCGAGTTCTTCGGGCACCGCAAGGGCAGCTTCACCGGTGCCAGCGGCGACAAGGAAGGCCTGTTCCAGACCGCCAACGGCGGCACGCTGTTCCTGGACGAGGTGGCCGAGCTGCCGCTGCACATGCAGGTCAAGCTCCTGCGCGTCATCCAGGAAAAATCGGTGCGCCCGATCGGTGCCAACGCCGAAGCGCCGGTGGACGTGCGCATCCTCTCGGCCACCCACAAGAATCTGGCCCAGCTGGTGGAGGACGGCCGCTTCCGCCACGACCTGTTCTACCGCATCAATGTCATCGAACTGGTGGTCCCGCCGCTGCGCGAGCGGCGTGCGGACATTCCCGCGCTGGCACAGGCGGTGCTGGAGCGGCTGGCCGCCGAGCTGGGGGAACCGGCACCCGCCATCGATCCCGATGCCATGGCGCGGCTGGTGGAATACCCCTTCCCCGGCAACGTGCGCGAGCTGGAGAACATCCTGGAGCGCGCGCTCGCGCTCTCCGACGGCACCGGCATTTCGGTCGATGACCTGCGCCTGCCGAACCTGCGCGAACCGAACGAGAGCGCGCATGACCCGCTTGCCGCCGTCGTCGGAAGGCCGGCCTTCGTCACCGGGCAGCAGCCGGCGGTGCCGGCCGACCTGCCCGATTACATCGAACGCATGGAGCGCGACGTGATCGTCAAGGCGCTGGAAGAGTGCCGCTACAACAAGACCCGCGCCGCGGCCAAGCTCGGCATCACCTTCCGCGCGCTGCGCTACAAGCTCAAGAAGCTCGGCATCGACTGAGAGGCGCGCGCCGTTCAGCCGAGCGGCACCACATCGACTTTCGCCACCCCGGGACGCGCCTGCGTCGGCCAGTCGCCGGCGATGGCGACCTGGGCATGCCGGCGCGCGCTTTCCAGAAGGTCGGAATCCAGCTCGGCCACGGCCAGATTCGATGCATCGCCGCTGCGCGCCAGTACGCCGTCGGCAGGAAAGCCGCGGTCGATCGGGGTGTAGATCGCGGCTTCGCCGGTGTTGGTGTCGAGCACCGGGCTCCAGTCCGCCGTGCCGGAGGTCACCGCGCGCACCACGTACACCCCGTTCTCCATCGCCCGCGCCTGGCAGCCGATGCCCACGCGGGTCGCACCGGCGGCGGTATCGGTGCAACTGGGCACGAGGATCAGGCGCACGCCGGCCTCGATCAAGGCGCGCGCGTGCAGCGGAAACTCCACGTCGTAGCAGGTCAGGATACCGACGCGGCCCAGATCGGTGTCGAACGCGTGCAGCGCATCGCCCGCTTCGATTGCTCCCGCACCGCGCTCGTAGCCGGTGAGGACGAGCTTGTCCTGATGGACGATCCTTCCCTCGGGAGACACCAGCGCGGCGCGGTTGCGGTAGCGGCCCGGCGTCACTTCGCGCAGGAAGGTGCCGGGCTGAAGATGAACGCGGTAGCGGCGCGCCAGTTCGAGAACGAGGCTTTCCCAGGCCGGATGCAGCGGCTGCAGCGCGGCGAGCGAACGCGCAAGGTCGGCGCGAACTTCCGGAGCAAAGCCCGCGGCGGCCTCCAGCGCGAGGTATTCGGGCAACACCACCAGTTGCGCGCCGGCCGCCGCCGCGCTGGACACCGCCGCCTCCACGCGCGCCGCGAAGGCATCGAAATCGGCGGGTTCGCCGATGGCGTAACGGGCGCAGGCGACGGTGAGCTTCATGGGTGCATCCGGAGGACGGGGAATGGGAAATCGAGGGCGGGGCGCAGGTCAGCGGCCGTGCGGTTCCAGCAGGCGCAGCCAGAAATGGAGCCGGTGCGGACGGGCAGCGGTTTCGCCGACCTCGGGCCAATCGAGCGTGCAGATGAGATCCTCTTGCCGCTCATAGCCGCGGCTGCTCCAGAACGCATCGTTGGAGTGCGCGCCGGGCGGACGGTGCGGGTCGTCCGGATCGCGTTCGACGGCGCAGAAGGCGGTCATCGAAACGCCGGCAAGCCGGCGCGCGTGGTCTTCGCGGGCGTCGAAGAAACGGTGCCCGATCCCGCGTCTGCGGTACTCGGGCAGGAGCACGGACTCGCCGAAATAGAACACCGAGGCCGGCGCGATGCCGCGCGCGGCGAAGGGCTCGCGGAAGACGGCGTCCTCGTGTTCGAGCGGCATCCCGGTGGAGGCACCCACTGCCCGGTCGCCGTCCAGCGCGAGGACGACCAGCGCCCCGGGCGCACGCGCGTAGCGCGCGAGGTAGCCGCTCTCATAGTCGACGCTGCCCTCGTACAGATACGGCCAGTCGCGGAACACGGCGATGCGCAGCGCGGCCAGCGGTGCCAGCCAGGGCATGATGTCTGCGCCGGTGAGCACGCGCAGCCCGATCATCGTGTGGCCCCGCCGGGCACCTCGCCGCTGGTCACGATGCGCGCGCCGCGGTCACGCATGGCTGCCAGGTGCGCGTCTTCCCGCGCCGCGTCCAACGCGGTGGCGGCATCGAGAACGAAGTTCACCGTGAAGCCCTGGTCGAGCGCGTCTTTTGCGCTGTAGTGCACGCAGATGTCGCCGGCGAGGCCGCACAGCCACAGTTCGCGCGCGCCGCGCCCGCGCAGGAAGTCGGCCAGTCCCGTGGCCTTGCGCCGGCCGTTGTCGAAAAAGGCGCTGTAGCTGTCGATCGCCGGATCCATGCCCTTGCGGAAGATCGCCTCGACCCGGCGCGTGTCCAGTTCGGCGGAAAATTCCGCGCCGCGGCTGCCCTGCACGCAGTGGTCCGGCCACAGCGTCTGCTCGAGGCCGTTGAGATCGATCCGCTCGAACGGCGCGCGGCCCGGGTGGCTGGAGGCGAAGCTGCCGTGCCCGGCCGGGTGCCAGTCCTGCGCGGCAACGACCAGGTCGAAGCCGCCGACGAGGCGGTTGATGACCGGCACGATCGTATCGCTCCCCGGCACTTCGAGCGCGCCGCCGGGCAGGAAATCGTTTTGCACATCGATGATCAGCAGCGTTCTCACGGCGTGGTCTCCGGATGCAGGCGCGCCTGGCGCAGGCGCTCGCGCAGCCCGTGCAGGCGGTCGCTGATGCCCACCTTCCAGGCGTGCGGGTTCTCGAAACGGCGGTACTCGGGCGGCAGCAGCGCGCGGCGCTGGGCCGCATGGGCACGGATATCGGCCACGCTGCGCCGCGCGTGCAGGCGTCGCCCGGCCGCCATCACCGGCTGGAGCAGGGGCTCGCTGCGCAGCGCCGGCAGGCGCATCGTCCTGTGCGGCTCGAACGGGTGGGTGAGCGCGCGCGGCGCGGCCTCGTCTTCCAGCGCCACCGCGTCCACGCCGTGGAACTGGCCGTCGGCGGCAAGGAAACGGTGGACCTGCTTGAGCCCGGGCAAGGTGGTTTTCACCAGGCTCTCGGATACCTTGATGCGCGGTTCGCCCTGCGCGCAGGCGAGCTTGTACACCCCGTCGAGCGCGGCATCCGGCTGCCCGGTCACGAGGCTGGTACCGACGCCGAAGATGTCGATCGGCGCACCCTGCTGGCGCAGGCTGCGCACCACGTACTCGTCGAGCTGGTTGGAGGCGGCGATCTTCACCTCGTGCAGGCCGGCGTCGTCGAGCATGGCGCGGGCGCGGCGTGCGAAGAAGGCCAGATCCCCGCTGTCGAGGCGGATCGCGCGCAGCCGGTGGCCGCGCGCCGCCATTTCCCGGCCCACGATGATGGCGTTGGGTACGCCGCTGTCCAGCGTGCTGTAGGTATCCACCAGCAGCACGGTGTTGTCCGGTCGCGCCTGGGCGAAGGCGCGGAACGCGGCCAGTTCGTCGCCGTGCCACTGGATGAAGGAATGCGCCATCGTTCCTTCGGCGCGCAGGCCGTAGCGCTGCGCCGCGTAGACGTTGCTGGTGGAATCGAATCCCCCGATCACCGCCGCGCGCGCCGCGGGCACGCCGGCCGGTCCCTGCGCGCGGCGCAGCCCGAACTCGCTCAGGATCGCATCGCCCGCCACCTCGCGGATGCGCGCGGCCTTGGTGGCGATGAGCGACTGGAAGTTGAGCGTGTTGAGCAGCAGGGTCTCGATCAGCTGCGCCTCCACCACGCCGGCCTCCACCCGCAGGATCGGCGCGGTGGGAAACACCACGTCGCCTTCGCTCGCGGCCAGGATGCTGCCGGAAAAGCGCAGCGTGCGCAGGTAGTCGAGATAGGCCGCATCGAAGCCGTGGCCGGCGAGAAAGTCGATGTCATCGACGGTGAAGCGCCAGGATTCGAGCGTGTCGATCAGGTCTTCCAGCCCGGCGAA
>JRYL01001743.1_pt1 | contig 15822 bp, 15 predicted proteins | sample 235391 | NCBI WGS metagenome assembly JRYL01 (sample SAMN03074223, study PRJNA261481) | activated sludge metagenome | biome: Wastewater Treatment Plant; feature: Wastewater; material: Activated sludge; isolation source: activated biomass of a wastewater treatment plant treating wastewater from... ... | reverse complement strand
TTTCGATTTGCAAAGATAGTGATTTTTGACCGATTTGGCTCAGTCTGCCGGAAAGTATTTCTGCCTGATCTTGGTCGGCATCAGACGTCTCAATTCCTCATCGTTCAGCAGAAATCCGTAATGAAGCACCACCGCAAGTTCAAATTTCCACAAACCAAATTGGACCATCATGGTCAGATGGATTACAGCGGCGAGAATCAGCATGAAATATCGGGTTCTTTTCCAAATCACAAAAGGAACAAAAAGCAGCTGCTGAAGGATAATGAAATAATCAATCGATTTTGAAAAAAAAGAATTTGAAACCGGCCAGTGAAAGATACTGTCAGGAAATTGAGCATACTGGGCAAAGCTGTAATAAACCGCAATCCCCTGCTGCCAATGATGATCTGCCAGTTTGAAAAAGGCGTTGTTCAGATAAACCATAAAAATATGCAGGATGATCGACCAGACCGCCAGCACCGATATGAAGGGAAATTTTCCCTTTGTCCTGTTGAGCGAAAGATATCTGAAACTGTCTGCAAACACAAAAAACAGCAGCGTGAATTTGAGTATGATATCGCCCCAGGTCACAAACTGATAGCTCAGATGAAACAAAATCAGATAACAGCAGAAAACCAGAAATGAAATCAGATTTCTGAACAGACCAAGTATGAACAGAATCAGAATTAGTCCGTAAAATAAAAAGAAAAGTCCGCTGTTTTGAGTAATGAATACCGAAATTTTATCGGTCGGAAGAAAAGAATTGAGTTCGGGATTCAGAAAAATCGAAGCCGAACGCCACATATAGAACAAATCGACCAGAAGAATCAGTTCGATCAGCACCCGAAAGACCGAAGGGAAAATTTTTCGCTCAGCTGTAAAAAATCCCTTCATTTCTCTTTCTTATAAGAAGTTACATAAAAAACGTCTTTACCCGCTTTGTATGTAAAATCACCTTTATAATCCGGATCAAATGCAATCACAGTCGGTATCCTGACTGTGGAAATTTTAACCGAATCAAATTTGAAATCCGGATTTTCTTCAGCATACAGTTTTACATAATTCCTGAGACTTTGTGCAATCTTTGACAGATAAGGATCGCTTTCAACCCGATTTTCAAAATCATTCGGAACTTTGTCTTTCAGCTCTTTGTAAATCCCCATCTGATAATCAAAATCAAATGCTTTGAGCGATTCGAGATAAATCCGTCTTTTGACAAAAACCCGTTTGTCGTCCCAAATCGAATCTTTTCTCTCTTTTTCGAGTTTTTCAGAAAGATTAACAGTCCGGCTGATTTCTCCGTTTGAATAAAATTCATAAACCACATCGTAGTCTGTGGTCGTGGCAGGTGCATACATCCGATAACCGGTCGGAAAGAATGGTTTGAACCAGTTTTTGAAAGATTTGGTCGTAATAAAACTTGCTCCACACACCATTGTCCAGTATATGACAAACAGCGTAAGGAGCAGTTTATTGGGTTTCATTTCTAATTGTTTTAATCTCTGGCCGGCAGCAGGATTTCGTCCACCATGCCGTATTCTTTGGCTTCGGCAGATGTCATCCAGTAGTCGCGGTCGCCGTCGTGCTGAATCTTTTCAAAGGTCTGACCCGAATGATCGGCAATGATCTGATACAGTTCTTCTTTCAGTTTCAGAATTTCCTTCAAAGTGATTTCCATATCTGAAGCCTGACCCTGAGCACCGCCCATCGGCTGATGGATCATCACTCTCGAGTGTTTCAGCGCAGAACGTTTTCCCTTTTGACCTGCACACAGCAGCACGGCACCCATTGAAGCCGCCATACCTGTACAGATGGTGGAAACATCGGGTTTTACAATCTGCATGGTATCATAAATTCCCAAACCGGCATAAACGCCGCCGCCCGGTGAATTGATATAAATCTGTATGTCTTTTGAAGCATCAACGCTTTCCAAAAACAGCAGCTGTGCCTGAATGATGTTGGCCACCTCATCGTTGATCGCTGTGCCCATAAATATAATTCTGTCCATCATCAGACGCGAAAACACGTCCATCTGGGCAACATTCAGTTTTCTTTCCTCAACGATATAAGGGGTCATGCTCTGCACATAAGAATCAACATGAAGACTGCTGATTCCTTTATGTCCGGTTGCATATTTCTTAAATTCTTTACCTAAATCCATTTTTAAATTTTAATTGTTCAACCAAAAGTACACAAATTTTTAAATAAAAAACTTTGTTCTTTTTAATGATGATGATCATGGTCGTGGTCATGATCGTGGTGATCATGGTCCTGATCGTGATGATGATGGTGTGCATGTTTTTCTTCCATCAGTTTGACAAAATCATCAAAACTGATTTCTTTGACCTTCATTTTCACATTGTCTTTGAATACTTTCTTCATTTTGTCAGCAAACACCTGTTCGCTCATTCTTCTGAATTCGTTTTGGTTTTTGATCGAACTTTGAACAATGCTTTCAATGTCATCGTCTGTCAGATTGAACTGACCGTACATCGCCATCTGTCCTTTAATGCTTGCTCTGATTGCATTGACAACATCCTCATATTCAACTTTCAGATCGTAATCTTCTGCAATTTTTGATTCAATCAGCTGATAACGGAGACCGTCTTCTTCTTTTTTCAACTGTTCGGCAGCTTCTTCAACCGAACCCAGTTTTTCGTTTGAATAATGCAGCCATCTGCTCAGGAATTCGTTGGGCAGATCAAATTTGGTTTCTTTGATCAGGGTTTCAACCACCTCATTCACCATCTGGTTGTCGGTTTCGCGCTCATACATTTTTTCGGCTTCCTCCTGAATCTTCTGTCTGAATTCTTTTTCATTTTTTACAGCACCTTCACCATAAATTTTATCAAACAGCGCCTGATCGATCGGAGCCGGTTCAGACTTGCTGATTTCGGTAATGGTCACCTGAATCAGACCGTCAAACTCTTTCTGTTTTTCTTCAGGCATATCGAGTATGTTTTCCAAAGCAGAAGCTTTGTCGCTGATATCGCTCGTTTTCACTACCACTTGATCACCGACTTTTTTGCCGATAAATTTCTTTGGTTTTGCCAATTCGTCGGTAAACAGATAAGTTTCTTTTTCAAATCCGCCTTCCACTACATTTTTGTCTTTGTCAAGTTCTTTGATTTCGACTTTGATATTGACTTCACCGCCATCATCCACTTTGTCGATTGATTTTACGCTGCCGTATTTTTTTGAAAAATTATCTGCGTATTTTGAAATTTCATCCTCGCCCACCTTTATCTTATAGGTGTCAACTTTGATTTTTGACAAATCAACTTTGAAATCCGGTGCCAGTCCGATTTCGAATTCAAAATTCAAAGGATCTGCATCCCAGTCAAAATCCGGCTGTTCTTTCGGAAGCGGATTCCCAAGAATCGACAGTTTTTCTTTTTGGATGAAATCATTGATTCCGGTTTGAAGCAGCTGGTTCACCTCGTCAAAAACGATGCTTTTTTCAAATTGTTTCTTCACATAGCTCATCGGCACATGTCCTTTTCTGAAACCTTTTACAGTCGCTTTTTTTCTGTAATCGTTCAAAGTCTTTTCAACTTTTTCGGAATAATCCGATTTGTCAATACTTACGGTCAGTACCGAATTCAGTTTATCAATGCTGTTATGGCTGATATTCATTTCTTAAAAAATTAGGTTTGCAAAGGTACGTATTTTTTAAATTTAAAACTGTCGGTTCGAACGGAATGAATTTTTTAAAATCGGTGTTTTGAGAATTCTGTGCCTTGAACTGAATTTTGAGCCATACTGTTCATTTGTTTTGAATTAACTCACTAACTTTGTCATCCTTAAAAATCAAAAAAAATGAGTTTAGAGTCAAAAATCATGGAGCAGCTGAAAGAAGCGATGAAATCTAAAGACTCAATCGCACTGGATGCACTCCGCGCCATCAAATCAGAAATACTGCTTTTAAAAACTTCTGGATCTCATGCAGAAATCACCGCAGAACAGGAAATTGCAATGCTTCAGAAAATGATCAAACAAAGAAAAGAAGCGGCGGAACAGTTCCTTGCCAACAAGCGTGAAGAGCTGGCAAACAAAGAACTTGCACAGGCAGACGTGATTCAGAAATTCCTTCCTGCCCAACTTTCAATCGAAGAACTGGAAACCAAACTGAAGGAAATCATTCAGCAGGTCGGTGCAGAATCTGCAAAAGATATGGGCAAAGTAATGGGAATGGCCGGGAAACTTCTTTCGGGAAAAGCAGAAGGCAAAACCATCGCTGACACCGTAAAGAAACTTCTGGGTTAAAATCAGAAAGACACCTTATTATATATAACCTTATAACCCTTCAAGAGTTTGAAACTCTCGAAGGGCTTTTTCATAATTTCTAATTGAAAACTACCAATCGAAAAATATGACATCTCTCAGCTTTTTCGATTGATAATCAGCACTTCTTAACGTTTTTAACTTTTTTCGGATTTTTAACAGAAATTTAACCAGCTTCGAAATTCAGCCACAGCAGGACGATTCGTAAGCTTGGACTTCAAAATTGGGTCAGTTTGAAACCCGGCAGTTTAACGGTCGGAACCGCCATCGTATTTTTGCACTGCAAATCTGAAAAAAATAAAACATGAAATCAGTAGTTACATTTGTATTACTTATCGGCTTTATTGCATTCGGCGGTGCCTCAGTTTTTAACGGTATCAAGGGACTGTCCGGCAGCGGAAAAGTTTCCTGGTACGGCAACCAATTCCATGGAAAGAAGACCGCAAGCGGTGATGTGTACAATATGCACGAATACACCGCAGCACACAAAACACTTCCCTTTGGAACCAAAGTGAAGATTACAAATCAGAAAAACGGTAAATCTGTAGTTGTTGAAGTAAACGACAGAGGTCCGTTTGTGAAATCAAGAGAATTCGATCTGAGCCGCGCAGCTTTCAACGAGATTGGAAACACAAATTCAGGCGTGATCAGTGTGGATTACGAAGTCATTAACTAAGAAAAGGATTTTTTTTAATAACAAAGCCGTCAGATGACGGCTTTTTTTATGGTCTGAAATCAGTCTTCGAAATCAAAAAATGAAAAATGAACCCGACCGTATTTTCGGGTTTGAAGAAGATTCGGATATTCTTTAAAACTGATGTTCTTCGGATGTTCAACAATCAGTTCGCCTTCAGCGCTCAGAAAACCGTTTTCTTTGATCAAGTTAATCATCTGATCATATTCCTGCTGTTCAAAATTATAAGGCGGATCGGCATAAACCACATCAAAACCCGAATTCTGATGTTTTAGAAATTCAAATACATCATTTCTGATTACTGTGACCGTATTTTCAAGATTCATCTTTTTGACCGTATCCGAAAGAAATCTGACACAGCCCGGATCAATGTCCACCGAAACAATTCGTGAACTTCCTCTTGAAGCAAATTCAAGACTGATGCTGCCAATGCCCGAAAACAGGTCGAGCACCGAAATTGAATCAAAATCGTAATGATTGTTCAGCACATTGAACAAAGCTTCCTTTGCAAAATCAGTGGTCGGTCTGACCGGAAGATTTGCGGGTGCATTTATCCTCTTTCCTTTGAATGAACCTGAGATAATTCGCATTTCATTAATTTGTATAAACTGTAATTTCTCAGCACCGCATCGTCTTTCAATGCCTGGCTGAGATTTCGGATATATTTTCTGAGAATTTCAAAAACTTTGATTCCGGATATCAATTCACCGTAAGTTTTTACCTGTGTTGAATTGGTGTCAAGTTCGAGCTGCTCCATTGCATAAAGCGAATAAAACAGCACATCTTCGCCGGTTGGTGTTTCAAACAGATTGTAAAAAATAATGTTTCCGCCGTCGGTTACCAGAATCTCAAGATTGTGATGATTCAGATTCAGATGAACCATCTTTCGGTCGCTGACTGTGATCGTATCGATCAATAATTTGGCAGAATGACAATATTCAACAGTTGAATAAAGCTGGTTCAGTCTGTCGATCAGTTGTTGTGAAACGCCGTAAACGATCTGTGCACCAAATCGGGTTTCTGATTTGAGCAGTTTGTTATTTTCAAATTCGGCTTCACTGAAATTCAGCAGATTCTCCAAACTTTCATCCGAATATTCATTGGGAACTACATTAAAAAAAGAGGAAACAAAAGCAGCTTTCACCCGATCAAAATTTCTCCTCAGACTTAAGTTGATTTCAAATTCTTTGATGATTTCGGTTTCCCAATTGTTGGGTTCTTTCACAACAAATTCAGATACAGCCGGACGCTCTCCGCTTCGGGTGCAATATGAAAAACCTTCTTTGTAAAAAATCAGGTTCAGCTGACTGATATGATTTGAATGTGTTGCGATAGGTCTTGACTTTTGAGCGGTAAAGATAATCCATTCCTGACTAATTTTTGGTTTTACCGACAGTCAAGCTTGTAAATGAGATTGAATTATTTGAAAAATCAATTTACAATCAATTGATTTTTAATCAATTATTATTTTACTGAATTCTTTCAAAAGCAATACAAATTTCTTCAAATGATTTGATCCAAATTCGTGAAAGTCATTTATCAAAAAAACCAATTATTATGAACAAATTCAAATTTTTAAGCACGATCCTGATTTCGGTATTTTTACTGAATTCATGTCAAGAGGGCGCTGACAGCAGTTATGCTGAATACAGCAGCCCTGAAGTTTTGGAATCCAGTGCAGACGAAGCGGATGATTCAGCTATCAGTCAGACAACAGCACCTTTAAATTCAACCGCAGCCGATTACAGCCATCCTGACAAGAAATTTGTAAGAACCGCAGACTTGTCGATGGAAGTAAAAAGTGTGTATGAATCCACCACCAGAATCGAAAACAAAGTATCCGAGCTTGGCGGATTTGTAACCAAAAGCGATTTGGCTTCAAATGTATTTTCTGAAAAGACCTATGAAATTTCAAAAGACAGCGCAATCGAAGTCAGAAAATATACGGTCAGCAACCGGATGACACTGAGAATCCCGGAAACAGAACTTTCAAAATTTTTGATTGCTTTGGGTGATGAAATCAGTTTTTTGGATTATAGAAACATTCAGGCGGATGATGTCAGTCTTCAGCTTTTGTTGAACCAGATGGAACAGCAAAGAATTGAAAATGTACACGGGAAGCTTGAAAACCTAACTTCGGAAAACGGAAAAATCAGTGAAAAACAGCAGGTGATTTCAGACGGAAACAACAAACAGTCTGAACTGGATCGTGAAAAAATCAACCGAATGAAAACCGAAGATCAAATCGCCTACAGCACAGTCAGCCTGACGATCAAAGAAAAAGAAAAAGCAGCCGAAATTCCGGTGATCAATCTCAAAGATTTTGATGACAAATACAAAACCGGATTTTGGCTTTCAGCGTGGAATTCTGTAAAAGGAGGTTTTGATCTGCTCCAGACCATACTGGTCGGAATTCTTTATCTCTGGCCGGTTATTGTACTGGGTTCGTTAGTCTGGTTTGCAATCCGTAAATACAGAAAATCAACAAACAGAATATCTGCCTGACGTTCAGTTTCATTTTGGATAAATTCAAATCCCGCCCGTCAAAAGCGGGATTTTTTATGTTCGGTTCAAAAAACGGTAAATCATCAGCTTTTTTAGTAAATTTGGCAAAAATATAGTTCAGGTTGAAAATCATTGCAGTCATTCCGGCGCGTTATGCCGCCAGTCGTTTTCCCGGAAAACTAATGGCCCTTCTCGGCGACAGATCCGTTATACTGACCACCTATGAAAATACGGTCAGAACGGGGCTTTTCGATGATGTGTTTGTGGCCACGGATTCTGAAATCATCTATGATGAAATCACAAAAAACGGCGGGAAAGCAATCATGAGCCGAAAAGAACACCAGACCGGCAGCGACCGAATTGCAGAAGCAGTTGAAAATTTGGATTGTGATGTGGTGGTGAATGTTCAGGGCGATGAACCGTTTGTAAAAAAAGAAGCGCTCGGGAAACTGACCGAAGCATTCAGAAATGATTCAAAAAATGAAATTTCGCTTGCCACGCTTGCTCAGAAGATGGATAATGATGAAGATATCAATAATCCGAATGCGGTGAAAGTCAATTGGGATATCAACAATTTTGCACTTTATTTTTCAAGAAGTCCGATCCCCTATCCGCGGGAGACGGAATTCAGAGCAGATTACTATCGGCATATCGGGATTTATGCTTTCAGAAAAAAAGCATTGCTCGAATTTTCAAAACTGCCGATGAGACAAAACGAAAGAGCCGAGAAATTGGAACAGCTCCGATATCTCGAGTACGGTATGAAAATCAAGGTGCTTGAAACCGGATTTATGGGAATCGAAATTGACACACCCGAAGATTTGGAAAGAGCAAATGCCTATTTAAAAAAACTTCAAACAGCCGACAAATGAGTTTTAAAAATTTTCCGATGGTGACACGCGTTGTGTACGGACGCGGCTGTTCAAGGCAGATTGAAGAGATCGTGAAACCTGTCAGAAAGAACGGTCATCCGGTCATCTATTTTGCAGATCACTGTTTCAAAGGCAAGACGCTTGAGAAGAATATACCGATCCAAAAAAACGATAAAATCATTTTTATAGATACCGACCGTGAACCGACCACTGCTTATGTGGACCGGCTCAGGGATGAACTGGTCGGTGAATTCGGAGAAATCTCGGGCATCATCGGTTATGGCGGCGGGAGCGTGCTCGACATGACCAAGGCGGTTGCGCTGATGATGACCAACAAAGGTTCATCCGCAGATTATCAGGGATGGGATCTGGTCAAAAATGAAGGTGTTTATCATGCCGGCGTTCCTACACTGAGCGGAACAGGCGCTGAAGTTTCAAGAACCTGTGTACTGACCGGGCCGGACAGAAAATTGGGAATGAATTCAGATTTTACACCATTCAATCAGGTAATACTTGATCCGAAACTGACAGAAGATGCGCCGAAAGATCAGGCATTCTATACCGGAATGGACTGTTATATCCACTGTATCGAGTCGCTGAACGGAACATATCTGAATGCTTTCAGCAGGAGTTATGGCGAAAAAGCGCTTGAACTCTGCAAAAAAATATATCTCGAAAAAGAAGAATGGGACGATGAATCTTATGAAGATCTGATGATGGCCTCCTGGCACGGCGGAATGAGCATCGCCTATTCTCAGGTGGGTGTTGCGCATGCACTGAGTTACGGTTTGTCGTATGTAATGGGCATCAGACACGGACTCGGAAACTGTATCGCATTCAATCAGATTGAAGAATATTATCCTGAAGGCGTTAGAGATTTCAAAAAGATCATTGAGAAATTCAAAATCGAACTTCCCAAAAATGTCTGTTCAGAGCTTTCTGAAGATGAAATGAAGAAAATGGTCGGTATTGCAATCAGACTCGAACCACTTTGGGAAAATGCGTTTGGAAAAAACTGGCGTGAAATCGTCACTGAGAAAAAAGTCAGAGAACTGTATGAAAAAATGTAAACCGGCAATGGTTAAAAATCAATTGCTGCCTCTAATTATAATGATGATTGGTTTTTCGCTGAATGCACAAACCGCAGATCAGATCATCAGTCAGCATCTTGAAAATTCAGGCGGAATCAAAAATTGGAAGAATCTGAACAGTATCATTATGAAAGGTGATGCGCTGCTGAGTTTGGAACAGTCGTTTCCGATTGTGATTTATCACAAAAGACCTTATCAGAAAAAAGTCATTTTTATGGTCAATGGCAAGGAAATGCTGAATGAAGGTTATGACGGAAAAAACGGCTGGACTTACAATGAGATTTCGGGTAAAAATGAAATCCTAAAATCCTATCAGCCGGATTCTTTTGAGGATGATCTGCTTGATTATTCAAAAAAAGGGTTTACCGCTGATTACATCGGAAAAGATAATTCGGGCAGTCAGGAATGTTACAAAGTTGAACTGACAAAAAATGTAAATCATACCACTTATTGTTTTTCGACCAAAGACTATTCGCTGCTTTGGGAAGAAAACAAGGATGAAAAAATGTTTTATCAGGATTACAAAAAATTCGGAGGTCTTGATTTTGCGACCCGAATCGTCGGTCAGCCAAAAAAAGGAGGTGAATACGTGATCAAATTCAGTTCGATTCAAATCAATCCTGTCATTTCGGACAAAGAATTCAAATTCTGATTTTTCATAAAAACAGAAAAGGCCCCAAATATATGGAGCCTTCACCTGAATTATTTTTATCTCTTAATTATTGATAAATTTCCTGGTTACCAATTCACCGGTTTCGGTTATCACCGCCACCACTATCACCTGATGATTGAAATTGAGTAAATTGATTTTAAATTCATTAGAATTGATTTCTGAATTCTTAAAAACAGACTTTCCAACCAGATTAAAAATCTCAATTTCAGAAATTTTATCGATGGTTGAAGTCACCACAATCTTGTTGTCCNNGCATCGATGCTCTTTTTTTTGGTCGGACGATAAACAATAACAAATCTGTCGTTGTATTCGCCCGGTCTGGTCATGAATTTATAAGGTTTCTCGGTCAGATTCACCACACGGTCAAGCAGCAGGTCGATCAGCCAGATATTCTGACCTTCAGCAAATACACCTTCTTTGTCAAAAATCGAAATGATGTATGTGCCGGTTTCGAAAGCACGATATCCGAGATTTACCTTGTCGAGATTGTCAAAAGATTTTCTGCCCTGAATCAGCAACTGATGATCACCCGCCAGTGTATAAAGCTCATCAGACAAATTGAGCGCATCGCTGTCATCGGCAGTATAAGCATCATCTCCCCCATCGAAATAAACCACAGCTGACATAAAATCAACTTCAGACGGTGTAGTCATGGTCAGCCAATAACGATTGGTTATTTCATCAGAAACTCCTTTTCCGAAATACTCCGGACTGCCTGCACTGTTGGCCGCCACCCTGTACTGGTTTTTGAAATTAAGCGTCTGACCGTTGGCACCCGGAAGCGCTCTGATCAGGAACGCTGTACCCGGACGGGCGTATCGGTTTGGGATTTTTTTGTCTGACAATGCAGAGCTCGATGGCGCTGCAGTACCTGTACCAGGCCCTGTGGCATTAAAAACAGCATAACTGCTGCCGCCGTAACCTGATCCCATTTGTTCAAAAAGTGCATTTCCGCGGTTGTCCCAGAACATAAAATCTGCAGTTATTTTTGAACTGTTGTCCTGGTAAAGCTGCATCAGATCCAGATTTGAAGGATATGGATTTCCAACCAGATTGAAACCGTGATCAACTCCCTGCTGAGTAGTGGTATAGGACAACGGATAATTCAATATTCCGTTGAAAGGTTCACCCATCATCACAGCATCGATGTTCGAAGTCGGAACGCTTGCCACAGAGGGTTCTTTGATAGCCAGACCGCGGCCCGCGATATAATCTCCGTTATACGCATTGTAAAAGAAATTGTATTCTTCTTTGTGATAAATCACATAAGGCGGATTGGCGTATATCTGTTTGATTTTCTGACCGATCACCGGCGAAATGATATAATTGTACTGTTTTCTCTGACTTGAGAAAATGAAATTTCTTTTTGCTGTAATCTGACCGGTATTGACTGCCGAATCATCATTTTGCTTCAGCGAACCTCCGCTCTCGATCACAAAATCTTCTGCCGTAGAATTGTTGATAATGTCACCGTCAACGGTCAATGCCCTGTCTTTTGGTATTGTGATTTTACCGCCGGCATCCACTTTCAGTCTTTTTGCCTGGGCAGTGTTGACATTTACGGTGAGGGTTTTTCCGGTGGGAATGCGTACACATTTAGTAATATCAGGAACTGTATTGTTTGACCAGTTGGAAGCTACACTCCAATTACCGGTATTGGCGAGATAATCAGATAAGTCAGGCTGTACTTCAACGCTGTCGGTTGACGGACAACCACCGATAACATAAGCTGCCTTTGCGGTATAATTGGTTGCATTGTCAGGTGCCGCATAAACTTTCATCGCCGGTGTTCCTGTATATGGCGTGGTCAGCGACTGATTGGTATAAAGCCCGTCAGTAGGTTCCCAGACTACAGGTGCCTGTATATCTCCGTTAATTTTAATATCGTCGATAAACCAGTAATTAAAACCGCCGCTACTTCCTATATAACCAAACATTATTGAAACATTGGGTTCACCGGCATAGGCACTTAAATCTACATTTATGGTTTGAGCATTGATATTTCCGGTTATATTGGTTCTGCTCCACGCAGTGTTGAAGTTTTGACCGTCAGTAGATATTCCAAGAAAAATAGTTCTGCTGGCTCCATTTTGGGTTTTATATTCAAATTTATGCTTAAACTGAAGATTCAGAGTTGTAAAAGAAGAAAGGTCAAAACTTGCAATATCACCTCCAATTAACGGATAAATAAATGTTTGTGTATTATTTGTGTTTCCGTTAGTAACTCTGTAAATCACAATTTCAGGTGCCGCTCCTCCTGCATTTGAAGTATTTGAAAATGCAGCAGAAACACTGTTGCTGCTTGCCTGAAGCCCCCAGCTGGAACTGGAAATATCATCGTTATAAATCAAAATATTACTATCCAAAGCTCCTGTTGCAGTCAGCTCAGAATAATCCAGCTCACAACTGCCCGAAACCGAATGATCCACCTTGGTTACATTAACCGCAGGCGGTGGTGAGCTTACATTAATGGTCACCGGATATCTCGCAGATTCACAGGAACCATCTGCTGCAGCTACGTAATAGGTGGTTGTCTGATTTATATTCGGTGTAGTGAATGTTCCTGAGTTACCGGCAATGGTTGCAATCGGGCTACCTCCGAGTGATACAGTATAAAGTCTCATTTGAGTGGTTCCCACATTTCCGCTGACACTGATTGTGGAAGTGCCTGAAATACAAACAGGATCGGCGGCAGCCGAGCTAACAGCTCTTGAACAGGCAGAAGTATTGATACCGGTCACAATCAGTGAAAAATCCTGACTTCCTCCGGTCAGTGTTCCTTTGTATGTGATGGTAATTGTATAGGCTCCCGAAGCACCGGGAATGTCCACTCTTTCAAACGGATCCACATTGTTGTCTCCCTTTCCGTTGGTGGTCACACCGGTTAGTTTCCAAGGGTAAAAAGTGGTTCCTCCTTTTGTCACCCTGATGTCCAAGTCATTGACCAAAACAGGAGTAGTCCTGTTTAAAGTGCCATTATTCACCGATCCGGGTCGATCTGTCCAACTGATAGAAGCAATCAGCGGGTTCAAACCGTCTGAATCTACAGTAAAGGTGAGAGTCTGTCCTGTGCTGATACTGGCTTCCTCGATAATTGAATGTGTATCTTTATATGAAATTGTTTCAGCTGCTCTCTTTGCATTCATCAGCCCCCAGCCCCAAATCGCGTCCGGTCCTGTCGGTCCTGCATCATCGGCAGTGTGGAGCACGAGGCCTTTAAGGGTAGCCGCTCTCATAAAAACTGAATTCAATTTATTGTAATGTTCCTGAAGAAGAAGAAGTGTTCCCGAAACATTGGGAGTAGCCATTGAAGTTCCGGATATACTATTATAGGCTGTGTCTGTATTTTGATAAGTTGAATACACGCCTGTACCGTTTCCGGTCAAATCAGGCTTGATCCTATAATCATCAGTCGGCCCCTGGCTGCTTGTTGAATTGATAAAGACACTATTTAGATTACCACCTGAATCAACATTCGCATCCTGCGCATTAGCGATGACGAGATTATTTTTACTCGTAGCATGACTTGATAGTTTGTCATAGCCGGAAACACCTCCTACAGGCTGCGGATTTACAAAAAGTCCGTCATTTCCGGCAGCAACGACCATTAAATAATATTTTGCATTAAACATCAGATTGTCCCAATCTCTCGAATCATCCACGTATGCTCCAAATACCCATGCAGGTAATGACGAAGCGCCCCATCCGTATGAGTGACTGGATATAAGCATTCCCTTGTTGCTGGCAGCATTTGCAGCTTCACTCAGGTCGTTATTCCAATCATATCCCACTGCTTTTCCATAAGGAGCCATTCCTTTTGNNCATATTCTGACCCATCAGATTAAGACCGAGCGAACCGCCAATCTGGAGATGGTTGGTTCGGGTAGAACGTGCTGCGTCAAGATTAAATGTCGTATAATAGACCGGCGTGCCATCAGCAAGGAATTTTTGAAGTTCGGCACGTCTTCCGTTTTCTTCAATAACAAGAGGAATATTCAGTTCTGCTGCTTTTTTTAATGCATATTCTTTGTCTGCCAAATATTGTGCGTGAAATTGTTCACTGAGCGACTGTAGCGTTGCAGTATCATAATTTGCGGTAATTTTTTTGATTTCGTCGGCTGTCTGACCAAACAGCAGACTAGCCGCCACTGTAAAAAACAAGAGTAGTTTTTTTCTCATTTGAATGAATCTTTTTTTCAGTCTTTATGCAAAACAATCGTGGCGGTTGGATAGGCTAAAAAAATAAATGATTCAAGCTGATTTATAGGTCTGCTGATGAATTTCGAAAGTAAAATTAAACAAATTTTAACAATATCCTAATATTTTTTTCACTCGGATTTCAATGAATCAAAATGAACCGTAAGCTCTTTCATTTCGAGTATTCCAATTTATAATTGCTGCGGAAATCGTAATATATTTGAATCTTAACCAACGTCCAGTCGATTATAATCAACCTACCTCCTCATCCCAATCTCAATCCCTTTGATCCTTCTGTAGAGTTCGGTCGCATAATTGTCGGTCATACCCGAAACAAAATCGAGTACGCCCAAAACTTTCTGATAATCGGTTCCATTCTCATAAAGAAATTGCGCCGGAATCAGTTTGACCGCTTTTTCGTCTGCCTGACTTCGATCCGATTTCAATACCGGTTCGACAAAATGTGAAAGCAGTTCGTACATCACATTGTAACCTGCATTTTCAATTTCAACCACCGAATAATGATTGTAAATATTTTCAATCGAGAATTTTTCAATTTCTTTTAAAACATTGATGGCTCCGCGACTGTCGTCAATCAGTTTCATCAGCGAACGGTCAAGACTGCCGTCTAGAACCCGGTCAAAATGATTTTGATAGGCTTCAACCGTTTTTTGGATCAGCAGGCCGATGGTTTTTGCTCTGAGAAATGATATTTTTTCATTTTTATCGATGATCAGGTTTTGACGACCTTTCAGACTGTCTGTTTCGTCTGTGTCCAAAGCAGAAATTAGACTGAGCAGCATATCCGAACATTCTTTGTGACTGATGATTCCCAACCGATGAGAATCTTCGAGATCGATGATGTTGTAACAGATATCGTCGGCGGCTTCAACCAGCCAGACAAACGGATGACGACGACAGATCAGCGGATTATTGCTTTCAATCATCATTTGGGTCTCGGCGGCTATCTTTTTGAAATTTTCTTTTTCGGACTGAAAGAATCCGAATTTCTTCCGATGAAGAATCTTTTTATCGGATGCAGCAGATTCGCAGGGATATTTTGCAATCGAAGCCAGCGTGGCAAATGTCAGACCGATGCTGCCTTCAAATTTTCCGCTCTGCACCTGGGTCAGAATCCGGATTGCATTTGCATTTCCTTCAAATCTGATAAAATCATCCCATTCTTTTTCAGTGAATTTTGATTTCAGTTTCTGCTCATTTCGTTTGAAATAGTCTGCAATCGCATCTTCGCCCGAATGACCGAACGCCGNNTGTTTTGATTTTTCGGTCAGCTGATTATCATATTTTTCTGCAATAAATTCACCTGCCAGATTTCCGATCGATCTTCCGACCGAGGCGACCTCAAGCGAATGGGTCAGTCGGTTGTGTACAAAAACACTGCCCGGCAGCGGAAAGACCTGTGTTTTGTTTTGAAGTCTTCTGAAGGCGGATGAAAAAATAATCCGGTCAAAATCACGCTGGTAGGCGGTGCGGGTGTCGCTGCTGAGCTCTTTGCCGAATCTGCCG
>JRYL01005960.1_pt1 | contig 15828 bp, 15 predicted proteins | sample 235391 | NCBI WGS metagenome assembly JRYL01 (sample SAMN03074223, study PRJNA261481) | activated sludge metagenome | biome: Wastewater Treatment Plant; feature: Wastewater; material: Activated sludge; isolation source: activated biomass of a wastewater treatment plant treating wastewater from... ... | reverse complement strand
CCCCCTCTGCTGCGCGTGGGGGGACATCGCCTGTGGCCGGCACTGGTCCGGCCACGGCGATCGCTGGCATGGCCTGCTCCGCGGCCCTTTGATTTGGCGCGGCAATTGCATCGGCTGTGGGAGCGGCCTTGGCCGCGATGCGGCAATGGTGGGGCGTGGCCGGGCCCATCGCCGACAGCTGTCACTGGTCATGGCGGCGCAACTGCCGTCACTGACGCGCTGCGGAATGATCTCGCAGAAACTATTAAAGCAATAGCTGCTTGCGCTTATTGGGTAGGCGATGCAAGAGAGTTTCATTCTGATTCCCTCACAGCGGCCGGTTGGCATCCGGGTTCGGCGCGCGGCGCTGCGGTGCCAGCAGCAGCACGGCAACGATGGGCCACAGCGCGGCCTCCAGCACCGGCCCCAGCAGCACCTGCCAGCCGGGGAACATGGCGCCGCCGATCAGGCGCAGCAAAATGGTAATGGCGTGGGCCAGCGCGAACAAGGGCAGCAGCTGCAGCGCCTGCCCCGGCACCGAGAACCACAGGATGCGCCGGTGGATCATGATGGCGCAGTAGATCAGCACCGTGTAGGCCAGCGCGTGCTGGCCCAGCAGCGAGGCCTGGTGCACGTCCAGCGCCAGCCCGAACAGGAAGGCCGCCAGCAGCCCGACGCGGCGCGGCTGGTGCACGTTCCAGAACACCAGCACCACCGCCAGGAAGTCGGGCATCCACAGCACGCGCCCCAGCGGCAGCAGGTTGAGCATCAGCGCCACCAGCAGGCTGCCCCAGATGAAGGCGGGGCTGGCCGGCAGCAGCAACTGCTGACCGCGCGGCATGATCATCGGCGCGCCCCCTGTGCCGCGGCGCGGCGCGCGGGCGGTGCCGACGCGGGCCGCGCCGGCGAGGCCGCCGAAGCAGGGGCCGATGCCGGCGCCGCAGCCGCCACCTGCTGCGGGTTGCCGTCGGCATCCTGCGGCACCTGGCGGGTCACCGGGGCCAGCACCATGACGTGCGTCACGCCCTGCAGCTTGGCCAGCGGCGCGCACTGGATGCGGGTGAACGAGGTGTCGCTGCGCCGGTCGACCGACACCACGCGCGCCACCGGCAGCCCCGGCGGGTAGACGCCGTCGACGCCGCTGGTGGCCAGCAGATCGCCTTCCTTCACGTCCTCGGTCACGGCCATGTAGCGCAACTCCATCATGCCGCCGCGCGGCGACGGATCGCCGTACGCCACGGCGCGCGTGCCGGTGCGCGTGTTCATCACCGGAATCACCTGCTCGCGGTCGATCAGCAGCGTGATCTCGCTGACGAAGGGGTACACGCGCGTCACCTGGCCCAGCACGCCCGATTCGTCCATCACTGGCGAGCCCGGCTCGATGCCCTGCAACTGCCCCTTGCCGATCACCACGCGGCGGCTGTAGGGGTCGGTGGCGTCGTACAGCACCTGCGCCGCCACGCTGGCCACCTGCAGGCGCTCGCGCAGGCCCAGCAGCTGGCGCAGGCGCTCGTTCTCCAGCAGCAGCTGCTCCACCTGGCCGGCGCGCTGCGATTGCTCGGCCAGCTTCACGCGCGCGGCTTCCTCGGTCACGCGGGCGGTCTTCAGGTCGGTCAGGTAGCCCAGGCCGGTCTGCACCATCTGCACCGGCTGCAGCGCCAGCCACTGTGCCGGGTACAGCACCGTGGCGATCACGGCGCGCAGCGGCTGCACGATCTGGAAGCGCGCATCCGCCACCATCAGGAACAGCGCCAGCGCGCTGAAGAACACCAACTGCGACAGCGCCGACGGCCCTTGCTTGAAGAAGGGCGGCGGCGAGCGGTCGAGGGTTTCGAGCGGCATGGGCGTCAACGCGGCGACACGGGAGAATTCACTACCAAAACAAGAGCATTATCCGCTGGTTGCGCCTGCGCCGGGTGACTATTTGTGCCCAAGCCGGCAACCACCTGAAGCCATCAGCCGCGCCTGCCTCGAGGGCTGCGCAGCCAGCCCTTTCAGAAGGCCGCGGAGCAGGCCACCATGGAACGCCGTGGCCGGGCTTGTACCGGCCACTGGCGTTGTCCCCTTGAGGGGAAGGCGCGCAGCGCCACAGGGGTGGGCCTATTCATTCGTGAAGATGTTGCCCAGCCGCTCCATGCGCTCCAGCGCCAGGCCGCAGCCGCGCACCACGCAGGTCAAGGGCTCTTCGGCCACCAGCACGGGCAGGCCGGTTTCCTCGGCCAGCAGGCGCTCCAGGTCGCGCAGCAGGGCGCCGCCGCCGGTCAGCATCATGCCACGCTCGGCGATGTCGGCGCCCAGCTCGGGCGGCGTTTCCTCCAGCGCCTTCTTCACTTCCGAGACGATGTTGTTCAACGGCTCGGTCAGCGCTTCCAGAATCTCGTTGCTGCTGATGGTGAAGCTGCGCGGCACGCCTTCGCTGAGGTTGCGGCCCTTGACCTCCATCTCGCGCACTTCGCTGCCGGGGAAGGCGCTTCCGATTTGCTTCTTGATCAGCTCGGCCGTCGGGTCGCCGATCAGCATGCCGTAGTTGCGGCGGATGTAGTTGATGATGGCGTCGTCGAACTTGTCGCCGCCCACGCGCGCGCTGCCCTTGTAGACCATGCCGCCCAGGCTGATGACGCCCACCTCGGTGGTGCCGCCGCCGATGTCGACCACCATCGAGCCGCTGGCCTCGCTTACTGGCAGGCCGGCGCCGATGGCGGCGGCCATCGGCTCCTCGATCAGGTACACCTCGGATGCACCCGCGCCCAGGGCCGACTCGCGGATGGCGCGGCGCTCGACCTGCGTGGAGCCGCAGGGCACGCAGATGATGATGCGCGGGCTCGGCTTGAACAGGCAGCGCGGGTGCACCATCTTGATGAACTGCTTGAGCATCTGCTCGGTGACGGTGAAGTCGGCGATCACGCCGTCCTTCATCGGGCGGATGGCCTCGATGTTGCCCGGCACCTTGCCCAGCATGGCCTTGGCCTCGCTGCCCACGGCCTGGATGCTCTTCTTGCCCTGCGGGCCGCCCTCGTGGCGGATGGCGACTACCGAGGGCTCGTCCAGCACGATGCCTTTGTCGCGCACGTAGATCAGGGTGTTGGCGGTGCCGAGATCGATGGCCAGGTCGGTGGAGAAATACCGACGAAAAGCTCCAAACATGAAGTGTCCTTTGACGGGCCGCGCGCGCGCACCAGACGCCGCAACCCCGTGATTCGATGCGAATTAAGCGTGATTTCGTGCAAATACGGCCCGTTTCAGGGCCGTTACACCAAAGGCGGGATAATACCGCATCGCTCTCTCACGCCCTTCATCGGCATGAGGTCGAAAGTTCAAATTTACATCTGCTTTCCAGTGTCTTTTTCATGGCTTTGACATCTGACGATATCGGGCGCATCGCGCATCTGGCGCGGCTCGAACTGAGTGCCGACGAAAGTGAGCGAATGCTCACCCGGCTGAACGACTTCTTCGGCATCGTCGAAGCCATGTGCGCGGTGGACACGCAGGGCGTCGAGCCGCTCACGCAGCCCATCGCCGCCATCCAGGACGTGCAGCTGCGCCTGCGCGAAGACGTGGCCAGCGAGCCCGACCAGCGCGAAGCCAACCAGCGCAGCGCCCCGGCGGTCGAGGACGGCCTGTACCTGGTGCCGAAAGTGATCGAATAAGTATGAGCGCCCTGCATGACCTGACGGTGGCCCAGATGGCCGCCAAGCTGAAGTCGCGTGAGTTGTCCGCCGTCGAGGCGGCGCAGCACTTCCTCGCGCGCGCCAAGGCGCACACCCCACTCGGCGCCTACCTGGCGATGAACGACGACGCCACCCTGGCGCAGGCGCGCGCGGTCGATGCGCGGATCGCCGCCGGTGACGCGCCGCCGCTGGCCGGCGTGCCCGTGGCGCACAAGGACGTGTTCGTCACCACCGACTTCCCAACCACCGCCGGTTCGAAGATGCTTGAAGGCTACCGCTCGCCTTTCGAGAGCACGGTCACGCGCAAACTGGCCGAGTCCGGCATGGTGTGCCTGGGCAAGCTCAACTGCGACGAGTTCGCCATGGGTTCGGCCAACGAGACCTCGGCCTATGGCCAGGCGCACAACCCGTGGGACACCAGCCGCACGCCGGGCGGCTCGTCGGGCGGCAGCGCGGCGGCCGTGGCTGCGCGCCTGACGCCCGCCGCCACAGGCACCGACACCGGCGGCTCGATCCGCCAGCCGGCCAGTTTTTGCGGCCTGACCGGCATCAAGCCGACCTACGGCCGCGCCAGCCGCTTTGGGCTGATCGCCTTTGCCTCCAGCCTCGACCAGGCCGGCCCGATGGCGCGCACCGCCGAAGACTGCGCGCTGCTGCTGTCGGCCATGTGCGGGCCCGATCTCGACCGCGATTCCACCTCGCTCGACGTGCCGGCGGAGGACTTCACCCGCACGCTGAACGGCGATCTGAAAGGCCTGCGCATCGGCGTGCCGAAGGAGTTTTTCGGCGACGGCCTGGCGCCCGACGTGCGCGCCGCCGTCGAGGCGGCGCTGGCCGAGCTGCAAAAGCTCGGCGCCACGCGGGTCGACATCTCGCTGCCGCGCACCGAGCTGTCGATTCCCGCCTACTACATCATCGCGCCGGCCGAAGCCAGCTCCAACCTGTCGCGCTTTGACGGCGTGCGCTACGGCCACCGCGCCCAGCACTACACCGACCTGGAGGACATGTACAAGAAAACGCGTGCCGAAGGCTTCGGCGACGAGGTCAAGCGCCGCATCATGACCGGCACCTACGTGCTCTCGCACGGCTACTACGACGCCTACTACCTGCAGGCGCAGAAGATTCGCCGCATGATCGCCGACGATTTTCAGCGCGCCTTCCAGCAGTGCGACGTCATCGCCGGCCCGGTTGCGCCCAGCGTGGCGCGCCGCATCGGCGAATGCGCCGACGACCCGCTGGCCGATTACCTGGCCGACGTCTACACGCTGCCCGCCTCGCTTGCCGGCCTGCCCGGCATGAGCGTGCCGGCCGGCTTTGGCGAAGGCGGCATGCCGGTGGGCCTGCAGCTCATCGGCAATTACCTGCAAGAGTCGAAATTGCTGAACGTGGCGCACCAGCTGCAGCACGCGACCGACTTCCACCTCCGCAAGCCGGAGGGCTATTGATATGTCAGCCAAGTTGATCCAGGGCTACGAAGTCGTCATCGGCTTCGAGACGCACGCCCAGTTGCAAACGAACAGCAAGATCTTCAGCCGCGCCAGCACCGCGTTTGGCGCCGCGCCCAACACGCAGGCCTGCGCGGTGGATCTGGCGCTGCCCGGCGCGCTGCCGGTGATGAACCGCGAGGCGGTGCACTGCGCTATCAAATTGGGCCTGGCCCTTGGCTCCCACATTGCGCCGCGCAGCATTTTTGCCCGCAAGAACTACTTCTACCCCGATCTGCCCAAGGGCTACCAGATCAGCCAGTTCGAGATTCCGGTGGTGCAGGGCGGCGAAGTGGCGTTCTTTGTGGGCGACGAAAAGAAAGTGGTTCGGCTTGTGCGCGCCCACCTCGAAGAAGACGCCGGCAAGTCGCTGCACGAGGACTACCACGGCATGAGCGGGATCGACCTGAACCGCGCCGGCACGCCGCTGTTGGAAATCGTGACCGAGCCCGACATGCGCTCGTCCGCCGAGGCGGTGGCGTATGCGAAAGAACTGCACAAGATCGTCACCTGGATCGGCATTTGCGACGGCAACATGCAGGAGGGCAGCTTCCGCTGCGACGCCAACGTGTCGGTGCGCAAGCCCGGCGACAAGCTGGGCACGCGGCGCGAGATCAAGAACCTGAACAGCTTCAAGTTCATGCAGCAGGCGATCGACTTCGAGATCCGCTGGCAGATCGAGCAGATCGAGGACGGCCATGCGATTCAGCAAGCCACCGTGCTGTTCGACCCCGACACCGGCGAAACGCGCGCCATGCGCAGCAAGGAAGACTCGGCCGACTACCGTTACTTCCCCGATCCGGATTTGCCACCGCTCTGTATTTCAGAGCAATGGATCGAGGAAACACGTGGACAAATGCCCGAGTTGCCACGAAAAATGGCCGAGCGCTTTGTGGCGGACTACGGTCTGCCCGAGTACGACGCGACGACGCTGACGCAATCGCCCGCGATGGCCGCGTACTTCGAGCAAGCGGCCCAAACCAGCGGCCAGCCCAAGCTGGCCAGCAACTGGGTGATGGGCGAAATCTCCAAGCGGCTGAACGCCGAGGACATCGGCATCGAGGCCGCCAAGGTGCCGGCGGCACAACTGGCCGCGCTGATTGGTCGCATCCAGGACGGCACCATCAGCAACGCCGCTGCGCGCCAGGTGTTCGAGGCGCTGTGGAGCGGCGAAGCCAGTGAGGTCGACGCCGTGATCGAGGCCAAGGGCCTCAAGCAAATGAACGATACGGGGGCACTGGAGAAGATCGTCGACGAGGTCATCGCCGCCAACCCGGACAACGTGGCGCAGTTCAAGGCCGGCAAGGACAAGGCCTTCAATGCGCTGGTCGGCCAGGTCATGAAGGCCAGCAAGGGCAAGGCCAACCCGGCGCAGGTGAATGAGCTGCTGCGCAGCAAGCTGGGCGGCTGAGTTTGCTGCAATAAATATAGCTGTCAGCGCCCGGTGGGCGGGCGCTGGAGGCTGATTTGGCTTGAAATCAGCGCTTGGCGCTGCCGGCCGCATGGTCGGCCCGGGCTTGCCACAGCTGCTGCAGGCGCGCGGCTTCCTCGTCGAAGCGCGCGTTGATGCGGTTGCGCTCGTCCTGCTGGCCGGCGATGGCGCGGCGCTGCGCCTCCACGGCCTGGGCGTTGTCCTCGATGCCGCGACGCACCTTGGCGGGCGCCTTCGACGGGTCCTTCCTGTAGAACTCCATCTCGTCGCCCAGTGCCTTGCGTTCCTTGGCCAGCTCGGCAAGGCGCGCCTCGGCGGCGTCGACCACGATCTGCGTCTGCGACAAAGCTTCCGCACGCCCCGCGTCGTGGGCGGCCTTGTCGGGGTAGCGGGTGATCAACGCCTGGTCACGCCGGATGATGTTCTGCGCGCGCTGGCGCTCGATGGCAAGCTCGCGCTCGCGGGCTTCGCGCGCCTCGCGCTCGGCGGCGGTCAGCGTCGGCGGGATGACGCGGCGCGTGGTACCGCTGCTGTTCAGCTCGCGCTGCTCGCGGTCGATGCAGGACAGGATGGGACGGTCCGACGTCAGCCGGCGGCCGTGCGCGTCGATGCAGGTATAGATGCCGCCCGCGGCACCCTGCTTGCCGGCCTGCGCCCACGCCGGCGCCCCACCCAGCACAGCGGCCGCCAGGCCGATGGCCGGCAGCGCATTCACCACGAATCGACGAGCGGAAAAGATCATTGCCTTCAATCAACGCCGTACCGGGCCCGGTAGGCCGACACGGCTTCAAAATGAGTACAAAAATTGTCAGTCTTGGACAGGTGCTGCAATAACTGGGCCAGGTTGGCGATGGCGCACACCTGCAAACCCAGCGTATCGCGGACATATTGCACGGCCGACCAGGAAACATCTTCGCCGTTCTCGGTTGCTTTCTCCTGACGATCCAGCGCGATCGCCACCGCGTGCGGCGTGGCGCCGGCGGCCTGGATCAGCGCGATCGACTCGCGCACCGCGGTGCCGGCCGAGATCACGTCGTCCACGATCAGCACGCGGCCTTTCAGCGGCGCGCCCACCAGCGTGCCGCCTTCGCCGTGGTCCTTGGCCTCCTTGCGGTTGTAGGCAAAGGGCTTGTTCACGCCCAGGCGCGCCAGTTCCACCGCCACCGCCGCGCCCAGCGGAATGCCCTTGTAGGCCGGGCCGAAGAGTACGTCGAACTCGATGCCCGAGGCCAGCAGGGCGCGGGCATAGAATTGCGCCAGCCGGCCCAGCTTGGCCCCGTCGTCGAACAGGCCGGCGTTGAAGAAATAGGGGCTCATGCGCCCCGCCTTGGTCTTGAATTCGCCGAAGCGCAGCACGCCGCTTTCGATGGCGAATTGCACGAAATCCTGCGCCAGCTGGTCGCGCTCGCCGCTGGCCGCCTGTGGTCCGTTCATTGGAGATACCCCTTTGTTCAAGCTCACCAGCCTCAACCTCAATGGCATCCGCTCTGCCGCCACCAAGGGCGTGGAAGCCTGGCTGGAGCAACACGCGCCGGATTGTATTTGCGTGCAGGAGATCAAGGCCCAGATGCCTGACATCGAAGGCCGCTTCGAGATCCTGGCCGGCATGCGCGGCCACTTTCACTTGGCCACGGCCAAGAAGGGCTATTCGGGCGTGGGCATCTACACGCGGCATGAGCCCAGCGAGGTGATCGCCGGCTACGGCTCGCCCGAGTTCGACGAGGAGGGCCGCTACCTGGAGACGCGGTTTGACACGCCCTCGCGCAAGTTCTCCGTCATCAGCTGCTACTTTCCCAGCGGCTCGTCCGGCCCCGAGCGGCAGGAGGCCAAGTACCGCTTCCTGGCCGAGTTCTACCCCGTGCTGCACCGCCTGAAGGCCGAGCGCGAGTTCGTGCTGTGCGGCGACGTGAACGTGGCGCACCAGGAAATCGACCTGAAGAACTGGAAGAGCAACCAGAAGAACAGCGGCTTTCTGCCCGAAGAGCGCGCCTGGGTCACCAAGGTCATCGACGAACTGAACCTGGTCGACGTGTACCGCCGCCTGCACCCAGAGGCGACGGGTGAGTCGTACACGTGGTGGAGCAACCGCGGCCAGGCCTACGCCAAGAACGTGGGCTGGCGGCTGGATTACCACCTGGCCACGCCCGCCATGGCCGAGGCGGCGCGCACGGCGGCGATCTACAAGGACCAGAAGTTCAGCGACCACGCGCCGATCACCATCGACTACGACATGCGGCTGATCTGAAGGCTGTTTTTTGCGGCGCACGGTGGCGCGCCCCCGACCTGCTGTGGGAGCGGGCTGGCCCGCGATGGCAGCGCTTCCGCCGCCGCAAGTGCCGCATCGCGGGCAAGCCCGCTCCCACAAGCGTGGCCCATGCGGCCGCTATGCACCGCGTCCGAACACATCGGCCGACGTGGGCGGCAACGCCTGTCCTACAGCCGCGGGGCGGCACGCGCCCTAACCTGAATCCAGCATCTCGCTGGCAGATGCACAGACTTCAAAGGATTCAGACCATGACGAACGACGCAAACCGCGATCCCCTGACTGGCGCACCGGGCGCCCACCCCGTGGGCACCGGCGTGGGCGCCGCCGCGGGCGGCGCTACCGGCGCGGCCATCGGCAGCGTGGTGGGCCCGCTGGGCACGGCGCTGGGTGCCGTGATCGGCGCGGTGGCCGGCGGCCTGGCCGGCAAGGCCACGGCCGAAGCCATCGACCCTACGGTGGAAGACGCCTACTGGCGCGACCGCTACGTGAGCGAGCCCTACTACCGCGACGGCTACACCTACGACGACTACGCGCCGGCCTACGGCGTGGGCATGGGCAGCACGCTGGCGGAGAAGTACCGCGGTCGCCCGTTCGACGAGTACGAGGCCGACCTGGCGCGCGACTGGGACATCTACCGCGGTGAATCGCGCCTGACCTGGCCCGAGGCCAGCCCCGCCGCCCGCGCCGCGTGGGAGCGCGCCCAGCGCGATCGCGGCGCGGTCTGAGGGCGGCCCGTTCGCGGGGCATGGCGCAGCGTGCGCCATGTCGTTGATTGTGGGAGTATATGTCTCCGGCGCTTGATTGACGGGCGCTGCAGGCTATCTATATGGGGAGTATATGGTGGCTCTGCCTACGTGCGCCAAGGCGCACGCTGCCATCGCGTGCCATGCCAGCGCCTGCGCATCGGCGTCCAAGGCCGGTCCGTTGCGCCGCGCGCCCGGCAGGGCGAGCGGCAGGGCGCCTGCAGCTTGCGCACAATAGGCGCAGATTGTCAGCTTCCGTTTTCGACCTCGTGACCACTACCTTCCGCTACCACACCATCCCCGTCACCCCGTTCGCGCAGAACTGCTCCATCGTCTGGTGCGATGCCACGAAGCAGGCCGCCGTCATCGACCCCGGTGGCGACTTGCCGCGCATCGAGGCGGCGGTGCAACAGCTGGGCGTCGACCTGAAGCAGATCTGGCTCACCCACGCCCACATCGACCACGCCGGCGGCACGGCGGAACTCAGCGCGCGGCGGGGGCTGCCCATCATCGGCCCGCACCCGGGCGACCAGTTCTGGATCGACGGCATCGCCGAACAGGGCCGCATGTTCGGCTTTCCGCAGGTGGCCGGCTTCACGCCCACGCGCTGGCTGCACGACGGCGACACCGTGCAGGTGGGAGAGTGCGTGCTGAACGTGCGCCACTGCCCCGGCCACACACCGGGGCACGTGGTCTTTCATTCGCCCGAGGCGCACCGCGCCTTCGTGGGCGACGTGCTGTTCGCCGGCAGCATCGGCCGCACCGACTTTCCGGGCGGCAACCACGCGCAACTCATCGCCAGCATCCGCGAACGCCTGTGGCCCATGGGCGACGACACGGTGTTCATCCCCGGCCATGGCCCTGAAAGCACCTTCGGCGAAGAGCGCCGCCACAACCCGTTCGTGCGCGGCGGCTGACGTGTCGCGCCGACGCTGCAAGGCAAGGGCGTATCGCACGATCCCCGGCGCGGCAAGCAAAAGGTGAATAGATCACAAACCAGGTGTTAGCCAGTTACTGGCCCTGGCGGCAGCGCGTTCCTAGACTGGTCCTCATGCAAAGCAACGACATGGAGGAACACATGGAAGCTGTCGCCACCATCAGGGAGGAGACCCACCAACCCGTCACGACCGAAAAGGCCGACGACCTGCCGCCCGGCTTTCTGCTGCGGCTGCTGGACGAGATCGACTACGGGCTGGTGCTGGTCGATGAGCAAGGCAAGATCCAGCACGCCAACCACCTGGCGCGGCATGAGCTGGCGCGCGGCCGGCTGCTCGACGGCGCCATTGGCGAGACCATCACCGGCCGCACCGCCACCCTCGGCCAGCAACTGATGTCGGCCGTGCACGGTGCGCTGCAGGGGCGCCGGCGCCTGCTGTACCTCACGCACGGCGAGCACACGCTGCCCGTGGCCGTGATCCCGCTGTCGCACGCGGTGGAAGAATCCTGCGGCAGCGTGCTGCTGGTCATGGCGCGCCAGCGCGTGGGCGACAACCTGGCGCTGCAGATGTTCGCCCGCGAGCACAGCCTGACACCCACCGAGGAATCGGTGCTGCGCGCGCTGTGCGATGGCCGCGACGTGGACGAGATTGCCGTGCAGCACGGCGTGGCCGAATCCACCGTGCGCACGCAGGTGCGTTCGCTGCGCGACAAGACCGGCGCCAACGGCATCCGCCAGCTGGTGCAGCGCGTGCTGGCCTTGCCGCCCGTGGTGCCCGCGCTGCGCAGCGAAGGGTGCGCGCCGCGGCGGTCAGCCGCCGCGGGGTTCCAGTTCGTATGATGGGGCATGCCCCCCGCGCCTGACGGTCTTCGCTCACCCCCCCACAGCCTGCCAGCGGCAGACAGCGCCTCGGCCCACGTCGAGGCGCTGGCACATCGGGGCGCCGAACGCCATTACCGGCGCGGCACGCTCATCATCCAGGAAGGCGACCGTGGCGACACGCTGTACATCGTGCGCTCGGGCCGCCTGCGCGCCTTCGTGGCCGACGCCAGCGGCAAGGAACTGACCCTGGGCCTGTACGGCCCCGGCGAATACGTGGGCGAAATGTCGCTCGACGGCGGCCCGCGCTCGGCCAGCGTCGAGGCGGCCGAGGCCACCGTGTGCGCCGTCATCACGCGCGACGACCTGCTGGCCTACATCGCCGACCACCCCGACTTCGCGCTGGAGTTGATGTCGCGCCTGATCCGCCGCGCCCGCCTGGCCACCGAGAACGCGCGCAGCGTGGCGCTGATCGACGTGTACGGCCGCCTCACCAGCCTGCTGCACCGCCTGGCCGAGCCGCCCGACGCAGAGGGCCACCGCCTGCTGCGCGAGCGTTTGACGCACCAGCAGATCGCCAGCCACCTGGCCTGCTCGCGCGAGATGGTCAGCCGCCTGCTGAAGGACCTGGAGATCGGCGGCTACGTGGCGCTGCGCGAGCGGCGGCTGGTGCTGCTGAAGGCGCTGCCGGCGCGGTGGTAGCCGGTGGTGGGGCGGCCGGGACTGCGGCGTCGGCTGACAGCCGATTGAACAAGCGCCGCGCGACCTGCGGCGCGGCGGCGCTGGTGCCGCGCAGCCGCACGGTGCTGGCGCTGCGCGTGCCGGCAGCGCTCCAGCCTTCCACCGCGGCGCATTCGTCACTGTACGCCTGCTCATCTGGAATGCTGCTGACGCCGGGCCGCGCCGCGCGTGCGGCGTCCGGGTCGGGCCAGCGCGGGCTGTAGCGCGCCCAACTGCCGTCGCGCGCACGTGTGCCGCCAACAGACACGGTGCGGCCGCCGGTGGCGATGTCGCTGAAATTGCCACTGCGCCGGATCGGACTTGGGTTGGCCGGATCGTCGACGAACGCCCACGGGTTGCCGCTGGTGTCGTAACTCTCGTCCTCGAAGCGTGACTGGCGCGCACCAGTGCGCGTGCCGATGGTGATGTCGTCGCGCTCCACATAGGCGTCGATCGTGACCGCACCGCCACCCTGCTGCGTGAGGGTGATCTCCCACACGCCGCTGGGCGCCGTCGCGACGGCGGGCTCGAAAGCGGTGGTGGGCTGCAGTGCCAGCAGCGCGCAGGTGCCGTTGGCGCCGCTGGCAGAGCGGCGCGGATAGATCATGGCGCAGCGCAGCAGCTTGTCCTGCAGCCACGCGCCAGATTGGCCTGGCACGAATGGCGGCAGTGGAGGGTGGCCGGGTGGCGTGAGTTGAAGCTGCACCGCAGAGGCGCCCTCGGGAAGCCAGAGCTCAAGAAAGCTTGGTGTCGTGTCATCCGGTGGCACCAGCCAGCGCAGGCTGTGGCTTTCCCCCGCCTGCAATGTCAGGTTGGCGTGCGTGCGCGACTGGTAGCTGTTGCCGGCAGCCAGCACGATCTGCAGCCGGCCGGCGCAGCGCTGCACCAGGTCGTCCATGGCCGCTTCCAGCAGCGAGCTGCCATCGTGTGGTCCCGCCAGCGCGCCAAAGCTGATGTTGACCACGACCTCGGCGCTTGGCTGACAGCGCGCCAGGATGTACATCAGCGCGTCCAGCACGTGCACGTTCATCGACCCGCCCGACGTGTCCTGCACGGTGCGGTAGTCGAGCTGCACCGCGACGATGGGTGCCTGGCTGGCCGGGTCCTGCAGGCGGTGCCAGTTGGGCGGCGCGTCAAGGTCGGACGGTGGGTTGGACAGGCGGGCGAGCACGTCCCAGGGGCCGGCCGCCAGGTCCATGACATGTGTGCCGTGGCTGATTGCCGTGTCGAGGGCGTGATACGGCACGCGCCCCGCCGGCCACGGCTTGCCCAGCCTGGACAGGCCCAGTGCCGTGTAGACGGCATCCTCATCCACCGCACCGCTGGCATCGCGCACGGCATTCATGGCGTTGTCGATCTGCGCCGCGCCGAGCTCGCGCCCGTAGCCGAGCGCCTTGGGCCGTACGCCCCGGCCCAAGCCATCCTGGCGCCAGAAATAGGCCACGCGGCTGCACTCTGCCGCATCGAGAAAATGCGCATGCGCGAGCGCCAGGCCGTCGTCAATCAGGCCGAATACCCGGTTGGCTGCCACCGGGGGCGGCGCCTCGCCAGCGCCAAGTCGACGGCCAGGTGCGAGGACGGCCATGGTTTCGTAGTTGACCGCATCACGCACCGGCAAGCCCAGCTCGACACGCCGAACCAGACCATGCAGGCGCCCGCGCGGGCCCAATTGCCGGAAGAACTCGCGCCGCACGCGTGCGCTGCAGAAGCGCACCGAAGCCGGCACCGCCGTACCGGCCGAGAACGGCCCGCCATGGTAGACGCGCGGTATGCGCAGCCAGGCGGCAGCGCCCGGCACCGCCAGCAGGTCCGCCACACCACGGCCTTCTTCCAACTCCAGCGCCACGGGCAACCAAAGGTGCTGGATGGGGCCACGCTCGTCCACACGGCGCCCGTAGCTCTCGAAGCCTGTCGCTTCGGCCCAGGCCAGGTAGGGGTCGGCCCCGTCGATGGCGCCGTCCCGTGCCCAGTCGATGCCGGTGAACGTGCCCCTGGGCAGCGGCGTCCAGTTCATGCCCACTCTTCCAGCGTCTTGCTCCAGACCAGGTGCAGCATGGGCGAGAAAGCAATGGCGGTGGCACTCTCGGTGTGGCGGTAATAGGGCGCCCCGTTGACCAGGGACACGCGCGGGTCGAAGTCGAGCATCGCGCCGCCCGGCCCGACGAAGGCCGGACCGTCGAAACCCCAATGGTCCACCGTGGCCTGGGCGGCGGTTGCAGTGGGCGTCACGGCGCTGCCGCAGCGCGCGGCGAAGAACCGACCCAGTGCCGTGCCAAGCAGCCGGCCGGCAGCGCTGTCCACCGGGTAATGCACGCCGGCCACCGTGCGGTTGACCGCCACGCGCGCCGCCAGGCGGTCGAGTTGCGCCTGCATCAGCGGTGTCATCAGCCGTGCGGGCAGCAGCATCTTGAGCAGTTCGACCGTGGCGTAAATCTCGGTCGCATGCCCGCTGGGCCAGCTGGCGTGTCCGGGCGTCGGGATCAGTGGTTGCACCTGCGGTGACTGCTCGACGGGGCGTGGGCAGGCGAACGCATGCTTGAGCCGCATCTCCACCGCGTTGACGAGGGTCATGAGCAGGGCCGCCAGTTGCAGCGTCCACTTGTGACGCTCGCCGCTGAGGCCGATGACGCCGCCCCAGAACTCGTTCTGGCTGGGCATCTGGGTCAGGACTTCGGCCTGCCGGTCTCCGCGCAGTTCGGCGTAATTGGCGACCAGACTGGTCTGCTGCTGGAAGATCGCCGGCGTCGGCCGCGTCAGCGACACCAACTCGACCCGCGCGGTGGTGGCAAGGTCGACGAAGGCCACGTGCATGCGCTCGGCATTCGAGGCATCCTTGGCGACATCCATTCCGGACAGCAGGTCGAGCACGCAGGCCTGCAGCCGCGGCGCAGGATCCCAGCGCGTTAGGGCATCGGGTTGATCCAGTGCGGGCAGCATCGGCGGGTTCGGTGGCGGCTGAAACGGCCCCGCCAAGGCCGCTCGGCTGAGATTCTTGGCCGTGGAAAGCAACGGGTTGGCAGGGTCCACCAGCGCGGACACGCTGGCGATGCCACCGATCCCTCCGATTCCGCCAATGCCTCCGATACCCCCAATCCCCCCGATGNNCCGACACGCCGACCAGTCGAAAAGCCTGTGCACAGCGCTGTCCGAGTTCGGACATGTTGCTCGCAGACTTGGCCAGGAAACTGCTCACGCTGAAGTCCGGTTCCAGCTGGTGCAGTTGCGCCACCGTCTCACGGGCGGCCACGGTGTCGCCCAACATGGCTTGAGCCACGATCAATGCCCGCAGCGTCGATGTGTGCGTGCGATTGGCGCGCAACGAGCGCAGTGCCAAGGTGTGGGCAAGCTTGTAGTCCTGCGCGGCCAGGGCCGCAGTGGCCGCCAGTGAGTCGTAGAAATACTTCAGCGGGTCCAGCGGCGACAGATTGAGTGCGCGGCCCGTGTCGGCCACCGCCGCAGCACCTTCGTCGCGGAACGCGTGCAGCGTGCCCTTGAGCAGCCACGCCATCGAATCGTTGGGATTGATCTGTAAGGTACCTTCTGCCGACGGGGCAAGCCCCATGCCAGCGCCTCGTCGGTCAAAGCGTTGAGATGGACAGTATCGGAGGGCGGGGGCGGCGGCGTCATACCCTGTAGGGGTGAAAGGGGTGAAGAACCCATTGTGCCGGCTGCGCCTTTCAGTCGCTACCAACGCGGATGGCGTCGTGGCCAAAAAAGAAAGCGGCCCGTGGGCCGCCAGGGAATGGTCGGGGCCGGTTCAGCGCGCGTCGATGGCGCGGC
>JRYL01005168.1_pt1 | contig 15892 bp, 11 predicted proteins | sample 235391 | NCBI WGS metagenome assembly JRYL01 (sample SAMN03074223, study PRJNA261481) | activated sludge metagenome | biome: Wastewater Treatment Plant; feature: Wastewater; material: Activated sludge; isolation source: activated biomass of a wastewater treatment plant treating wastewater from... ... | reverse complement strand
TAAACTGAACGATCTGTCCTTTTCTGATTTCTCCGTTGACCACTTTGAAATAAGCTTCAACTCCTCTGAACGGATTGTAAACCGAATCAAAGATCAGCGCCTGAAGCGGTGCTTTCGGATCACCCGTCGGAGCAGGAATTCTTTCAATGATTACACGAAGCAGATTTTCGACACCTTCACCGGTTTTTCCGCTTACTCTCAACACATCTTCGGGATCGCAGCCGAGCAGATCGACGATATCGTCGGTTACCTCTTCAGGATTTGCACTTGGCAGATCGATTTTGTTGAGCACCGGAATGATTTCCAAATCATTTTCCAAAGCGAGATAAAGATTCGAAATCGTCTGTGCCTGTATGCTCTGTGCGGCATCCACAATCAGCAGCGCGCCTTCGCAGGCAGCGATTGATCTGGAAACTTCATACGAAAAATCAACGTGGCCGGGAGTGTCGATCAGGTTCAGTATATATTTTTCACCATCTAGTTCATACTCCATTTGGATCGCATGCGATTTAATGGTAATCCCGCGTTCGCGTTCCAAATCCATATTGTCAAGTGTCTGTTCCTGAAGTTCACGGTCAGAAATCGTTTTGGTCAGCTGCAGCAAACGATCGGCAAGCGTACTCTTTCCGTGATCGATATGGGCAATAATGCAAAAATTCCGTATTTTGTTCATCGAATGTTTTGAATGCACAAAATTAAACTTTTTTAAGCGAATTGAAAACTTCCTCTGCCATTCAGGAAACCGAATTTTCTCAACTTTTATTTTTTCAAATACGATCAAAGAAACTTCGGGTGGAATTCTGAAGAAAAGACATACCCATTAGAATTTTGATTGTGTTTTTTTCGGTTTAATTTTTTGTCCGAATTATCACTTAAAATCCTGTGTCCCATCGGTCGGTGCCCCATCAGTCGGTGTCCCCACCGACCGAAATCTGCCTACCGTCCAAAATCTGCGTCCTACGATGACGTCATCACCCATCTTCATGGGGAGAGATGAACAGATGGCGACTGGCGTGGAAAGTGGTTGGTGGGACAGTTCAATCTCCATTTACCGAAACAGATATGTTGAAATTAACCGGCGCACCTTTGTATTTTGCAGGAATCAGATATTTCTTTCTCTTTTTGTTGTATGAAATCGTATCTCTGATTTGCCTCAGAAAATCTTTTGCAAGTTCGGGATTGCTGCCTTCTGTATATCTGTAATTTGTCAAATCTCCGTTCTTGTCAATTGTGAAAATTACAGTGGTTTTCTGAGCTTTGTTATTTTCGTCCGTGTATTTTTTTGTATTGGGTCCTGACAAACTCTTCAGATCAAAATACAAATTTTTAAAAAAACACGATTTCAGTTTTTCGTTGTCTTTTATGTGTTTTTTGCAATTCGGATAAACCGGAAACACAAATTCGGGATCATCCATCAGCAGCTCTGAATTCATTTGGCCGCAGACAAAACCTGAAAAAAGCAAAAACAATATGATTGATAATTTCATTCTAAATCAGTTCAAATTTATCCCTGTCATTCAAAAAACCGTAATTCTGTCTGAATTTTTGAGTGCTTTCGTAGGAAAGTTCGGTCTGAAGCAGAAATTTATTGATTCTTTTCAATTTCAATTCGGTACCAATCGCATCAAAAACCTTTGAAACGCCTGTATATTCCAAATCATAATCATCAACTCCGATCCGGTTCACACCCACGCAATATGCCATATTTTCAATTGCTCTTGCTTTGAGCAGCGCCTTCCATTGTTCGTTTCTGACCGCAGGCCAGTTGGCAGGACAAAGCAAAACATCATAATCATCCGTATTTCTTGACCAAACCGGAAATCTCAGATCATAACAGACGATCAGCCTGAATTTCCAGCCTTTGAATTCTGCGGTCACGATTTGATTTCCGGGCGTGTATTCGCCGGTTTCTTTGCCATAACCAAAGAGATGTTTTTTGTCGTAATGCCAGTCTTTTTCGGGAGTTACAAAATAAAAACGGTTATAAAATTTTCCGGCTTCTCGGGTCGAAACGCTGCCGCAGATTGCAATTCCTTCTTTTTCGGCTTTTGATTTCATCCATTTGTAAGTCTTTCCGTAGGCTTCTTCTGCGATCAGTTCCGGATTCATCGAAAAACCGGTGGTAAACATTTCGGGCAGCACAATCAGATCCGAATTGTGATTTTCGGTCAGTTCATCCAAAAAAACACGATTTTCCTTTGGATTTTCCCAATCTATATCAAATTCAGCCAGACTGATTTTCAGTTTTTCTGTCATCATCATTTTGTTTTATGGTCAATAATTTGGGTAATGACAGTAAAGTTCCGAAATATTTGGGAATTATCGCTTTGTCTTTTGAGAATTATAATTTTCCAAAACCGGATTTATCAATGGTTCATTTTCAACAAATCATCCAAATATTCTCTCGAATTTGACAGTCTCGGCACCTTGTTCTGACCGCCTAGTTTGTCTCTTGATTTCATCCAGTCAAAGAAAAGACCATCTTTGGCTACATTGAGTTTCAGCTGGTTGAGTGTGATATTTTTGTATCGCTTTGCTTCATAATCTGAATTCAGTTCCTGAAGAGAACGATCCAGAATTTCTGCAAATTTTTCAAAATCATCCGGCTTTTTGTCAAATTCAACCAGCCATTCGTGCGCTCCTTTTTCCTTTCCGACCATAAAAACAGGTGCAGCCGTAAATTCCTTCACGATCGCACCGGTTGCATCACAAGCTCTTTTCAAACCTTCTTCCGCATTTTCTATGATCAGTTCTTCGCCAAAAGCATTGATAAAATGTTTGGTCCTTCCGCTGACCACGATTCTAAACGGATCTGTCGATGTAAATTTGACCGTATCGCCGATGATGTAACGCCACAAACCGCCGTTGGTGGTGATCACAATTGCATAATTCTTTCCGATTTCAACATTCTCAAGCTGAACCACTCTCGGACTGTCAGAATCAAATTCTTCCATCGGAATAAATTCATAAAAAATCCCGTTGTCGAGCAGCAGCAGCAAATCTTTTGAATCGCTTCTGTCCTGAATCCCGAAAAATCCTTCCGACGCATTATAGATTTCGTAAAAATTTAATTTTTTCCGGGTCAGACCGGTATAGATTTCCTGATAAGGTTTGAAACTGATTCCGCCGTGAAAAAACACTTCGAGCATCGGCCACACCTCGTCCAGTTTTTCCATCCCGGTTTCTGCCAGCACATTGTTGAGCAAAACCAGCATCCACGAAGGAACGCCCGTCAGACAGCCGATTTCTTCTTTGATCACCGAATGAGAAATCGCCTTCATCTTGGTTTCCCATTCGCTCATCAGCGAAATCTGTTTGTTGGGCGTATTTCTGAGTTCTGCATAAAACGGAAGATTATCGATCAAAATCGCCGACAAATCACCAAAAAGTGTATCGTATTTCTGATAAATCTCACTGCTCCCGCCCAGTCTGAGATTTTTGTTTTTAAAAATTTCGGTGTCGGGATGATTGTTCAAATAGATCGCAAACATCATTTTCCCGGCTGCATAATGACAGTCCTCGAGCGACTCTTCGCTGATCGGAATAAACTTGCTTTTTGCATTGGTCGTGCCCGACGATTTTGCAAACCATTTGATCCTGCCTTTCCAGCTGACATCGGGTTCGCCCTTTCTTGCCCTTTCGATAAAAGGTTCAAAATCCTCATATTTTACCAACGGAACATGCGAACTGAATTCAGCATAAGAATCGATTTCATCAAAACCGTAAAGCTTTCCGTATTCTGTATTTCTTGCGGTCGAAAGATTGTTGAACAGCACACTTTCCTGGGTTTCAATCGGATTTTTAATAAAGTTTTCAATCTGAAGAAATCTTTTTCTCATCAGCAGCTCCATTACTTTATTGACCAATCCCTGTGCCGGCATAATTATTTGTAATTTTACTGCAAATTTAATCAAAACAATGATTTTTGAAGGCCAGATCAGAAAGATGATAACCGAAAACCTCGATCCGATTCATTATTATCTGAATTTGAAAAATGATTTCCTGGATGTAAATGCCCAATTGGGTAAAAAAATTAAGATTTATTACGATCACAATGAATGCCTCGGCTGCGGACTTGACAAAGAAATTTTCAGGATGGGTTATTGCAAAAGCTGTTTTTTCACGCTTCCGCAGGCAAACGAAAGCATCATCCGGCCTGAACTGTCAACCGCTCATCTCGGCATCGAACAGAGAGATCTGGAATGGGAAAAGAAATTTGAACTTCAGCCGCACATCACTTATCTGGCGGTATCGTCCGAACTGAAAGTTGGTGTGACCCGCGAAACTCAGGTGCCGACCCGTTGGATCGATCAGGGTGCAAGCAGCGCGATTGTTCTGGCAAAAACAGACAACCGTTATCAGGCGGGAATGATCGAGGTAGCGCTCAAAGAGCATGTGGCTGACAAAACCAATTATCAGCGGATGCTAAAAAATGAAATTCCCGATGTCGATCTGATTCAGCAAAAAGATTTGTTTAAAATTTATATTCCCAAAGAAGAAGTCGGATTTTATCAGTCGGATAATTCAATTTATACTTTCAATTATCCGGTGCTTCAGTATCCAAAAAAAGTTAATTCGCTCAATCTGAAAAAACAAAGAGAATACGAAGGTACGCTGGTCGGAATCAAAGGCCAGTACTGGATCTTTGAAGATGATACCGTTTGGAATGTGAGAGGACACGAAGGTTTCTATATCATTTTTGACATCTATTAAATCAAGCCTGATGTTTTGTCACAGTTTTTGGACTGCTTCGCGCCAAAAACAGCGCCAAAACAAGATTCCGTATTCTATTGCATAGCTACAAATATTTGACCTCTCCGAGGTCATCTAAGATTGACATTGGAAGAAGTTTCTAAAACAATAGGAATGACTGACAATTAAGTGAATTATGAATTGCAGTTTGAACTGACCCACGGTAGTGGGTCAAATATTTGTAACCCCGATTAAACGGAGCGACAGCGGAGAGCAAATCGGGGTAAAGAATGAAGAAGGTTATTGTTTTGGCGGCATTTTTGTTGAGAAACAAAACAAAAATGATGACAAAACAATGCAACTCAATTCATTGTGAAAATAGGATTATCCTATAAAAATCATTCTCAGGAATTTTGACTCATAAATTCCTCTGCTTTTTCAACCATATTTTTTGATCCGCAGAAAAACGGAACCCGCTGATGAAGTCTTTCGGGCTGAATGTCCAAAATCCGTCTGAAACCGTCGGTTGCTTTTCCACCCGCCTGTTCAGCCAGAAACGCCATCGGATTGCACTCGTACAAAAGTCTGAGTTTTCCGTTCGGACTGTTGGTTCCAGACGGATAAATATAAATCCCGCCTTTGATCATATTCCTGTGAAAATCAGCACAAAGCGAACCGATGTATCTCGAAGTATAAGGCCGGTCTTCTTCTTTTGCCTGACAATATTTGATATAATCTTTTACGCCCTGCGGAAACATTGCATAATTCCCTTCGTTGATCGAATAAATTTTTCCGTCTTCTGGAATTTTCAGATTGGGATGAGAAAGATAAAAAGTTCCGATCTGCGGATTGAGCGTAAACCCGTTTACACCGCGACCGGTAGTATAAATCAGCATGGTCGAACTGCCGTAAACAATATATCCGGCTGCCACCTGCTGACTGCCCGGCTGAAGAAAATCTTCCATCTGAACCGGCGTTCCGTCGGGTGTGATTCTTCTGTAAATCGAAAAAATAGTTCCGACAGAAACATTCACATCGATATTTGACGAACCGTCCAGCGGATCGATCAGCACCACATAATGGCTTTTTTCGGAATACTGCGCATTTTCAATTCTGATAAAATCTTCATTTTCTTCTGATGCAATCCCGCAAACCACTTCTCTTTGAGAAAGCGTATTGATAAAAACCGCATTTGCAAAGACATCCAGTTTCTGCTGTTCTTCGCCCTGCACATTTTCTTTTCCGAATTTTCCGAGTATGTCGATCAGTCCCGCCTGATTCACTTTCTGATTGACGATTTTGCACGCCAGTTTGATCGAACTGAGCAGTCGGGTCAGCTCGCCGGTTGAATATTTAAAATCTTTCTGATTTTCTATGATAAATTCACCCAGCGTCTGATGATCTCTTTCCAAATCCATAATCGATAGTTTATTTGAGTACACAAATATCGTAAAATTATAGAATCGAACATTCTTAAAAAAAGAAAGACAACAATGTTTATATTTGTCATTCAATTTTTTTGAGTTTAAGGGATCAGATGAAAGTTTTCAAATTTGGGGGGGCTTCGGTCAAAGATGCCGCAGCGGTAAAAAACATTGCAGAAGTTCTGAAAACAGCCGGCTGCAATGATGTCTTCATGGTGGTTTCCGCCATGGGCAAGACCACCAATGCGCTTGAAGATGTGGTCAGACTCTATTTTGAAAACGGTGATTTTGAACTCAGGATTTCAGAAATTCAAAATGCACATCTTGAAATCGTTAAATGTCTTTTTGAAACCGGACATCCCATTTATGATGAGGTTTTGAATTTATTTGCTGACCTGAATTTATTTCTCAAGAAAAACAGATCGCCCAATTATGATTTTGTGTATGACCAGACGGTTTCTTTTGGTGAAATGGTTTCGACCAAAATCGTGAGTCATTATCTGAATCTGACCGGAATCGAAAACCAGTGGCTCGATGTGCGCGATCTGATCAAAACCGACGACAGTTACCGCGAGGCAAAAGTCGATATGGAATTGAGCCGGAAGAATTTTAAAAAACTTGGAAAAGGAAAATTCTATCTCACCCAGGGTTTTTTGGGTTCAGATCCGAATTATTTCACCACCACGCTCGGACGTGAAGGATCGGATTATACCGCAGCCATCATTGCATACTGCACCGATGCCGAAAGCATGACGATCTGGAAAGATGTGGAAGGTGTTCTGAATGCAGATCCGAGATATTTTGAAAATCCGGTTTTGCTGAAAAATATTTCTTATCAGGAAGCGATCGAACTTGCTTATTACGGCGCTTCGGTCATTCACCCGAAAACCATGAAACCGCTTCGTCAGAAAGAGATTCCGTTTTTTGTAAAATCATTTCTGAATCCGAACGGAGAAGGTACCCGAATCGAAAACGGACTGAAACTCGAACCCGATGTGCCCTGTTATATTTTGAAGAAAAATCAGAATCTGCTGACGCTGACCACGCTTGATTTCTCGTTTATCACAGAAGACAAAATCAGCCGGATTTTTAATCTGCTCCATCAGCTGAAGCTCAAAGTGAATCTGATGCAGAATTCGGCAATTACCCTGTCGCTCTGTGTGGAAGATAAATTTATTCAGCTCGATAAATTTATTGATGAAGTATCTTTGGGTTTTAAGATTGAATGTGAAAAAGATGTATCTTTATACACTGTCAGAAATTTTGAAAACAAGACAGAAACAGCGCCGGGGGATGGGAAAGAGCTTTTGCGGCAAATAATTAAAAATACTTTACAGATAATCAGAAAGTGATACGACTGATCAGTACAAAAGATATTTACCAGGCTTCCGGTTTGAAAAAACTGGGTCCTTTCGGTTATCCGATTGCCTGGCTTTTCAAAATCATCAGCGGGATTCCGAGGGTCAACCGGCTGTATTCGGGCGGTTACGGAAAAAAAGCTCCCGAATTTCTTGAATATCTTCTCGATGATCTCGATATCCAATATGAACTGCACGAAGAAGATCTGAAAAGAATTCCAAAAGACGGAAATTTTGTAATCGTCGCCAATCATCCGCTGGGTGCTTTGGACGGAATACTGATGATGCACATCATCGGGAAGCTTCAGCCCAATTTTAAGGTGATGGGTAATTTTCTGCTCAGAAAAATCGAACCGCTCGAACCGATGGTGATTGCGGTCAATCCGTTTGAAACCCGAAAAGAGGCTTTCAACAGCGCAATGGGAATGAGAGAAGCAATCCGGCATGTCCGTGACGGCAACTGTCTGGGGATTTTTCCGGCGGGAGAAGTTTCAACCAAAAATGAAAAAGGAGAAATCACAGATCGCGAATGGCAGGAAGCTGTGATGAAATTGGTCAAAAGACTGAATGTTCCGGTGATTCCGATGTATTTTCACGCCAAAAACAGCCCGATTTTTTATCGGTTGGCAAAATTGAGTCCGAGTCTTCAAACTGCAATGCTGCCGTCAGAAATGGTCAGACCGAGATTAAAACCGATTCAGATCAGAATCGGAAAACCGATTTTACCCAAACAGCAGGATGAATTTGAAGACATCAGATCGTTTACCGATTTTCTCAGAAAGAAAACCTATTCGCTTTCTTATTATTACAACCGTACTTCGCTGCTGCTGGACACGCTGAAAATTCCGGCGACCATCGCAAAAAACACAAAAAACAGAAAGCCGAAAGAAGTCATTGAAGAAACGCCGCATGAGCTGATCGAACATGAAATTTCGGAACTCAAAAAATCTGAAGAATCTCTGCTTTTTAAAAACAACAATTACGAATGTTATTTTACAAGCGCAAATGAAATTCCGAACATTCTCAGAGAATTCGGACGGCTCAGGGAATTGACTTTTAGAGAGATCGGTGAAGGAACCAATCAGGAAATCGATTTGGACCGTTATGATGTTCATTATCATCATTTGTTTCTTTGGGACGATGATGCAAAACAGATTGTGGGTGCCTACCGGATGGCGCTCGGACATGAAGTTTATGAAAAATACGGTGTCAACGGATTTTATTTGAACGAACTTTTCCATATCGAACCCGAGCTCTATCCGTTTTTGAACAACTGTATTGAGATGGGCCGTGCGTTCATCATTACCAAATATCAGCAAAAACCGATGCCGCTGTTTCTGCTGTGGCGCGGAATTGTGCATGTGACCCTTCGTCATCCCGAAGAAAAATACATCATCGGCGGAGTGAGCATCAGCAATCAGTTTTCAGATTTTTCAAAATCGCTGATGATCGAATTTATGAAGTCGCATTATTATGATCCATATGTGGCTCAGTTTGTCAGGCCGAAAAATGAATTCAAAATCAAACTCAAAGATGCGGACAAGGAATTTTTCTTTGACGCTGCAGAACAGGATTTGAACAAACTCGACAAATTGATCGACGAAATCGAACCGAATCTGCTCAGAATTCCGGTTTTGCTCAAAAAATACATCAAACAAAACGCTAGAATCATCGGTTTCAATGTGGATCCGAAATTCAATGATGCGGTGGACGGACTGATGTATATCCGAATCAGCGATCTGCCCGAAAGCACTGTAAAACCTGTACTTGAGGAATTTCAGGCAGAACTCAACCGTAAATTGGAATCAGGAAATGACAATCTGCAGCTGTAAAGATTTTTTATTATTATTGTAAAAAAATAAAACAATGGACTATCTTTCAAGAGCTGTTGAATACTCGACTGCATCCTCCGGTCTCAGATTTGCAAATTTCATCGTTGATAACATCTTATATGCAATTGTTTCAAATATAATTCAGGCCTTTCTTTTGTTCGTTCTGATCCCCAATTCAAACTTGGGAGATTCTGACCCCGTATTCATAATCTTTTGGATACTGTTTTCAATCTTTTTTGTGACTATGTTTTATGCAGTCCAGGAATATCTTTTCAAGGGAAGGACAATCGGGAAATTTGTAACCGGGACCATGTCAGTTACACTTGACGGTGAGGAGCCCGACTTTAAACGTTATTTTATTCGTTCACTTTGCAGAATAATTCCTTTTGAACCTTTTTCATTTTTATTTTCGGCTTCAGGCTGGCACGATACGATTTCTAAAACCAGGGTGGTGAAGGTGACTGATTTTGAAAGAATCAGAAGCCGGGAGGACAATATCGATCAGATCGGTTCTGCAGCTGCAGCCTGATAAACCGAATTTTTTGTAATTTAATTTTGGAATGATTGCAATGAATTATTGACAATCAAAATTTGATTTTGTTGATAATTCTCCTTTTGGGCCGAGCTTAAAATCACTAACTTTCAGCATTCAATTTTAACCGAAAATTTTCGAGAATGTTTTTGATTTATGACACCGAAACCACCGGATTGCCAAAACGAAACGACGCTCCTTTGGAAGATGTGGACAACTGGCCAAGAATGGTCCAGATTGCCTGGCAGCTGCATGACAAGACCGGTCGGCTGATCGAAAATGAAAACTATATCATTCGTCCCGACGGATTTGATATCCCGTTTAAGTCAACCCAGATTCACGGCATCACCACCGAAAAAGCATTGGCAGAGGGTCTGCCAGTAAAAGAGGTGCTTGAAAAATTCAGACAGGCATTAAAAAAGACAGAAGTATTGGGCGGTCACAATCTCGATTTTGACCAGAAAGTTATCGGTTCCGAATTTATCAGAGCAGGATTTGATTATCATGAAACCGAACTTCCGATTGCAGATACTATGGAGTCATCGGTTGAATATTGCGCCCTTCCCGGCGGTCGCGGAGGCGGATATAAATACCCTAGACTTGAAGAATTATATAAAGTTCTTTTCAAATCTGAATTTAAAGAAGCACACAATGCAGCGGCCGATGTGAACGCAACCGCGCGCTGTTTTCTTGAACTGATTCGTGTCGGTGTTTTTACAAATGAAGAGGTTCGAATGACCGATGAGGAAATTGAACTGTTCAAAGAAGCAAATCCGGATGTAATTGAAGCAGCCGACATCGAAATCGAATCTCAGGTTGAAGATTTCAAAAAGATCAATGACGGACTGAATTTCGGTTTGAATGAAGATAAAAAAGCCACCACAGATGCGCCTTATTTTCATTTCCACAACCATACCTCATTTTCAATTCTGACTGCAACCACTTCGGTCGAAAATCTGGTGAAAAAAGCAATCGAAGAAAAAATGCCGGCGGTCGGAATCACCGATTTGGGCAATCTGATGGTTGCATTCAAATTTGTGAGTGCGGTTCAAAATGCAAATTCGGCAAAACAGGCGGAGATCGATAAAATGAGAGAAAAGGATCCCGGAATTGAGATCGAAGATTTTACACCCATCATACCGATTATCGGATCTGAGGTTTATGTTTCTGAAAATTATCTTCAGAAAAAATTTACAAAAGACCAGCCCGACAGAAGATTTACACAACTGCTGATTGCAAAAAACAAAAACGGTTATCTGAATCTTTCAAAAATTTCATCAGCCGGATACATTGACGGTTATTATGCAGGTTATCCGAGAGTCGGAAAGGAGATCATCGAACAATACAGCGAAGACCTGATTGCAACCACCGGAACGCTTGAAAGTGAAATTCCTTATCTGATTTTGAATGTGGGAGAAAAACAGGCCGAAAAAGTTTTTGAATGGTATCTGAATATTTTTCTTGATGATTTTTATATCGAATTGATCCGTCACGGTTTGCCCGAAGAAGAAAATGTCAACCAGACGCTGCTGAGATTTGCAAAAAAATACAATGTGAAAGTCATTGCCCAAAACAATACTTTCTACATCGATCAGAAAGATGCCGAAGCTCAGGATATTTTGCTTTGTGTTCGCGACGGCGAGAAAAAGGCAACCCCGATCGGCAGAGGACGCGACACACGTTTTGGTTTTCCAAATGAAGAATTTTATTTCAAATCTCAGGATCAGATGAGAAGTCTTTTCTATGATGTTCCAGAGGCGATTGAAAATCTTTCCGGTCTGTTGGACAAAATTGAAACTTACAGTCTGTCGAGCGATGTGCTGCTACCTAAATTTGATATACCCGAAGAATTCAAATTTGAAGAAGATGAAAAGGACGGCGGGATTCGAGGCGAAATGGGCTATCTGAGATATCTGACCTATGAAGGCGCACTGAAAAGATACGGTGAAATTACAGATGAAATTAGAGAAAGGCTTGATTTTGAATTAGATACCATAGAAATGACCGGTTATCCCGGCTATTTTCTGATTGTTCAGGATTTTACTTCACAGGCAAGAAAGATGGGTGTTTCGGTTGGTCCGGGTCGTGGTTCTGCGGCAGGATCTGCGGTTGCCTACTGTATTGGAATTACAAATGTGGATCCGATCAAATACAATCTGCTGTTTGAGCGTTTTCTGAATCCGGATCGTATTTCGATGCCCGATATCGACATCGACTTNNGCCCGATATCGACATCGACTTTGATGACCGCGGACGTGAAAAAATCATCCAGTGGGTAATCAACAAATACGGAAAAACCCAGGTTGCGCAGATCATTACCTACGGAACGCTTGCCGGAAAATCTGCAATTCGCGATACCGCACGGGTCCTCGATCTGCCATTGTCCGAATCCGACAGACTGGCAAAAAAAACACATATCAAACTGAACGATCTGTACAAACTCAATGAGAGCGAGCTGAAATCAAAACTCAGCGGTGACGAACTCAACGATGCGCTCGAACTGAAAGAAATTTTGAATCGCAATACGCTTGAAGGCGAGACACTGCAACAGGCAAGGGTTATTGAAGGTTCGCTCNNCGGTGTTTTAAAATTCTTTTCTGCTCAAAATGGATTTTCTGTTATTGATTTCGCTGACCTTCATCTATGATTCCATCGAACTGATCGAAAAAAATCATCCGGGTGTAAAAATCGATATTGACAACATACCATTGGACGATCCGATTACTTATGCACTTTTTCAAAGAGCCGAAACCGTCGGAATTTTTCAATACGAATCGGTCGGAATGCAAAAACATCTTCAGGAACTCAAACCCGACAAATTTGAAGACCTGGTCGCGATGAACGCATTGTACCGTCCGGGTCCTATGCAGTATATTCCAAATTTTATTGCCAGAAAACAGGGAAGAGAAGAGATTGCCTACGATCTGCCCGATATGGAGGAATATCTGGCCGAAACATACGGAATTACAGTTTATCAGGAACAGGTGATGCTGCTTTCTCAAAAACTTGCCGGTTTTACAAAAGGTGAAGCCGACGTTTTGAGAAAAGCGATGGGTAAAAAACAGGAAAAAGTGCTTGCCAAAATGAAACCTCAGTTTCTTGAAGGCGGTGCCAAAAATAATCATCCACAAAAAACGCTTGAAAAAATCTGGCACGACTGGGAAGCCTTTGCATCCTACGCATTCAACAAATCACACTCGACCTGTTATGCACTGGTGGCTTATCAGACCGGATATCTGAAAGCACATTATCCTGCAGAATTTATGGCTTCGGTGCTGAGCAACAACATGAACAACATCAAAGATGTGAGTTTTAATATGGAAGAATGCCGTTCGATCGGAATTCCGGTTTTGGGCCCTGATGTGAACGAAAGCAGTTATTTCTTCTCTGTGAATAACGAAGGTGCGATCCGTTTTGGAATGGGCGCGGTGAAAGGAGTCGGCAGCAATGCGATTGAAGCAATCATCAGGGAAAGAAACGAGAACGGAAAATTTGAATCGATTTTTGATTTTGTTCAGCGTGCAGATCTTCATCAGATCAACAAAAGGACATTTGAAAATCTGATTCTGGCAGGTGCATTTGACGGCTTGGAATCAAACCGTGCACAATTCTTTTATGAAGAAGGCGGTTCGACCAATCTTGAAAAACTGATCCGGTTTGGCGCGTCTTATCAATCGGCAAGAGACAGCGCACAGACATCTCTTTTTGGAGATATGCCGGGCGAAATTGACGTGGTCAGACCTAATCTGCCGGTCTGTCAGCCGTGGAGCAGCATTCAGCGTCTGAACCGCGAAAAGGAGGTGGTCGGAATTTATATTTCAAACCATCCGCTCAACGATTTCAACGAGGAAATGAAATTCTTTCCAAATCTCAGTCTGAAACAGCTCAAGGGGAATGAAGAACTGCTGAAAGGAAGAGAACTGAAAGTTGCGGGTATCGTTACCGATGCTCAAATCCGGATTTCGTCAAAGGACGGAAGAGAATTCGGAATCCTGACGATTGAAGATTTTTCGGATCTGTATGAATTCAGACTGTACGGCGAAGATTTCCTGAAATTCAAACATTTCTTTCAGGTCAATATGACGCTTGCAGTCCGGCTGAACATCACCGAACGGGTTTACAAGGACCGTGAGGGAAATGTCACCGGCAACAGGATTTTTGTAAATATCAGCCGGATCAATCTGCTGGATGATGTTTTGGAAAATGAGACAAGCGAGCTGAAACTATGTATGGGTCTTGAAAATCTGACTTCTGAAGTTTATGCCGATCTGGTAGAGCTGATGAAAAAATACAAGGGTGAAAAAAAGATGAAAATCCGGCTGATCGACAAATCAAACAATCAGGAACTGCTGATGAGTTCACCGACTTCAAAAATTGAAATCAACAGGAGTCTGATCAAGGATTTGAAAAGAATACCCGGTCTGGACTTCAGTCTGAAATGAAATTGTTATTATTCTATTGATAAATCCTATTGGAATTTAAGGCGGGTTGTCTCAAATTGTGCTAATTTTGTGTAAAGTTTAATTAAAATTATTTAAAAATGGCACTTGAAGTAACTGACTCAACATTCGCAAAAGAAGTTTTGGAATCCGGCAAACCGGCAATGGTAGATTTTTGGGCTACCTGGTGCGGACCCTGCCGAATGGTTGCACCTACTGTTGAAGAGTTGTCCAATGAATACGGAGAACAGGTAGTAATCGCGAAAGTGGATGTGGATAACAATCAGGAGGTTGCTGCTGAGTTTGGAATCCGAAATATCCCAACCCTGCTTTTTTTCAAAGACGGAAAAGTAGTTGACAAAGTAGTGGGTGTTGCGCCAAAATCTCAATTGGAGCAAAAATTGAAAGCGATTATGAATTAATTTATTTTCAATCAAAGATTTTTAGAAACTGTCTCAAAAGGACAGTTTTTTTTATTTTTGGCTCAAATATGAAGAAGCTTCTGTCCTTTTTGATTTTGATCTGCAGTCTGCTTTACGGTCAGGAAAACAAGCCCCAATACACGGCTGAGGTCAGTTATTATTACGGAAGCATATTGCCGCACAGTCCGGGGATTCTTCATCTGATTACAGCACATCCAGAAGGTGTGATGCTCACTGTCAACCGAAAAACTTTTGGTGAAAAGGAATGGGAATCAAGATTGAATTATCCCGATTTTGGTGTGAGTTTTCACTATCAGAACAATAAAAATAAGGAACTTGGAGATCTTTACGGACTGTTTGGTCATTACAGTTTTTATTTTTTTGACAGAAGTCTTCAGCTGAGGATCGGCGAGGGAATCGCATACAACACCAATCCTTATGACAAAGAAAAAAACTATCGGAATTTCGCATTCAGCACGCGGCTGATGCCGTCTACTTTTTTTATGCTGAATTATCAGAAAGAAAACCTTTTTGACGGTTTCGGATTGCGCGCCGGATTGTTTTTGATTCATCATTCAAACGGAACCATCAAATCGCCCAATACCAGTATCAACACGGTCGGTGCAAATATCGGGCTGACCTATTTGTTCGACCGGCAGACTGAAAGAATTTATCTGCCAAAAGAAAAATCCGATTCTGCTTATTCCGAACCGATTCATTTCAATTTCTTCTTTCGTTCGGGTGTTCAGGAAAGCCGGACCATCGGAACCGGTCAGTATCCGTTTTATACCTTTTCGGTTTATGCAGACAAAAAAATCAGCCGTACCAGTGCTTTTCAGTTGGGTACGGATGTGTTTTTGGCAATCATGCTCAAACATGAGATCGAAATGCTTTCAACGACTTTTCCCGAACTTGGAATCGATCCGGATACCGATTACAAAAGAGTCGGAATCTTTGGCGGTTACGAATTCAGTCTCGATCGGCTTTCGGCAGAAATTCAGTTTGGTTATTATCTGTACGACGATTACAAATCCTACAACGATGTCTATCAGCGGTTGGGTGCAAAATATCGGTTTTACAAAAATTTTTACATCGGAACCGGTCTGAAAACCCATTATTCAAAAGCTGAAATGATGGAATTTTCTGTAGGTGCGAGGTTTTAATGATTCCAGAACCTTGTCAAGGTTTCAAAC
>JRYL01000803.1_pt1 | contig 15944 bp, 14 predicted proteins | sample 235391 | NCBI WGS metagenome assembly JRYL01 (sample SAMN03074223, study PRJNA261481) | activated sludge metagenome | biome: Wastewater Treatment Plant; feature: Wastewater; material: Activated sludge; isolation source: activated biomass of a wastewater treatment plant treating wastewater from... ... | reverse complement strand
TTGTGACCGTACCACCACTGCACCATGGCGTCCTGCACGCCGGCGTAGGCCGAGTAGGACTTGAACAGGCCCACCGGCAGCGCCGCGCTGTTGACGATGTGCAGCAGGGCAATGGCCAGGATGAAGCCGCCGTAGAACCAGTTGGCCACGTAGATGTGGCGCACGCGGCGCGTACCCACGGTGCCGAAGAACACCACGGCGAAGGCCACCCACACCAGCGCGATCAGGATGTCGATGGGCCACTCGAGTTCAGCGTATTCCTTGCTGGTGGTGATGCCCAGCGGCAGCGTGATGACGGCGCCGATGATCACCAGTTGCCAGCCCCAGAACGTGAAGGCCGCCAGCTTGTCGGAGAAAAGCCGCACCTGGCAGGTGCGCTGCACCACGTAGTAGGCCGTTGCGAACAGGCCACACCCACCGAACGCGAAGATCACCGCGTTGGTGTGCAGGGGCCGCAATCGCCCGTAGCTGAGCCATGGAATGCCCAGATTCAATTGGGGCCACGTCAGCTGCGCGGCGATGATCACGCCCACCAGCATGCCGATCACGCCCCAGACCACCGTCATGACGGCGAACTGCCTCACCACCTTGTCGTTATAGACCGTGGCCTGCGTATTGGCGAATGTCATTTCCACCTCTTCCTGATAAAAGCTCTTGAAGTATCCCGACGCACATTATGGGCTTGATTGACGTGCGTCAATCGTGCTCGAAAATCCGCTCACCTTCTCGATCCACGTCGTCAAACTGGCCACGGTAGATGGCCCACCACAAGGCGCCGAGGATGAAAAACACCAGCACCACCGACAGCGGGATGAGCAGGTAAAGAATGTCCATCAGTGCACCTCGTCGGGCCGCTGCTCGTCGGACGACAGTCGCAGCGCGTTAACCACCACCAGCAGCGAACTGGCCGCCATGCCCAAGCCGGCGAGCCAGGCCGAAACCCAGCCCATCATCGCCAGCGGCACGCCGATCGCGTTGTACGCCGCTGCCCAGCCGAGATTTTGCCTGACGATCTGCATGGTGCGGCGGGCCTTGGCACGGCATGCGGGAATCAGCGACAGGCGATCACCGAGCACCACGAAGTCGGCCTGCGCCCGCGCCAGCGGCACCGAACGGCCGAACGCGAACGACACGTTGGCGCCGGCCAGCACCGGCCCATCGTTCAGGCCGTCGCCCACCATGGCAACGGTGGCGCCCTCGGCCTGGGCCTGCTGCATCACGGCCAGCTTGTCGTCCGGCAGGCAGCCACCGCGCGCATCGTCGATGCCCAAGAGGGCGCCAAGGCGCGCGGCCGCGTCGGGGCGATCACCCGACAGCAGGCGCACCCTCACGCCATCATCCTTCAGCGCCGCCACCGAGGCCTGCGCATCGTCGCGCGCATCCTCGCGGAAGTGAAAGCTTGCCAGCCAACCTTTCCCATCGCTCAGATGGCTGCTCGGCCCGGAGCCGTTGGTGACCGGCACACCGCAGAAGGCGGCCGACCCCAAGCGCACTTCGTGGCCGTTCGCCAGCCGTGCCTTGACGCCCTGCCCGGCCACTTCCTCCAGCGCCGCCAGCACAGGCGTTTCTCCGCTGGAGCCCGACCCCTCGGCCCGTGCCGCATCGACCAGCGCACGCGACACCGGATGCAGGCTGTCACGCGCCAGCGCCGCGGCCAGGGCCAGCGCCTGGGCGCGGTTCACGCCATCGCGCAGGCGCAGGTCCTCCAGCACGAAGGCATCGCGCGTCAGCGTGCCGGTCTTGTCGAACACCACCATATCGACCTGCGCGAGGGCTTCCAGCGCCTGCAGCCGCCGAACCAGCACACCCCTCCTGGCCAGCGCGCCCGCACTGGCCAGCATGGCCGCTGGCGTGGCCAGCGACAGCGCGCAGGGGCAGGTGACCACCAGGATCGCCACGGCGATCATCAGCGCATGGCCGGGATCGGTGGGCCACCACCAGATGCAGGCCAGCCCCGCCGCCAGCAGCACGAAGATCAGAAAAGGCTTGGCCAGGCGGTCGGCCAGCAACGCGATCTGCGGCTTGCTGGTGGAGGCCTGCTCCATCAGTGCCACGATCTGCGCATAGCGTGTATCGCCGCCGATCTGCTCCACCCGCATGTCCACCGGCGCCGTCAGGTTGTGGCTGCCGGCGATCACGCGCTGGCCCTGGCCGCGCGCCAGCGGCGTCGATTCGCCGGTGAGCAGCGACTCGTCGGCCGAAGTCTCGCCGCGCAGCACCAGCCCATCCGCCGGAAACACCTCGCCCGGCAACACGCGCAGCACGTCGCCCACGCGCACGCGCCGCACCGACACCCTCTCCCAGCCGCCGGCACCGCTCTGGCGCTGCACGCTGTCGGGCAGACGGTGCATCAGCGCCTCCAGCGCACCGGCGGTGCGGTCGCGCAGGCGCAGTTCCAGCCAGCGCCCGGTGAGCAGGAAGAACACGAACATGGTGAGCGAATCGAAATACACCTGGTGCCCGAACACGCCCTGCGGTTCGAAGGTGCCCAGCGAACTGACCACGAAGGTGATCAGCATGCCCAGCGCCACCGGCAGATCCATGCTGACGCGGCGCAGCTTCAGGTCGAGCCACGCGTTGCGAAAGAACGGCTGGCACGAGAACAGCACCACCGGAATCGACAGCACCCATTGCGCCCAGCGCAGCAGGCGCACGGTGTCGGCCTCCATCTCGCCCGCGCTGGTGAAGTACTCCGGCGTAGCGTACATCATCACCTGCATCATGCACACGCCCGCCACGCCCAGGCGCCACATCATCTTGCGCGTCTCGGCCTGGCGGCGTTCCGCCGCGAACGCGTCGCTGGCCGGCAATGGCCGGTAGCCGGTGCGCAGCACCGCCTGCATCCAGTCGGAAGGCTTGGTGGCCGACTCGTCCCACACCACGCGGCCGCGGTGTGCGGCGGCGCTGATATCCGCCTCGCGCACTCCGGGGGTGGCGCGCAGGGCCTGCTCGATGGTCACGGCACAGGCGGCGCAGTGCATGCCTTCGAACACGACGTTCGACTCCCACACACCCTGTTCGGCGTCGCCGGCGCTTGCACCCACGGGACGGCTGAACTCCAGCCACTCGTCGCGCTCGTCGAGCAGTTGCCAGGCAGCGTCGCCGCGGGTCGGCTCAGCGCGTTCCGGAAACGCTGCCTCGCCTGCCACGGCGGCCGAAGAAATCGCGCTTGCACCTTGGATCACGGCGTGGACTGTACGCCCTTTGGTTGACACGGGCTTGACTTCAGTCAATAGCCGCCGAGCGCTGCACGGATAATGTATCGTCGCGCTTGGAGTGAATGCCCCAGCATCAATGCCGGTGCCGCGCCCGAGTCACCACATTTTCAGGAGAACCAATCATGTACAGCCGCATCCTCGTCGCCACCGACGGCTCCAAACTGTCCAAGAAGGCCGTCGACAGCGCCATCAACCTGGCTGCCCTGTGCGGCGCGGAACTGATCGCGCTCAAGGTCGTGCCGCGCTACCCGCAAAGCTACTTCGAGGGCTCGATCCCGCTGTCGACGGAGGACGTTTCGCGCGTCGAACAGCAGTGGGCCGCCGACGGCCAGGAGATCGTCGATGCCGTCAAGAAGGCCGGCGAGGCCAAGGGCGTGAAGGTCAAGCCCGTGCTGGCCAAATCGGACGTGGTGTCCGACGCGCTGATTGCCGCCGCGAAGAAGCACAAGGCCGACATCATCGTCATGGCCTCGCATGGCCGCAAGGGCGTCAAGCGCCTGCTGCTGGGCAGCGAGACACAGCAGGTGCTGACGCACTCCGAAATCCCGGTGCTGGTGCTGCGTTGATGCACCCAGGCTGTAGCACGCTTCTGTTTCGATAGCTGCCTGCGCAATAACAACAAGGGCTTCAGGTCGATTTGACCTGAAGCCCTTGTTGTTTAGTGAGGGGCCGCGGCTCGATCAGCGCGGCACGGCCGTCCCGATGGGGTCTTCGTCGGTGCTTTCCGGCGGCTGCACCGGCGTGCCGGTGATGGCGGGGCGCACGCTGGCCGGCGCGGGCACATAACCCGCCAGACCTTCGCGCAGGCCCATTTCGAGGCGGTCGACGCGCGCATGCAGATCGCGGTTGTGGCTTTCCACCGCCTGCACCAGGCGACCGACTTCCAGGTCCACCGGACGATCACGCAGCCCCATCTCGGCACGGTCCACGCGGGCCAGCGTTTCGCGCGTGTGGTTGTCGATGACTTCGGACAAGCGCGCCACCTCCTTGTCCAGGTGCGCGCGCAGGTCGGTGAAGCGCGAAGCCTCGGCCTTGTCGGCCAGTTCGCGCTGGGCCGTCAGTTCCTTGGCGTGGCGGCGCGTTTCCATCAGCACCGTGCCCTGCGTGTAGGCGATCAGGCCCACGAACACCACCGACAGCAGCGCCATCAGGCCCAGCAGCACCAGACCGAGCGGCGCGCGGATCTCGGTGAAGATCAGGTTGAGGTCGGTCGGCATGGTCATGGCCGTCCAGTTGACGCCGATGAACGCCACGATGGCGGCGCCGATGATCAGCAGAAGCAGTGCTCGCAGCGACATGCAGTTTCCTTCGCGTAGTGTGTGTTCTTCTGGCCTGCTACAAGGCGGCCGTTCGGCAACGAGTTTACCCGCGCCCCCGGGCACCCCTTGTCAGCCAACGCCGTCAGTCACGACCGGTCGAACAGCGCCTTGTACTGGTCGCGCAGCAGGTTCTTCTGCACCTTCCCCATGGTGTTGCGCGGCAGTTCGCTGGCGATGAAGCAGCGCTTGGGAATCTTGAAGTTGGCCAGTTTGGCTTTCAGCGCACCAACCAGCCCATCGGCATCCAGCCTGGCGCCCGGCTTGGCGATGACCACCGCCACACCCACCTCGCCAAAGTCGGGGTGCGGCACGCCGACGATGGCGCTCTCGGCCACGCCCGGCATGTAGTTCAGGTAACCCTCGATCTCGGCCGGGTACACGTTGTAGCCGCCGCTGATGATCAGGTCCTTGCTGCGGCCAACGATGGTGACGTAGCCGCGCGCGTCCTGCAGGCCCACGTCGCCGGTCTTGAACCAGCCGTCGGCGGTGAACTCCTCGGCTGTCTTTTCGGGCATGCGCCAGTAGCCCGAAAACACGTTCTCGCCCATGACCTGGATGTTGCCGATCTCGCCCTCGGCCACGGGCTGGCCGGCGTCGTCGCGCACGCGCACGCCGACACCCGGCAGCGGAAAACCCACCGTGCCGCCGCGCCGCTCGCTCTGGTTCTGATAGCGATCGTCGGCGCGGTAGGGGTTGCTGGTGAGCATGATGGTCTCGCTCATGCCGTAGCGCTCGAGGATGGTGTGGCCGGTGCGCTCGCGCCATTCGTTGAAGGTCTCGAGCAGCAGTGGCGCCGAACCGCTGATGAACAGCCGCATGTGCGCCGCCTGCTGCTTCGTCAACGCAGGCTCGGCCAGCATGCGCACGTACAGCGTGGGCACGCCCATGAACACGGTGGCGCGCGGCAGATCGGCGATGACTTTCTTCGGATCGAACTTGCCGTGCCACAGCATCTTGCTGCCGTTGAGCAGCGCGCCATGAATGGCGACAAAAAGGCCGTGCACGTGGAAGATGGGCAGCGCGTGGATCAGCACGTCGCCTTTCTCCCAACCCCAGTAGTCCTTCAGCATCACCGCGTTGCTCAGCAGGTTGCCGTGCGACAGCATGGCCCCCTTGCTGCGGCCCGTGGTGCCGCTGGTGTACAGGATCGCGGCCAGGTCGTCGGCCCGTTTCTGCACCGGCGTCTGGCGGTCGCTGCAGTGCGCGGCGCGGGCCAAGAGGCTGCCGCTGCGGTCGTCGTCCAGCGTGAACACGTGGCGCGTGCCGGCCTGGAAGGCGATCTGGCTGACCCATGCGAAGTTCTTGCCCGTGCACACCACCACCGCCGGTTCGGCGTTGCCGATGAAGTACTCGATCTCGGCGCTCTGGTAGGCGGTGTTGAGCGGCAGGAACACGAAGCCCGCGCGCAGTGTGGCCAGGTACAGCACCATGGCCTCGACCGACTTCTCGACCTGCACGGCCACCCTTGGCGGCACGCCATCGCGCGACTTCGGAATGTCAAGCGACTGCAGCAGGTTGGCCACCATGGCGGTGGCACGGTCGAGATCGCGCCAGGAGTAGGCCAGGCCGTTGTCGGTCTCGACGGCGATGCTGTCCAGGTCGGCGGGAAAGGCGGCGCGCAGGGCGGAAAAAAGGTTCTGATTGGGCATGGCGGAATGGGACGGAAATCGAAGTCAGAAACGCGCCGGGCGCTTGCTCAGAAAGGCTTCGATGCCTTCACGGTGCTCGGCGCTGTCGGCGTAGTCGTAGGCGCTTTTTACTATATTATCAATAGCTGCTTGCGCAGTATCCACGGGCGCTGAGGCCTGATTCAGTGCCCGAAGCGTCTGCTTGTTCAGGCGCGCCGCCTGCGGCGCCAGCGTGGCGATGCGGCGCGCGCGTTCCAGCGCGTGGGCCTGCAGATGCTCGGGCGATTCGATGCGGTGCAGAAAGCCGCGCGCCTTCATTTCGGGCGCGCCCAGCACGGCCGCTTCCAGCAGCAGCTCGCGCGCCGTGGCCTCGCCGGCCACGCGCGCCACCAGCTGCGCCTCTCGCGGCGCCATCGGAAAGCCCAGCTTGGCAATGGGCGCGCCGAACTTGGCGTCGTCGGCGGCAACGCGGATGTCGCAGCAGCTGGCGATCTCCACCCCCGCGCCCATGCAGTTGCCCTCGATGGCGGCGACGATGGGCACGTCGCAATTCAGCACGGCCTGCAGGCCGCCCCACACCTCGTCCTCGTGGAAGGCGCGCAGTTGCGCGACGTCGAAGCGGAAGTCAGGGTACTCGGCAATGTCGCCACCGGCGCAGAAGTGCGCGCCCGCGCCGCGCAGCAGCACGCAGCGCCAGTGGGTGCCGGCCTGGATGCGGGTGAACACGTCCTTCAGCTCGCGCCACATGGCGCGCGACATGGCGTTGAACTTGGCGCGATGGGACAGCGTGACGACGGCGATGCGCCCGTCGCCGTCGCTGTCCAGCGCTACGTGGCCTGCCAAGCGCTACTCCAGCTTGGCGCCCGAGGCCTTCACCACCTCGGCCCACTTGCGGATCTCGCCGTGGATCAGCTGCGCGAACTGCGGGCCCGCCACGTTGGGGAAGGCGGCGCCCTGCTTGTCCCACACGGCCTTGGCCTCGTCGGCCTGCACGCTCCTGCGGATCGCCTCGATCGCGGCCGCCTGCGCATCGGCCGGCATGCCCTTGGGCGCCCAGATGCCGTACCAGGTGCTCACCTTGTAGTCGGGCAGGCCCACCTCGGCGGCGCTGGGCACGTCGGGGATGGCCGGGTTGCGCTTGTCGCCCGCCACCATCAGCGCCTTGATGCGGCCACCGGCGATGTGCCCGGCCGACGAACCCAGGCCGTCGAAGGCCATGTCCACCGTGCCGGCGATCAGGTCCTGCAGCGCCGGGCCGGCGCCGCGGTACGGAATGTGGGTGATGAAGGTCCTGGTCTGGATCTTGAACAGCTCGCCCGCCAGGTGGTGCACCGAGCCGGCGCCGGCCGAGGCGTAGTTCATCTTGCCCGGGTTCCTGCGCAGGTGCTCGATCAGCTCCTTCGCCGTGGCCTGCGGCACGCGCTTGGGGTTCACCACCAGCACCTGCGGCACGCTGGCCACCTGGATCAGCGGCACGAAGTCCTTCTCGATGTCGTAATCCAGCCGGGGGTACATGCTGGGCGCCACCATGTGGTGCGCGCCGCCCATGAACAGGTGATAGCCATCGCCCGGCAGCTTGGCCGCCACCGAGGCGCCCAGCGTGCCGCCGGCGCCGCCGCGGTTGTCGATCACCAGCGTCTGGCCGGTCAGCTTGCTGAACTGCGCCGCCAGCGGGCGCGCGAAGGCGTCGGTGCCGCCACCGGCCGGAAACGGCACGATCATGTTGACCGGCTTGCCGGGCCAGCCGGCTTGCGCCCGCACGGCCAGCGGCAGCGCGCAGGCGGATGCGGCCATCATGATCTGGCGGCGGCGGATGGAAAAGCGCATGGTTTCAGTCTCCTGTCGTGGTTGTATTCAAGGGGCAACCATCAATCTTGCAGGCTTTGCACGGCGCTCGATACCGGGATTTGTCCCTGTGCCAGTTGCACGCGGTGGCGGTCCAGGCGCTTGAGGTCGTACAGGTAGTTGACCATCAGCCCGTAGGACTGCTTCAGCCCCTTGGCGGATGGGTCGGCCAGCCAGTTGAGCCGTTCCACGCGCGCGCCGTTGCCGAGGTGAAAGCGCGCCACGGCGTCCAGCGGGCGGCCATCGGGTGTCAGTTCGCTGCCCAGGTAGCGCGCCGCCGCGGCCAGCAGCCAGCGGCGCAGGGCGGATTTTTCGCCCAGCTCGGCGGCCTTCTCCAGCGCGGCGGTGATGTCGGCGGCCTTCAGCTCGGTCTGCTGCAGCTCGCGCGCCAGCGCCTGGCGCGCCCGCGCGGGCATGGCCTGCAGCAAATCGTCGGCGTGCTTGCCCAGCCAGCCGCGCAGGCCGGGGATGGGCGACAGCGTGGCGAACACCTTGAGCTGGGGGAATTCGGCGCGCAGGGTTTCGACCACGCGCTTGATCAGCGAGTCGCCAAAGCTGACGCCGCGCAGCCCGGTCTGCGTGTTGCTGATCGAATAGAAGATGGCGGCGGTGGCCTTGTCCAGGTCGGCGGCGGCGGCTTCCTCGTCCAGCAGCGGGGTGATGCTGCCGGCCATGTCCTTGAGCAGCGCCACCTCGACGAAGATCAGCGGCTCGCCCGGCAGGCGCGGATGGAAGAAGCCATAGCAGCGCCGGTCCTCGTCGAGCCGGTTCTTGGCGTCGGCCCAGCTGCGGATGTCGTGCACCGCCTCGTACTTGATGAGCTTTTCGACCAGCGACGCGGGCGAGTGCCAGCTGATGCGCTGCAGTTCCAGAAAGCCGACGTCGAACCAGCTGGAGAACAGGTCTTCCAGCTCGGCATCCAGCGCCAGCAGGCGCTTTTCGTGCCGCAGGTGCGGCAGCAGCTCGGCCCGCAGATCGACCAGAAAGCGCACGCCCTCGGGGAAAGCGGCAAAGCGCTGCAGCAACCGCGTGCGGGGCGAGGCGAAGGCCTTGCGCAGGCGCACTTCGGCACGGGCTTCCTCGTCGGTGCCGCGGGCGGCGTCGTAGGCGTCGTGTGCGGCCTGGATGGCGGACGGATCGGGCGGGAACTGCTCGCTCATCAGCAGCCAGCAATCGCGCCGCTGCTCGGGCGTGGCCTGGGCGTACCAGCCGGCCACGCCGGCAGCGCGGCGACCGCCTTCGACGTCGCTCACCGCCGGGTCGGCCACGTTCTGCAGCTCGCGCAGCGTGCGCCGCAGCACCCAGGGCGACAGCGCCTCGCCCTGGCGGCCCAGCATGGCGCCGAGGCGTTCGCGGGTGGTGCGCAGCTGGCGGGTCAGCGCTTCTTCCAGGCCGTTGGTGGTCTTGTCGGTCACGGCTGTTCGTGGCGCGGGCCAGGGCGGAAGCGCCCGCTGGCGCGGTCCGTGCCGTGTGGCTTGCAAGCGAAAGACATGCGGTTGTTCACTCCTGAAAAATGAGCTGCTTGCGCTTGTTATACAATGATTTCAGATACAAAAAGACCTGAAATCTTTCATTAACGGGCGCAAGCAGCTCCTATTTTTGATAGGCCAGCGCTGCATCGTCGCGCCGCGTGGCCCAGAGCCACATGGCCGCGCCGGCCACGATCATCGGGATGCACAGCCACTGCCCCATGCTCATGCCCAGCGCCAGCAGGCCCAGGTGGGCGTCGGGTTCGCGGAAGTATTCGGCGATGAAGCGGAACACGCCGTAGCCGAACAGGAAGGCGCCGCTCACCTGCCCCATCTTGCGCGGCTGGCGCGCGTACAGCCAGAGCAGGATGAACAGCAGCACGCCTTCGAGCAGGAACTGGTAGATCTGCGACGGGTGGCGCGGCGCATCGCCCGCGCCGCGGAACACCATGCCCCAGGGCAGCGACGGATCGGCCACGCGGCCCCACAGCTCGCCGTTGATGAAGTTGCCCACGCGGCCCGAGGCCAGGCCCAGCGGCACGCAGGGCGCGATCAGGTCCGTCACCTGCATCCAGGGCCGGCCGCGCGAACGCGCCCACCACATCATCGCCACGATCACGCCCAGCATGCCGCCGTGAAAGCTCATGCCGCCCTGCCAGATGTAGAAAATCTCCAGCGGGTGCGCGGCGTAATAGGCCGGCTTGTAGAACAGGCAGTAGCCCAGCCGCCCGCCGGCGATGACGCCGACCACGCCCCAGAACAGCATGTCCTCGATGTCGCGCCGCGTCCACGGCGCGGGCAGGGTGATGCTGGCGAACGGCTCGTGCCGCAGGCGCCGCGTGGCCAGGAAGAAGAACAGCGCGAACGCGACCAGGTAGGTCAGGCCGTACCAGTGAATGGCCAGCGGGCCGATCTGGATGGCGATGGGGTCGATTTGGGGGTGCATCAGCATGGGCTGGATTATGTACAGCCCCTGGTGACGCTGACCCTTGGCGCGCCGCGCCCTTGTGCGAACGGCCGCCACCCCGGCAGTGCGCACGGCGGCGCGGTCACCCCCGCCGATCGCGCATGGCGGCGGCGAAAAAACGCACCAGCTCCGCGTCCAGTTCGGCCCGCACGGCGGCCGCGCCGATGGGCCGCTCGGCAAACGGCACGTGCACCGATGCCTGGCGCCGCGCCTCGGCCATGCGGTCTTCCTCGGCCTGGGCGTCGCGCCCGGCGTAGTCGGCCAGCAGCGTCACGCCCCAGGGCGCCACCTCGACGATGCCGCCCATGACCTCGATCGTCCGTTCGGGCCCCGCCACGGGGCGGATCAGCAGCCGGCCCGGCGCAACCTCGGTCAGCAGCGGCGTGTGGTGCTGCAGCACGCCCAGATAGCCCCACACGCCGGGCACGCCGACGTAGCGGACCTGGCCCTCGAACAGCGATTCGTGCAGCGTCGACACCTGCAGGTGAAAGCCGGGCGCCCCGCCCGTGGTGACAGGCTCGGCCATCACCCGCTCCGCAGCGCGTCGGCGCCCGCCACGATCTCGGCCAGCTCGCGCGTGATGGCCTCCTGGCGCGACTTGTGGTACTGGTGCGTCAGCTCGTCGATCATGCGGTCGGCGTTGTCGGTGGCCGCCTTCATGGCGGTCATGCGGGCGCTCTGCTCGCAGGCGGCGTTCTCGACGATGGCGCGGTAGATCACGGTCTCCACGTAGCGCAGCAGCAGCGCGTCGATCACCGGGCCGGGCTCCGGCTCGTACAGGTAGGGCACTGCCACCTCGCCCGCATGCACCGCAGGCAGCTCGGCCAGTTCGCGGCTGAACGGCAGGATGCGCGCCAGCACCGGCTCGAAGCTGAGCGCGTTGATGAAGCGGTTGGTGGCCACGAACAGCTCGTCGATGCGGCCATCGATGAACTGGTGCAGCGGCACCGCCACCGCGCCCATCAGCGCGGTCACGTCGTCGGGCGCCAGGTCGGCCACGCCCACGGCCTGCGCCACGATGCGCGCGCCGGCGCGGCGCATGGCGCCCAGGCCGCGGGCGCCGATCACCGTCACGCTCACCTCGCGCCCTGCCGCCTGCCACGACAGCATCTGCGTGATGCACATGTGCAGCAGCCGTGTGTTGAGGGCGCCGCAAAGCCCTTTGTCGGTGGTCACCACGATCATGCCCACGCGGTGCGCGGGCACGCGCTGCGCCATCAGCGGCGAGCGATGGTCCTGGTGCTGCTCGAGCATGCGCGCCACGATGCGGAACAGCGACTGGCTGTACGGCCGCACCTGCCGCGCCCGCTGCTGCGCCCGCCCCATGCGGATGTAGGCGATGCGCTGCATGGCGCTGGTGATCTGCCGCGTCTTGCCGACGGCGGCGATGCGCTGGCGAATCTCGCGCGCCCCGGACATGTGCTCACGCACCCGTGCACATGCCTGCGCATGCGGCGTGGATGCGGCTCCGCCTCAGCCGGTTTCAGTCGCCCAGCATCGACAGGTCGCGCACCGCGCCCTTGTCGGCCGAGGTGGCCAGCAACGCGTAGGCCTTGAGCGCCGCCGACACCTTGCGCGGACGCGGCTGCGCGGGCTTCCAGCCCAGCTTGTCCTGCTCGGCGCGGCGGCGCGCCAGTTCCTCGTCGGACACCAGCACGTCGATGCGGCGGTTCGGGATGTCGATGCGGATGCGGTCGCCGTTGCGCACCAGGCCGATGGTGCCGCCGGCCGCCGCCTCGGGCGAGCAGTGGCCGATCGACAGGCCCGAGGTGCCGCCCGAGAAGCGCCCGTCGGTCAGCAGCGCGCAGGCCTTGCCCAGGCCCTTGGACTTGAGGTAGCTGGTCGGGTAGAGCATCTCCTGCATGCCGGGGCCGCCCTTGGGGCCTTCGTAGCGCACCACCACCACGTCGCCGGCTTTCACCTGGTCGTTCAGGATGTGCTCCACCGCCTCGTCCTGCGATTCGACCACGTGGGCCGGGCCTTCGAACACCAGCAGGCTGTCATCCACGCCCGCGGTCTTGACCACGCAGCCGTCCAGCGCGATGTTGCCGTGCAGCACCGCCAGGCCGCCCTCCTGCGAGAAGGCGTGGTCCATCGAGCGGATGCAGCCCTGCGCGCGGTCGGTGTCCAGGCTGGGCCAGCGGGCCGACTGGCTGAAGGCCACTTGCGTGGGCACGCCGCCCGGCCCGGCCTTGTAGAAGGTCTGCACCGCCTCGGCGGGCTGGGCCATCACGTCCCATTCGGCCAGCGCGGCACCCAGCGTGGGCGCATGCACCGTGGGCGTGTCGGTGTGCAGCTTGCCGGCGCGCGCCAGCTCGCCCAGGATGGCCATGATGCCGCCGGCGCGGTGCACGTCCTCGATGTGGTACTTGTCGGTATTGGGCGCCACCTTGCACAGCTGCGGCACCACGCGCGAGAGGCGGTCGATGTCCTTCATCGTGAAGTCGATCTGGGCCTCCTGCGCGATGGCCAGCAGGTGCAGGATGGTGTTGGTCGAGCCGCCCATGGCGATGTCCAGCGTCATGGCGTTCTCGAACGCCTTGAAGCCGACGCTGCGCGGCAGCACGCGCTCGTCGTCCTGCTCGTAGTAGCGCCTGGTCAGCTCCACGATCAAGTGGCCGGCGCGCTTGAACAGCTGTTCGCGGTCGGCGTGCGTGGCCACCACGGTGCCATTGCCGGGCAGCGACAGGCCCAGCGCCTCGGTCAGGCAGTTCATCGAGTTGGCGGTGAACATGCCCGAGCACGAGCCGCAGGTCGGACAGGCCGAGCGCTCGATGGTTTTCACTTCCTCGTCGGAATAGGCATCGTCGGCGGCTGCGACCATCGCGTCCACGAGGTCGAGTGCCTTGGTCTCGTTGCGCAGCACGACCTTGCCGGCTTCCATCGGTCCGCCCGAGACGAAGATCGCCGGAATGTTGAGGCGCATCGCGGCCTTCAGCATGCCGGGCGTGATCTTGTCGCAGTTGGAGATGCAGACCATGGCGTCGGCGCAATGCGCGTTGACCATGTATTCCACGCTGTCGGCGATGATCTCGCGCGAGGGCAGGGTGTAGAGCATGCCGTCGTGGCCCATGGCGATGCCGTCGTCGACGGCGATGGTGTTGAATTCCTTGGCCACGCCGCCGGCTGCCTCGATCTCGCGCGCCACCAGCTGGCCCATGTCCTTCAGGTGCACGTGGCCCGGCACGAACTGCGTGAAGCTGTTGACCACGGCGACGATGGGCTTTTCGAAGTCACCGTCCTTCATGCCGGTGGCGCGCCACAGCGAGCGGGCACCGGCCATGTTGCGGCCAGCGGTGGAAGTTCTGGAACGATAGGTGGGCATGGAGCAGATCCGTTGCAAGCAGGAAAACCGAAACTGGGCCCGCCGGCCACAAAGCCGCCGAGCCCGTTGATTATGGCTTTCCGTGCTGCCCGCCGTGCGCCCTGCCCCAGCTGCCGCGCCTTGGTCGATGTCAGCGGCGGCGGGGCGGCGCGGTTTTCGGCTTCTGGCCGATCGCCTCGCGCTGGCGATTGATGCGGTCGAGCTTGCGCTGGTCTTCCCGCTCCATGGCCTTGCGCTTGGTGTAGCCCGAGGCATCGGCCCAGGTCCACCACAACGCGGCCCCGACGAAGGGCGCCAGCACCAGCCACCACGACCAGGTGGCCACCGAACCGATTTCCTGCCACTTCATGAGCAACAAAATGATGCCGAGGCCCAACAGATACATGGTTTATCCTTGATGTGCGCCAGTTTTAGAGTTCCCTCAGGTCAACCGGCAATCCTAAAATCGCGTTGAACCACTGTAGCGCAACTACCCATGAAGGAGATATGACGATGAAGCGTGTTCTGTTGACTTTTGCCGCCCTGGCCGCTGTCACCGCTGCCGCACCGGCGATGGCGGACGAAGCACTGGCCAAGGCCAAGAACTGCATGGCCTGCCATGCCGTTGACAAGAAGCTGGTGGGCCCCGCCTACAAGGACGTGGCCAAGAAACGTGCTGGCGATGCTGGCGCCGTGGATCTGCTGGCTGGCAGGATCATGAAGGGCAGCTCCGGCGTCTACGGCCCCGTGCCGATGCCGCCCAACGCCAACGTGAACGCCGACGAGGCCAAGAAGCTGGCAACCTGGGTGATGAGCCTGAAGTGATCCGGCGTCATCCGGCCCTGGTGCCGGCTGCCTGAAAAAGACCGCACAAGTGCGGTCTTTTTTCATGGTGCCTGCCAATTTGCTGCTCGACCCAGGGCGGTTTTCCGGCACCGGTGGCTGAAGGGCGCAACCTAGAATGATTGACGACTTGTCCGACCCTGATAGGAGAGCGCATGAAGCACCTTGCATGGACCCTGGCCACCGCATTCGCCGCGGCGGCCGCACCGGCCATGGCCGATGAGGCATTGGCCAAGGCGAGGAACTGCATGGCCTGCCACGCCATGGACAAGCGGCTGGTCGGCCCCTCCTACAAGGACGTGGCCAGGAAGTACGCGCCGGACGGTGGTGCTGCCGTCGACAAGCTGGTGCAGAAAGTCCTGAAAGGCGGCTCCGGCGTCTGGGGTGTGGTGCCGATGCCGCCCAACGCCGGCGTCAACGACGCAGAGGCCAGGAAGCTCGTGGCCTGGATCCTGACGCTCGAGTAAGCCGATCCCGGCCGCCTCTGCGGCCTGGCCGCCCAAGAAAAAAGCCCGCGCAGTGCGCGGGCTTTTTCATGGCGACGGTCGCGGCATCAGTAGGTCTGATCCAGCTGCGTCAGGATGGCCGGGTTCTCCAGCGTGCTGGTGTCCTGCGTGATCGCCTCACCCTTGGCCAGGCTGCGCAGCAGGCGCCGCATGATCTTGCCCGAGCGCGTCTTGGGCAGGTTCTCGCCGAAGCGGATGTCCTTGGGCTTGGCAATGGGGCCGATTTCGTGCGCCACCCAGTCGCGCAGTTCCTTGGCGATGGCCTTGGCCTCGTCGCCGTGCGGCAGCGGGCGCTTGAGCACGACGAAGGCGCAGATCGCCTCGCCCGTGGTCTCGTCGGGGCGGCCCACCACGGCAGCCTCGGCCACCAGGTCGGTCTTGGCCACCAGGGCCGATTCGATTTCCATCGTGCCCATGCGGTGGCCCGAGACGTTCAGCACGTCGTCGATGCGGCCGGTGATGCGGAAGTAGCCCGTCTCGGCGTCGCGCACGGCACCATCACCCGCCAGGTAGTAGCCCTTCAGCTCTTCGGGGAAGTAGCTCTTCTTGAAGCGCTCCGGGTCGTTCCAGATGGTGCGGATCATGCTGGGCCAGGGCTTCTTGATGACCAGGATGCCGCCCGAGCCATTGGGCATCTCGTTGCCCGATTCGTCCACGATGGCGGCCTGGATGCCCGGCAGCGGCAGCGTGCACGAGCCCGGCACCAGCGGCGTGGCGCCCGGCAGCGGGTTGATCATGTGGCCGCCGGTTTCGGTCTGCCAGAAGGTGTCGACGATGGGGCAGCGCTCGCCGCCGACGTTCTTGTAGTACCACATCCAGGCTTCGGGGTTGATCGGCTCGCCGAC
>JRYL01001313.1_pt1 | contig 15972 bp, 23 predicted proteins | sample 235391 | NCBI WGS metagenome assembly JRYL01 (sample SAMN03074223, study PRJNA261481) | activated sludge metagenome | biome: Wastewater Treatment Plant; feature: Wastewater; material: Activated sludge; isolation source: activated biomass of a wastewater treatment plant treating wastewater from... ... | reverse complement strand
TGCCCCCGCAACCAACGCTATTTGTAGAGCCCCGGCCAGTCCGGGGCTTTGCATTTCTGCCGTCAGTGCGCCGGCCTCCGGCACCAGCCGCACATCCCCGATGATCTGCCGCAACGCCTCGCGCGCCGCGGCCACGTCCTCGACCGCTTCCAGGCTCGCCACCAGGTCGCGGTAAATCTCTCTCGCGCGCGGCAGGATCTGCGCGGGCTCGAAGCGCTCGATGGCCTGCAGCTCGTCGCGCGCGGCTTGCGCCTGGTGCTCTGCTGTCTCCAGTGCTTGCTTCGTGGTCGCCGTGATGATGCCCGCGCGGATCGCCGTCATCAGATTGTCGAGTTCCTTCTGCGCCTGGGCGAGCTTTCGCCGGGCGTGCGCCGGGTCGGGGCGCTCTGCTTTGAGCAGCGCGCGCGCCTCGGATTCGAACGCCCGATAGGCGTCGTCGCTCAGCAGCTCGGCTTTCACGCCTGCGAGCAGCACCTGCTCGATCGTGGTTCGCTTGACCTTGAGCGCATTGCCGCAGACGCTGGCGCCGCGGTCCTTGTGCGTGGCGCAGCCGTACTGCGTGCGGCTGATGATGATGTACGCCCCGCCACACTCCCCGCACTTGAGCAGGCCAGAGAACAGGTATTTGGGGCCGCTGCCGCCCGGTCCCTTGCCGGCGGTGCGCTTCGCGGCCGTGTCGCGCTTTTGCGCGCGGGCGCGCGTCTCGCATGCCTGCCACGTCGCGGGGTCGATGATCGCAAGCTCGGGCGAGTCGATGATGACCCACTCGGAGCGCGGGCGCATCGTGCGTCGCCGCCGGCCGGTAGTCGGGTCCTTCACCCACGCGGTGCGGTTCCAGACCTGGCGCCCGGCATAGATCGGATTGCCGAGCATGCCGACGCCCTTGCTGTCGGGGTAGAGCGCGGAGTGCGCCCACGTGCCGCCGCGGGGCGAGGGCACGCCCTGGCGGTTGAGCTCGTCGGCGATCTGGCGGCAGGTGGCGCCATCGGCGTAGCGGTCGAATACGTAGCGCACCCATTGAGCCTGCGCCTCGTCGATGACGCGCTTGTGGCCCTGGCCGTCGTGCACGCTACGGTAGCCGTAGGGCAGGCCGCCCGCGCTGTAGCCGTCGAGCGCCTGGCCCATCAGCCCGCGGTGGGTCTTGGCGGCGAGCTCGTCCAGGTACAGCTCGCCCATCAGCCCGCGCAGGCCGGCTTCGAGCTTGTAGCCCGATCGCGCGGTGTCGACGCCATCGCTCACGCCGATCACGCGCACGCCCGCGAACTTGAGCCGCCGGATAGCCTGCGCGCTCTCGATGTGATCGCGCGACAGGCGGGAGAGGTCATCGACCAGCAGCGCGTCGATCATGCCGGCCTCGGCCGCGGCGAGCATGGCCTGGTAGCCGGGCCGGTCGTTGCGGGCGCCGCTGATGGCTTGGTCCTGATAGACGGCCGGCGACGGCCATCCCATGCGGGCGCAGTAGGCCTCGACGTTGCGGAGCTGGTCGCGGATGCTGGCGTCGCGCTGGGCGTCGGAGGAGAAGCGGAGATAGCAGGCGGTGCGCATGGTTCCGGGAGATTACTGCGCGGCGGGCGCGCTTTGAACAGGGCGATTTGACCGCTCAGGCTGCATGCCGCGCGGGGCGGGCGTTTGCTGCTGCAAATGCCGGCGCACAGCTTGGCGGGCGAGCAGGCGGGCGAGGATGATGTGGGCGGGGGTCATGTCGTTTCTCCCGGCGCCCGCGTCGGCAGCGGGGCCCATCCTGTGTAGATCGTGTCTTTGCCCGTCCAGGTGCCGTAGATCGCGCAGCCGTAGCGGGTGAGCAGCTGCACCTTCGAGCCCTTCGGGCAGGTCGCCATCGGCTGCCAGTGGTAGGCGTGGTCGACGGCTGCGGAGCGGGTGCTGTCGAGGTCGGTGGTCACGTCCTACCCTCGCGCTTCGCTTGCCACCAAGGGCAGTCTTCTTCGATAAACGTCAGGCCGCTCGGGTGGTCGCAGTGGTCCCGGTGCTCGACGCGGCCGGCGCGCTCGAGGCGCACGAGCACCACGTGTGCGCACTGGCGGCAGCCGAGCGGGGCGACGTTTTCTGCGGGGGTCGTCATGCAGCGGTCTCCAGCATGTCCAGTGTCTTCGGGCAACGCTCGACCGGCGGATCGTCGTCGGTCGGAGCGGTGTCCCGCTTGGCGGCGGGCTTGGCCTTGCCCGGGGTTTTACTGGAAATCGAGTAAAAGTCTCGTCCGGCGCGGATGGCCTCGGGGTCGAGGCCGAAGCTGCGCGCGGTGTCGAGCAGCGGCGCCGGGGTGGCGATGTTGTCGACGTAGCCGGGGAGGTCGAGCGTGCCGACGAGCGCGAGCTCGAGCAGGAATGCGACCAGCTCGCCGGGGGCGTAGTCGTCGAGTGCCGTGTTGAGCGCCCGCACGCGCTCGTGGTTGTCCATTTTCTCGCCGGGCTGGATCCGCAGTTTGGCCAGCCGCACCTGGGCGTCGAAGCCGATGCGGGCCCAGAACTGGCGCGCGACCAGGGCGAGGTCTGCGGGGCGCTGCAGGGCAGGGCGCCGGCTGCCGTTGACCTCGATGCGGCATTCCTGGCGGATGGCGTCGAACAGGGTGATGCGGTACTTCTGCTCGGCCTTGCGCGTGGCTTCGTGGTCGGCGTTCTGGGCTTGCTTTTCGATGGGGTGGCGGTGCAGGCCGGCGGAGATCATGGCCTGGACGTAGGCGTCTTCCTTGACGACTTCGATCAGCTCGCCGTCGCGCGGGTCGATGATGGTGACCACGGGAAGCACGAGCTCGTTGGCGAAGTGGCGCCGGGTGTGCGGATCCTGATGGTGCTCGCGCGCCTTGCCGTCGTCGTCGTCGATTGCCTTGAGCGACGCGTCGTAGTCGCGCTCATCCACGCGCAGATAGCCCTTGATCCGATAGCTTCCGCTCGCCAGCAGCGCCTTGGCGTCGTCGCCCTCGATGACCGTGCCGCCGATGCTGCGTGCGCTCTCGGCGCGCTGAGCCGCCCATGCGCGCTTCTTGCCACCGAAGCAGTCGGGGTCGGTGCAGGTGTCGGGGTCTTCAACGTCCTGGAACAGCAGCGGCGCATTGCCGGCGCGCTTTGGGCATTCGGTGCAGACGCCTGTAAAGGGCACCAGCGCGCCATCGTCGAGCGGAAAGGGCGCGCTTTTGAGCCGCAGCATGTAGCGGGTCTGGATGTGGCGCGCGGCGTCGCGGTAGGCCATGGGGTTGCCACCCCAGCCAGAGAGGATCTCGGTCAGCGCTCGGGTTTGCAGCAGGCCGCCGGGAATCCTGGCAATGAGCAGGGCGCGCGAGGCGTCGAGCTTGCCCTCGCGGAAGGCCTTGCGGGCATCGGTGCAGAGCGCGGTGAGCTTGAGTCGGCCGTAGATGTAGGCGCGGCTCTTGCCGACCTTCTCGGCGAGCTGGTCGGCGGTGTAGCCGAAGTCGCGCATCATGAGGTCGTAGCCTTCGGCCTCCTCGAGCTCGTTCACGCCGCGGCGCTGCAGGTTCTCGATGATCTGGATCTCGAGCACCTGGCGGGTATCGAGGTGGCGCACCAGGGCGGGAATCTCGGCCTGCTCGGCAAGCTGGGACGCGCGGTACCGGCGCTCGCCGGCGATGATCTCGTACAGCGGGCGCTCGGCGCGGCCCTCGGGGGTGTCGTAGTCGTCGGGCCAGAAGCGCACGATGATCGGTTCGATCACGCCATGCTCGCGTATGGTGGACGCGAGGTCGGCCAGCGCATCGGGCTCGAAGTGCTTGCGCGGGTTGGTGGGGCTTGGCGCAAGGTGCTCGAGGCGGAGCATCTGGAAGGGGTTGAGCTGGCTCATGCTGCGTCACTCCTCTGCAATTTCTCGATCTCCCACGCAATCTCCGTCGTGCGAATCGCGCTCGTCACCTGCCCCGGCGGGATGTCCGCCAGCCGCGCCGCGGTCGCGTCGAACTCCGCCCGCGCCTGCTCCACCAGCCGCGGCGTGAGCGGCTTGTCGGCGTCGAGGCGGTCGGCGAGCACGCCCATGTGGTACAGCCGCAGATCGGGCGCGAGCCGGCCCCAGCAGTCGATCCAGCCGCGGATAGCCGGGGCGATCTCGCACCACTCGGCGCGGGTCGCAAACTGTTCGTCGATCTCGGGCATGCGCATCACGGCGCGGCCGTCGATCTCGTACACCTCGCCATGGCGCAGCATGTCCATGAGGTTGCGCATGGGTCGCGCGATGACGTTGGCCTTGCGCTCGCGCTCGGCGCGGGCGATGCCGTGTTGCAGCCAGCGTGGCAGGGCGGCAGTGGGCTTACGCATCGCCGTACTCCGGCACATACCAGGTGTAGTCCCGGCGCGATCCGTGCCACTCGACGCGGAACTGCACCTGGCTGTCGCCGCACAGGCGCTGCAAATGGGCGCGGACGGCCTTGCAGGTGGTGTTGAAGTAATCCGCCACTTCGGATGTCGTTGCAGGGCCGGTGTCGCGCAGCATTTGCAGCAGCTTGGCGCGGTAGGCGGTGGCGGACTGGCGCGTCATGCGGCCGACGTTGGTGCAGCGGTGACGGTCGTCGGCGATGCGGTTCTGCCGCTCTCGCACCGCGGGCGGCAGCGGCGGGATGGGGGCAAGGCCCAGGCTGAGGGCGATGATGTTCATGCGGTGACTCCAGTCAGGGTTTCGAGCAGCCACATCTGGTCGGCCTTGCGGCTGTGCTTGGCGTACTCGGCAACGTTGTCTTTCACCCAGGCGCGAAAGGCGCGGTGCTCGACGATCCACTCGTCGCCGTTCTGCGCGTCGGTGCGGGCGGTGCCGCGGCGCCGGGCCTTGAGGCCGGCGGCAATCCAGCGCGTCACCGTCTTGGTGTCGACACCGAGCAGCTCGGCCAGCGCGCGGGCGCTGTAGCCGTCGTAGTCGGTGCGGTCGATGGCCTGGCGCTTCATGCGGATGGCGATCGCCGCTTCGGATCGACTGAAGCCCGCGGCCTTGAGCTTCAGTTGCACGCGGCGCGGCACCAGGCTGGCGTACTGGCGCAGGATCGCGTCTTCGGCGGGCGTCCAGTTCGGCTCCTTGAAGCGCGGCACCAGCAAGCCCATCTTGAGGGCGCGATCGCGCACCGATGCACGGGTGCGGCCCAGCCGGGCGCAGAAGGCCTGGAACTCGCCGCGCGCAATCGGCCCGCCGCGCAGGTAGAAGGCGCGGATCTCGGCGTCGACGTGCGCTGGCACGACCTTGCGAAAGTTCTCGCTGGCGACGCCTTCTGGTGCGCTCAGGCCGCGGGCGCGGGCCTTGGCGTAGATGCTCGACAGCGACCGATTGAGCAGCGGCACGCAGCCTACGCCGCCATGCTTGGGGTACAGCGCATCGAGCGCGGCGAGCTCGTCGGCAGACCAGGGGCCGCTGAGCCGGCGCGGTGCGAAGAGCGGTTCGGAGAGGATGCCCATGGTGTGGTCTTGTGCGGGTGGGGCTTTCAGAAGGGGATGTCGAGGTAGTTGTCGAGCGCGCGGATGTGGTCGAGCACGTCGAGCGCATCCTTGGCCTGGACGTGGAACTTGTGGCCGAACGCGGCAATGCTGACGGTGCCCGGGTGGCCCGATACCGTGAGCAGGGCGCTGCTCGGCACGAAGGCGCGCACGGCATCGAGCAGCGCGTCGAGCGGCACGGAGTCCATCGTGGTGGTGTCGGGCGCGGGGGCGTGCTTGCGCAGGTGCTCGGCCTCGTTGCGGGCGGACTGGAGCAGGTGCTCGAGCTTCTCGTTCAGCGCTTTCAGATTGCGCAACTCGTCCGCCTGCTGGACCAACTGCGCCGCCAGGTCGGCGATCTGGCCGGCGACTGCTTCTGCAATCTCATGCAGATCCATGTCGCTGGTGTCAATCGCACCAGGGGCGAAGGGGGCGAGCCTTTCACTGGCGGCGACGATGCCTGCGAGCTGCTCGCTGTTGGTCTCGCCCAGCGACTTCAGCCATTGCGCCGCGTGCTCTGCGCACGTGACCGGGCCCGGCGCATGCGCGGGGTCGCCGGTGTAGACCATGGGCTGCAGGGTGTCGCGGATCTTCACCAGATCGGCGTTTGCCACAGCGCCCGCCTTGGCCACGGCGCGCACGCGCTCGACCAGTTCGTCCTGCATCAGCCGGCCCTCGGGGTCGCCGACTGCCGCGCGGATGTCCGCCAGCACGCCTATCAGATGCAAGTGCGCGCGCTGCTGGTCATGCTCGGCGTCTGTCGATGCGGCAAACGCCACGCTGCGCGGGTCGTACTGCGGCGGCGGGATCTGCGGCGTGGTCTGCGGCGGGATTTCTGCAGTTTGCGGCTTTACGTCCGCCGCAACCGGCGCCGCCGCGGAGACGTCGGCGGCGTGGTCCGGTGCGGGGTGTGCTTGGACGGCAGCGCCCTCGGCGGGAGATGTGCATGTGTCCGATGCGCTGCTGCCGGTGTTTTGCTCCACCGCCGGCTGGGAGTGCTTGGCGTTGCCGCCTTGCTTCGTGGGGCCGTCGGCCAGACGTTCCTTGCCGGCCTCGGTCAGGGCGTAGCCCGGTTGCCCGGTCACGTCGTCGCGGCGCATGGCCAGCAGACCGGCCTTCGCGCAGTCGCGCACCGACCAGGTCGTCTTCTGGCGGTCGTAGTCGATCACGTCGCAGATCTCGGCGGCGGGTGCGCCGGGGTTCTTGCTGACGGCGCGCAGGATTTCGTAACGCAGGTTCATGGTGTCCTCGTGAGTGGGTTGCTGATCCATACGGCTGGCGGCTGCCGGGCAGTCGTCATGCGTATGGGTGCGGTCTTTCCCGCCGTCCGTCATCGCCCGCCGCATTTGTCGCCCCGGAGTCGCTGGGGTGTAAGGTCGCTCGTCACCACGTCGATGGCTGCCGCTGTTATTCGCCCCACCTGCGGCCGGGGTCGTGAAGCAAATCAAGTCGTGGCGGGCTGCTCCATGTCGAGAACGAGCTCGATCAGATCCATGCCCGCGTCGAAAACGTAGTCGGTGGCGGCGTTGTCGTCGGGGCAGGTGCCATCGGCGCAGAGGCCGGCGGTGACCGTCTCCAGGCGGGCGAACTGCTCGGGCGTGAGCCACACGGTGATGGCGATCGGCTCGGCGTCGGCGGCGTCGGGGAAGGGGTTCATGTTCATTGCGGCCGCGCCTCGGCAACCACTTCGCCGCGCGCATCGGCGCCGGCAATGCCGCGCTCGGTGGCGGCGTCTTGCCACTCGAGCAACCCGTAACCGCCGAACACCAGCACCACGGCCAGCACGCGCGCCCACAAGGGCAGGGGGTTGGTGTTCATGCGGTCCTCCAGATCAGTAGCGATGCAATGCCGGCGCCGATCAGGGCGAGCGTGCCGGGCTCGGGGACGTGGTGCGCCTGGTGCTGCACCTGCGGCAGTGGCGCGGGCTGGGGACCGGTGCGCGGCAGCAGGGTGACGGCGCCCTCGGGGCCGAGGGCGCTGCAGTCCTTGCCGGCGCCGGTGCAGGGCGGGATCTGCAGCGCGATGCCTGGCGCGGCCTCGCCGGCGGGCGTCGGGTGCCGCGTGGCCGGTGCGGGCTGGTAGAGCTCGGCCGGCGTGGTGCTGACCAGGCCGAAGCCGATGGCGCACACCAGCAGCAGCGTGCCGACGCTGCCCTCGAGCCGGCCCAGCCGGCGCTGGCGGCGCATGGAGCCGGGTGGCAGGTAGCGGGTGCGGTTCATGCGGGTCTCCGGGCGAGTTTGCGCAGGGCGGTTTCGATCGGCACGCCGGCTGCTGCGAGGCGGCAGGCGGCGGCGTAGGTGGTCATATGGCCGGCGTCGGCAGACCATGCGACGAGGTCGACGTAGTCGCGCAGCAGGGCGTTGGTGCGACGAGGCATCACGCGGCCTCGCGCTCGAGCAGGTCGCGGGCGAGGTCCATGAAGTCCATGCAGTTCTCGCCGTGCCTGGCGTACCAGGCGAGCAGCTCGAGCGCGATGCGGGTGTGACGCGCGTCGGCGTTGCTCAGCAGGTTGTCGAGCCGCACGCCGTGGGCGGCGCCGTTGTAGAGGTGCAGCGTGAGCGCGGCGAGGCGCTGGGCGGTGCTGTAGCCGCCGCAGATTTCGGCGCGGTACTCGACGAAGGGGTTGCCCGGCTCGGCCTTGAGGTCGTAGGTGGCGTTCTCGTTGTAGGCGAGGCCGGCGCCCTGGTCGCAGACGTCTGCAATCTGCTCGAGCGTGGCCGCCAGCCGGCGCAGCTGCAGCGCGTTGAGGTCGGCGCCTTCGCCGGGCAGGCCGAAGACGGTGGCCAGCGGGTGGTTGTGGCGGCACTTGGTGTGCTTGACGCTGATCGTGCGGTTCATGGTCGCCTCCTCAGGCGTGCATCAGCGACCCGGCCACGCTCAGCGCGGCGCGGCTGCATTCGGTGCGGCAGCGGGTGTTGCCCTTGGCGCCGCGGGCCTCGATGCGCTCGGCGGCAAGAATCTCGGCCAGGCCGACGGCGAACAGCTGTTTCAGGGGGAGTGCGTCGCGGATGCTTGCGCGAGGCTTCAGGCCACGAAGCTGGCGAATCTCTTCGGCCTTGCCGCCCACGATGGGCTTGTAGATCTCGTTGGTGCAGTCGCCGTAGCCGCGTCCCTCGACACCGTGCGCTTGCAGCGTGGCGGTGAAGCGGTTGCGGGCGACCTTGCCCTGCATGCGGGTGGCCAGCCACGCCTGGTCTTCGTGCGAGGCACGGTCTGCGATCTCGGCGGCGAGGGTGACGTCGCCGCCGGCTACGCGCTCCTCGAGCTCGATCAGCGCGCGGCGGATGGCGCGGCCTTGGTCGGTGCGCTCGACCATCGCCAGCTCTTTGGCGGTGGTCAGCGTCAGCAGGTAGTCCTTGCGGGGTCGGCCGGCCTTGCCCGGGGTTTTACTGGAAATCGAGTAAAAGTCCCGGCCGTCTTCGAACTCGTACTCGCGGATCCGAGCGGCGATCCAGTCGTTGAAGCGGGTGCCGTTGTCGAGCCGCTTGTGAAGCTCGCGGGCGTCGATACCGTGGCGGTCTGCGCCGGCCTGGGTGACCGTGCGGAAGGTGAGGGTCGGGTGCATAGCGCTTCAATCTCCTTGCGGAAAAGCTTCGAACAGCAGGCCGTCGTCGTCGACGTAGAACTCGGGTGCGGGGTAGCCGTCGCCGGTGTCGACACTCAACGGGGTGCTATCGGGCAGATCAGCCGTCGCGGCTCGGAACTCGCCAAGGTTTTTTGCGGTAGTTGGTTTCATATTTAAAAACTAGCGCTGCTGGTAATGGAAGATAACTAGCTGTGCTGGTTTCGTCAACAGCAATTTTGTTTAGCGGCGCCAACGTGCTACGTTTTCCCGCACGTCATGAACCTTGGAGGGAGAGATGGGGCGAGAACTGAGCGACTACGCGCTGCGTCAGATCCACGCAGACCGCATCGTGAAGCGCCAGATCGACGAACTCGTCGGCCTGGCGAAGGGGGCGTTGCTGGATGGGGTGGTGGATCAGAACGAGGCCGCAGGCATCCTTGGTTGGCTGGATGCCAATGCGGAATGCCTCGACACCTGGCCGGCCAGCGTGTTGTACGACCGCTTGCGGGCGATGCTGGCCGATGGCGTGCTGGACGCGGACGAAGCGGGAGAGTTATTGGGCCTGCTGATGCAGATTGCAGCGCCTGCGGGCGTCGGGGCTGCCGCGGCGCCCAGCACGCTGCCACTGACGGCGCCGGCGCCCGACATCATCTATCCGGGTCGCAGCTTCTGCTTTACCGGCGTGTTCGAGTTCGGATCACGGGCAGATTGCCATGAAGCGGTGATAGAGCGGGGTGGCGAGCCGGCCAAGGGGGTCACCAAGAAGCTGAACTACCTGGTGATTGGCTCGGTGGGCTCGGAGTGCTGGCGACACTCCAGCTTTGGAACCAAGATTATGAAGGCGGCGCAGTATTGCGAAGACGGGGCGGGCATTGCGATCGTGTCGGAGGCGCATTGGGTGGCGCGCCTGCGTTACAGGGAGTAGTCCGACAGGCTGCTAGATCGCCGAGATGTCGAGCAGGGTGCGCACGCGCTTCTGTTGGTCGGTGCTGTCGTCGTAGAACACCGTCTCCGAATACACGATGCGGCAAGGCTTGCCGAAAAACGTGGTGATCTTGGCTTCCAGTTCCTTCGGCGCAGTGCCGGTCACCAGGGTGGCGCCCGACAGCTCGAAACGGCGCCTGCGAAGGTTTGCGCCGCTCAGTACGCCGACGGCCTCCAGTGTCCGGGGTTGCTCGTGGTGCAAGGTGGCGAGCCGGTTGTGCAGGGTCAGCAGCGTGTTGTCGTCAATGGCCCACTGTCTCTCTTCCCCCGCGGGCGTTGTCCACATCACCTTGGGGGTGGCTTCGGCCTTGACCAGCGTGGTGACCAGGTTGCGATATTGACGCATGGCCCACGGGGTGACGCGCTCCGCAACTTCAAGTGGATGCTCTGCAGTGATGAGGTCGAAGGTGGCTTCCAGCGCCTCGTTGGTGGCGCTGTATCCGTCGTCGAGGTCGCTTTCGGTGTAGGCGACGAAACGCACGCCGAAAGATGACGGGAAAAAGGCGTCGACGTCGAGCTGGCACTGCCCGAGCAGTGAGGGTGCGATGCGTTGTCCGGCATTGCGCACCAGCTTGCCGTGCTTGATGTGGGCGTACAGCTTCTGCACCGCATGCAGGAAGGCGCCAAGGTGGGTGGCATTGGCGCGGTGGCCTGAATACTTGATGCCGTCCAGGGCGAAGTCGACGAACTCGATCTGTCGTTGTTGCATCACTTCGGCGATCTCGCTGCGCAGTTGTCGCTGCTGAGCGCGCAACGCGTCAAGCGATAGCAGGTGCGCCTCGAGCTTGCCGTCGTGTTCGATGATGCGCTGCTGCGCTTGGATGGCGGCTTCGGCGTCTTCCAGTAGTTCGTGCGCCCAGCGCAGGCGGCGCTCCGCCTGCTCGGGGTCTACGCCCTCGCGCCATGGGCGGGTGTCAGGCCTCGGCATCGGTCTCCTCCTCGGGCATTGCGGCCTCGATGGTGATGCCGATGATGCCCCGTGGCCGCTTGTCGCGGTCGTATGCAAGCCGTTTGTGCCAGAAGTTGTGCATTTTCAGGTAGTCGGCGTTGCAGGGGTGATCGGGTGGTCCTTTTGGGACCATGCGGGAGTCGCAGTGGCAGTGTCGAACGGTGCGCTCACTATCGAAGTAGCGCTGGATCAGGGCGCGCAGTTCTGCTGGCAGGGATTCGTAGGCATTGGCGTCACAGAAGTTGATGACGTCGATGGCGTCGGGCTGCTCTGCCGCCGAAACAAAGGGGCCGCCGATCCACTGCTCGGTGGGGATGCTGAGTTCAGACAGGGCGCCGTGAAGCCGCAGGTAGCCTTCGAAGAGCCGCTTGCGGTGCGCGTCGGGCTGCTGCAGTTCGCGCCGAAAGTGCGGTGGAAACTCCTCCACGCAGCGCTGGCGAAACCCTTCAACGGTTGCACTGTGCCATCCGGGCGGCAGGTGGCCCGCAAAGGGGTCGAAGGGCGGCAGCAAGCGCTACTCCTGCCCCACCAGGGCAAGCAAGGCTTTCGAGAGGCGGTCACCCGCCGCGGGGTCTTGCTCGTAGGCGCTGACTAGGCCCGCAAGTGCCCGCCGTCCGGTATCCGTCAGCCGTAACTGCTCGATTTCGGGCGCGAAGTGGGCCAGCAGTTCCTCGAAGGTCTTGGGCCGCTCCCGGCCGGCAATCGTCGCGCCGAACAGCTCGACCGCCTTTGCGGCAAGGCGGGGGCTGATGGCGTCGAGCGGAACCCCGAGGGCCTTCGAAAAGCGAAAGGCGGCATCGAGGTTCAGGGCGGTGTTTCCCGAAACGAACGCTTGGACTGCCTGCTGCCCGGCCCAGCCGCAAAGATGGCCAACGGCTTCCTGTGTAAGACCGTCGTCTTCTTTCTTTTGCTTGAGAAGCGCCCTCAATCGCATTGCGTCCGCGAGTTCGTCGTCAGTGAGAGGGCGTCGTTGTTTGGTAGCCATAGGTGGATTCAACAGCGGTGCTTGTGGCTACACAACAAGCATTGGTTGTTGTATGCTAACTAGCAATGCTTGTATTTGGCCTGTGATATGACCCTCTCCGACTACCTCAAGGAATCTGGCCTGACCCAGATGAGCTTCGCGCGTCAGCTCGGCGTGGCGCAGGGCACCGTAGCCTTCTGGCTGCACAACAAGCCCCCAACGATCGAGCGCTGCATCCAGATCGAGAAGCTCACGGCGGGCAAGGTCCGCTGCGAAGAGCTGCGGCCCGATGTGGATTGGGCTTACCTGCGCGGCGGGGACTCTAGCGCGTCCCGCGAATCCATCAAGGCTGCCTGACATGGTGGTCTCCTTCCGTTTCCTTGTCTCCCTGCACCTCCTCTCGGGGAAGTTCGAGCCGGCTGTGGCGTTGGCTGCGGCCGGCTCACTTTTTTCGCAGGTCGAGGCGTTTCGTTTCTGACGGTGCCAGCTTGAACCGTGGGACTGATAACCACGGAAAAGCACTGATAGGAGGTGTTATCAATGAACATCAACGATTCTCAGATCCAGATGACGCTGGACCTGGACACGCACCTGACGGAGCGTTTCCGGTCGGCGAAGGAAGCGATGGCCGCGGGCGTGTATCGGCGCGGCCTCAAGCGCTGCGCCGCCGATCTGGACGTGGCGCCGGGCAATCTGTCGGTGATGCTTGCGGCCGATGGCCAGCGCCACCTGGACGTGGATCTGCTCGAGCGCTACGTCGAGACGACGGGCGACCGCACCCCGATCTATTACCTGGTCGCCAAGCACTGCGGCGACAGCAGCGCGGCGCGCGACGAGGCGGTCGAGCGTGTGCAGGCCATGCTAGCCGAGCTGCCGCAGTTGCTGGCCAGCGTGGGCGCCAAGGGCAAGCGGGGAGGGCGCTGACCATGGCCGACTTCGCAGACCTGGGGGCCGATCGCGAGGAGCGTGACCGTGCGCTTGCGCTGAAGGTGCGGGCCCCCGAAGGCCCGGCCGCGACCGGCGCGTGCCTGAGCTGCGGCGAGCCGCTGCCCGACGGGCTGCGGTGGTGCGACGCCGAGTGCCGAGATGCTTGGCAGTCCGAGCAGCGGCGCGGGGTTTGACATGAGAACGCCCCATCTCCCCAGCTTTGGAAGTGGCGCAATCGCGCGGACGTTCTGCGGTGTGCTGCGTTCAAACGCGGCGGTCGATGTGCTTCAGCCAGCAGCGGGGGCCCCACAGGCATCCGGCGTGCAAGGGTACGCAGAGGCTCGATTTCCGGGTAGTCAGTACCCCATCAAACTAGTGAACTGCGGGGCCTGACTGGATGGCTTCGAACTACCAGGATGTGCTGCAGCAGCTCGAGTCCGCCGGGCTGCTGATCGACCAGCTTCAGATCGGCCCGACCTCGCGCGGAAACCCCTGGCGGGTGAAGGTCGACGGCGAGCACGGCAAGCCCGGATGGTACGTGCTGCACGAGCTCACGCTCGACAGCGGCGACACGGTGCTGGTCGGCTCCTACGGGGTGTATCGCGGCAACGACGCCGGCGCGCAGAAGATCAAGCTGCAGCGCGTCGAGATGACCGCCGAGCAGAAGGCCGCCTACCGCGCCCGCATGCAGGAGGACCGCAAACGCGCGACGATGCTGCGCGGCGCCGAGGTCAAGCAGGCCGCGGCCAAGGCGGACGAGAAGTGGCGCGCCTGCCTGCCGACTGGTGAGCACGACTACCTCACCCGCAAGGGCATCGGTGCGCATGGCGTGCGCTTTGCCCCCGAGGGCATGTTCATCGAGTACGACGGCAAGGGCGACAAGCCTTACGCCGTGCCGGTGGATGGCGCCCTGGTGGTGCCGCTGCAGGATCTGGTCGGCCGCACCTTCGGCCTGCAGTTCATCCTGTCCCGGGCGCGTCACGCCGAGCGCATCAAGCGCCTCGAGCGCGACAAGGAATACTGGCCGCCCGGCTTCGACAAGATCGGCCACCTGCACCTGATCGGCGCCCCGTCGTGGATCATCCTCGTCGCCGAGGGCTACGCCACCGGCGCCACCCTGCACGAAGCCACCGGCCACCCGGTGGCGATCGCCTTTGACGCCGGCAACCTGCAGCCCGTCGCCCAGGCCCTGCACAAGCGCTACCCAAAGGCGCGAATCCTGATCTGCGCCGACGACGACGCCTACGGCAAGTGCCGCGAGTGCAAGGAGCCGGTCAAGAAGGCCGACGGCCCCACCTGTCCAGCCTGTGGCCAGCCGCACGGCTGCGAAAATGCGGGCATCAGCGCTGCCCAGGCTGCCGCGCTCGCCGTCGGCGGCGCCTACATCGCGCCGGCCTTCGCCGACGACGACGCCCGCTGGGCCAAGTTCCAGTCGCAGGGCCACAAGATCACCGACTTCAACGACCTGCACGCCGCCGAAGGCCTCGCCGTCGTCCGCGCCCAGGTCGAAGACAAGCTCCACGCCCTGGGGTGGGAAGCCCCCACCACGGCCGCCCGCGCCGTACCTTCCACAGGGGGGGAGGGGCAAGACAACGCCCTTCGCCCCATCGAAACCCAGGAAGAGCTGCTCGAGCGCTACGCCCTCGTCTATGGCCAGAAGGGCACCGTGTTCGACCACCAGGAACACTGCCTCGTCGCCCTGTCGGACATGCGTGACGCCTGCATCAGCCGCGAACTGCACCGCCGCTGGTGCGAACACCCCCTGCGCAAGATCGTCCGCGTGATGGAAGTCGGCTTCGACCCCGCCGGCGAAGACCCGAACATCACTTGCAACCTCTGGGACAAGTGGCCCACCACGCCCAAGGCCGGCCGCTGCGAGCGCCTGCTCGAGCTGCTGCGCTACATGTGCATGGGCGACGCCAACGCGGAGCACCTCTTCCAGTGGGTGCTGCGCTGGATTGCGTTCCCCATCCAGCACCCCGGCGCCAAAATGAAGACCACCCTGGTCATCCACGGCCCGCAGGGCACCGGCAAGAACTTGTTCTTCGAATGCGTCATGGCCATCTATGGCCGCTACGGCCGCGTCATCGACCAGTCCGCCATCGAAGACAAGTTCAACGACTGGGCCTCGCGCAAGCTCTTCCTCATCGCCGACGAAGTCGTCGCCCGCTCCGACCTCTACCACGTCAAGAACAAGCTCAAGGCCTTCATCACCGGCGACTGGATCCGCATCAACCCCAAGAACATGGCCGCCTACGAGGAACGCAACCACGTCAACCTCGTGTTCCTCTCCAACGAGCGCATGCCCGTCGTGCTCGAGGAAGACGACCGCCGCCACGCCATCATCTGGACGCCCGAAAAGCTCTCCCCCGAGTTCTATGAAGAGGTCGCGGATGAGATCCGCGCTGGCGGCATCGCCGCCTTGCATCAGTACCTGCTCGAACTCGACCTCAAGGGCTTCGACGAACACACCAAGCCGCCGATGACCGTCGCCAAGGCCGAGCTGATCGAGCTCAGCCTCGACAGCACCACGCGCTTCTACAACCACCTGCGCGACGGCCTCATCGACGGCGTGCGCATCATGCCAGGGCTCTCCGAGGACTGGTTCCAGCTCTACCGCGCCTGGTGCAACCGACAGGGCATCGCCAAAGCCGCGCCGCTCAACAAGCTCATCGACGCCATCGGAAAGAAGAAAGGCATGAGCACCGGCCGCAAGCGCTACCAGCGCGCCGGCACCGTCGTCGGCCCCCACGGCGTCGTCATCCCAGCCGACAGCCTCGCCCAGATGCCCCCGGGCAGCTCCGAGACCGCCTGGCTCGGCGACTGCATCGAAGCCTTCGGCAACGCCGTGCGCGACTACAAGGGGGTGGCCAACTATGCGTAACGCCATCAACCGCCCAACTGAGCCCGGATTTGTGCGGGGTGTGCGGGATGTTGTGCGGGGTCCTGTGCGGGCGAAAACCCGCGCCGTTATTGGGCTGTGCGGGGTGTGCGGGATGCTGTGCGGGGTGGTGTGCGGGGTGAAACCCGCATGGATGCTGAGGTGTGCGGGGTGTGCGGGGTGGCGCTCACGTGTACGTGAGAGGTGGTTTTTGTGTTTACGGGGGTGATGCGTTTTTCGTGTACGCGTGCACACGTGGTGTTGATCCCGCACACCCCGCACAGC
>JRYL01002340.1_pt1 | contig 16213 bp, 12 predicted proteins | sample 235391 | NCBI WGS metagenome assembly JRYL01 (sample SAMN03074223, study PRJNA261481) | activated sludge metagenome | biome: Wastewater Treatment Plant; feature: Wastewater; material: Activated sludge; isolation source: activated biomass of a wastewater treatment plant treating wastewater from... ... | reverse complement strand
TCCTCTTCGCGCCGCATCGCCTTGGCGAGGAACTGCAGCTGGCGCTTGCGCGCGATCTGCGCGGTGATGCGGCGGCTGTCGCGCACCAGTTCGCGCAGGTCGTCGGGCAGGGCAATGGCGGCAAGCTGGCCATCGGGAAGTTCGACCAGGCGCTCGGCCAGGGCCAGCACATCAAGCGCCTCGCGCCGCTTCTGGCTGCGGCTGGGGGAAAGGAATTCGCCGGTTTCGGGATCGCGTCCGCGCATGGGTCAGGAGCCGGGATTGGGGATCGGGAATTCGGGATTCGGTGGGAGCGGAGAGGCCAGCGGCCGATGCTCCAATCCCGAATCCCGATTCCCGCAAAACACAAAGGATAGTGCAGATGACGAACGAACTTGAGCGCGACGACGCCGGGCAGACGCAGGCGCGGCTGGCCGATCTCGCCCGCGAGGTGCTGGCGCGCTGCCGCGCGCGCGGCGCGAGCCAGGCCGAAGTGGACCTGAGCGACGAACGCGGCCTGTCGGCCGGCGTGCGCATGGGCGAGGTGGAAACGATCGAATACACCCGCGACCGCGGCCTTTCGCTGACGGTGTATTTCGGCACCCGCAAGGCCAGCGCCAGCACCGCCGACCTCGATCCCGGCTCGATCGGGGCCACCATCGAACAGGCCTGCGCCATCGCCCGCCATACCGAGGACGATCCCTGCGCCGGACTGGCCGATGCCGCGCGCATGGGCACGCGCTTTCCCGACTTCGACCTCTGGCACCCGACGCCCCTGGATGCCGACGCCGCCATCGCGCGCGCGATGGCCTGCGAAGCGGCCGGACGCGCCGCCGATGCGCGCATCACCAATTCGGAAGGTGCCAACGTCTCGCAGAGCCAGAGCATCGGCGTCTACGCCAACAGCCACGGCTTTCTGGGCGCGGAGTGCGGCACCAGCCACGGCCTGAGCCTTTCGCTGATCGCAGGTGAAGGCGAGGCGATGCAGCGCGACTACTGGTACGACGGGCACTGTCACCCCGACGCGCTGGCGTCGCCGGAAACCGTGGGCCAGCGCGCCGCCGCGCGGACCGTGGCGCGGCTGTCGCCGCGCGCGGTGCCGACGGGCAGCTTTCCGGTGCTCTACTCGGCCGAAGTGGCGCGCTCGCTGATCGGGCACCTGCTGGGCGCGGTGTCGGGAGGCGCGCTGTACCGGCGCGCCTCCTTCTTGCTCGATCACCTGGGCCAGCCGGTGCTGCCGCGCGGAGTCCATCTGATCGAGCGCCCGCACCTCCTGCGCGGACATCGGTCGGCGGCCTTCGATGCCGAGGGCGTGGCGACCGTCGAATCGGCGCTGGTCGACGACGGCGTGCTGGTGCGCTACCTCCTGGGAAGCTATTCGGCGCGCAAGCTGGGCATGGAGAGCACCGCCAACGCCGGTGGGGTCCACAACCTCGAGATCAGCACGGGCCGCGACGACCTGCCGGCGCTGCTGCGCGGCATGGGGCGCGGGCTGCTGGTCACCGAGCTCATGGGGCAGGGCGTCAACGCCATCACCGGCGACTACTCGCGCGGCGCGGCGGGATTCTGGGTGGAAGGCGGCGAGATCGCCTACGCCGTGGACGAGGCCACCATCGCGGGGAACCTGAAGGAGATGCTGCTGGGAATCGAGGCGATAGGCCGCGATGTCGATCCGCGCTCGCACATCGCCACCGGATCGATCCTCATCGGCCGGATGACCGTCGCCGGCGGCGAGTGATCCCGCGCGTCACAATGGCCGCATTCGTGCATTCTGGTGTAACGTGGCGGATGCGCCACGTTCGTGGTTTCCAGTCGACCCCGCATGGGGCGAGGCGACCGGGAAGCCACCCATCAGGAGTCCCAGCATGAGTGACATCATTGATCCGCCCCCCGTGCCCAGCGAAGCCGAGGCACCCTCTGCCGAGGCGCGCCAGTGGGCCCTGTTTGCGCACCTGTCGGCGCTGGCAGGGATCCTCATTCCCTTCGGCAACATCCTGGGGCCGCTGATCATCTGGCAGATCAAGAAGGCGGAGATGCCCTTCGTCGATGACCAGGGCAAGGAGGCGCTCAACTTCCAGATCACCGTGGCCATCGCGATGATCGTGAGCATGATCCTCATGCTGGTACTGATCGGCGTGGTGCTGATGTTCCTCGTGGGCATCGCCGCGCTGGCCTTCACCATCATCGCCGCGATCAAGGCCAACGAGGGCCAGTACTACCGCTATCCCTTCACGCTGCGGCTGGTGAAGTAGGACACGGCCTTTCCCTTCGCGGAAGCGCAACGGCGCGGCTGGAAACGGCCGCGCTTTTTTTTGCCGCTTCGCGCGGACTGGACGTTTTCCGCCACGCCCGCGACGATTCCGCCCTGGAAGCCGGCACGCCGCCGCGCGCATGATGGATGCTTCATGACGACCTTCGACTTCATCGATTCCCACACCGGCGGCGAGCCGACGCGCCTGGTGTACGACGGCTTTCCCTCGCTGGGTGAGGGCAGTCTCGCCGAGCGGCGCGCGCGCCTGGCCGGCGAGTTCGACCACCTGCGGCGCGCCATCGTCTGCGAGCCGCGCGGCTCCGAGGTGCTGGTCGGCGCGCTTCTGGTGCCACCACGCGATCCTGCGGCCGTGACGGGCGTCATTTTCTTCAACAACGTCGGCGTGCTGGGCATGTGCGGGCACGGTGCCATCGGTGTGGTGCGCAGCCTGCAGCACCTGGGCCGCATCGGGCCGGGCGAGCACCGTCTCGAAACACCGGTCGGCACCGTCAGCACGACCCTGCACGAGGATGGGCACGTTTCGATCCGCAACGTGCCGGCGTACCGCCACGCCCGCGGCGTCGAACTGACAGTGCCCGGCTACGGCACGGTGCGCGGCGACGTGGCCTGGGGCGGCAACTGGTTCTTCATCACCAAAGACACGCCGATCGCGCTGGAGCTTGGCCACTGGCGCGCGCTGACCGCCTTCACCGCGGCGCTGAAGAACGCGCTGGCCGCGCACGGCATCACCGGTGCGGACGGTGCCGAGATCGATCACGTCGAGATCAACGCCGCTTCGCCCGATGGGCGCGCCGATGCGCGCAATTTCGTGCTGTGCCCGGGTCTTGCGTTCGATCGCTCGCCCTGCGGCACCGGCACCAGCGCCAAGCTGGCCTGCCTTGCCGCCGATGGCGAACTTGCGCCGGGCACCGTCTGGCGGCAGGAGAGCATCCTGGGCAGCGTGTTCGAGGCTAGCTACGCACCCGCAGCGGACAACCGCATCCTTCCCGTCATTACCGGCAGCGCCTACGTCACCGCGCGCGGGCAGCTGCTGTTCGATCCCGCCGATCCCCTGCGGGACGGCTTCAGTCCGTGATGCGCCGCGCCCGGGTATCGCGGCAGGCTCACTGGCCGTCGGGGTTGATCGGCTGGATGGAGGACTACCACTCCATCGACAGGCTCACGCTGAAGTTGCGTCCCGGGCTGGTGTAGAAGCCGATGCTCTCGTCGTTGGCGGCGAGGTTGCGCACGTCGGCCTCCAGGCCGCGCACCGTGGCCCATTCCCAGTAGCGCCGATTGCCGAGGTTGAACAGGCCGGCGTTCACGCGCGCGCCGCGCCATGGTTCGAACCAGGCGTAGAGGTCGAAGCGGGCGTAGCCGGGCGAGGCGAAGAGTTCGACCGTGCCGTGGTCGATGTCGGTTTTTCGGCGCACGGCCACCATGGCCAGCTCGCTGCCCCAGCGGTTCGAGTCGGCGTCGAAGCGCAGGCCCAGGGTGGCGCGGGCCGGGTCGATGGTGTTGAGAGGCACATCGCGGCGCGTGTCGTCGCCCTGCGACCAGGCCATCGCGCCGCGCAGCTGCCAGCCGCGCAGGCCCGGGAAGCGGCGGTCGAGGTGCCAGAGCAGGTCCGATTCCACCCCGCGGATCCGCGCCCGGTCGCGGTTGATCGACTGGAACACCAGCGCGCCGGTGGTTGGATCGATGCCGAGATTGGCGCGCGATTCGATCAGGTCGCGGAAGCGGTTTTCGTACAGCGACACGCTCGCGCGCAGGGTTTCGCCCACATGCCGCCAGCCCAGTTCCAGGCCGTGGCTGCTTTCCGGACGCAGCTCGGGATTGGCGCGCACCTCGTAGTTGAAGACCGGCAGGAACAGGCCGATGTTGACATCGCCGAAGGGCGCGGCGCGAAAGCCGCGCGCGTACTGCGCGAACAGGCTGTGGCCGCCGCCCAGCGACCAGCGCAGCGCCAGGCGCGGCGTGGTTTCGCGCTCATTCACGTCGACCGGACTGGCGTCGGGAAAGTCCTCGGTGAAGATCGCGTCGGGCTTGGGCCGCAGGCGGTACCATTCGGCGCGCAGGCCGGGAATGAGCGCCAAGTGCTCGCCCAGGCGCATTTCATCCTGCCAGAACAGCGCCAGGCTGGTGGCGTCGCTGTTGGGGAAGTCGCGCACCGGCAGCGGCTCGCCGAGCACGGTGGAGGTGGTTTCGCCGGTGGCGAGATTGGTTTCCACGCCGTCGCGCAGCCCCTCGTAGCGGTGCCGGGAGACGTCGATGCCGAACACCTGCCAGTGGCCGATGCGCCCGCCGTCATGGCGCGCCTGACCCACAAGCGACAGCCCGCGCGCCTGGGCATCGTAGTCGAACCGCCGCCAGCGCAGCGACTCATAGGGCGTGGCGCGGTCGGCCAGGCGGTGCTGGTCGCTTTCCTGACGCACCGTGGTGTCCTGCGCGTAGATCTGGGCGTCGAGCGATTCCAGCCAGGCCAGACCGGGCTGCCACTGGCCGGAAAGACCGATCCGGCCGCGCCGGTCGCGGTCGTCGCCGTCGAGCCGGTAGGTGGTGCTGTAGCGTCCGGCCCCGAAGCGCAGCGAGTTCACCGCGGTCTCGCGTCGCTGCCGGCTGGCGTCGAAGGAGAGCGTGTACTGGCCGGCGGTACCGGCATCGTGCACCAGCTTGGCGAGCGCACCTTCGCGCCGGTAGTCGACGGGATTGGGCGCATCCGCCGCGCGCCAGGCGCGATTGTCGGCTTCATGGCCATCGCGCCGGCTGATCGCGGCCATCGCCTGCCAGCGCCCCGACGCCGATTCCCCGGCCCAGTGCCCGGCCACCAGGTGGCTGTCGTCGATGCCATCCCAGGCGCTGCGCGCGCCGAAGGCGTGCGCAGCGCTGGCGAACGCGAGCAGATCGCCGGGATCGCGGGTGCGGAAGGCCACCACGCCAGCCAGCGCGTCGCTGCCGTAGAGCGTGGATGCCGGTCCGCGCAGGACTTCCACCCGCTCCAGCATTTCCATGTCGACCATGTCGCGCCCGGCCGAGGCGAACTGGCCGATGCTGTAGGCATCCGCCAGCGGGATGCCGTCCACCAGGATGCGCACCCGGTTGCCTTCCAGCCCGCGGATGGCAAAACCGTTGCCGCCGAAGCGGTGGCCTTCACGCGGAACGCTCACGCCGGGCACGTAGCGGACCAGGCCATCGAGGTCGTGCACCAGGTACTGGTCGAGCTCGGCGCGCTCCACCTGTGCCACGCTGGCAACGACCTGGCTCAGCGGCTCGGCCGCGCGGCTGGCGACCACCACGATGCTGTCGAGCGCCGTGGCCTCCTCGGCATCGGCATCGGCATCGGGCGGCGGGGCGGATTGGGCGAGGACGGGGCAGGAGAACGCTGCCAGAATGGCAAGGGACGGCAGGCGGAGAGTCATGGGAAGGGCACGATCTTCATGCGAATTGTTCTCATTGTAGCCGAGCTTTGCCCGAACCTTTTGACTGGCGTCAATTGTCCGGGCGCGAGGGGTTTTGATCCTGATCAAAGCGAAAAAAACGCCAATCGGGGATAATCACGCATGGAACCGCATTGAACCAACGCCAAATCACCCAACCGGAGTATCCACCCCATGAAACGAACCACCCAACTGCTGCTGGCGGCGCTGTCGCTCGGTGCGGGCCTTGGCTTCGCATCGGTCGCAGTCGCCAGCGAGGACAGCGGCGAGGCGATCTACCTGCAGAACTGTTCCGCCTGCCATCAGCCGGACGGCAAGGGGCTGGCCGGCGCGTTCCCGCCCCTGGCCGAGTCCGACTGGCTCAGTGGCAAGACGCCCAAGGAAGTCGCTGCGACCGTTCTGCGGGGTCTGCAGGGCGAGGTCGTGGTCAACGGCGTGACCTACAACAGCGTGATGCCGGCGCAGAGCCACCTGACCGACGCCGAGATCGCGAAAACGATCACCTACGTGCTTTCGTCCTGGGGCAACAAGGGCGGCAAACTCAAGACGTCCGAGGTCAAGGCGCTGCGCGCCTCGCTCGAGGTGTCCACCGACCCGGCGCAGGGCGAACTGCATCCTGGCACCAGCAAGGCGAAGGCCGCCTACGAGGGCGCGCCGGTTGCCATGTCGGGCAAGGACATCAAGCAGGTGCGCACGCCCGGTGCCCCGGACATGACCGAAGACGAGTTCGCCGCAGCCAGCGAGATCTTCTTCCAGCGCTGTGCCGGCTGCCACGGCGTGCTGCGCAAGGGCGCCACGGGCAAGCCGCTGACGCCTGACCTGACCCAGCCGCGCGGCACCGACTACCTCAAGGCGCTGATCACCTATGGTTCGCCCGGCGGCATGCCGAACTTCGGCACCGGCGGCGAGCTGACCGCCGATCAGGTCGACCTGATGGCGCGCTTCCTCCAGCACACCCCGCCCAATCCGCCGGAGTGGGGCATGGCTGAAATGAAGAACACCTGGAAGGTCAAGGTTCCGGTGCAGGATCGCCCGACCCGCCAGATGAACAGGTACAACCTGGACAACATCTTCTCGGTCACCCTGCGCGACGCGGGCCAGGTCGCGCTGATCGACGGCGATACCAAGGAAATCATCAACATCGTAGAAACCGGCTATGCGGTGCACATCTCGCGTGTCTCGCACTCGGGCCGCTACATCTATGTCATCGGCCGCGACGCCAAGATCGACCTGATCGACCTGTGGATGGAGAAGCCCGACGTCGTGGCGGAAATCAAGATCGGCATGGAAGCGCGTTCGGTCGAGACCTCCAAGTTCAAGGGCTACGAGGACAAGCTCGCCATTGCCGGTGCCTATTGGCCGCCGCAGTACGTGATCATGGACGGCCCGAGCCTGGAGCCGCTCAAGATCGTCTCCACCCGCGGCACCACGGTCGACACGCAGGAATACCACCCCGAGCCGCGCGTGGCCGCCATCGTCGCCAGCCACGAGCACCCCGAGTTCATCGTCAACGTGAAGGAAACCGGCCGCATCCTGCTGGTCGACTACAGCAACCTCGATGCGCTCAAGGTCACCACGCTGGATGCCGCGCGCTTCCTGCATGACGGCGGCTGGGACGTCACCAAGCGCTATTTCCTCACCGCGGCCAACAACTCCGACAAGATCGCCATCGTCGACTCCAGGGAGCAGAAGATGGTCGGCCTCGTCGATGTGGACAAGATCCCGCACCCGGGTCGCGGCGCGAACTTCACCCATCCCAAGTACGGGCCGGTGTGGGCCACCTCGGCGCTGGGCAACGAGAAGATCACCCTGATCGGAACCGATCCGGAGAACCACCCGCAGTACGCCTGGAAGGCAGTGGAAGTCCTCAAGGGGCAGGGCGGCGGTTCGCTGTTCGTCAAGACCCATCCGAAGTCGCGCAACCTCTGGGTCGACACCACCCTGAACCCGACCGCCGCGGCCAGCCAGTCGATTGCCGTGTTCGACATCAAAAACCTCGACAAGGGCTACAAGGTGCTCCCGATCGCCGAGTGGGCGAATCTGGGCGAAGGTCCCAAGCGCGTGGTGCAGCCCGAATACAACAAGGACGGCACGGAAGTGTGGTTCTCGGTGTGGAACGGCAAGGACCAGAAGAGCGCGATCGTGGTGGTGGACGACAAGACCCGCAAGCTGAAGAAGGTCCTGAACGATCCGCGTCTGGTCACGCCGACCGGCAAGTTCAACACCTACAACACGGTCAATGACGTTTACTGATCCCGGTCAGTCTCCGGATCGGCCGAGTTGATGAAATCCCCGGCAGGAACCACTCCCGCCGGGGATTTTTTTTACGCCGCGATGGAGCAGGGTGGGGAAGCCGCGCCGCGGCCTGATCGGATGCCGGATCGGATTTCGAATCGACGGGTTGGCGCAGGGCCACCGGCTGCGCAACGGCGTCCAGGGAAGGTCCGAACAAGTCGCTTCGCGCAGGCCGGAGCCCATTCTGAAACAGCAACATGGGCCCCGGCCTTCGCTGGGATGACGTCTTGTCCAGAGGTTCCCTAGACTTCGCGCAGCGTGCTGCTGTCGTCCTTCTTCGGGCGCGGCTGCGTCGGCTGCTGCCCGCGCACCAGGTACTCGACGTTCTCCGCGATGTTGGTGGCGTGGTCGCCCACCCGCTCGATGTTCTTGATCACGAAGAGCAGGTGCGCCAGGTCGAACATCGGTGCCGCACCTTCAACCATCGCACCCACGATGTCGCGGAACAGCATCGTGTGCAGCACGTCGATCCTGGCATCGTGTTCCCAGACCCAGCGCGCGCGTTCGGCGTCACGGGCAAGGTAGGCCTCCATGGCACCGTGAAGCTGGAGCTGGGCCAGCTCGCCCATGCGCTGCACGGGATCGGAAAACACCTTGGGCAACAGGTCGGGGGCCACGGCCAGCGCGCGTTTGGCGATGTTGCCGGCCAGGTCGCCCACGCGCTCCAGGTTGGAGGCGATGCGGATGGCTGCCATCACGTGGCGCAGGTCCACCGCCAGCGGCTGCCGCCGCGCCGTCAGTCCGATGGCATCGCCTTCGATTCGGGCTGCCAGCTCATCGAGCTGCGGATCCCGGGCGCGCACCGCTTCGGCCAGCGTCGTATCGGCGTGGCGCAGCGCCTGGATCGAATCGGCGAACTGTTTTTCGGCCAGCGCGCCCAGTTCGCTGATCTGTTCGGTGATGGCATTGAGCTCGGCGTCGAACGCCTGCACGATATGTTCGCTCACGGGAGGACTCCTCATCCAAAGCGGCCGGTGATGTATTCGTGGGTTTTTTCGTTTTTCGGGTTGGTGAAGAACTCCAGCGTGGAACCGTACTCGACCATGTGGCCCAGATGCATGAAGGCGGTGAAGTTGGAGATGCGGGCGGCCTGCTGCATGTTGTGGGTCACGATCACGATGGTGTAGTCGCGGCGCAGCTCGTCGACCAGCTCTTCGATCCGGGCGGTCGCGATCGGGTCCAGCGCGGACGTCGGCTCGTCGAACAGGATCATCTCCGGGTTCGGGGCCAGCGCGCGGGCGATGCACAGGCGCTGCTGCTGGCCGCCGGACAGTCCGTAGGCCGACTGGTTGAGGCGGTCCTTGACCTCGTCCCACAGCGCGGCCTGACGCAGCGCCAGCTCCACCCGCTCTGCCACCACCTTGCGGTTGCTGATGCCGCGGATCAGGAGGCCCGAAGCCACGTTGTCGAAGATCGACTTGGGAAACGGATTGGGCTTCTGGAACACCATGCCGATGCGCAGCCGGATCTGCATGGGATCGACCTCGTCGCCAACGATGTTGAGGTTTTCCGGATACAGCTGGATCCGCCCCTCATACCGGTTGCCCGGATACAGGTCGTGCATGCGGTTGAAGCAGCGCAACAGCGTGCTCTTGCCGCAGCCCGACGGGCCGATCAGCGCGGTGACCTGCCGATCCGCGATCGCCAGATTCACATCCTTGAGCGCCTGGAACGTGCCGTAGTGGAAATTCAGTCCTTCGACCACGGCTCGATGGCTCACCTCGACACTCGAGGCCGGCTGCGACACGGCGAGGGCAGGGGACGGAGGGGAGAAGGCACGATTCATGGAATCTCCAGGCATGGGGTCAGCGCAGGTTGCGGCGCAGGCGATAGCGCAGCCAGATGGCAAAACCGTTCATCAGCAGCGTCATCGTGAGCAGGATAAGGCCCGTGGCTGCGGCGTTGACGTGGAAGCCGGCTTGCGGGCGGGAGATCCAGTTGAACATCTGGATCGGCAGCACCGTGAACGGCGAGTTGAGCCAGTCGAAGTTGACGAACGGGAACGAGTCCTGCACCGGCGACGGCGGCAGGAACGCGATGAAGGTGAGCGCGCCGATGGTGATGATCGGGGCGGTTTCGCCGATCGCGCGGGACAGCCCGACGATGGCACCGGTCAGGATGCCGGGACGCGCCGCCGGCAGCAGATAGCCGCTGACGGTTTGCCATTGGTCGGCACCCAATCCGAACGCCGCTTCGCGGATTTCCTGCGGAATGGCGCGCAGCGATTCGCGCGTGGCCACGATCAGGATCGGCAGGATCAGCAGCGCCAGGGTGATGCCGGCGACCAGGATGGTCTGGCCCATCGCCAGGGTCTGCACGAACAGGCCCAGGGCCAGCAGGCCGAAGATGATCGAGGGAACGCCGGCCAGATTGGTGACGTTGATCTCGATGAAGTCGGTGAGCCGGTTCTTCGGCGCGTATTCTTCCAGATAGATCCCGGCGGCGACGCCCAAGGGCACCGCCAGGGCGGCGGTGACGATCATGACCAGCGTGGTGCCGATCCAGGCCGACAGGATTCCCGCATCGCCCGGGCGGCGCGACGGATAGCTGGTCAGGAAGTCGCGGTCGATGCGACCGGCACCATCGGCGATGAAGTCGCCGACCAGCGCACCCAGCACCGCCAGAGACAGGATGAGTACCGTCACGCCCAGCACGGCGAACACGCCGTCGGTCCACTTTGCGCGGCGCAGGAGGCTGGCTTCGTCGTAACCTTCGATCGGGCGTGTCGACAGGGGAATGATGGACATCTAGTAGGCTTCCCGGTAGCGGCGGCGCAGCCAGAACGCCAGCAGGTTGAACGCGAAGGTCAGCAGGAACAGCGTCAGGCCGGCGGCGAAGATCGTCAGGTAGGCGATCGAGTCATGCGGCAGGTCGCCCATGCTCAACTGCACGATGTAGGAGGTGATGGTGGCTGCGCCTTCCAGCGGATTGGTGGCCAGCTTGGCCTGCTGGCCGGCCGCCACCGCCACCACCATCGTCTCGCCCACGGCGCGCGACATGCCGAGCAGGAAAGCGGCCGTGATTCCCGAAAACGCGCCGGGAACGACGACCCTGAGGCCCGTCTGGAGTCGGGTGAAGCCCAGCGCGAAGGCCCCCTCGCGCAAACTGTCGGGCACGGCGCGCATGGCGTCTTCGCTGACCGACACGATGTACGGCAGGATCATGATGCCGATGACGATGCCCGGCACCAGCAGGTTGAACGTGGCCAGGCCCGGAATGAACTTCTGGAAGATCGGCGTCAGGAACAGCAGGGCGAAGTAGCCGAATGCCACCGTCGGCACGCCCGCAATCAGTTCCAGGAACGGCTTGACCGTCTCGCGCACGCGCGGACGGGCAAACTCGCTCAGGTAGATCGCCAGGATCGTGCCTGCCGGCACCGCGACGACCAGGGCGATCAGCGTTGTCATCAGAGTGCCCGACAGCAGCGTGATGATGCCGAAGTGCTTGTCCTCGAACACCGGCGTCCACTGCGTGTCGGTCAGAAAATCCCACAGCGGCACCTGTCGGAAGAAGGTCACGCTTTCGCTGACCAGCACGTAGATGATGCCGGCGGTCACCAGCACCGACAGCGTCGCGGCCAGGAACAGGACCAGCCGCATGCTCTGATCCATCAGGCGGCGTCTGCGCAGGAAGGCTGTCGTCGGCACCAGTCGGGCGGCGTTCGGGGGGCCTGACGGCGGCAGGGTGAATTGGGTGTTCATGCGTGCGTCCGGGAAGGAGCAGCGATCAATAGACCAGCGTTTCGTTCAGCAGATCCTCGATCGAAATGCCGATCCTGGAGCCGGAAAAGCCGGTGCCGATCTCGCGCTTGGCGAAACGCTCGCGAAACGCGGCCTGGGCGTTCTCCGGCAGCGGCACATAGCCCACCTCGTCGACCAGCTCGGTCGCGTTGCGTGAATCCAGGTAGAACTCGATGAAGCTTGCGACCTGCGGCCTGGTGTCCGCGGCGTTCCTGTTGACGTAGATGAAAATCGGTCGCGACAGCGGCTGGTAGGTGCCATCACGCGCGCTCTCCACGCTCGGCCCGACGGCCGGTGCCTCGGCCGTGGCCTTGATAGGCACGGCCTTGAGCATGTTCTGGTTTTCCTCGAAGTAGGCAAGGCCGAAGAAGCCCAGCGCATTCACATCGCCCGATACGCCCTGGACCAGCACGTTGTCATCTTCCGACGCGGTGAAATCGCCGCGGCTGGAGTGTTCCTTGCCGACGATCGCCGCGGTGAAGTAATCGTAGGTGCCCGAGTCCACGCCCGCGCCATAGAGCACCAGAGGCGCGTCCGGGAAGCTGCCGCGGATCTGGTTCCAGCGCGTGATCTTGCCCTGCGCCTCCGGCTCCCACATCGACCGGAGCTCGTCCACCGTCAGCTCGGTCGCCCAGGTGTTCTGCGGATTCACCACCACCGTCAGCGCGTCCAATGCCACCGGCAGCTCGATGTATTCGACGCCCGCCGCCTTGCAGGTCTCCTTTTCCTCGTCCCTGATCGGGCGCGAGGCGTTGGCGATGTCGATTTCGCCGCGGCAGAACTTCTTGAAGCCGCCGCCGGTGCCGGACATGCCCACCGTGACCCGACTGCCGGGGTTGGCCTTCTGGAACTCCTCGGCCATGGCTTCCGTGACCGGGAACACGGTGGACGAACCGTCGGCGGTGATGAGGCTCCGGCTGGCCGATCCGGCGCTGCGCGGCGCGTTTTCAGCCGACGGCGCGGATTCATTGCCGCAGGCTGCCAGAGTGAGCACGGCCGCCGCGAGCACGCTGCAGGTTTTCAGGTTCATGGAAGTCTCCGGAAGTGGGGAAAGAGGCTTGAGGATCGCGCTGGCCGACGCGGTGCGCCCACGCCGGTCGTGATGAGGCGCGCCGGCGCGGCAGGTCAGGTGGTGCCGCGGCCACGACGTCCGCCGCCGATGGGATGGAGCGGCCGTGCACGCCTAAAAGATGGAGCAAGACGCTGTGGCGTCGGGCCATGTTTTCGCCCGCCGCGTCGAAAGGGCCACGCTCCGCAATGGCTCCGCCCCCGGATCAGCCGGGACCGGGGACAGCGGCCCCCGGTTCTCCGGAAACCCGGGGATTTCGTCGTTGGTCAGGGCACAACCGGCCACGGCGCGAGCTCTTGCAGGTGATGAGGGGGCCGAATTTCCGCCTGGGCGTCGGCAGATCGACACTTTGCGCCACCTGTGTGACAGGAATATGACAATCGCCCTGCGGGGAGGCAGGCGGCTGAGAGCAGGTGGACCGAGGGGGCAGGCGACGATGCGCGACATCGGTCCGACACCGTTGCTTTCAATGACTGGAAGTCGCTGGATGCCCGCCCGCGCGGGCATGACGGAATTGTCCAGAGGTTCTCAAGCGCCTTGGTCGGACGGTCCGCGTGGTATGGGCACTCGCGGAGAGCGGCACCGATGAAGACAGCCGATGCGCGGGTGACGGGCACGCTTGTACCTGCGCATACTGGGTGCGATGAGCCGCACCGACGCCCCCGCCGATCCCGTTTCACCGACGCCCGGCGCAGCGCTGTGCGCTTTTGCCGTGGCCCAACTTGATCGCTGCCTCGCCCAACTGGCGCGTAGCGGTCGCGCCCATCATGCCGGCATCCACCAGGCGCGCAAATCGCTGCGCCGTACGCGCGCAGCGCTGGCCCTGACCGATGGCCGACTGGGCGTGCGTGCCGAGCGCCTGGATCGCCGCCTCAAGCAGGAGTGCCGTTCGCTGTCCGAACTGCGCGACGCGCAAGCCGTGTTGGACACCCTGGCGCGCGCTCGCGCGACCATGCCGACAGCCGCACGCCGCATGCTGCGCACCGAACTGGACGCCGTCCGCAGTGCGCTGCAGGCGCGCCGTGACGCGCTGCTGGCCGAGCGCCTGGCGCGCGATCCGGACTTCGAAAGCCTGCGCGATCGCGTGGTCGGCTGCCGAATCCAGCTGGAATCCCTGCCTTGGGAGCGGGTCGGCGAGGCGGACATCAAGAGTGCGCTCAAGCGCAGCGCGCGCCGTGTCCGGCGTGCCGCAGACTCGGCGCGGCGCAGCGGGGAAAGCGAGGAACTGCACCGCTGGCGCCGCCGTCTGCGTCGCGTCGGGCAACAGCTCAATGCCCTGGCCAGCGCCGGACTGGGGCAGGGCGATGCGGTGTCGCCCAAACCGACGCAGCTGGATCAGCTCGCCTGGCGGCAGGACCTCCGCGTGCTCCTGGTTGCCGTATCCACACTGGAATCGATCGATCCGGCGCAGCGCCATGCGGTCGAGGCAGCCGTACGCGCGGTCGCGAACCTGTCCGCCGCGAGCTGAACCCGGCATCGATCCCATGCGCATCCTGATCGTGTGTCTGCCGCGGAGAATGTAGTCATCGCTAAGTCCTTGACTCATAAGACATGCCTGTCGCCATAAGGTTCCCGTATCCGCGCTTGGGAGCGGGGACAACTCAATGCCACGGCGATCAAGTACAAATATCTCCCCGCCATGGCCGCCAATCCGAGGAAAACGTGCGGCCATGGCGCACTGGTGCGGACAATCAGACGCCATGACCGCATCGTTTACTGATCGTGCTGCCGCGTCCACACAATTCTGGCGGACGCGCACTCGTCTCCGAAGTTCAGGGCCACCCAGGGGAAGCGGCGAACGGGCCGAGTACACCGGCTCCGATACAAGTCGGGGTCAACCTGCCCTAGGACCTGACGACATCCATCCGCATAGCTCCTGCTGAGGAGGCGTCGGAGCGCCTGGGAGATCAGGGTAGGCCCAAGAGGATGCTGTTTTACGATGCGCCGAAAGTCTCGCCGCGCGTGTGCATCACCAATCGATAGCGGTTTCTTGCAGATGCCGTCAGCGAGCGCACCCATGACCTGCAAGGATGCGCCTTCGATGACCCCCGTATGCAAATATGTGGCTTGCGCCACCACCGATGGGCGCAAGCGAAGCAGGCCGTAGCGCGTTCGATCGGGGTCGGTGCGTCCTCCCCCGGGTGGGGAAGGAACGCCAAGCGCCCCCAATTCGACATCGGACAGTAAGCCCTCGGACGGCATCTGAGCCGCGCGTTGCAGTATGGCGCGCAGTGCAGGTTGCCACGTGGCCGGCAGCTTGGCCACCGTGGGCCGAGACTGCTCCAAGCCGCTATCAGGGAGGATTAAGGACTGATGCTCGTCGCTAGTGTTCATGACGCGAATCCGGTCCAATGTGCACCCGCCGCCTGCGTTGCTGGATAGAGGGGCAGGGTGTGCGGTGAGCATCCGCAGTGCCTCCAAGGCGTGCTCGTCCCAGATGCCAGGCCCGATCAGCCACGAGCAACAGCGCTGCGCCTTGAACGTACGACGAAACATCTCCAACGCGTGATGCCGCGCGCTTGTGGCTGATTGATCGCCTGTGATGCAGCGCAAAGTGTCTTGCAGATGATCATGTCCGCAGGAGCATTGCAGCATTTCCAGGCCGAAGTCGAAGCCATCGAGAAGTGGCTTGCCACACCGGTGGCAGCCCTCCAACAAGCGCACCCGATGCCAAGGACACACGTCCACGCCTGGCACCTGGAAGAGCATGGTGTGGTACCCGTATTGCGCGCATGCCGGACAAATGCGCAAGCGTGCGGTCATCAGATCTGATTCAGGCTCGGATCCGAACGGCCACCAGGTGCTCAGCTGCCAGTCGGTCACGAACGATTCGTCAAACCCTTGCACGGACGCCAGGGTGGTTTGCCGGTCGGATGCGCACAGTAGTCTCAGCAAGTTGAGTTTGCGACGGATCGTCAAGCCAAGGCTTCTACGGATATCGCCGCTCTCCAGAAAGTTGAGTCGTGCAGCCCTGATCACGACCCCAAGTGCCGAGCATCCTTCGTACCCGCTCCAGTCCTGACCGACCAAACGAGGGCGCAAGGTGGCCAACACATCCATCGATTCGTCCATCACGCCCCCTGCACAGTCGGACGATAGGTTTCGCGCGACAGTTCCAGTTCCACATACCCTGAAGCCAAGATCGCCTCCATGAGCTCGGCATCGGAGAACTCAGTGAAATCGGCATTGCGCGGGGCGATCGTGGTCAGTAGATACGCGATCACACCCTCGAAGGACTTCATGGGCCACGTCCATACCTGTGAGAGGCGATTCTCGGTACGAAGGTTTGCGGCGATCTCCCAGAGCCTTGCGGCGTGTTGGGCCAGGCGCCAGCCCGACTTGAACGACTTTGGTGCGAAATGCTCACTGAAACTGACGCCGGATCCTGCGGGGTGTTCAGTGAAGACGTCATAACGACCCATTGAACCGCCCCGGGAATCCC
>JRYL01003659.1_pt1 | contig 16221 bp, 14 predicted proteins | sample 235391 | NCBI WGS metagenome assembly JRYL01 (sample SAMN03074223, study PRJNA261481) | activated sludge metagenome | biome: Wastewater Treatment Plant; feature: Wastewater; material: Activated sludge; isolation source: activated biomass of a wastewater treatment plant treating wastewater from... ... | reverse complement strand
CCACCCTTTTTGGACAGCTTCTTGAGAATATATTTTAAGACAGAACAAAAAAATTGCCGTCCGCTTCAGCTGACGGATAATCAATCAAATTTTAACATTTGGTACATAAATTGCTAAAAACCAATTCCTAATAAATAAAATTATGAAAAATGTATTTTTAATTGCAGCGGTTGCAGGTCTTATTTTTGCAAGCTGTAAATCAACAAAAGAAGAAAGTGTTGTCATTACCGATGAACAGACTGAAGAGCCTGCCATCGATATGTCAACTGCAAAAAATTCGATCGATTATCTGGGTACCTACAAAGGTGTCGTTCCCTGCGCAGACTGCGAAGGAATTGAAACTGTAATCACACTCAATCCGGATGAAAGCTACAACATCAAAGAAACCTATCTCGGAAAATCTGACAATGTGTTTGAAGATGTCGGAAGTTTTGACTGGATGGACGACGGAAACCGTCTGAAACTCGAAGATACAGACTCTAATGTACGATTTTTTACAGTTGCTGACGGCAAACTGATTATGCTCGATATGGAAGGCAATCCGATAGAGAGCGTAAATGATAAAAATTATGAATTGATTAAGCAATAAAAAAACACTTTGGCACACCCTTTGCGATATGCTATTCGGAATTTAGTAAAATAAATTGTCCTCATGTGTTAATTAAGATAAGGAAGCCCGTTCAATACGGGCTTTTTTATTTGATTGAAGTTCTGAATTCTGCAACTATATTATCAGTAAAAATCTACAGCCAAAATCGCTCAAAAATTTTCAGAGAGAAAAAATTTTTATAAAAATTTCTGCTGCCATTTTTGATCGATTTTTTTTATCCTTTGATTTTGACTAACTTTCTGCTTCAAACTCTGCTGAAATATGGAATATCGTCAAAAATCTATCAAATCCTGGGCAGCCGACGACCGGCCGAGAGAAAAATTTATTGACAAAGGCCATCGTTCACTTTCTGATTCTGAACTGCTCGCTATCCTTTTGAGATCCGGAAATCACGAAATGGATGCGGTCGAATTGGCCAAATCAATACTGGCTTCGGTCGGAAACAATTGGAATGATCTCTCCAGACTGACCGTCAGCGATCTCTGCAAATTCAAAGGAATCGGAAAAGTCAAGGCAATCACCATCATCACCGCACTCGAAATCGGAAGAAGAAAAGCTTCTCAGCAGTTGCCCGAAAAACCGCATATCCGAAACGGAAAAGATACCTTCAATCTGATGCAGCCGATTGTCGGCGATCTGAACATCGAAGAATTTTGGGTGCTTTTTCTCAATCAGAAAAATCTGGTCACCCGAAAAGAACGCATCAGTTCAGGCGGAATCACACATACCGTCGTCGATCCGAGGGTGATCTTCAAAATTGCACTCGAAGAAGCTGCGACCGGCGTTATACTGGTTCACAACCATCCGTCGGGCAACATCCAGCCGAGCCATCCCGACAAAATGCTGACCCAAAAATTAAAAGATGCCGGAAAAACATTGGACATTGAAATATTGGATCATGTGATTATCACCCAAAAATCTTATTTTAGCTTTGCCGAAGAAGGTGCGCTCTGACGCTGACCGACAAAACAAAAAACGATGCAAAAAATCCTGATTTATTCACCCGAAATCACCCGGCGGATTCGCTATGTATTTGATTTTATACTGAATGAGTTTTCAGGAATTGAAACCGAATATACGACCGACAAAGAACAGCTGAAATCTTCGGAAATTCCGTCGATCAATTATTCAAAAGAAAAAATCGGAAATGAAATTCATTTTCCGTCGGATGATTTTATGTTTGATTCCGAAATATCGGACGCTGTCATTTTTGATCGGCTCAATCCGGTGGGAATGATTTTTTATGCGCTGAGCCGTTATGAGGAATATCTGCCCAATCCAAGAGACAGACACGAAAGACTTTCAGGTGTGGGCAGGGTTTACCGGACGCCGTTTGTTGATGTGCTGATCATCGAATTTCAAAAACAGCTCAAAGATGCTTTTCCCGATTTGGAATTCAAAAAAAGAAAGTTTGAGATCATACTCACCTCAGATGTTGACCAGGCGTGGAAGTACAAACACAAAGGTTTTGTCAGAACCTGCGGCGGACTTCTGACCGATCTTTTCAAAGGAGATTTTAAAGAAATTTCAAAAAAGCGGGCTGTAATCTGGGGCGGAAAAAAAGATCCGTTTGACAGTTTTGATTATTTCAAATCGCTCAAAGAAAAATATGATTTCCAAATGATCTTTTTCTTGCTGCTCGGCGATTATGCCAAATTTGACAAAAACTCATCACCCAACAACGGTGCTTTCAGACGAAAGATCAGAGAAGTTTCAGAATGGTCGGATTTTGGAATCCATCCGTCCTATGAATCATCAAAATACAAGATTAAACTCAAGGTTGAGATTGGCCGTCTGGCGGGAATACTTGAAAAACCTGTTCATCGGTCGAGACAGCATTATATCAAACTCAATCTTCCGGAAACCTATCGCAATCTTATCGAAAACAAAATCACAGATGATTACACCATGGCTTATGCCGATGTGACCGGTTTCAGGGCGGGTACCACTACGGCATTCCACTGGTACGATCTGAAAAAGGAGGAAATAACAAAGCTGAAGATTCATCCTTTTTGTGCAATGGATGTTTCGATGCGAAATTATATGAAACTGTCAGCCGAAGAATCAATTCAGGAACTTGCACGGCTCAAATCCGAAATTAAAAAAGTGGACGGACAGATGATATTATTGTTTCACAATTCCAATCTGGATGAAGGCTGGGAAGGCTGGAAAGAGGTTCTGGAGAGTGTTATGGAGTGATGGGGTTTTCTGCATACGGGCATCGCCAAAAATCATGACAAAAATTTAGATTCTAATTTCAATTTGTTTAAATTTGATAGAGATTTTGACGACCGGCCGAAGTTCAAAAATTAAATTTCTTATCATTGTGTAAATACAGCCCCAAGTTATAGATATCGTTACTGTCAGCAAAACCAACCCGCAAAGCAAAATCAACAACAGTCATTTAATTTTTTCGGTCTATATTATTACCAACATTTTCCTTGAAAAAGTATGAAAATCCTGTTTGCATATGATATAACCGATCATGACAATGAATTTGTCAGAATTCACATTCGTCTGCTCAAAGAACTCGGGCATGAGGTTACCGCATCTCTGCAGGAATTTTGGAATCCAACCGCAGAGTATGACTTTGTGATCATCAACTGGCCGGACTATTTCTACGGTTTTCGGGGCGATATCACAGATGAGGAAGTCGAAAAATTCAATGATGCCATTGAAAATCTTAGAAAGTCAAAACCAAAGATCATCACTTTTTATCACGATGAATATTCGCATTACGGCAGAAATCCGAACCTGAATCTGCTCTACGATATCTGTTATGACAAAACCGATATTATGCTCCATCTGGGCGAATACTCAAAACACAAAGACGAGAAAATCTATGACCGTTCTGTCCATCTGGTGATGCATCATCCGCTCTATCGCGAATACAATTTCGATATAGAAAAGAAGAAAGCAAGAGCTGCACTTCCGGTCAGAAACGGCAGATTTCTGGTGATTGTTCCGGGTGCGATCCGTAAAAAGGAGGAGATTGATTACTGCATTTCAATTTACAGAAAACTTGATTTGCCAAATAAGAAACTGGTTTTTCTGAGGTCTTATTATTATACCTATTTTCCAAAAATCAGCTCATTTTTCACTGCCCGAAAATGGGTCAAAAACAAATTTTTCAGCAAGTATTACAAATATTTCGGCAACATCCGTTTTCGGTCGGGTTATCTCAAACCGGAGGAACTNNAAAGAATTGCAGAATATTCTTCGGATGAAAAACTGAAGGAAGTATGGAGCCGGATCTTGGGAATTGAAATGTTTTCCGGCACTTCTGACCTCTGACAAGGAATTATTTTCCCAAAGCTTCTGCAGTCTTTTGATCGACTTCTTCAAATTCTTTGTCGATTTCTGAGTTTTCTCTGTAGGTCAGTTTTGATACGACAAGATTGACTATCAAAGCAGAAAAGAATCCGGGAATAATCTCATACCATTCTTTGAACGGATGATCAAAATATACCCAAAACAATACCACCAGCCCGCCGGTGAGCATACCCGCAAATGCACCCTGAAAAGTGGATTTTCGGTTGAGCAGGGACAACAGAATCAAAGGGCCGAAAGCTGCACCAAATCCAGCCCAGGCATTTCCGACCAGATTGAGTATGCTGTCATGCGGATTCAGTGAAATCATTATTGAAATCGCCGCAACCAGCAAAACGGATATCCTTCCCGCAATCAGAAATTCTTTAGAGGACCCTTCCTTTCTGACAAATGATTTGTAAATGTCCTCAACCAGCGAACTCGAAGTGACCAGGAGCTGTGAGGAAATGGTGCTCATCACCGCCGCCAGTATGGCTGACAGCAGAAAGCCGCCGATCAGCGGATGGAAAAGAACCCTTGCAAAATAAATAAAGATGGTTTCCGCCTCCTTGTTACTCGAATCAAAAATCTGCATGGTTTGGGTGTCAAATTTCATCATATAACCGATTCCGACCAGACCGATGCTCATTGCACCAATCAGTGTCAGTATCATCCAGCCAATGCCGATGCGTCTTGCTTTGATTAGATCGGCGGGTTTTTCGATCGCCATAAAACGAACGAGTATATGCGGCTGTCCGAAATACCCGAGCCCCCTCGCAATGAGTGACAATATACCGACGTTAGAAGTTCCGGTGAACAGATCGAGATTTTTGCTTCCTTTTTCTGAAATCAGTTCAAATGTTTCGACCGGGCCGCCGGTTTGGGTGATGACCACTATTGGAACGATAAGCAGTGCCAGTACCATAATGGTTCCCTGAACAAAATCGGTCAGGCTGACCGCCAGAAAACCGCCGAGAAAGGTATAGAGTACCACCACCAGACCGGTTACCCATACACCGACGAGATAATCCATACCAAAAGCGGATTCAAACAGTTTTCCGCCCGAGACCATACCGGCAGAAGTGTAAAGCGTAAAGAAAATCAGAATAAATGCAGATGAAGTAAACTTCAGCAGTTTGGTTTTGTCCTTGTACCGGTTTTCAAAAAAAACAGGCAGTGTGATTGCATTCTGTGCCACCTCTGTATAGATTCTGAGCCGCGGTGCGACCAGCATATAATTCAGATAGGCACCGATGGTGAGTCCGATTGCAATCCATGCACTGGCCAGTCCTGTGAAGTACATTGCACCGGGAACGCCCATCAACAGCCAGCCGCTCATATCGGCAGCTCCGGCAGAAAGTGCAGTGACGACCGGCCCGAGTTTTCGACCGCTGATCAGAAATTCGTCCGAAGTGGCAGTTGATTTTTTGTAGGAATAAACACCGATTGCCAGCATCAGCAACAGGTAGAGCCCAATGGACAGCGCTTCGTAAAACTGCATAGGAGTGATTTTGATATTGTAAATATAACAAATTAGCAGTTAGAGTTTAGGGATCAGAAGGTGGTCCAATTTTTCAGTGGTTTAATTTATAAATGCCCGGAAACTCTTTATTCCTTTTCAATAAATCTTCCATCAGTTGAACTTGTCGAAGCCCAAAATCATTTCATCAAAAGAAAGTATCGTCTCAAAACCTTTTGATTCAAAATATTCTCTGAAACCTTCGCGTGCTGTAATCATCACAAAATCACCGCCCCAGGCACCCAGACTTTTGATGCTTCCTTTATAATCCGAAAAATACAGATCTTTTGCTTTTTGAAATCCAAGTTGTGACGAAATCATTTCCTCATGCAGATTCATCAGCAATTCAAATTCTTCGATCGATTTGGCGTTCAGCAGGTTGTATGAAATCGCGGAAATCCCGTTCAGCCAGTCTTTTTCGGGTTTTAATTCTTTGTAATTTTTTGACACATTTGACCGGGTATCCTGCTTTTTGTTGAGATGAACAAAATACAGCTTGTCCTTAAAAACCGGATTGAATTCTACCGATTCAACATTTGGTTTTCCGTCCTTCAGCTGATAAAGCAGAGCCGAATCAGAAGTTGCACAGGCGATGTCATAACCACTGGTATCAAAACCATGCCGATTCAGTTCAAATGCATCGGTCCCCGAGAATTGAGCCAGCAGACTGACCAGCGTCGAACTGCTGCCCAAGCCCCAGTCTTTTGGAAATTCAAGCCGGGTTTTGCAATCAATATTTTGATTCTGATTTTTAAAAAATCCGGATTTTAATTTTTCGATGATTTCAAAAAGCCCGGTCAGTTTTTGCGCAAGTTCCGGATTGTCTGTTTCAATCACCGAAATTGTTTTCAGATCGATTTTGGCAGAAAACCAAAATTCATCATTTGGCAGAAAAGCTCGCCAATCCAAAACCGGCGAATTTGAATTTTCACNNACCAAATTCAACCGAAAGCGACTGACCAAACCGACAGGGAACCGCCAATGCGAGCGAACCGTCGAGAACCGCATATTCGCCCGAAATCAGTAATTTCCCGTTGGCTCTGAAAATCAAAATCTTTGGTTTTTAATTCGATCCGGCTGAAGCGGTCGCCACATTTGAATCAATCTTTCTCACCAGTCCCTGAAGCGTATTTCCGGGACCGACCTCGATAAATTCTGTTGCACCGTCTTTGATCATATTCTGCACCGACTGTGTCCATCTGACCGAAGAAGTCAGCTGGGTAATCAGATTTTTTCTGATTTCAATCGGATCGGTTTCCGCCTTTGTGCTCACATTCTGATAAACCGGACAAATCGGATTTTTAAATTCTGTCTGATCAATTGCTTCAGCCAGTTCCTCTTCTGCGGGCTTCATCAGCGGTGAATGGAAAGCACCGCCAACAGAAAGGATCAGCGCTCTTCTAGCACCTGCTTCTTTCAGTCTTTCACAGGCAGTTTCAACCGCAGGAATTTCACCTGAAATCACCAATTGTCCGGGACAATTGTAATTTGCAGGCACTACGATGCCGTCAACTTCAGCACATATTTTTTCGACCGTTTCATCATCCAATCCCAAAATCGCGGCCATGGTTGAAGGCTGCAATTCACATGCACGCTGCATAGCCATCGCCCTTTTGTGAACCAGATCGAGACCCGATTCAAACGACATTGCACCCGCAGCCACAAGCGCCGAAAATTCACCGAGCGAATGACCGGCAACCATATCGGGTTTGAAATCATCAAGTGTTTTTGCGAGTATCACCGAGTGCAGAAAAACTGCCGGCTGGGTTACTTTGGTCTGTTTCTGTTCTTCTGCACTTCCTTCAAACATGATTTTTGAAATGTCGAAACCGAGGATTTCGTTTGCTTTTTCAAACATTTCCCGTGCAACCGCAGAATTGTCATACAGATTTTTTCCCATTCCTGTAAACTGGGCACCCTGACCCGGAAAAACATATGCTTTCATAAATGATTGATTTTAACTGATAAATTTACTTATTTTTTCTTTCTTTTCTTGTTTTCTTTCTCGTTTTCCCACATCTTCGACAAAAACAGATAGCGTTTGAAAACCGAGTGGGCGTGCAGTTTCGAGATGATGTATCCTTCGCCTCCGTCAAGTATTCCGAGTCGCAGCACATAATGATGCATAAATCTGTACCAGGGTTTGATCCAGAAATGGAATACATTCGGTTTCAGTTTTTTGATATACAGCTCTTTTGCCCTCAGCATCGAATATTGGGTGAGTTTTCGGTCATATTCCTCAACCGAAAAATAGGAATAATGATCGAGTTTGTTTCTGAGGAATTTTGTTTTTCCCTGACTGTCGATCAGTTCGTGCACCAGTCTTCCGCTGCCGTATCTGTTTTTTGATTTTTTGAACAGTCGGATCACTTTATCGTTCTGCCAGCCCGAATGTTTGATGTATTTGTTCATAAAATAAAACCGGCGATACACAAAAAATGCATCCGCTTCGTCTTTTTTGACTTCATCAATCATTTCATAAATCAATGCTTTTGGAATTCTTTCGTCCGCATCAAAAAAAGTAGCCCATTCATTTCTTGCCTGTTCGATTGCAAAATTTTTCTGATCTGTGAAATTGTCAAATTTTCTGACGATGAATCTCACTTTCGGATGTTTTTTTGCAATCTCAGCCGTCCGATCGGTGCTCTCTGAATCAACGATGATGATTTCATCTGCATACCAGGCTTCATCCAAAAATTTCTGAATATTTCTTTCTTCGTTATATGTAATCAAAAGCGCTGAAATCTTTGGCAGTTCGGGAATCAGATTTTCGGGCAGATCGACTTCACCAAAATTATTCTGAAGAAATTTATCGGTTTCGGATCGCACATAATCATAATTCAATTTCCGATAGATTTTCGGTGTTTTTCGAAGCAGCTGTTTGTCCGTATGGGTATTGATCAGTTTTTTGTCCAAATCCTGAAGATGGACGCTCATATGCTTGAAATTGTCTTCATAACAGCCCCAGTCAACCGGAAATTTGTGTGGCGAATAAATGCTGAAAGTCGGCAGATCAAAACCTTTTGACATATTCACCGCTCCTCCTTCATTTCCGATAAAAGCATCGCAGTGATAAAGGATTTTTAAAAATTCACGAACACTTTTCCCGATGATGTGGGTATAAATTTTTTCTGATGACGGCTGAACCGCCATGATCTTGTCCACAACCTCTTTCTGATCGGGCGTATAATTAAAAAGTATGTTGAAATCGTAATATTTATGAATATGTGCAATCAGTTTTGACATATAATCGATCGGCCATGATTTCTCCTCGCTGCTGCCCATAATCCCGATCATTAATGTTTTTCGGTTAAAATCCAAACCGCCTTCTTCAAGGATTTTTCTGCCTTCCGCTTTTTCTTCGTCGGTCAGATAAATCTTCATATCGAGCTTCAGTCTCATTTTTTTCGGATTGAGCGGCAGCACCAGCGAAACCCGGTTGTCGATGGCGGTACAGTTGGCTCTTGATGTCGAGAATTTTTCTTTTTCGACCCGGTCGGTATAGATGTATTTGAAAAACGGTTTGTCGTAACTGATTCTTCTTGAAGCACCCGATTTCAGTGTGATGAAACGACTTTGCAATTTTGCATACGGATCGATCACAATGTCATATCGTTCCTCGCGAATCATATTTGCATAATAATTCAAAACCGAAATTTTTTTCAAATCCTTCTGATTGAAATCGATGATCCGGTCGATAAACGGATTGTTTTCAAGCACCGAAAGTGCAGGTTTGTAACAAAAGAAATCAACCCTGATGTCCGGAAAGATCTGTTTCAGATTTTCGGCAATCAGCGAAGAGGCAAGCACATCGCCTATAAATTTATTTTGTATGATCAGCGCCTTTTTCAATGCTTTCGAGTGTTGTTTGGTTTTTTATAATACGGTTGTTGTACTGTTGTATGTATGCTTCAATTTTTGTCTGTAAATTTTTCGGATAATCGGTCAGATTGGTTTTCAGCAAAGGATCTTTCACAATATCGCAAACCCTGACCATCGATTTTCCGTCAAAACAAACATAGTAATTGTCGATTATGAAATGATAAAGTCCTTCGTTAAAATCAGCGACCATCCGGTCATTTGTTTTTTCGGGATGATTTCCAAAACTGAAAATTTTCCCCGAATAATTCAGATAATCAAGTACTTCGGGCATGATGTCGATCTGCTGAATCAGTTTCCCGTTTTCAGAATTAATTTCGGGTCGTGACGGATCGATGATCATCAGCGGGATTTTGTAATTGCCCATTGCACTTTTATAATACGGATCGGTTTTGTCATCGCCCGAAGTATGGTCAGCGGTGATGATAAAGACAGTGTTTTTGTACCAGTCCTCTTTTTTTGCGGCTTCAAAAAATTTCTTCAATGAATAATCGGTATATGCAATCGATTCGTGGATGATCCGGTTTCCTTTTGGAAATTTACCTTTGTATTTTTGTGGAACGGTGTACGGATTGTGTGATGAAATTGTAAAAATTGTAGCAAAAAACGGTGATTTGAAAGTTTTGAATTTTCGGTTTGTAAACTGAAGAAATTCTTCATCAAAAATTCCCCAATAACCGTCATAATCACCCGACCGGTCATATTGTTCCTTTCCGAAATAATCGTCAAAACCAGCAATCGCAGCAAATTTGTCAAAATTCTGACTGCCGTTGAATGAGCCGTGAAAAAACGAAGTATAATAACCTTTTTGTTTGAGGATTTTGGTCATTCCGTCGATTTCATTGAACGAATAGGGCGATGAGATATATGAAATTTCCATCAGATACGGAATCGAGGTGATGGTGGACGGAACCGCATCGATTGATTTTCTTCCGTTGGCGTAGGCTCTTTTGAAATACAGACTGCTTTGGGTCAGCGAATCCAGAAAAGGAGTCAGTTTTTTTCCGTCAAAATCAAGAAAAAGGTTTTCCTCACCCATGCTTTCAATGATGATCAGCACCACATTTTTTTGGTCAAATTCATCATCATTTTTCAATTCGATCACCGGCTGAAAAATTTTGGCAACTTCATCATCCGAAAAATAATGAAGTTCCTTCAGATTGTCATTTTTTGAAATGGTCTTCAAAATTGAAAATGGCGTATTGAGCACCAAAGCAGTATAATTCGGATTTTTTGTGTACTGAACTGCATGTACAATTTTGAGCGGAACTCTTTGCAGTCCGCCTCTTCCTACGATCAGTATAACCGGAATTGAAATCAGAAAAACCAGCCAGGGAACCGGATTTTTGTAATCAGGTTTAGAATCCGTTTTTGGTTTGAAATTCGGAATCAGTTTCCAGAAAACAACCGCCAGGAGCACAAAACCGACGACCAGCATCCAATAATCTTTTGCAAAAGCCGGTATCAGCCGGACCACATCCTGCTGCATACCGGAAGCGGTAATCAGTGCAAGCGTGCTTCTCCTCGAAGTGAAATTATAATAAGGAACATCGATAAAATTGGTCGCCAGAAAAATCAGATTAACCGAAAAAAACAGGATTTTAAGAATTTTCTGATAAGTCTTTCCGTATTTGAAATTTCCGGGAATCAGATGTGCAATGATGAACACCGAATTGATATAGAAAATCGCTGAAAGATCAAAACGTATTCCGCCGATAAATTCCATCAGACCCGCATTTGAAAATGAGCTGTGATTCCAAAAATAAAAGACCAGTCTGCTGAGCTGATAAAGCGCAAAAATCAGCAGCAGCCTTTTGAGCAGAAGCAATATGACGGATCGGTAGTTGTTCATATCAGACGGCTACATTGTGCGTTCTGAGTGCATCGTTCAATGAGGTTTTTTTGTCGGTGCTTTCTTTTCGCTGACCGATGATCAGTGCGCAGCTCACACTGAATTCGCCCGCCGGAAATTTTTTGGAATAACTGCCCGGAATCACCACCGAACGCGGCGGTACTTCACCTTTCATTTCAACCGGTTCACTGCCGGTCACATCTATGATTTTTGTTGAAGCAGTCAGCACCACATTTGCACCCAGCACTGCCTCGCTGCCGACTCTGACTCCTTCGACCACGATACAGCGCGAACCGATAAATGCATTGTCTTCGATGATGACCGGTGCAGCCTGAAGCGGTTCCAGCACACCGCCGATTCCGACACCACCGCTCAGATGGACATTTTTTCCAATCTGTGCACAGCTGCCGACAGTTGCCCAGGTATCGACCATGGTTCCTTCATCGACATAAGCGCCGATATTCACATAAGACGGCATCATGATCACGCCTTTTGACACATAAGATCCGTAACGCGCGATGGCATGCGGCACGACCCGAACGCCTTTTTCGGCATAATTCTTTTTGAGCGGAATTTTGTCATGAAATTCAAAAATCCCGACTTCGATGGTTTCCATCTGCTGAATCGGAAAATACATCACCACTGCTTTTTTCACCCATTCGTTCACCTGCCATCCGCCGGCAGTGGGTTCTGCGACTCTGAGTTTTCCGTCGTCGAGCAGCCGGATGACTTCTCTGACCGATTTTTGGGTGATTTCATCTGCAAGCAGTTCTCTGTTTTGCCATGCATTTTCAATGACTGATCTAAGTTCTTCCATACCGATGTGTCTGTAATTGCAAAACTACATTATTCTGTCAGAAGTTGGAAATTTTTGGAGACAGGGTTCAATCCTTGAATTAATATCCAAATTAAGCGGATTGATTTAACCGATCTTTCAATCCGTATTTTATGAAAAAGCCGTAATTTTGCAAAAATTTTGAAGGAATGATTTTACCGATTCGGGCTTATGGAGATCCGGTTTTGAGACAGAAGGGAGCTGAGATCGACAAAGATTATAAAAATCTGGACCAGCTGATTAAAAATATGTTTGACACCATGCATGATGCAAACGGTATCGGCCTGGCTGCGCCTCAGATCGGTTTGGCGATCCGTCTGTTTGTAATTGATCTGACTCCGTTTGCGGATGATGAAGATTATGAGGACATCGGAAAAGAGCTTTCAAAATGCAAAAAGGTGTTTATCAATGCCAAAATTACCCAAAGAAAAGGTGATGAACAGAAATTCAATGAAGGCTGTCTGAGCATTCCGGGTATTCGTGAAGATGTGGAAAGACCCGAAACCATCGAAATCGAATATTTTGATGAAAACTGGAATCATCACAAAGAAGAATTTTCGGATATTCGCGCCCGGGTCATCCAGCACGAATATGACCATATTGAAGGCATACTGTTTACCGATTATCTGTCGCCTTTCAAAAAAAGACTTGTACAAAACAAATTAAGAAATATATCAAAAGGCAAAGTGAAAACCGATTATCAGATGAAGTTTCCGCTTTAATTATTAAGTAATAACGAATATGGATTTAACAAAAATTATTTCAATTTCGGGCAAACCCGGACTTTTCAAACTGGTTTCACAGACCAAAGGCGGATTTATCGTTGAAGATTTGGACAAAGGAAAGAAGACTTCGATTTCGGCTCAAAACAATGTGAGCCTGCTCGAAAATGTTGCGATTTACGGCGTGTCTGAAGAATTTCCGCTCAAAGATGTGTTCACAAAAATTTTTGAAAAAGAAAAGGGCGGACCGACCATCAGTCACAAAGAATCGGGGGCGAAACTGAGAGAATACATCGAAGAGGTATTGCCCGAATATGATGAAGACAGAGTGTATGATTCGGATTTGAAAAAACTTTTTCAGTGGTACAATGTCCTTCAGTCAAAAGGCCTGCTGAGCATTGAAGAAGAAAAACCGGATGAAGCACCGGCAGAGGAAAAATAATCCAAACCGATTAAAAATATTTGACAAAAGCGCTTTGCCTTGGTGAAGCGTTTTTTTTAGTTTCAAACCTTCGTTTCCGGTACAGAAGACGGATGCTGAGCCGTATCCGCCGTGGCGGATTTTTTTCTTAATGTCACTTAATAATCCTGAAATTTCTTCAAGTTTCAAAAATCAACCTGAAACCTGTCCTTCGATAAACTAAGGATGACACCTTGAAACAAAACCATCCAAAAAAAAACTTTCCCGGATATGAAAACTCAAACCCGGGAAAGCAGTCATGAAAAAACTCAATCTACTGTTTCACCTCGAACACCAGCTTGTTGTCGCCTTCCTTCTCAGGGAAGCTGTCGATCAGTACCACGCTGTTGTCGTGGATCTTTCCTTTCAATATTTCTTTTGAAAGTTCATTCAGCACATCCTGCTGAACCACTCTTTTCAGCGGTCTCGCACCAAACTGAGGATCATAGCCCTTGTTGGCAAGATATTCCAAAGCTTCGGGTGTAATATCGAGTGTGATATCTCTTTTCGCCAGTTTTTCTGCAAGTTCTTCGATCTGAAGTTTGACAATGCCTTCGATCTGATTGAGCAGCAACGGCTTGAATACGATTGTTTCATCAATTCTGTTCAGAAACTCGGGTCTGAAATGCTGTTTCAATTCCTGAAGCAGCAGTTGTCTGGTTTCATAATAAACCATATCAGGATCCTTGTTTTCCAGATCTTCATAATTTTCCAAAATGGTCTGAGAACCAAAGTTTGAGGTCATAATGATGATTGTATTTTTAAAATTCACCAGTCTGCCTTTGTTGTCAGTCAGTCGGCCGTCATCCAAAACCTGAAGCAGTATGTTGAACACATCGGGATGCGCTTTTTCAACTTCGTCGAGCAGAATCACCGAATAAGGTCTGTGTCTGACTGCCTCGGTCAGCTGACCGCCTTCGTCATAACCCACATAGCCGGGAGGCGCTCCCACCAGACGGCTCACCGAATGTCTTTCCTGATATTCGCTCATATCGATTCGGGTCATCGCATTTTCATCGTCAAATAAAAACTCTGCAAGTGTCTTTGCCAATTCGGTTTTTCCGACACCGGTCGGACCGAGGAACAAAAATGAACCGATCGGTCTTTTTTCGTCGCTCAGACCCGCACGGCTTCTTCTGATGGCATCCGCAACCGCCTGAATCGCTTCATCCTGACCGATCACTCTTTTGTGAAGTTCGTCTTCCAGATTCAGCAGTTTGTCTTTTTCGCTCTGCATCATTTTATTGACCGGTATGCCTGTCCATTTTGAAACCACTTCTGCGATATCTTCAGCATCTACAGCTTCTTTGACCAGTTTGTTTTTGCCTTCTTCAGCCAGCTGGGCTTCCAGTTTTTTCAGTTTGTCTTCTTCCTGTTTCAGCGATTCATATCGGATTCTTGCAACGGTTTCATAATCGCCTGCTCTTTCCGACTGTTCTGCCTGAAGTTTTAATTCTTCAATTTTCTTTTTCGACTGCTGCACCTCGTCTGCTTTTCCTTTTTCTTCGGACCATCTTGCATTCAGTTCTGTCCTTTCGGCCTGAAGATTTGCAAGTTCCTCTTTGAGCAGATTCAGTTTCTTTTCATCGCTTTCTTTTTTGATTGCCTGAATTTCAATTTCTAGCTGAATGATTTTTCTGTCGAGTATATCGAGTTCTTCAGGTTTTGAATTCATTTCCATCCTCAGTTTTGCAGCCGCCTCATCCATCAGGTCGATTGCCTTGTCGGGCAGAAAACGATCTGCAATGTATCGGGTCGAAAGCTGGACCGCAGCAATAATCGCTTCGTCTTTAATCCTGATTTTGTGGTGAACTTCATATTTTTCTTTGATTCCTCTCAATATCGAAATCGCAGATTCTTCGTCCGGTTCAGAAATCAATACCTGCTGAAATCTTCTTTCAAGCGCTTTGTCTTTTTCAAAATATTTCTGGTATTCGCTCAAAGTCGTTGCACCGATTGCTCTCAGTTCACCTCTTGCCAAAGCCGGTTTCAGGATATTTGCTGCATCCATCGCACCTTCACCGCCTCCGCCCGCACCGACCAGAGTATGGATTTCGTCAATGAAAAGAATGATATTTCCGTTTGATTCGGTCACTTCTTTGATCACCGATTTTAGTCTTTCTTCAAATTCACCTTTGTATTTTGCACCTGCGATCAGCGCACCCATGTCGAGTGAAAAAACCTGTTTGTTCAGCAGGTTTTCTGGTACGTCACCGCTGATGATTCTGTGTGCGATTCCTTCTGCAATTGCAGTTTTTCCGACACCCGGTTCACCGATTAGTATCGGGTTGTTTTTTGTTCTTCTCGACAAAATCTGGAGTACCCGTCTGATCTCATCATCACGACCGATCACCGGATCAAGTTTTCCGTCTGCTGCCAGCCGGGTCAGGTTTCTTGCATATTTTTCAAGCGAATTGTAGTTGTCTTCAGCACTTTCTGAAGTTACTCGCTGACCTTTTCTCAACTCATTGATCACCTCAACCGTATTGTTGTAACTCAGACCCTGATCTTTCAGCAGTTGTGATATATTGGATGAATTTTTAAGAATCCCGAGCATCAGATGTTCGAGACTGATAAATTCATCTTTCATTTTTGATGCTTCATCGGTTGCGGTCACCAGAATCTTGTTGGTTTCATTTGAAAGATGATTTCCCGAACCGCCCTGAACTTTTGGAAAACGTGAAATTATGTCAGTCAGCTCGTCTTTGATGCGGTTGACATTTCCACCCTGTTTTTCGATGATGAAACTCAAAACATCCTGTTCGGTTTCGAGCATTCCCTTCAGCAGATGGGCCGGCTCGATTGCCTGATTATCCATTGATACAGCAATCTGCTGTGCCTTTTGGACGGCTTCTCTTGATTTGATTGTATATTGGTTAAAATCCATTTTCTATTTAATTTATCAGTGTATTTGCAAAATTAAATCCGAAACGGTTTTGATGACAATCTGGCAGTGAAATTGAAGTCACAGAAAAGATGTTTCGAATCCTGTTTTTCTTTTATAATATACGATGTCACTACTAACCGACTAATTT
>JRYL01015345.1_pt1 | contig 16348 bp, 13 predicted proteins | sample 235391 | NCBI WGS metagenome assembly JRYL01 (sample SAMN03074223, study PRJNA261481) | activated sludge metagenome | biome: Wastewater Treatment Plant; feature: Wastewater; material: Activated sludge; isolation source: activated biomass of a wastewater treatment plant treating wastewater from... ... | reverse complement strand
CGCGCAACTCGGCGAGGTCGGCCGCCTTCTTCTTGGTGGCTTCGAGCAGCCAGCGCGGCCGCGGCCAACTGCCGACGACACTGACCGGGAAACGGGGGATCGGGCGCGGGGAGTTCATCTCAGGTGGTTCGCAGGTGGGTCTGCAGCGGCAGGCCGCGGCACAGGGATTGGGTGACGGGGCAGCGGGCGACGGTGGTGCGCAGCTCGGCGGCGAAGTCGACCTCTTGGCCGTCGTCGGGTTGGCTGGCGTCGAGGTACACCGTGACGTCGAGTCCGGCGAGGCCCGGGTTGCCGTCCGGGGCGACGCCCAGGAACACCAGGCTGTCGGCGAGCTTGCCCTTGACGACCACTTCGAGGTTGGCGACTTGCACGCCGAGCCGGGACAAGCGCCATTGCAGGCCCGTGGTCAGTGCCGCGCCGACCGCGGCGAGCAGCAGTTCGAGCGCCGAGGGGGCTTCGTCGTGGGTGTCGAAGCTCGCCGGTTGGCCGACCAGCAGGTCGTGGTTGCGCATCGCGACCCTGGCCTGCATGCCCGACTTCCAGCGGCTGCGCGTCTGCCAGACGTGCTCGCGGGCGCGCTGCAGGTCGGCGGCCAGCTGCTGGTCGTCGATCTTCTTCTGCAGGAAGTAGTGCCGGTAGCCGCCGTCGGCGGACCGCTCGGCGACCAGCCCGTGGCCGACCATGCGGCACCAGGCCGGCAGGTCCTCGGCGACCGAGCGTTCGCGGCTCTTGACCAGCAGCACGCCGCCCGGCGGCAGCGGTTGCATCGCCGTGCGGATGATCAACAACAGGCCGCTGCCGCAGTCGAGGTCGCCGCCGTCGCAGGTGGCGTCGGGCGTGGGCGCGGGAAGGTCGGTCATCGGTTGGCGTTGGGCGGCGGCGGGTCGATCAGTAGCTGACGCAGGGCGAGCCATCGGACAGGAACTCGACCAGCTTGGCGCCGCCGACGATCGTGGCGCCGGCGAGGCCGCCGTGCGCGTCGAGTTCCGGCCGCCCGAACCGACCGCGATGTTCTCGTTGCGCGGCACCGTGCACACGGCGGCGGGGGAGCCGGCGGAAGGTGCCGAGATCTACTGGCACACGCTGTCGGAACGGCCATCCGAGCGTCTGGTGGCGCGCGCCGACGCCGAGGGCCGGTTCACACACCGGGTGCCGGTCGGCGACGGTGGCTGGGTGGCCGCGTGGCGCGGGGACGAGGCACCGGCGTTCGCCGGGCCGTGGATCGGGCCTGGCCGGACGATCGACATGGCGTTGCGCTTGCAGGCGCCCCAGCAGATCGTCGCCCAGCTCGTCGACGCCGCCGGGCAAGGCATCGCTGGTTCGCTGCGCCTTCGGAATCCCGAACTGGCGCATTGGCCGGTCGAGATGCAAGGTTGCTGGCCAGGCCAGTTCGTGACCTTCCAACGCCTCCCGGCCGGAACCTACGAACTGTGGGCCGAACCCGACCGCGGCGGTTGGCCGGCGAGGCGGCTCGTGGCGACTGGCGCGACGGTCACGCTGCGCTGCGGCGAAGGCCTCGACGACTTCGCGCGTGTCGCGGCGCGCATCGTCGACGCGGCGACGCTGCAACCGCTGCCGTTCGCGGATTGTGGCGAGCGCACCGCCGACGAAACGGGCTGGTTGGGTCTGGTCCTGCCGCCCGGCACTGCTGAAGTCGACTGCGAGCACCCGGGCTACGCCACGCTGCGGGTCCGTTGGCCAGCGCTGCAGGTGGGGCTACACGAACGAACCATCGAATTGCCCCGCGAGCAGGTACGCCGGGTGCGGCTTGTCGACGAGTACGGCCGGGCGATGGCCCGCGCAGAGGTGCAGGCGGTCGATCCGGGTGGTCCCGCTGGCACGTATTGGCCGCGTTCGAGCGACACCGACGACGATGGGCGGGCCGAGCTGCGCGGTCTGCCGGCGGGGACCTTGAACCTGCACGTCGGTCGCCGCGAGCGCATCGACGGTGGGCTGCTGGACACCGGCGAACGCCGCGAATTCGAACTGCCGGCGGACGCTGGCGTCACGGCGACCGCGGTGCTGCGCTGGTCGGATGGGCGGCCGCGCTGAGGGCTTGAAGCAAGGGATCCGCAGCGCAGCGCTCAGACCAGCGCGCTGAGCAGCGTCAGGGCGGGGGCCACTCGGATGCCCTCCGTGGTCACGTAGTCCTTCTTGCCATGCAAGGAGACCTGCCAGGCCGGCGCCGCGGGGAACTTCTCGTGCAGGTAGCGCAGGCTCTTGTCGGCGGCGTCGTCGCCCAGCTTGCATTCGACGAGCAGGATCGGGCGACGCCGATCCACGACCACGAAGTCGACCTCGCGGCCGTCGGTGTCGCGGAAGTAACGAAGCTCGTAGTCGTGGCCTTCGACGTCTTGCTGCCAGTGGACCCACTTCAGCAGATGGCTGGCGATCATGTTCTCGAACCGTGCCGGTGCTTCGGGGACCACCGACCAGTCCCAGTGGTAGTGCTTTTGCGCCTTCTTGATCGCGCGGATACGTGGCGAGCCGAACGGGGCCAGCCGGAAGATCGCGTAGAAGCGATCGAGCACGTCGAGCCAGCGGGCCAGCGTTCGGTGGGCGACCTGCAGGTCCTCGCGGAGCGCATTCACGGACAGCAAGGACCCGACCAGCTCGGGCAGGCGCCCCATCAGCAATTCCATCGCACCGAGGTCCGAGATCTGTTCTTGATCGACGACTTCCTCGCGCAACAGGCGAGTCCGGTACTCGCGGGACCAGCGGCGCGCGTGACGTTCCGAACCCGACAGGAAGGGCTCCGGAAACCCGCCGAGCCGGTCGAGTAGCAGTAGTTCGTCCTGGCTCGTCATCCCCAGTTCGGCGCAGGACAGTGGATGCAGCCTCAGCAGGTGGTAACGGCCCTGCAGGGAGTCGCCGCCGCGCCGGAACTGGTCGAGGCGGGCGCTGCCGGTGACGAGGATCTGCTGAGCGGGGCGGCGGCCGTCCCAGAGCCCCTTGAGCCAGTTGCGCCAGCGTCGGAACTTGTGCACCTCGTCCAGCGCCCACAGGAGGCTGCCGGGCATCTCACCGGCCAGCAGCTGGGAACGGTGTTCGGGGATGTCCCAGTTGCGGTACCCATCGCCCAGGTCGGGCAGCCCGCGAGCCAGGGTGGTCTTGCCGACCTGGCGGGGGCCGGCGACGAAGACCATCTTCCGACGCAGGTCTTCGGCGACCACGCGCGCGAGGCTGCGGGTTGACACGGACGGTTTTGAGTGCATGCGAAATTATCGGCAGACGAATGGTATCGGATGCAAAATCGTCTGTCCATGCCCGAGTCGGGCCGCGCCCCTCGCCCGAGGGCTTCGCCGGCAGCAGGGCGCCAGCGAGCCCAAGCCCGCCGGCCAACAGCAACACGCCGCCCAGCAACCCGAGCAGGAACGAGCCGCGCGCCGGCCGCAATGCGGGCGGATGATCGCCGATCGCCGGCAACCAGCAGCGTTCTGGCTGCTGCCGGTCGACCACCAGGTCGACCTCCTCGTCGACGCGTGGCACACGGAGTGCCGCGCTGGCCGCCCCCCGGCCGGCCGTCGTTCGCTGTCGCCAGCCTGCCACCTCGGCCTCCAGCAGCTGGCCCTGCCACGGGTAGCGGACCCGGGCGACGACCAGCAGGTTCTCGGTGGGCTCCTGGGCGACGGTGTCCTGGGTGCGTTCCTCGCGCACGGACGAGATCGTCGCCGTGACGACGGCATGGCGATCGGCGAGGTCCGGGGCTGGGGCGACGTTCCGCCACAGCAGCCAGCTGCCGAAGGCGACGAGGCACACGGCGAGTACGAGGCAACCACCTTGGCCGGCGCCACTGGGCCTGGTTTCGGGGTTGGAAGAGGCGTCGGCAGCCATCGGCGCAGCGTATGGCGCGGCGTTGGCGAACGCACGCGGTGGGCTGCCTGCTGGAGCTTGCTGCCACCGGGTGGCCAGTGTGCGACACTTTGCCCATGCACGCCTTGCTGCTCGCCGCCGTCGCCCTGCCGCAGGTTCCGGCACCGCCCGCCCCGCCGCTCGCGCACTTCATGTACTCCGCCGGCGACGTCTACGTCGCGGTCGAACACACCGTGCAGCGCGAACAGGACGGACGCATCGGCTTTGCAATCGCGACCAGCCACACCACCGAGCGGCGCTATACGGTGCTGCAAGCCCACGCCGACGGCACCGCCGAGGTGTTGGTCGAAGAGCGCACCGGCCCCCAGCAGTTGCACGAGTACCTGGTGCGCGGCCGCGATGCGCGCGCCGCGCACCTGCAGCGCGGGTTCGCCGCCGACGCGACGGTGCGCGAGCGGGTGTTGCTCACCACGTTCACGCCGAGGTCGTTCCGCAGCGAGCCGGCGCGCGACGAACCGGCGGTGTTCTACCTGCAGGAACTGCCCGAGCTGTGGGGCAAGGCGCTGCAGTTGCCCGGCGACGCGGCGGCCCGCTGGAGCGATGCGCTGCGCAGCGAACGGCTCACGGCCGAATTCGCGTTCACCAGGACCGCGGACACGATCGCGGCCCGAGTCACCACGACGATCCGCGACGACCGGGTCCACGGCGGCGAGCCGCTCGTCTGTCCTCCCGGCAGCCTGCAATGGCGGTTCGACTCCAGCGTGGGCCTGCCGACGCAGTGGCGCTTCGAACTGCAGTACCCACGCTTTCCGATCGACCGGCCGAACCGGCAGGTCGTCACCGGCGAACTGCTGCACAGCAAAGGACTGGAGGACGCCGAACTGGCGGCCTTGCGCGACGACGTGCAGCAGTACCGGCAGGTGCAGGAGGCCTTCTTCGCAGGACGGTTCCCCACCGCACTCGCAGCCGCGGCGGAGTTCGCCGCAAAGCGTGCCGACAGCCGGCTCGCCGCCGCGATGCAGCGGCAGGTCGAGGCGTTCCATCGGCAGGTGCCACGCTACGGACAGACACCCGAGGACTTGCGCGTTCTGCATTGGTTCGGCGGCCAGCCGACCGCGTTGGCCGAACTACGCGGTCAGGTCGTCGTGCTCGACTTCTGGGCGGTCTGGTGCGTGCCGTGCATCGCCGGCATGGGGCATCTGATCGAACTGCAGCAGCGGTACCGCGGCGACGGGCTGCAGGTACTCGGCTTGACGCGGCTCGACGAGCGGCAGACGGTCGACGCGGTGCATACGTTCCACGCCACCGGCTATGCCGCCGCGCACGATGGCGTGGCGATCGACTATCCGTTGGCGATCCTCGACGGCGACCAACTGCACGATTGGTTCGCCGTGCGCGCGATCCCCAAGCTGGTCGTAATCGACCGGCTCGGGCGGGTCTACTGGGAGCAGACCGGCAGTGGTGGACAGGCGAAGCTCGACCGCATCGTCGCCAGCGCCTTGGCCGAACCGCGCTGAGCGTCGACGCGCCTCATCGCCACAACGAGAACGTGCGCATCGCACCTGTCTGGTGCTCGACGACCACGACCAGCGGTTCGGGTACCCGGTCCGGCTGCGGTGGCCGCGTGCCGACGAACACCGTTGCGGTGTCCCCAGGCAGGATCTGCTGCAGCAAGAAGCGATGCAGGCCGGTGTCGTTCTGCCAGAGAAGCTGGCCGTCGTCGGTGCTGCGCGCGACCACCAGGGTGCCGCCAGTGGCCGACGTCGCGGTGTACAACAACACCGCCCCCGGCGGATCCTGCAGCCGGAACGGCTCGCTGTACCGGTCCTGCCGCAAGAACGCCGCCTGGTGGTACTCCTCGCCGCGCAATTCGGCGATCCGGGCGACGCGGAAGTACTGCCCGCTGCTGTCCGCCTCGACGTCGGCCCTCTGGAACCGCCGCGCGGCCTTGCCAGGGGTGCTCGGCACCAGCCGCCGCACGAACTGCCGCGGCCCATAGCTGCGTTCGACCTCGGCCGGGGCCAGCATGCCGAGCCAATGATCCGCGCCGAGCAGATACCCCGCGGCGAGGCAATCGTCGTGGTTGGGCCGCAAGGGGCCGGTCGGCTCGCCGCGCAAGCCTGAAGGCGCTGCCTCTGCCCGCGCGACGGCGCCATTGGCGAGGTCGATGCTGCTGACGCCGACCGCCGCGACCCACAACCGGCTGCCATCGCTGCCGAGGATGCGCGCCAAGGCGAACTCGCTCGGCCGCAGCCCGCGATGCACCTCGACCAGCCGTTCGGGGCCACCGTCGAGCGGCATCAGCAGCACCGACAGCGTGAAGCGGTCCTTGCCGGCGTCGCGGTGCAGGCTTGGCACGTAGGCCTCGAGGCGCTGTAGCCACGTCGCCACGTGGCGGTCGGTGCGCACACAGACGCCGACTGGGGCGGTACTGCCCGGCTGGATCGAGAACATCGTCGTGACCAGGTGGTAGACGGCTGCCGCCAGCAGCGCGACGATCAGGACGGCAAGACTGAGGAGCATTCGCCAGCGGCGGTAGCGTGCGTAGAACTCCCGCGCGCGAACCTGCGGATCGGCAGCGGGAGGTTCTGGTGCGTGGTCGGCGGGGGCGGTCATGGGGCGGACCCGAGGTCAGCCGGAGATGATGGTCGGTGTGACTTCGGAAGTTGGCTTTCGAGATGGTCTCAAGACGTGGGTGGCGTGGCCCGAACGTATTGGCATGGCGCGACTTGCCCCGAACTGCTCCATGAACAGGGTCGTCCGGTGTGGATGCCATCGGGGCATGGCCGGCGCGCACCAGCACCTCAGGCGGGGCCGATCGATGGGCCATTGCGCTCATACTCGTCGAGAGCCCTTCGACCCCCCTTGACGCCTCAGCGCAATCGCCACTACGGTGTACGGGGCAGGAAGCGTCCATGGAGTCAGAGAGCGAACCAGCCGATCGACCGCTGCGCGACGTGCAGTTCCAGCTCGCGCGCTGGCGGTTGCCGGACGGCGTGGGGGCAGACGACATCCTTGCCGAGGCGTGGCTGCGCTGGCGGCGCGCCGCAGAGGCCGGTGGCAACCCTGCCGGCGGCCCCGTCGCAGGTCAACTGCTGTGCATCGCCCGGAACGTCTGGCGCGAAGCTTGGCGAAAGGTGCGGCGCGATCGCCGGTGCGCGTCGGCCTACGACCCGGACTTGCTGCCGTGTGCCGGCGGTGCAGCTGGCGGTGACGAGGTTGCGCGGTCCATGCTGCAACGGTGGCTCGAGCAGTACCTGCCAAGCGTTGCCGTACAGCTGCTGCTGGCGGTTCGCTGGGACGGTTGTTCCTGGCGAGAGGGCTTCGCCTTGGTCGGGGTCGGTGGCCGCGAGGCGCTGGGGCTGCAGCGAAGAATCTTGAGATTCTTGTCGGATCCAGGGGTGCGGAAGTCATTTGTATCTTGGGTGGCGAAGTCCGACTTCCCTTCCCTTCCCTTCCCTTCCCTTCCCTTTTTAGGGGATTACTTGCATTATGAAAATTGTCGACGCTCCAGCGGGGGATTCGCATGATGTCCGTACGCTAACGTCGTCAAGGGCAAGGTGTGGTGGCGATGCTGGCCTGACGTGCTTGGTGCCTAATCATGAGCATGGTCGCCATTGTGACGTTCTGAGGGATTGGAAGGGTTTGTGTTTGGTCGCGGAAGTCCATCGATCGCGGTCATCACGCATCACGCCGAATGAGTTTTCGGATTCATATACAATAGCGTGCTCCGCTCAACAATCTGTTGCTGCTCGGCGGGTTTCCGTATCAAGCTCGGTAATGAGAATAAGTAGGCAGATGAATTTGCGTTGCGTAGGGGTGTGGATATGTTTGGTTGTGGCGGTGCTGGGGTTGTCTGCATGTGATTCGGCGAGCGATGCCGACGATGGTGGTGATGTTGCATTTCGCGATTCCTCCAATGTGGACCGCGGTGCATCCCCAGCTTCGGGATTGGCGAAGTACTTGGAGTGTGGCGATGTTGCCTCATTCGTGGTTGTTGTCGGCTGTGGTTTGTCCTGGCGTAGTGCTGCGCCCGATGTCCAAGAGGCGTTCTGCCGTGCGTTCTCCCTCAGTCGCCAGATGTACATCGAGCTGCACCTGGAAGCCTGCTCAGCTGTCGCCTTGGAGTTGGCTAAAGATGAGGCGCTGCATTGCGGATATGCGCATTGCGTATATATGGGTCTTGAACCCGTTGCGTCGTCTGTGGGGGTGTCAGATAAATGTCTAGAAGTTGTAATGTCCTCTCGCGCTGCCTGCGAAGAGGTTGTTTCGGCGACCAGTAAAATGCTCGTCGAATTTATGAAGTAAGCTACAGATTTGGAGGTTGCCATGGTGCTGAGTTGCTTTGTCTCGCTTGTTTCTATGTTGGTGGGTGTCGATATGGGGGTTCGCGTGCCGACCCCCCATTCGATTGTGGAGGCAGAGGGTCGCGTTCGTTTTTCCTCGCTTGTGATGACTTGCAGCCTTAACGAATTGCAGATGCCTCAGCTGGGCGGCGAAGAGCCTGGGTGCCCGCATTGCAGTCCGCATATCCCTTCGTCTGCCAGTCCAACGTCGAGTAGCGTGCCTATCACGCAGGTCGTGGTTTCTGGTTCGGTTGTGCCTGGGTCGCTGGTTGAGGGGCAGTGTTCCCCTCCTGTGGATTGCGCGATTCGAAACTGCTCGGCACAGATCGAGGTCTCGATCGTGAATAGCACTGGATATTCTCTGACTTACCAGCAGTCGCCAAATGGGTTTCCGGCCCCTCGAGTTATTCCGCCGGGCATACCGCCACCCGTGGGCGTCATATCATATGACGTGGATAAGCCGTGCAATTCCGGTATAACCTATACGATAACGTTTTCCGGGTCTACGGGGGTGCCACCTAATCCTTTTGCCGCCACGCTGCAATACCAGATCGGATGCAGCAAATGTCTTTAGTCTATGTGGGTGGGCATGCCCCACTTCGTATGGCTCAGGTGAGTTGCAAGCTTTTGTCGCGCCCTGAGTATTATGCTTTTAACGCGGGCGCCACGTGTTTTGAATGGAAATATGGGCAGAGTGTTCGGGTGTGGATCGCAGAAGTTTCCCAGTTTGCTTGTGGTGCCCTGTGCAACATTTCTGGCGCATGTGTCGCGGTATGCGTCTGCAAGAGGGGGGGAGATGAGGATGCTGCTTGCCGAAATTCCAGCTTCAAGCCGCGACGTAGTCTTCTTGATTTTCCCGTCACCGGGATGCCCCTATTCTTCGGCCTGACAATGTCACTAGTGGGAGATGTCGAGTGATCAACCGACTTAAGTCCGTGGGTGGTCCCTTTGGAAGTCGGTTGCGACTCCTTGCCTCCTGGTTGCTCGCCGCGACCCTGCTCGCCAGCCTTGGTGTGGCGGTATGGTGCGGCAGGTCGGACAACCTCCGGGGCGTTACCGCCCAGGGCTCCACGGTAGGAGTTCAGGGCCAGGCGGGCACCGTCGACAGTGAAGGTGGTGGAGAACTCGTCTCCCGTCCGCCGGATCGCGCGCCTGTTGAAGCACCAACATCACACCGGAATCGAGTTGCCACGGTGGATCTGGGCGACGAGGTGGTTGGTGCTCGCCTGGTGACGGCTCGGTGGTTCGAAGGGATTGCCGATTCCGCCGTTCGGATGTTCGCCGGCGGGAGTGAGCTCGACCGAGTGCGGAGGAGAATCGAGGTGGCCGTACCGAACGGGGTGGCCGGCGACTGCTTCCTGCTGATCGGCGATGGCGGCAAGATTGCTGTCGTTCGGTGCGATGCGCCGCAAGGCGACAGCTTCAGCGTCGGCAAGGTCCTTCTGCTCGAGACCGGAGAGGTCTCGGGTGTCGTGAGGTTTGCCTCAGGGTTGCCGGCGCCTGGAACGCGCGTTGTCGTGCGGCCACACAGGAAGGTCTTCACGGATGTCGATGGTGCGTTGTGGGAGGGATTGGCGGGACCGGATGGCCACTTCGTGATTCCTGGAGTTCCCTACGGTGAGCACCTTTTCGAGTGCCATGGCAGTGGTGTCGGCGAGGGCGTCGTGCGCGTGCGAGCGCCGAAGAACGGGCTCGACGTGGTAGTCGCCCCGGCATCAGCAGTGCTCAGCGGCAAGGTGATCGGGGACGACCTGGCGCGTGAAGATGTGGCGTCTGTCGTATGGCGCCTGGCCGGGCGACAAGAAGTGGCTTTCTCTGGAGGCGTGCACATCGCAGCTGGAGGCGACTTCTTTCTCGATCTGCCCGGTGTAGACCGTGTCGACCTGGGGGTGATGACGCGCGATGGTCTGGTGCGCTATTGCGCGCTCGATGTGAGCGTTCCTCAGGTAGGAATCGTACTGACGCGACCGACCCTGACTGCGGTCGCCCTTCGGGTCGTAGGGGCGCCTGAGTCCGTGGCTCGATCGTCCACTTTCATGGTCGGAACCGATGATCCGCACGTTGGACGCTTGGTAGCTTGCTCAAGTGACGAGTCGGGTGTGCGTGTCGTCAAGGTCTGGCCGGGCGAGTACGAGTTCGTTGCAGTGCCTCCCGACGACAGGTGGGCGGGTGTCGCACGGCGCGTCATGGTCCCCAAGAGCGCGGTTTCCGTCGATGTGGTGCTCGATCTCGTCCCCTTGCAAGAGGTCTCCATCACCTGTGTGGATCGCGACGGACGGCCGGTCCCAGGCGTGCGCTTGACTGTCTTCGAAGTAGCCGCTGCGGGAGATCTGGTCCAGCGACCGCAGTCGGTGCTACCACGACCACGGCTCGGTGTCGACAAGTCCGAATGGCGGGTCGAGAGCAACGAGCTCGGAATCGCCCGATGGGCTGGTGCAAATCTGGAAGCAAGGTACTTTTGTGTGCAGGCCAATTGTCCAGGTTTCGTGCGGACGAAGATTCCTGGCCGCCATTTCGGCCGCGGGGTTCCCGTGACTCTCGTTCTCACCCGCGGTTGTCGACTGCAGGTCGATGTCGGTGTCCCTGGCGGATCCGACGCGTACTGGCGTGATTTCCATTTGGCCGTCGAGGTCGCTGGGGAATGGTATCCGTCGCAACGGATGTCTGCCTGCCCGAATGTGCGACGTGGTGTCCTGGAGATCGGCGGGCTGCCAGAGGGAACGGCGAAGGTGCGGGTCGGCAACAAGAGATCGGGGTGGTCGGCTACGACCGTCGCGGAAGTCCAGCTGGTCGAGGGTCGCGAGGCGGCGGCGCGGGTGGATCTCGGTGCTTGGAGTCCCGTTCTCTCGGTCTTGTTTGTCCAGGAGGACGGCAATCCGGCCGGTGGCAGGAAGTACTTGCTGGCACCATTTGGGTCTTCGATACACGAGGTTGATGGATACATCGTGGAGACCGATGCAGCGGGTGCGGCGCAAGTGGAGGTTCCGGCTGGGAGCTATGTCTGGCTGCGTGGGGAAGGCAACGGTCCGACGGAGCGTTGGCTGTATGGCACCATGCAGGTTCCTGCATCTGCTGGATATGTCGTGGATGTTCGGGCCTACGAGATCTCCAGATTACTCGTCGATGCGCAAGGTGTGCCTCTCGCGAATCGACGTATAGAGATATCATCCGCCGTGTGGGGAGATGACGTCTTGACGAGCGATGCCCGTGGTCTGATCTCGAGCAAGCGAGGTCCATTCGGGGAGTTTCGAATTCGGGCAGGCGATTTGCAGGCATTGGTGGCCCCGCAACGAGCTCCGGCAGAGGTCCTTCGAACGGTTCTCGAGTAGTGGAGCAGCTGTGCGTGTGTCCAATCGAGTGGCGGCCGCGACGGCTTCGCCAGGCCATTCTCAATAGGACGATTCTTGGCGATCCCGTGGGCTTCGACCTGGCAGCTTCACGGCTCTGGTAAGACGATGAAGCGGTCATGGTACGCCCATCCCGCGTGGTGATCCTGCTTCTGGTCGGCGGCGCATTCCTCACCGCTGCATTCCTTGTCGATCGGTTGGACCGTGCCGCGGTGCCACCCGTGGACCCGGTCGACCCCATGGCTGCTCCGGAGCTTCCCGACAGCACGTTGTCTGGATGGGACGTCGAATCGGTGGCTCCAGAACGACACGAAGTGCTCGGCCAGAGGGTGGCGACCGCCGCTACACACCCGGATCCGGAGCCGCCGATCGACTCCCGCGGCGTGCTCTCCGCTCTGGACCTTGAGCGCGCACGGAAGCGGTTGGCTCCCGATCCAGTGAACCGGGCCCTGCTCGCTGCGCAAGAGCGCGTCGAGGCTACCGGCGACCTGGCGGACTACGCGAAGTTCCTTCTGGAGGTGGCCGCTGAGGAGAAGACGCGTGCGGCCGCCGTGATGCTGGAGCGGGGCGAGTACGTAATTCTCCCCGCGTACTCCTCGGTGCCGAAGCTCCCGGATGGGTGCTTGAGCTTTGCCATGCTGGCCTTCCATCGGCGAGAGCCCAAGGAAGCGTGTGATGTCCGCTTCTGCATTCCCCGAAGCGAGTTCCCGCGCTTGGATGCGGCCTGGACAGCCTACCTGGAGGCCTTGGCTGCTGCAGAGGACGAGGAATGTCGGCGGTTCAACCAACTGGACCTGGCGGTGCGGGCCGCCAGGATCAAGGCCCACGACGACGCCTTGCAGTTGCTCACCCGGCAGCAGTCGCTCAGCCAGGCAGAGCTCGAGGCTGCGCTGCGTGCGCGGATTCCTGGCAGGTTCAGGATCGAGCGACGGTTCAGCTTGTTGCGGGTGTGCGATGTGATGCCGCAATGACGAACCCGGCACGCATGCGTCGGCCGATGGTCGTTGGCTCGGCGGTCGAGCTGTTCGGCGGCCTGCAGTTCGCCAGCGCGGATCGCCAGCGCCGCTCGTGCGTACGAACCCGCAGCACACGATAGCACTGCGCGATCTCTCCGGGGTGGCCTCGCGCGGCGGCGTTGCCCCACTTCCGCCCCGCCCCGCCGCCTGCCCCTACAGCGCCGCCAGCACGTCCCGGTTGCATCCGAACCGCGCCAGCAGCTCCTCCAGGTGCGCCGTGCGCGCTCCGACCGGCATGCCGCCGAGCCGTTCCCGCAGCCGCTGCAGCCCCTCGATCGCCGGGCGGTCGAGCAGCAGGTCCTCGCGCCGCGTCGTCGTGCGCAGTGCGTCGAGCGGCAGGTCGACGTGCCGCTGCGCCAACTCCGGGTCGAACGTCACCTCGGCGTTGCCGCGGTTGCAGAACTCCTCGGCGATCGCCTGGTCGACGCGCGAGCCGGTGCCGGTCAGCACGGTCGCCAGGATCGTCAGCGAGCCACCTTCCTCGCATTTGCGGGCCGCGCCGAACAGTTTCTTCGGTCGCACCACCGCCGCCGCGTCGAGGCCGGCGCAGAGCAAGCGGCCTGAATACCCGAGTTCGAGGTGGTAGGCGCGCGTCAGCGCGGTCAGCGAGTCCAGCGCCAGCACCACGTCGCGCCCGGCTTCGACCAGGCGCTGGCAGCGCGCCAGCGCCAGCTCGGCGATCGCCACGTGCCGCGCCGACGGCTGGTCGAACGTCGACGCCACCACGTCGGCACGTTCGTGGCCGCCGAGCGCGCGCCGGATCGCCGTCATCTCCTCGGGCCGCTCGTCGAGCAGGCACAGGGCGACGTGCAGGTCCGGGTGGTTGGCGAGCAGGGCGGTCGCCGTGTCGGCCAGCAGCCGGGTGCGCCCCGAGCCCGGCGGTGCGGCGATCAGCACCCTCTGCCCCTTGCCCCACGGCGCCAACAGGTCGATCGCGCGCAGCGTGCGGTTGCCGTGCGGTCCGTCGAGGTGCAGCCGTTCGTCCGGCAACAGCGGCGTGCGCGCCGCGAACGGCACCCGCCGCCGCAGGGCCGCCACGTCGCCGCCGTCGATGCGGTCGACGTGCAGCAGCGCGAAGAACTTCTCGCCGCGCCGCGGCGGCCGCACCGGCCCTTCGATCGTGTGGCCGGGTTTGAGGTTCAGCCGCCGGATCTGGCTCGGCGAGACGTAGACGTCGTGCGGGCCTGGTTCGAAGTCGTGCTGCGCCGAGCGCAGGAACCCGAATCCGTCGGCGACCACGTCGAGGATGCCCTGCGTCCAACCCAGCCCGTGCCGCGCCAGCCGGTGGGTCAGGATCGCGTGCACCAGTTCGCCGCGCGTCAGGTTGGGCAGCAGCTCGAGGCCGAGCGTGCCGGCGTGGCCCAACAGGTCGTGCGCGGTCAGCCGCTGCAGGTCGTCGAGGTCGGCGGCGGCCTCCCGGCGGGCGGCCAGCAGGGATTCCTCGTCGCCGGCGAACTCCTCGTCCGGCTCGGGCGGCAGGTCGGTCGAGAACGGATCGGCGGGGTTGCGCATGCTCATCGGCTGGCCAACGTGGCCAGGTACTCGGCGACCTGCCGGGCGGTGTCGGCGAGGCTACCGCCGTTGTCGATCGTATGCGCGGCCCGCGCCAGCTTCTCGCCGAGCGGGGCCTGCGCCGCCTCGCGCCGCTCCAGCTCGCCGGGTGCCCAGCCGCGCGCTGCCGCCCGGGCAGCCCGCACCGCCGCGGGTGCCGCGACGAACACCACGTGGTCGCACCAGGCCACCAGCCCGCCTTCGAGCAGCAGGGGCGCGTCGAGCAGCACCGACTGCCCGGCGGCACGCGCCGCGGCCAGTTCGGCCAGGATCCGGGCCCGGATCCGCGGGTGCAAGATCGCCTCCAGCCGCCCGCGCGTCGCCGGGTCGGCGAACACCCGCTGCGCCATCGCCGCCCGGTCCAGGGCCCCGTCGCGGACGATGCCGGCGCCGAATTCGCGCTGCAGCTCGGCCAGGACCGCCGGCTCGGCGCTGGTCTCTCGGGCGATCGCGTCGGCGTCGACGACCGCCAGTCCATGGCTCAGGAAGCACCCCGCGACCGCCGATTTCCCGGCGGCGACGCCGCCGACCAGGCCGACCACCACGGGGGGCGTCGGCCGGAACGGGGCGGCTTCCTGGGTGGGGGGCGGCACGTGGGCATGGTCGGCGACCGCGCGGTTTCGGGCAAGTCGAAGGCAGGCGCCGGCTTGACCCGGGGCGCCCCACCTTTCTAAGATCGCCGTTCCGCGCCTCCTCCCGGATGCTCCCTTCCCAGGGGGTGTCCACCGCCCGTGCCCTCGGGCGGGCGCGGACGACAGCCACCCAGTCCGACGACATCCCAGTCCGAGACACTCTCCCTCACCGCCGCCCCGCGCGGCGTGACCCCCGAACAGACCCCATCGGAGCCGGTTCCAATGCACAATCGTCAGAGCGGCGCAGCGCACGTCCCTGTCATGTTCTTCCTGATCCTCCTGGTGATGTTCCTGGGAGCGTTGGGGTTCGCCTGGATCAAGGTGACGGAGAACGGTGAGATGATCCGCGAACGCGATGCGGCGTTGGCCAGGTCGACGGCCGCCGACAAGCAGAAGTTCCTGGTCGAGCACTACCTCGAGGACCTCGGCCGCGTGGTCGGCAAGCCCGGCAAGTACGCCGGTCGTTCGACGTCGGACTACGGCGGCGCGACCCTCGAGCACGCCCTGCTCGTGAACCCGGCCGACCTGCAGAAGCTGATCGACGACGCCTGCACGGCGGCTGGCGTCTCCAAGTCGACCGGCCTGGAGAACGTGTTCGGCTCGATGGTGCAGCGCATCTCGGCGCTGCAACAGCGCGCCGGCGAAGCCGAGGTCGCGCGCGACAAGGCGATGGCCGACCGCGCCGAGCTCGACCGCAAGTTCCAGGCGGCCACCACGGAAGCGTCGGCGAAGGCTCGCGAGTTCGCGCAGAAGCTCGAGCAGACGATCGCCACGTTCGAGACCGAGAAGAACGACCGCACGCGCCTGATCGGCCAGCTGCAGCAGAACTTGAAGGACAAGTCGGACGAGCTGTCGACCGAGAAGGAGAACGCCGCGACCCGCGAGAAGGAGCTGACCAGCCAGATCCGCAAGCACCAGATGCAGAACTCGGCACTGGTCGCGCGCGATGCGATGCGCAACCCGATCGACTCGGCCGACGGCAAGGTGATCGTCGCGCGCAGCGGCATCCCGACCGCGTTCGTCAACCTTGGCAAGAAGGACATGCTGCAGCCGGGCACGATCTTCCGGATCAAGAACCCGAACAGCGACTCGATCAAGGCCTACGGCACGGTCACCCGCGTCGAGGAAGAGCGCGCCGAAGTGGCGCTGTCGGCCGTCGTCGATCCGATCGGCGATGCGGTCCGCGAAGGCGACCTGCTGTTCAACGACCTGTACACGCCGCGCGTCTCGCGCACGATCTTCCTGATGGGTCGCTTCTCGGCGCCGTACAACAAGCCGGAACTGACCGACCTGCTCAAGCGCCTCGGCAACAAGGTCGTCACCAAGATGGGCCCGGGCGTCGACACGGTGATCCTGGGCGATGACCCGGTCACCGAAGCCGGCGACGGCTTCGACAAGGTCACCGAGAGCGAGGAGTACAAGGAAGCGCTCGACCTGCGCGTCGAGTTCGCGACGCTGCGCAAGGTGCGCGATCTCATCAAGCTCTAGGCGCCAGGCGCCTAGAGCCGATTGGTCCGCCCGGCTGCCGGTTCTTGACGCCGGCGAAGCAGGGCAACGGGCCGGCGCACGCCGGGCGGGAGGCGGCGCCTGAGGGCGCCGCTCGCCGTTCCAGGGCCGGGGGGCGATCTTCCGCCCGGCTGCCG
>JRYL01001602.1_pt1 | contig 16363 bp, 12 predicted proteins | sample 235391 | NCBI WGS metagenome assembly JRYL01 (sample SAMN03074223, study PRJNA261481) | activated sludge metagenome | biome: Wastewater Treatment Plant; feature: Wastewater; material: Activated sludge; isolation source: activated biomass of a wastewater treatment plant treating wastewater from... ... | reverse complement strand
GAGCTCGGCCTGCTGCTGACCTTGGCGGCGGGCGTCGCCAACGGGGCGCTCGGCTGGTGGCTGGTCCGCTACGGCCGGCGGCACCATTCGGCGGCGATCGAAGCCGACGGCCACCACGTGCTGTCGGACTTCTGGACCAGTGCCGCCGCGGTCGTCGGGCTGCTCCTGGTGCAGCTCACCGACCTCGCCTGGCTCGATCCGCTGGTCGCCGGGCTGATGGCGTTCTGGCTGCTGTGGACCGGGGTCGGCATCGTGCGGCGCGCCGCGGCCGCCCTGCTCGATGCCGAGGACCCCGAACTGCTTCGCCAGCTGGTGGCGATGCTCGGCCCGCGCGTGCGCGACGGCATCATCCGCATCCACGGTCTGCGCGCGATCCGTTCGGGCCACTACCGGCACATCAGTGCGCACCTGGTCGTGCCCGAGTTCTGGACCGTCGATCGCGCCCACACCGCCGCCGAGACGCTGGCCGCGCAGGTGATCGCCGAACTGCCGGGCGACGGCGAGATCGACTTCCACACCGACCCGTGCGAACGCAACTACTGCGCGATGTGCGACTACGAAGCGTGCAGCGTGCGGCGCGAGCCGTTCCTCGGCGTGCGGCCGTTGACCGTCGACGAGGCGGTGCTGCCCGACCCCGAAGTGCACCCGACGATCAGCGCACTGCGCGCCGACCTGCGTTGACGCGCCGCGCGGCTCACAGCCGCACGGTCTCGACGGACGTCAGCGTCGCCGCCGCACCCTGGCCGCCGACCAGCACCACCGTGCCGTCCGGCAACGCGGCGGCGACGTGGCCGCTGCGCGGCGAGGTCAGGTTCGGCAGCGTCGTCCAGCCGTTGCCACTGGCCGAGAAGAGTTCGACGCCGTCGATGCTGCTCGGCGCCGTCAGCGTGCCCTGGGCGCCGCCGCAGACCAGTACGTCGCCGTTCGGCAGCCGCGTCGCCGTGTGCAGCGCGCGTGGGCTCGCCATCGTGGTGCTCTGCCAGCTGTTGGTGGTCGGGTTGTAGACGTCGGCCGCCGCGACCGGCGTCGCATTGGCCGCGCCGAGCAGGTTCGGCACGAACGTGCCGCCGGTCAGCAGCACGCGACCGTCGGCCAGCGTGACCTGGTTGTACTGGTGGCCCGGGCCCACCGGCATCGCCGGGCCGTTGGTCCAGGCGTTGGTGGCCGGATTCCAGCGCTGCACGGCGGTCGTGCTGACCGCCGAGACCGGGATGCCGAGGAACAACCCGACCTCGACGCCACCCGACACCATCACCTGGTTGTTCGACAGCAGCGTCAACGCCGGCGCCAACCGGCGGCCGCCGAGGTTCGGCCCGTTGCTCCACGTGCCGGTGTTCGGGTCGTAGAACTGCGTCGTGTTCAGCGTGTTGGTGATCGCGGCCGTGGTGTCGACCAGGCTCGACGTGCCGCCGGCGACCATCACGCGGCCGTCGGCGAGGCGGCAGGCCGCGTGCAGCACACGCGCCGTGCTCATGCTGCCGGTCGGCGCGTAGCCGTTGGTCGCCGGGTCGTACAGTTCGCAGCTCGCCAGCACGGTGCCGGTGTCGTCGGCGCCGCCGACCAGCAACACCTTGCCGTTCTGCAGCGGCACGGCGAGGTGCAGCGCGCGGGCGGTGCCCATCGTCGCGCCGGCCGTCACCGTCATGGTGCGGAAGTTCCACACCTCGCTGCTGTCGAGGCCGGTGGCCGCGGTCAAGCTGCCGCCGCCGCCGCCGGCGACGACCAGGTTGCCCGCGCCGCCGTCGTCGTCGCGATCGAAGAAGCCCGCCGCGAACGCGCGCGCGAACTGCAGCGACGCCGGCGCCAGGAGGCTGGTGCCGGCCACCCCGGTCTGCGTGCGCACCGGATTGGAGATCTGGTCGATCGCCGCGCCGAACGGCGACAGCGTCAGGGTCTGCCACCACAGGCGCAGGTCGGCGTAGGCGGGATTCGCCGGGATGCCGAGCTGCAGGGTCGCCGTGCCGTTCGCGGCGATCCCGAACGCGTACCAGTTCGACGCCAGCTCGGTGCCGACCGCCAGCGAGCGCGTCTCGCCGGGGATGAACAGCGACAGCGGGGTCGGGCCGCCGGTGAACGCCAGCATCGCGATGCCGAACGTGTTGCCCGGCGCGCCGCGCACCTCGACGACCAGCGGGCTGCCGAGCGTGCCCGGCGTGCGTTTGTCGAGATCGTAGTCCCCCTGCGCGAGCAGGGCGGAGGTCGAGAGGGCGAGCGTGGCGAGGCGGTGTGGCATGGGCGTTCGATGGCGGTGTGGCCGGCGCAACAGTACCCGCTTTGCGAGCTGCCGGGCAGGCGCCGGTGTCCCGGATCGAGGCACCTCGGCTCAAGCCGGTGGCGATTTCGCCGATCATCCAGGCAGAGGCACCGCCGTGGACGACACCCTGCGCAGCGCCAGTCCGGTCCAGGGAATGGCCGGATATGGCCGGTATTCGGCGCAGCATCCGCATGCCAGGGATGCGAAGCGCGATACGGAGGACCGTGCACAGAGCGCGGATGCCGTGTCGCTGCACGGTGGCCGCACGCTGGGGCTGCGGCTGTTGCGCGAACGGGTGCTCGCCCGCACCCGGCAGGTGCTCGGTTTCCCGGCAGCCGTCGCGTCGCTGCCGTTCGCGGAGATCACCGACGGCGAGCCGGTGGGGGCGTTCCTCGGCCGGCTGCTGTCGGCGCAGAACCTCCTGGCCGGGCTGATGGCGATCGCCGCACCGGGGGCCCACCCGCGCGAGCTGTGCGACGCGGCGTTCCGCGACGGCGCCGAGGAGACCCTCGAGCTGCTCACCCGCGACGACCGGCCGGACCTCGCCGCGCTCGACGTGGTCGGCGAGGTGCTCGCCGAGTTCGCCCGGCGGTTGGCTTGCTGAGCCCGGCCCGCTCACCGGCGGGCCGGCTCTTCAGAACACCTCGACCATCGTCGGCGTGCTGGCTTCGACCGTGCCGGCCGTCGTGATCGTGACGCCCTGGAAGATCAGGTCACAGGCGAACGGGATCGGCGGGCTGACGAAGGTCGCGAAACCGCCGGGCACCACGCCCAGGAAGTTCGGCACCGGGTAGTAGTCGGGGTAGCCGAGCAGGCCCCACGGGAAGGCCGCCGACGGTGCCACGACGCCTGGGCCCGACGGCGCGAAGCTCAAGAACACCCACGACCCGATCCCCGGCGTGTTGAAGTCGATCCGGGCCGGCGTGCCGATCGGGATCTGCGGCACCTGCGACTCGGCGGTGTAGGTGAACAGGCGGGACCAGGCCAGGGCGTTGACGAAGCTCGGGATGCCGACCGCCGCGCTCGGTGGCCGCAGGCCGATCTGGTCGCCGAGCGTCGGCCCAGCCCCGCAGTTGGTGCCGAGCGGGCCGCAGCTGGCATTGTGGATCTGGCCGCCGAACGCGGTGGTCAGGATCGCACCGCCGGTCAGCGACTCGGTGCTGAACAGCAGCGTCGGCACGATCACCGGTGTGCCGGTGCAACCCGGCAGCACGAGCGACGCGGCGACCGAGAAGTCGATCTCCAGCGCGGTGGTGTCGATCGCCGCCGGCACGCAGGCGCCGAAGCGGTTGGCGACCTGGGCATTGGCGACGAACGCGTCCATCTGCGCTTCGGTGTAGACGACCACCGCACTGCTCGGCGCGGTGGCACCGATCGTCAGCATCGCCGACAGCGCATACGCGCCCGGTGGGATGCAGAACACGTCGCCGTCGCGCAGCAGCACCGGGCCGCCGCACGGGTTGCACGGGATGTCGTTCGCCAGCGACAGGAACAGGCCGTGGTTGGGACTCCAGGCGGCCGCGTCGACGTCGATCGTCGTCGCCAGCGGCAGGCCGAGGGCGTTGTTGATCGCCTCCTGGCGGATGAAGTACTGGACCTGGCCGTCGCCGAGGCCGGTGCGGGCGATGCGGCCGATGTCGCCGGTGCGCAGGCCGGGTGCGCCGCTGACCGTGGTGCCCAGGTTCGCGCCCGGCGAGTACCAGACGGTGCGCTGGTTGCCGATCGTGCCACTGAACATGCTGGTGTTGAGCAGCGCGTTGACGCGGCCGAGCAGGGTCGGTTCGAAGTACGAGTCGTCGCCGTCCTCGTCGCCGGCCATCGTCATGAACGCGTTGCGCGGCAGCCACTTCTCGGCCCGCCGCGGGCACGGGAACGACGGCAGGCCGACCAGATCGTTGGGGTGGATCGTCTGCAACACGGTGCCGCCGGAGCCCGACAGGGTCTGTTCGAGCGTGGCGGTCGTGTAGAGCAGGTCGCCGCCCTGGGCGAGCAGGCCGGAGCCGGTGGCGAGGGCGAGCAGATGGGGGAGTGCGTGGCGCATGAGAACCTCTTGGTGGTGTCGGTGGACACCAGGCCAAGAGCCAGATCGCGCGCCGCGCACGCGGTTGGTCGAGAAAATCCCGACTCAGCCGCCGTCCATCGCCTCGGGGTCGTCGACGACCAGATCCTCGTCGCGGCAGGTCAAGAACCCTTCCGGCAGCGACACTTCCTGCGTACCGCCGTCCTTGCAGCGTCGGGCCCGCAGCGCCACTTCGGGGAACGGCAGGTCGCGCGGCAGCGGCGCCAGCAGGGCCTCGAACTCGGCCATCGTCTTGACCATGTGCAGGGCCGGCATCTGGCGTTTCATGCCCGGGAAGCCCTTCAGGTACCAGCCGGTCCACTTGCGGATCTGTTGCATGCCGTTCTTCTCGCCGAAGAACGCGACCAGCAGCCGCGCATGTTCGCGCATCGTCTCGAGCACCGCGCCGCTGGCCGGCGGCGGCGGTGGGGCCTGGCCGTCGAGCACGGCGCACAGTTCGCCGAACAGCCACGGGCGCCCCAGGCAGCCGCGGCCGACGACGACCCCGTCGCAGCCGGTGGCGCGCAGCATGCGCAGGGCGTCCCAGCACTCGAAGATGTCGCCGTTGCCGAGCACCGGGATGCTGGTGACGTGCTGCTTGAGCGCGGCGATCGCACTCCAGTCGGCTTCGCCGGCGTACAGCTGGGCGGCGGTGCGCGCGTGCAGGGCGACGGCCTTGGCACCTTCCTGTTCGCCGATCCTGCCGGCGTCGAGGAACGTCAACAACCCGTCGTGGATGCCCTTGCGGAACTTGATCGTCACCGGCACGTCGCCGGCCCCGGCGACCACGCTGCGCACGATCTTCGCGAGCAGCTTCGGCCTGACCGGGATCGCCGCGCCGCCACCGGCTGCCGTCACCTTGCGGACCGGGCAGCCGAAGTTCATGTCGATGTGGTGCACGCCCCACTCGCCGACCAGCACGCGGGTCGCCTCGGCGAGCGTCGCCGGGTTGGTGCCGTACAGCTGGATGCTCTTCTTCTGCTGCTCGTCGGCGCCGAACGACGCCAACTGCAGCGTGCGCGCATGCCCTTCGACGAACGCCCGCGCGGTGATCATCTCGCTGACGTACAGGCAGCGATCGGCCGAGAAGCGCCGGCACAGGCTCCGGAACGGCGCGTTGGTCACCCCCGCCATCGGGGCCAGCACCACCGGCGGGAACACCTCGATCGGGCCGATCCGCAGCGGCTTGACCTCGCCGGGGGCCGCCACCGGGACGTCGCGATTCACTTCACTGCGCAGTTCGGCCATCACAGGGCGGGCAGGTTAGCGAGTGGGCGCGGCGCGGGGAACGCCGGTGTGGGGGAGGCCGACCGACCCGAAGGGTAGGGCCGGCACTCGCAACCCCTTCTTCGCGGCTGCGTCGTGCGTCGAAGCGCGGTTTGCCGCGCCGGGGTGGACGTCGTTCGCCCCGTCCCTGTCCGCGCGTGCAAGCCGCGCAGGAAGGACTGGTGCCCAGGAGAGGACTTGAACCTCCATGGGATGTTACTCCCGCTAGGACCTGAACCTAGTGCGTCTGCCAATTCCGCCACCTGGGCACAAGTGGGGGACGGAGAGGGTAGCGTCGTGGCCGGCCGTTGCAAGGGCTTTCCCACAGAACCTCGGGGTGGCCTTCCCAGACTGGCCGCCGCCCGGAGCGCCAGCCGCGGCCGCCCGGGCGCGGGCCGGGTCGACCCCGCCGAGGAACCTGGAACTCCCTGGCCGCCAGCGGCTTCTATACCGCGATGCGCCCCTGGTCCCCGCTGCTGGTCCTGTTCGCCGCCCTGGTCTCCGCCTGTGCCGCGGCGCCGACCTCGTCCGCCGCGCCGCGCGCGCTGAAGATGTGCGTGAGCGCGCGCATGGCCGCCTCCGGCGCGCCACCGACGAGAAAGCTTTCCTTCAGCTCCGCCAGCTTGTCGGCCATGAACTTTCGGTGTTCGGGCGTGTCGCCCGGGTGCTGGCGCGGCGAGCGCTCGTCGCGCATGTTCTGGCCGGTCAATGCTTGAACCCAAGGCAAGCTGTAGAGCGTGTCGAAGATCGTCGCGTAGATCTGGTCGCGGCTGTCGCGGTACTGATCGAGCATCGAGACCACCGCGTCCGACAGCGCCTGCTGCGCCTGGAGGAAAGGATTGTCGGCGGTGGCCGACTGGCGCTGCCCGCGGACCTGTGCCGCCGCCTCGCGGACAAAGCCGGCTAGCGGATGGTCATCCGACCACCACTCATAGGCCATGCGTGCCGGATGCAGCCGCTGCATCCACTGCGCGCAAAAAGGCGTGGAAAACGCGCGCACCCAGGGTTGCAGGTAGCTCTGGTACAGCGCCAGGTTGATCTCCGACACGTGCGCGGCCGCGGCAAAGCGCCGCTCGCTGCGCGGATCGGGCTTGACGATCGCGCGTACTTGCTCGACGCTGCTCAGGCTCAGCCTGAGCAAGAACGGGTCTTGGCTGGCGTCGGGCGGGCCGTCCTGCTGCGGCACGTCGCCGATCTCTGCCTTGAACACCCCGGCGGGCAACTGGTCGATGATGTCGATGTTGGCCGTGAACTTGCGGTGTTCCTTGCGGCCGACGCTACCGGAGACGAAGATGCCCAGGTGGCCAATGCTGTCGTGCGTGGCGTAGACGATGGTCTGGTCGTGGCCGAGGACGTCGTTGTCGTCGCGGTACAGGTCGGTGATCCAGCCCAGCGCCTGCGGCGGCGGGGTGATGTTGTCGCCGTAGGAGCAGAACACCACGATCGGCGAGCGGATGTTGCGCAGGTCGATGCGCACGCCGTCGGAGGTGACCAGTTTGGCGGTGGCCAGCTTGTTGCCGATGAACAGGTTGTCGACGATGTACTGCATCTCGACATCGTTGAGGAAGACGTGGCCGCCCCAGTATTTCTCGAACCCGAGATAGCGCGGCCCCTCGGTATCGACCTGGCTGTAGAGCTGGTACTGCTTCTTCCACAGCGTGTTGGCCGGATCGAGATTCTCGAAGTTCTTCACCAGCCAGGCGCCATCGAAGCGGCCGGCGCCGAGGTCGCTGGTCAGCGAGGTCAGCCAGCTTCCGCCGGTCAGACCACCGCCGTAGCGCATCGGGTTGTCGCCGGCCCAGTAGGACAGCGGCGCGCCGGCAACGATGATCGGGCCGAACAGCTCGGGCCATACTGCCGCTGTCATCAGGATCTGCCAGCCCGCCTGGCAGTTGCCGATCACCGCCGGTTTGCCTACGCTTTGCGGATGCAGTTCGGCGACCTTGCGCATGAACGCTGCTTCGGCATGCATGACGTCCTCGATGGTCTGACCCGGAATGGGATCAGGAGAGAAGCCGACGAAATAGCAGGGATGCCCTGCGGCCAGTGCCGCGCCGATTTCGCTTTCAGGCTTGAAGCCGCCGATACCCGGCCCGTGGCCGGCACGGGGATCGACCACCACGAACGGGCGCTTAAGGGGGTCGACCGGTTGGTCGGCCAACGGCAGGATGCGCACCAGACCGTAGTTGACCGGGCGGGGAAGATCGGTGCCCTTCATCACCAGCTCGGCGGGGAAATCGAGGACGTTCGGTACTGCTTCCCGCAAGTGGGCCTGGTACTGGTTGCCGCGCTGGCGCTGTATGTCCGCATACAGCGCCAGACGCTGCCAGGTGTCGGTCGCATACTCGGTGGCCGCGCGGGCAAGGCCGATCGGGTCCTGCAGCAGCTGCCCCAGTGTCGGCCGATCTGAAGTTGCACTCTGGTTCATGGCTTCGGTCTCCCTTCGCGGCAATCTCGTTCAGCGCTCGATAGCCAGCGCAACGCCCTGACCGCCGCCGATGCACAGCGTTGCCAAGCCCTTCTTGCCATCCCGGCGAATCAGCTCATGGATCAGGCTGACCAGAATGCGCGCGCCGGAAGCGCCGATCGGGTGGCCGAGCGCGATCGCGCCGCCGTTGACGTTGACCTTGTCCATGTCCCAACCGAGGTCCTTCGATACCGCCAGCGACTGCGCCGCGAAGGCTTCGTTGGCCTCGATCAGGTCCAGCTCATCCAGGCTCCAGCCGGCCTTTTCCAGCGTCTTGCGCGTGGCCGGCACCGGGCCGATGCCCATGATCGCCGGATCGACGCCGGCGCTGGCCCAGGCCTTGATCCAGGCCAGCACCGGCAGGCCCAGGGCCTTAACCTTCTCGGCACTGGCCAGCAGCAGCACTGCGGCGCCATCGTTGATCGTGGAGGCGTTGCCGGCGGTGACCGTGCCGTCCTTCTTGAAGGCGGGCCTGAGCTTGGCGAGCGATTCGAGGGTGGTTCCGGCGCGCGGCTGTTCGTCGGTGTCGAACACCAGGGGGTCGCCCTTGCGCTGGGGAATCGAGACCGGCGTGATCTCGTCGCGGAAGCGGCCGCTGGCGACCGCGTTGATCGCCTTTTCCTGCGAGGCGGCGGCGAAGGCGTCCTGCTGCTCGCGGCTCAGGCCGTACTTCTCGGCCAGGTTCTCGGCGGTGATGCCCATGTGGTAGTCGTTGAAGGCGTCGGTCAGGCCGTCGCGGATCAGGCTGTCCTCCAATTGCGCGTGGCCCAGGCGCAGACCGGTGCGTGCCTTGGGCAGCACGTAGGGGGCCAGGCTCATGCTCTCCTGGCCCCCGGCGAGGATCAGGTCCGCGTCGCCCAGGGCGATGGCCTGCGCGGCCAGGTGCACGGCCTTGAGGCCGGAACCGCAGAGTTTGTTGATCGTCATCGACGGCACATCGAACGGCAGCCCCGCCTGCACGGCGGCCTGGCGGGCCGGGTTCTGGCCGCTGCCGGCGGTGAGGATCTGGCCGAGAATCACTTCGTCGACCTGCTCGGGGACAACGCCGGTGCCTCCAAGGATGCCGCGGATCAGGTGTGCGCCCAGTTCGGGGGCGGGCAGGCCGGACAGGCTGCCCTGGAAGGCGCCGATCGCGGTACGGGTAGCCGCAACGATGGCAATGTCGCGCATGGTGTGTCCTTGTGTGTGCGTGGGAGACGGGAAAAAGGGCACCGGACCGGGGCGATCCGGCGATTGCATCAGTACATGTGCTGGCCGCCGTTCATCGACACGTTGCTGCCGGTCATGAACGCGGCGGCATCGCTGGCGATGAAGGCGACCAGTGCCGCGATCTCGTCGGGCCGGCCCAGGCGCCCCACCGGAATGCCGGAGACGACCTGCTTGACGACGTCTTCGGGCATCTGCGTGACCATGCTCGTGGCCAGGTAGCCGGGCGACACGGTATTCACCGTCACGCCCTTGCGCGCGACTTCCTGCGCCAGCGCCTTGGTGAAGCCGTGGATACCGGCCTTGGCGGCGGAGTAGTTGGTCTGCCCGAACTGCCCCTTGCTGCCGTTGATCGAAGAGATGTTGATGACCCGCCCCCAGGCGCGTTCGAGCATGCCGTCGATGAAAGGCTTGGTCACGTGAAACATCGAATCGAGGTTCACGCGCAGCACGGAATCCCAGTTCTCCTTGCTGAGCTTGCGGAACGTCGCATCGCGGGTGATGCCGGCGTTGTTGACGAGGATGTCCACGCGATGGCCATCGGCATGGATGCGTTCGGCCATGCGCTGGCACGACGTCCAGTCCGCGACGTCCACGTCGTAGGAATGGAAGGTGTAGCCGCCCTCAAGTTCCTTCTGAAGCCAGGCATTGGCGGCTTCGTCGGTGCGCGAGTGGGTGACCAGCACCCTGTGGCCTGCGTCATGAAGAGCCCGAGCGATGGCTTCACCCAGCCCCCCCATGCCGCCGGTCACCAGGGCCGTGCGTTGTTGGGCTGTTGCGTTCATGCCTTCTTCTCGCTTGTGTTGCTGCCGCCGCTGGCCATTGACGCGGCAGCCGTCCAGCTATCGGTCCACTGCTTGAAGAAGTCCTGCACCGGCAGTCCATTGCCAAGGTTGCCGACCGTCTCGCCCACCGACTTCTGCCAGGCTTGCAGCGCCTGCTGCAGGCCGCTCGCGAACGAGGTCTGGTTCTTCAGGGCGATCTGGTTGACCAGTTGCATGTCGCCCGTGCGCTTCTGGAACAGGCGCCAGAACGACTCGCTGGGTAGCGTGACGAGCGCCTGCCAGTTGCCCGCGCGCATCAGCCCCTCGATCTCGGCGGTGGTTTCGGCGATGTTTTCAGCGCTGGCGCGCTGCACGGCTTCCAGCCATTGGTGGCCGGACTCCTGCAACAGGCGGGTGATGCGCAATTGCAGTTCGACGTTGGCCTTGTACAGATCCAGGGATAGCGTTTCGGTGCTCATGTGATTTCCTTTTGAGTGATGAAAACCCCGGTGCGGGGCAGTACCTATGCCATCTGACCGATAGCCTTGCGAAAGCGCCGAAGCGACAGCACGAACAGCACCGTGCCGATCACGAACAACGCCAGAAAGGGTTTCCAGACCACATCCAGGCCCGCCCCGCGAAATAGGATGGCCTGGCCGAGATCGACGAAATGGGTGGTCGGCGCGAGCAGCATCAGGTTTTGCACGAGCTCGGGCATGCTCTCGCGCGGCGTGGAGCCACCGGAAAGCATGTTCATGGGCATCAGCGTCAGCATCAGCAGCAGCCCGAACTGCGGCATGCTGCGCGCGAACGTGGCCATGTAGATGCCCAGCGAGGTCATGGCGAACAGGCACAGAACGGCGCCGCACAGAAACAGCGTGATGGAGCCTTCGATGGGGACGTGAAGAAGGCCACGGATCACCAGGTGGATCGACATGGCGGTGGCCAGCAGCACCACCAGGCTCATCGACCAGATCTTGGAAATCATGATCTCGCCGGGCGTGACCGGCATGACCAGCAGATGTTCGATCGTGCCGTGTTCGCGCTCGCGGATCAGGGCGGCGCCGGTCAGGATGATCGAGAGCATGGCCACTGAGTTGATGATCTCGGCGATGCCACCGAACCAGGACTTCTCCAGCGTGGGGTTGAAGCGCGCGCGCAGCGCCAGATCGACGGGCAGCGTCTGCGCAGGGCGGTAGCGCTGCACGAACTCGTTGATCTCGCCCATCACCACCTGCTGGATGTGGCCGTTGCCGGAGAACGCCTGGCTCATGCGCGTGGCGTCGATGTTCAGTTGGAACTCGGGATTGCGCCCGGCCAGCACGTCGCGCTGGAAGTTCGGCGGGATGTTCAGCACGAAGGTGTATTCGCCGCTGTCCATGCCCGCATCCATCTCGCCGAGCGTGATCATCTTCGGGCGCACGAACTCGGGTGGATAGAAGGCCGACGCGATGCGCGCCGACAGCGGCGACTGGTCCTCGTCGACGATCGCAATCGAGGCGTTGTGCAGGGTTTCGGGCAGCGCCGTGGCGGCGGTGTAGATCGACGCGGTGAAGACGTAGACGATCAGCACGAGCATGATCGGGTCGCGCGCCAAGCTCCACAATTCCTTGCGGCCCAGGCGCAGAATGTTCTTGATCCTGCGCATCTCAACGCTCCTGCTTCTTGAGCAGCGCCACTGCGGCGGCCAGGATGACCGGTACGGCCGCCAGCATGGGCCACAGCGCGCTTTGCAGATCGGAGAAATCCAGAGCCTTGCTGAAGACGCCGCGGCTGATGTTGAACATGTGCGTGGCCGGATAGATCTCGCCGACGACGCGCGCGGTGCCTTCCATGGACGACACGGGGTTGATCAGGCCCGCCAACTGGATGGCTGGAAGCATGGTGCCGATCATGGTGAAGAACATCGCCGCGATCTGACTGCGCGTAATCGTCGAAGCAAGCAGCCCCATGCCGGTGGCGATGATGCAGAAGAAGAACGTCGCCAGCGACAGCGTCATGAAGCTGCCGGTGATGGGCACGCCAAATACCGTGACCGCCAACAGGCTCATGCTCAGAAAATTGATCATCGCCAGCAAGACGTAGGGCAACTGCTTGCCGAGCAGGAACTCGGTGCGGGTGACTGGCGTGACGTACAGGTTGATGATCGAGCCCAGTTCCTTCTCGCGCACGACGGCCAGCGCGGTCAGCATCGCCGGCAGCATCAGCAGCAGCAACGGCACGACCGCGGGGACCATGGCCTTGAGGCTTTCGATGTCTGGGTTGTAGCGGTACCGCGGCTGGGCGGTTGCCGGCCCGGAGGTATCGGCGCCCAGCCGGATTCTCGCCTGTTCGGCCAGCCAATGCTGGTGCATGCCCTGCACGTAGCCCTGAATGGTCTCGGCGCGCGTGGGCATGGACCCGTCGATCCATGCGCCGACTTCGGCGTCGCGCCCTCGCAGGACGTCACGCCCGAAGCCCGGCGGAATCTCGACCGCCAGGGAGATCTCGCCGCGCCGCATGCGCCGGTCCAGGTCTTCGTAATCGGCCAGCGGGGGTTGCTCCAGGAAGTACCGGGAACCGGCCAGGTTGAGCGTGTAGTTCTGGCTGATGCTGCTTTGATCTCGGTCGAGCACGGCATAGCGCAGGTCCTCGACGTCCATGGAGATACCGAAGCCGATCACGAACATCAGGATCAGCGAACCGGCGAGCGCCAGCGTGGCGCGCACCGGGTCGCGTCGCAGTTCGAGCGCTTCGCGCCAGCTATAGCTCAGCAGCCGTTGCAGACTGAACGCGCGGCGCCTGCCTGGGTGCGGCGCGGCCGGCGCGGGCGCGGGTTCAGACACGGGTGCGGGCGTCGCTGCGTCGGACTGGCCGCCGCTGGCCTCGACCAGATAGCCGATGAAGGCTTCTTCGAGCGTCCTGGCGCCGCGCTTTTCCACCAGTCTGGCCGGCGCGTCGCTATCGAGCACCTTGCCGGCGTGCATCATCGACATGCGGTCGCAGCGCGCAGCCTCGTTCATGAAATGGGTCGAGATGAAGATGGTGACCTTGTCGCGCCGCGACAGCTCGACCAGCAGGCGCCAGAAGTTATCGCGCGCGACGGGATCCACGCCGGAGGTCGGTTCATCCAGAATCAGCAGATCGGGCTTGTGCACCATCGCCACGGCCAGCGACAGGCGCTGGCGCATGCCCAGCGGAATGGCATCGGGCAGGCGATCCACCACGTCGCCCAGCCCGAAACGCTCGACCATCTCGTCCACTCGCGCCTGGACTTCGCTTTCCGGCACGTGGAACAGCTGCGCATGCAGCACCAGGTTCTGCCGGACGGTCAGCTCGCCATACAGCGAGAAAGCCTGTGACATGTAGCCGACGCGGCGGCGCGTGTCGATGTCCTTGGGGTCCACTTCATGGCCGAACAGCCAGGCCCGACCTTCGGTGGCGGGCAGCAGGCCCGTCAGCATCTTCATCGTGGTCGACTTGCCGCAGCCATTGGAGCCGAGAAAGCCGAAGATTTCGCCACGGCGGATGCGGAAGGACACGTGATCCACCGCAGTGAAATCGCCAAAGCGCATGGTCAGGCCCTGCGCCTCGATGGCGATGTCGTCCTCGTCGGCTTGCAGCGGCGGGATCGTCACCGGCTCATGCCCGCGCGTCTTTTCCGACGGCAACAAGCGGATGAAGGCCTGTTCCAGGTCGGCGCTGTCGGTACGTTCCAGCAGTTCGGCGGGCGTTCCCGTGGCCAGCACTTTGCCGTCGTCCATCGCCACCAGCCAGTCGAAGCGCTGGGCCTCGTCCATATAAGCCGTGGCCACCAGCACGCTCATGTTGGGACGATCGATGCGGATGCGGTCGATCAGATCCCAGAACTGCGCCCGCGCCAGCGGATCGACGCCGGTGGTCGGCTCGTCGAGCAGCAGGAAATCTGGGTCGTGGATCAGGGCGCAACACAGGCCGAGCTTCTGCTTCATGCCGCCGGAGAGCTTGCCGGCGGGACGATCGAGGAAGGGATGCAGGCCGGTGCTGCGGGTCAGATCGTCGATGCGCCGGCGCCGTTCGGCCGCGCCGTGGCCGAACAGGCGCGCGAAGAACTGCAGGTTCTCCTCGACCGACAGCGTGGGATAAAGGTTCTTGCCCAGCCCCTGCGGCATGTAGGCGATGCGGGGGCAGACGTCGTCGCGGTGCGACTTCTGCGACATGTCCCCACCCAAGACTTCGATGCGTCCCTCCTGCATGGCGCGCGCTCCCGCCAGCAGCGACATCAGGCTGGACTTGCCCACGCCGTCAGGACCGATCAGACCCACCATGCAGCCGGCGGGCACGTCCAGACTCAGATCCTCGATCGCCACGGTCTTGCCGTAGCGCAGCGTCACGCTGGATATCTGTGCGACAGGCTCGGTGGCTTGAGGGGGCGTCATGGACTACTCCGCCAGCCGGGTCGTCAGCGCCGCGGGCCAAGGCGCTTGCGGATCGAGCTTGACCCATGCCACGCCGGGCAGGCCGGTCTTGACCTGCTCCAGATGCTCGCGCAGCAATTCCGGCGGAATCTGTGCCCTGATGCGAAACATCAGCTTCTGGCGTTCCGAGGCCGTCTCGACCGTCTTGGGGGTGAACTGCGCGACGCTGGAGACGAACGAGACCTTGGCCGGAATCGGCAGCTCGGGTGCTGCATCCAGCACGATGCGCACCTCATTGCCCAGGGCGACGCGACCGGCGAACTCGCTGGGCAGGAAGAACGTCATGTAGACGTCGGACAGGTCGATGACATTCAGCACACGGCCACCCGCCCCAAGGACTTCGCCGGGTTGCGCCACACGAAACTGCACGCGCCCATCGCGCGGGCTCTTGAGTTCGCTGTCGCGGATGTCGGCCTCAATGCGGGCCACTGTCGCCGTGGCCGCCTCGACTGCCGATCGAGCGCCCACCAGTTGCGCCTTGGCGGCATTGACAGCGGCCAGCGCCGCATTGGCCTGGGCCCGGGTCGCGGCCAGGGCGGCTTGTGCGCCACGCACGGCAGCGCGGTCGTCGTCCAGTTCCTGGATCGAGGCCGCCCCCTCGCTGGACAGCGTCTCCGAACGTGCCCGCCGTCGTTGCGCCGCATCCAGTTCGGATTCGCGTTGGCCGACCAGGGCCTGGGCAGCGACGGCGTCGCTCTCGCGTAGGGCAACCTGCGCCTCGGCCGCGGCCACGTTGTTCTCCGCCTGGCGCAGCGCCGCCACGACCTCGTCGCGCTGTGCGCGAAGGGAGTCCAGCTGCATCGTGACCAGCGGCGTGCCGGCGGCGACGAAGTCGCCTTCGCGCACCAGGATGTCCTCTATGCGGCCCGGCAGTTTGGTGGCTACGTCGATTTCGGTGGCCTCGATGCGGCCGTTGCCACTGACGAAGCCGTCGCCTGGGCCGTTGTCCGACAGCGTCTGCCATGCCCACCAGGCCAGCAGGGCGACACCGACGACCGCGGCAGCGATCAGGAGCTTCTTCTTCAGGGAGGGGGAGATATCCATGTGCGATCCGGGACGATCAGGGAGTGGGGACGGAAGTGCCGCCGCCGAGGGCGGCATATAGCGCGACTTGACTGGATAGCAGTGCGCGCCGCGCCTGCACCAGTTGCTGTTCGGCCGCGAGCAGGTCGCGCTGGGCGTCCAGCACTTCCAGATAGGCGGCCGATCCGTTGTCGTAGCGCAGCTGCGCCAGCCGCGCGCGCTCGGCCTGCGCGTCCAGGGCGGTGCGCGCGGTCTGCAGCTGTTCACCCAGCCAGCGGCGCGCGGCCAGCGCGTCGGCCACCTCGCGGAATGCGGTCTGGATATTCTTCTCGTACTCGGCCACGGCGATGTCGCGGCGGATCTGGCTCAGATCGAGGTTGGCGCGGCGGCGGCCGCCGTCGAAGATCGGCAGCGACAGCACCGGCGCGAAGGTCCAGGCGCGGCTGCCGGACTCGAACAGGCCGTCGAGTTCGGCGCTGGCACTGCCCCAGGTGCCGGTCAGCGCGATGCGCGGGAAGAACGCCGCGCNNCGCCAGCAGCGCCTGCGCCTGGGTCAGCAGGGTTTGCACCTGGGTCAGTTCCAGCTTCGAGGTTGCGCCGACCTCGTGGCGGCGGCTGAAGATGCGGTAGGACTCCTGGCGCGTTTCGACCGTGTGCCGGGCCAAAGCGACGCGCTCGTCCAGTTCGCGCAGGCCGTGGTAGCCGTCGGCGACCTGGGCGACCAGCGCCAGTTCGACCGCGCGGCGCCCGGCATCGGTGGCGAGCCACGCCTGCAGGGCCGATTCCTTCAGGCTGCGCACGCGTCCCCACAGATCCAGTTCCCAACTGCTCAGGCCGACTTCGGCGCGGTACTCGCCGCTGACCACCGATTGGCCGGTGAGGTTGAGG
>JRYL01000746.1_pt1 | contig 16381 bp, 18 predicted proteins | sample 235391 | NCBI WGS metagenome assembly JRYL01 (sample SAMN03074223, study PRJNA261481) | activated sludge metagenome | biome: Wastewater Treatment Plant; feature: Wastewater; material: Activated sludge; isolation source: activated biomass of a wastewater treatment plant treating wastewater from... ... | reverse complement strand
AGCTGGGGCATCGCGCTGTTCGAGTACCTGCTGCAGGTGCCGGCCAATCGCATCGGCCACACGCAGCTGTCACTCGGTCAGCTCAAGATCATGCAGGAAGTGATCACCCTGCTGGTGTTCGTTCCCTTCGTCGTGCTGTACATGAAGCAGCCGCTCAAGCTTGACTATCTCTGGGCTGCCTTGTGTATGCTTGGCGCGGTTTATTTCATCTTCCGCAGCTGATTCCACCACTGATACAAGGCCAAGCCGGCAAACGCATGCTCGACAAAGCACACTACATCGTCGTCGAAGGCCCGATCGGTGCCGGCAAGACCTCGCTGGCAAAGCGCCTGGCCGAGCGGCTGCGGGCCGACACCCTGTTCGAGCGGGCCGAGCTCAATCCTTTCCTGTCGCGCTTCTACCAGCAGCCCGAGCGCTGGGCGCTGGCGACGCAGTTGTCCTTCCTGTTCCAGCGTATCGATCAGCTCGCCGCGCTCGGCCCCATCTCGGAAGAACGGCGCGTGGTATCGGACTTCATCCTGGACAAGGACAGGCTGTTCGCCGAACAGAACCTCAGCCCCGAGGAACTGGCGCTGCACCAGCGCATCCACGACAGCGTCAAGCCCGCGGTGACGCCCCGGCCCGATCTCGTGATCTACCTGCAGGCCAGCGCCGACACGCTGATGGAGCGCGTCCACAAGCGCGGACTCGAAGCCGAACGGCGCATCACCGAAGCCTACCTGCAGCAGATCGCCGACCGCTACACGCGCTATTTCTACCAGTACGACGCGGCGCCGCTGTTCATCGTCGATGCCGGTAAACTGAATCCGGTCGACCACGACGACGACTTCGAGCTGCTGCTCACCCGCCTGCGCGACATGCGCGGTTACCGCGAATTCTTCGGTTACGCCGGGTAAACCCCTATTCATATTCGGGGCAATCAACTTGTGCAACGCACCAGTTTGGTGAAAACTCCGCCCTCCCATCAGGAGCGATGAATGAGCTATCTTCAGGACCAGAAGCCCGTCACCCTGTTCGAACTTGGCAAGATGCGTGCCGAAGGCCGCAAGATCGTCATGCTCACCGGCTACGACGCCAGTTTCGCCGCGCTGCTCGGCCGTGCCGGCGTCGACGTCGTGCTGATCGGCGACTCGCTCGGCAACGTGCTGCAGGGCCAGAAATCCACGCTGCCGGTCACCCTCGAACAGATGGCCTATCACACCGAATGCGTGGCGCGCGCCGGCGCGCGGCCGCTGGTGGTCACCGACATGCCTTTCGGCACCTGTCACGAAAGCCCGGCACAGGCGATGCGCAACGCCGCGCGCCTGATGGCCGCAGGCGCGCAGATGGTCAAGCTCGAAGGCGGCGACTACATGGCCGAGACCGTGCGCTTCCTGGTCGAGCGCGGCATTCCCGTGTGCGCGCACCTGGGCCTGACGCCGCAGACCGTGCACGCGCTGGGCGGCTACCGCGTGCAGGGCCGGGGCGACGAGGCGGCGCAGACACTGCGCCAGCACGCGCTGGAACTGCAGGACGCCGGCGCCGCCATGCTGGTGCTGGAAATGGTGCCCGCCCTGCTCTCGGCGCAGCTGACGCAGGAGCTGCCGCGCTGCGCCACCATCGGCATCGGTGCCGGCAAGGGCACCGCCGGGCAGGTGCTGGTGATGCACGACATGCTGGGCGTGAACCTGGGCAAGAACCCGAAGTTCGTGCGCAACTTCATGGACGGCAGCGGCAGCGTGAAGGCCGCCATCGAGGCCTATGTGCGGGCGGTGAAGGACGGCAGCTTCCCCGACGACGCCCTGCACGCCTGGTAAGCCGCCGCCCCCATTGATCCGCCCACCCACCATGCACATCGTCCACACCCTTCCCGAACTGCGCCACGCCCTGCGGCACGCGCAGCGCCCCGCCTTCGTGCCCACCATGGGCAACCTGCATGCCGGCCACCTGGCGCTGGTCGAACAGGCCCGCCCGCTGGGCGATGCCACCGTGGCCAGCATCTTCGTCAACCGGCTGCAGTTTCTGCCGCACGAGGATTTCGACAGCTACCCGCGCACCTTCGAGGCCGACTGCGCCAAACTGCGCGAGGCCGGCTGCGACCTGCTGTTCGCCCCGCGCGAGCGCGACCTGTACCCCGAGCCGCAGACCTTCAAGGTGCTGCCCGACCCAGCGCTGGCCGACCTGCTGGAGGGCGAGTTCCGCCCCGGCTTCTTCACCGGCGTGGCCACCGTGGTGATGAAACTCTTCATGGCCGTGTTCGCCGGCAAGCCGCACGGCTTCGGCGTTTTCGGCAAGAAGGACTACCAGCAGCTGATGGTGATCCGCCGCATGGTGCAGCAGTTCGCGCTGCCCATCGAGATCGTCGGCCACGGCACCGAGCGCAGCGCCGATGGCCTGGCGCTCAGCTCGCGCAACAGTTACCTGAGCGAGGCCGAGCGCGCCGAGGCCTTGCAGCTGTCACTGGCGCTGCGCGCCCTGTCGCGCGACGCCCTGGCCGCCGCGCACGCCCTGCCCGCGCAACTGCCGGCGCTGGAAGCGGCGGCGATGCAGGCGCTGGCCGCACGCGGCTGGCTGCCCGACTACCTCACGGTGCGCCGCCGCGCCGACCTGCTGCCGCCGCAGGCGGGCGATGGCAGCGGTGACTTGGTGGCGCTGGGCGCGGCGCGCCTGGGCGGCACGCGGCTGATCGACAACCTGGAGATCTGAAGGCCGGCGCGCGGCGGACGGGACTTCGAATCTGGCTGCCTTGTGGGAGCGGGCTTGCCCGCGATAGGGCCTCGCCACAGTAGCGGCGCTACATCGCGGGCAAGCCCGCTCCTACAGAGAATACAGGGGAGTATGCCTATCTAGCGCCCTGAATTCGGGCGCTACAGGGTATCAACCATGGGAGTATGCTGCGCCCATCCGCTCACAGCAGTTCCCCCTTCGGATCGCGCCCCATCAGCGCGGCCACGGCCTCCACGGGCTTCAGTTGCCCGTCCAGCAGCGCCACCACGCATTCGGTGATCGGCATCTCCACGCCCAGATGGCGCGCGCGCTGCAGCACGGTGCGGGCGCTGTACACGCCCTCGGCCACGTGGCCGAGCGACTGCACGGCCTCGTCCAGCGTCTGGCCCTCGGCCAGCAGCAGGCCGACGCGGCGGTTGCGGCTCAAATCGCCCGTGGCCGTCAGCACCAGGTCGCCCAGGCCCGACAGGCCCATGAAAGTCTCGGCCTGCGCGCCCAGCGCCGCGCCCAGGCGCGCCGTCTCGGCCAGGCCGCGGGTGATGAGGGCCGCACGCGCGTTCAGCCCCAGGTTCAGGCCATCGGCCAGGCCGGTGGCAATGGCCAGCACGTTCTTCACCGCGCCGCCCACTTCCACGCCGGTCAGGTCCTCGTTGCCGTACACCCGCAGCGTGGGGCCGTGAAAACCGCCCACCAGCGCCTGGCGCACGTGCGGCTGGCGGCTGGCGGCGACCAGCGCAGTGGGCTGGCCGCGCGCCACCTCCTGCGCGAAGCTGGGGCCGCTGAGCGCGCCGGCCTGCAGCGCGGGCGCCACCTGGGCCTGGATCTCGTGCGGCATCAGCCCGAAGGGGTTGGGCGCCTGCGGGTTCTGCGCCGGCTCGAAGCCCTTGCACAGCCAGCCGATGGGCACGCGCACCTCGCGCAGCAGCGCCAGCGTGGGGCGCAGGCCCGCGACAGGGGTGGCGACGATGATCAGGTCGGCCTGCGGCACCGCCTGCATCAGGGTGCCCACGTCGCCACCGCGCACGTTCAGCTCGCGCGGCAGGGGGATGCCGGGCAGGTAGCGCGCGTTCTCGCGCGTGTCGTCCATGGCCTCGGCCTGCGCGCCGTCGCGCGCCCACAGCACCACGTGGTGCCCGGCCGGGTTGCGCGCCGCACTGACGGCCAGCGCCGTGCCCCAGGCGCCGGCACCGATAACTATGATTTTCATAGCTGCTCGCGCTTGCTGGACGGGCTCTGGAGGCCTATTCGATGCTTACTGCGTGACGATCGGCGAGGCGTCGGCCTGGGCGGCGTTCTGCTGCTCGTACATCGACTGGAAGTTGATCTCGGCCAGGTGCACGGGCGGAAAGCCGCCGCGCTGGATCAGGTCGGCCACGTTGCCGCGCAGGTAGGGGTAGACGATCTGCGGGCAGGCGATGCCGATGACGCCCCCCATCTGGTCTTCGGGGATGTTGCGGATCTCGAAGATACCGGCCTGCTTGCACTCGCACAGGAACACGGTCTTGTCCTGGATCTTGGTCTGCACGGTGGCGGTGACGGTGATCTCGAACACGCCCTCGGCCACGTTCTCGGCGTTCACGCCCAGGTTGATCTCGACGGCCGGCTGCTCCTGCTCCAGCAGGATGGCGGGCGAATTGGGCTGCTCCAGCGAGGCCTCTTTCAGGTAGACGCGCTGGATGTTGAACACGGGATCGGTGTCGGCCATGAGGTTCTCGCTAAGGGAAAGGATGGATGAAAAAGACGGGCAGCGGCCCTTGGGCGCGCTGCCTTGCGGCCATTATCTCAGGCGGGCGTGACACGCCCGGGGCGCCGGTCAGGCCTGGCCGGCCAGCAGCGGATCGAGCCCGCCGCGTTGATCCAGCGCCACCAGGTCATCGTGGCCGCCCACGTGCGTGTCGCCGATGAAGATCTGCGGCACGGTGCGGCGGCCGGTGATGTCCATCATGGTCTGGCGCTGGGCCGGGTCGAGGTCGACGCGGATCTCGTCGATCTGCACCCCCTTGGCCTGCAGGATTTGCTTGGCACGGATGCAGTAGGGGCAGGTGCCGGTGGCGTACATCTTCACTTTTTGCATGGTTTCAGGCCTTCTCGATCGGCAGGCTGGCCTCGCGCCAGCTCTTCAGGCCGCCGGACAGCGACTGGGCGTTGTCGTAACCCAGTTTCCTGGCGATGGCCACCGCGCGGCCCGAGCGCATGCCCGAAGCACACACCAGCACCAGCGGCGTAGCCTTGTTCTTCACGGCGCCGGGCAGTTTGGCCTCCAGCTCGCCCAGCGGAATGCTCCTGGCGCCGCCCACGTGGCCGGCCTGGTATTCGGCCGGCTCGCAAACGTCGATGACCACCGCCTTCTCGCGGTTGATGAGTTGCACCGCGGCCGCCGGGGTCAGCCCCGCACCCCCGCCGCCGGTCAGCATCGGCATCAGCAGCATGCCGCCCGACACCAGGGCCACCGCGATCAACATCCAGTTCGCCAGCACGAAATCCACGATCAATATCCTTCTTGAATGCGTCAGTGAGAGGCGCCAGCGCGCCCCCGATCAGGCGGGGATTCTAAAATGATGGGTTTGCGCCCGCCCAGCCGGCGGTTATTGACTTCTTACTGGCTGCCTCCCGATGTACAAGCTCGTTCTGATCCGCCACGGCGAATCCACCTGGAACCTCGAAAACCGCTTCACCGGCTGGACCGACGTGGACCTGACCCCCACCGGCGTCGAGCAAGCCAAGCAGGCCGGCCGCCTGCTGAAGGCCGAGGGCTACGATTTCGACGTCGCCTACACCAGCGTGCTCAAGCGCGCCATCCGCACCCTGCACCTGGCGCTGGACGAGATGGACCGCCTGTGGCTGCCCACCGTCAAGCACTGGCGCCTGAACGAGCGCCACTACGGCGCCCTGCAGGGCCTGAACAAGGCCGAAACCGCCCAGAAGCACGGCGACGCGCAGGTGCTGGTGTGGCGCCGCAGCTACGACACGCCGCCGCCCGCGCTGGAGCCGACCGATCCGCGCAGCGAACGCGGCGACCCACGCTACGCCAGGCTGCAGCCCGGCGAGGTGCCGCTGACCGAGTGCCTGAAGGACACCGTGGCGCGCGTACTGCCGTTCTGGAACGAATCCATGGCGCCCGCCATCCTGGCCGGCAAGCGCATCGTGGTGTCGGCGCACGGCAACTCGATCCGGGCGCTGATCAAGTACCTCGACAACATCTCCGAGACGGACATCGTGGAGCTGAACATCCCCAACGGCATCCCGCTGGTGTACGAGTTGGACGCCGGACTGAACCCGATCCGCAGCTACTACCTGGGCGACGCCGCAGCCGCCGCCAAGGCTGCCGCCGCGGTGGCCAGCCAAGGCAAGGCCTGACAGGCCACCCAGACCCACGTAAAGCCGGCGCAATGTCCCGTTTGGCACGGAACTTCGCGGTGCGGTCGCAACCGAAAGCAGTTGCCAAGGTTTATATTGGGCGCAAGCCTTGAGGACGTTCCTGAACATGAGCCAGAAAACCAAGATCGCCGGATGGATTGCCGTGGGTGCGCTGGCCGGCGCGCTGACCACCGTGTCGCTGCAGACCGTGGCGCGCGGCACGCTGGCGCCGCTGCCGCTCGAAGAGCTGCAGCAGCTCGCCGCCGTGTTCGGCATGATCAAGTCCGACTACGTCGAGCCGGTGGATGAGAAGAAACTGATCACCGACGCCATCTCGGGCATGGTGGCCAGTCTCGACCCGCACTCGCAGTATTTCGACAAGAAAAGCTTCAAGGAATTCCGCGAAGGCACCACCGGCAGGTTCGTCGGCGTGGGCATCGAGATCACGCAGGAAGACGGTCTGATCCGCGTGGTGTCGCCCATCGAGGGCTCGCCCGCCGACCGCGCCGGCCTCAAACCGGGCGACCTGATCACCAAGGTGGACGACACCGCCGTCAAGGGCCTGTCGCTGAACGAAGCCGTCAAGCGCATGCGCGGCGAGCCGGGCACCAAGGTCATCCTCACCATCCTGCGCCGCGACGAGAACCGCAGCTTCCCGGTCACCATCGTGCGCGAGGAAATCCGCACCCAGTCGGTAAAGAGCAAGGTGGTCGAGCCGGGCTACGCCTGGCTGCGCCTGTCGCAGTTCCAGGAGCGCACCGTGGAGGACTTCGTCACCAAGCTGGAAGACATCTACAAACGCGAGCCCGGCCTGAAGGGCCTGGTGCTGGACCTGCGCAACGATCCGGGCGGCCTGCTCGACGCGGCGGTGGCTGTGTCGGCCGCCTTCCTCCCCGAGGGCGTGACCGTGGTGTCCACCAACGGCCAGATCGAGGAAAGCAAGTCGATCTACAAGGCCGTGCCCGAGGACTATCTGCGCCGCCGCGGCGCCGATCCGCTCAAGCGCCTGCCGGCGGCCGTCAAGTCGGTGCCGATGGTGGTGCTGGTCAACGAAGGCTCGGCCTCGGCCAGCGAGATCGTGGCCGGCGCGCTGCAGGACCACAAGCGCGCCACCATCATGGGCAGCCAGACCTTCGGCAAGGGTTCGGTGCAGACCGTGCGCCCGCTCGGCCCGGACACGGCGCTGAAGATCACCACCGCCCGCTACTACACGCCCAACGGCCACACCATCCAGGCCAAGGGCATCGTGCCCGACATCATGGTCGACGACACCGCCGAGGGCAGCCCGTTCGCCGTGTTGCGCATGCGCGAAGCCGACCTGGAGAAGCACCTGAGCGGCGGCGAGGCCGAGAAGAAGGACCCGTCGGTCGAGAAGGAGCGCGAGGCCGCCCTCAAGCGCCTGGAAGAAGAATCACGCAAGCCCGCCGCCGAGCGCCGTCCGCCCGAGTACGGCAGCGACAAGGACTTCCCGCTGCAGCAGGCGCTGGCCAAGCTCAAGGGCCAGCCGGTCAAGGTCAGCAAGACCCTGGTCGAGCGCAAGGACGACACCAAGACGGAATAAGGCCTGCCGCGCCCCGGCGCGGCAGGCTACAGCGCCGATGGACGACCGGCAACTGCTGCGCTATTCACGCCACATCCTGCTCGACGACATCGGCGTCGAAGGGCAGGAGAAGCTGCTGGCGGCGCATGCGCTCGTCATCGGCGCCGGCGGGCTGGGCTCGCCGGTGGCGCTGTATCTGGCCAGCGCGGGTGTCGGCCGCATCACGCTGGTGGACGACGACACCGTCGACCTGACCAACCTGCAGCGCCAGATCGCGCACACCGAGGCGCGCGTGGGCCAGCCCAAGGTGGAATCGGCGCGGGCCGCCATCGCCGCCATCAACCCCGATGTGCAGGTCCGCACCGTGGCGCACCGCGCCGACGAGGCACTGCTGCGGCCGCTGGTGGCCGAGGCCGACGTGGTGCTGGACTGCACCGACAACTTCGCCACCCGCCAGGCCCTCAATCGCGCCTGCGTGGCCGCCCGCAAGCCGCTGGTGGCGGGCGCGGCCATCGGCTTCGACGGGCAGGTCTCGGTGTACGACCTGCGCCGCGACGACTCGCCCTGCTACGCCTGCGTGTTTCCGGCCACGCAGACCGTCGAGGAAGTGCGCTGCGCCACCATGGGCGTGTTCGCGCCGCTGGTGGGGCTGATCGGCACGGTGCAGGCGGCCGAGGCGCTCAAGCTGCTGTGCGGCATCGGCCAGCCGCTGGTGGGGCGCCTGCTGATGCTAGACAGCCGCCGCATGGAGTGGACCGAAGTGCGCGTGCAGCGGCAGCCGGGCTGCCAGGTTTGTAGCACCCCACCCAAGGTGTAGGCGGGCTCCTACACGGTGGCAGTCTGCACGCTGTCACGGCCGACGAGCGTGCCGCCTTAGACTTCGGTCAATTATTTCCCTCGCACCACGGTTCGAAGGATTTTTGCCTGCCACCTTGACCACAGCCATGTCCGGCGCCCCTGAAGTGCGAGCCTATTTCGTCGAAGACAACCCCACCATCCGAGAGAACCTCATCGCCACGCTGGAGGAACTCGGTGGGGTGGCGCCCGTCGGCTACGCGGAGACCGAGCACCAGGGCAGCGAATGGCTCGTCAATCATCCGGGCCAGTGGGACCTGGCCATCGTCGACCTGTTCCTCAAGCAAGGCAGCGGTCTGGGCGTGCTGCAGGCGACCCGCGAACGCAACCCGGACCAGAAGGTGGTCGTGCTCACCAACTACGCCACGCCCGACATCCGCGTGCGCTGCCACCAGCTGGGCGTGGACGCGGTGTTCGACAAATCCAACGACATCGAGGCCCTGATCGACTTCTGCCTGGAAATGAAGGGAACCGATTGATGGGCTCCGCGCCATCGCAGCCGTCCGCACGAAAAAAGCCGCCCCGAGGCGGCTTTTTTCGTCGCCGGCGCAGCCCCTGCTGCGCCACGGCGCGCCGATCAATCGATCAGCTTGTTCTTCAGCGCGTAGTAGGTCAGGTCGCTGTTCGAGCTCAGGCCCATCTTCTCCATCAGGCGCGTGCGGTAGGTGCTCACCGTCTTCACCGACAGCGACAGCGACTCGGCGATGTCGCCCGCCGTCTGCCCCTTGGCCAGCTTGAGGAACACCTGAAACTCGCGCTCCGACAGCTGCTCGTGCGGTGCCGCATCGCCCTTGCGCCCCAGTTGCTGGGCCAGCAGTTCGGCCACCGAGGGCGTGATGTAGCGCTTGCCCAGCGCGATGGTGCGGATCGCCTCGACGATCTCGCTCGGGTCGCACTCCTTGTTCAGGTAGCCGCTCGCGCCCTGGCGGATCAGGTTCATGGCGTAGTGCTCCTCGGGGTAGCCCGAGAGGATCAGGATGCCGACGTCCGGCGCCTTGGCGCGGATCATGGCCAGCGCGTCGATGCCGCTCTGCCCGGGCATCGACAGGTCCATCACCAGCACGTCCAGCTCGGTGGTGCGCACCAGGTCGATGGCTTCGCGGCCACTGGCGGCTTCGCCCGCGACCCGCAGATCCACGTGCTCCGAGAAGAACTGCTTGAGCCCCGAACGCACGATGGCGTGGTCATCCACAATACCGATTCTGATCACAGCGTGCCTTTCCAACTGATTGACGGCCCCGCCTGGCGCGGCGGGGCACTTGCCGATTCTAGTGGCCCCTAGACATGTCTGAAGTGACCCTTGCCCCCGCCCCGGCGCGCGACAGCGCGCGCCCCCGCAACCCGCTGTCGCTGCGCGCCACGCTCATCATCGCCGCGCTGTGCGCGCTGGCGATCATGTGGCTGAACGAGGACACGCACCGGCGCGCCACGCAGACGCTGCTGCAGATCCAGGAGGGCCATGCGGCGCGCGCCACCGTCAACACGCTGGTGCGGCGCCTGGTGGAGGCCGAGTCGAACCAGCGCGGCTACGCCCTGACCGGTGACCGCGCCTACCTTGAGCCCTACACCGCGGCGCTGGAAAGCATCGACGGCCTACTGAAGCAGCTCAACACCCGGGCACCGCGCGAGGTGCTGGATTCGGACGCCATGCTGAGCTTTCGCAACCTGCTGTCGCAGAAGATCGGCGAGATGGCGCTGACGGTGCGCATGCGGCAGGAAGACCGGCCCGAGGTGGTCAACTTCGTGGTCACCTCCAACGTCGGGCTGGAGCAGATGCGCGCTTTCAGCCTGCAGGCCGATGCGCTGACCGCCCAGGCCGAGGCCATCGTGGCCAACAAGCGGGCCGAGGTGTTCCGGCTGCTCAACGTGTCGCGCTTCGGGCTGGCGGCGGGCGTGCTGGCGGCTTTCTTCGCCTTCTTCCTGTACGTCAACCAGACCCGCGCGCTGCGCGAAGCCGACAGCCGCCAGAAGCAGTTGCTGGAAGCCGAACGCGATGCGCTCGAATCGCAGGTGCGCGAGCGCACTGCACGCCTGACCGAGCTGGCCAACTACCTGCAGCAAGCCGTCGAGGACGAGCGCGCCCACTTGGCGCGGGAACTGCACGACGAACTGGGCGCGCTGCTGACCGCCGCCAAGCTGAACGTGGCGCGCGTCAAGTCCAAGCTGCCCAAGGATGCGGTGGACGTGACCGAGCGCCTGCAGCACCTGACCGAAACGCTCAACCAGGGCATCGCGCTCAAGCGCCGCATCATCGAGGACCTGCGGCCTTCGTCGCTCTCCAACCTGGGCCTGGTAGCATCGCTGGAAATCCTCACGCGCGAGTTCGCCGACCGCTCGGGCATCGAGGTGGTGACGGCGCTGGAGCCGGTGGACCTGGACGCCAACAGCGAACTCACCATCTACCGCCTGGTGCAGGAGGCGCTGACCAACATCGGCAAGTACGCCAAGGCCAACAAGGTGCACGTGAACCTGAAGAACTACGTCTACCACGCCGAGGTGTCGGTGACCGACGACGGCGTGGGCTTCGACCCGGCCGACCTGCCGCAGAGCTCGCACGGTCTGGTGGGCATGCGCCACCGGGTGGAGGCCAGCGGCGGCCGGCTCGACGTCAACTCGCAGCCGGGCCGGGGCTCGCGCGTGTCGGGCACCATCCCGCGCCGCAGCGCCAAGCAGCAGCAGGATCTGGCCACCGCCGTCAGCGCCATGTCGTCCGATTCCTACAAGGCATCGCCGGCCCCGCTGACACCGCCCGACGCGGCCCGCTGATGCGCCCCGGCCGCGCGTGGCGTATGCTTGACCCACGCTTCAGGCCACGGCGCCAGCCACCGCCAAGCGCTTTGTCACACCACCTCCGGCCGCCACGGGCGCCACGAAAGGAAGTCTGAATGAACACGCACCAAGCCGTCGACAAGATCGCCGACAGCGCACAGAACGCCACCGACAAGATGGCCGACAAGGCCGAGCGCACGGTCGAATCCGCCCGCCTGTACGCCAACGAGGCGCTGGACAAGGCCGATGCCAAGGTGCGCAGCCTGCGCGAGGACGTGCAGCCCGCCATCGACGCCGTGTCGGCCCGCGTGCACGACATGGCCGCCCGCGGCAAGGCCGCCGCCGCCGAGACCTCGGCCCAGGCGCGCGACAAGCTGCACGACGTGACCGACCGCACCAGCGCCTACGTGTCCGAGCAGCCGCTCAAGTCCATGGCCATGGCCGCCGCGGCCGGCGCCGCGCTGGCGCTGCTGATGGGCCGCCGCCGCCGCTGATGCGCGGCGCGCTTGACGCGCCCCCCCGCCCCACAGGCCCCGCCGATGCAGACCGGCGGGGTTTTTTCATGCACCGGGCAAGGGACGATAGCTATGTTTAATATAGCTACCAGCGCCCGCCACCATTGGGCCGAAGCCGAAAACCACCCTGATACCGTTTTGCCTTCAGAACGGTGAAACTAACCGCGGGGCTGCCGCCGCATGACCGATGCCGAACGTCTTCTTTGTCATTGAAGCGCAGCGAAGTCATTTGTCATTTGTCATTCTTGAAAGCACATTCGCGCAAAAAAGCCCAGCGCACTTCAGTCTTCCACCATGCGCTCGGCCTGCGCGCGCAGGCGCTGCACCAGCGCGTCCAGCGTGGCCACCTCGGTTTCGCTCAGCACCGACAGCAGCTCCTGGTTGATGGCCGCCACGCGCGGCAGCAGCGCGGCGTACAGCGCGCGGCCGCGCTCGGTCAGGTGCAGCAGCACCTCGCGCCGGTTGCCGGGGCGCGGGGTGCGCGCCACCAGCCCCTTCTGCACCAGCGCGCTGACAGCGCGCGAGGTCTGCGCCCGGTCCAGCGCCGCGCGCTCGGCCAGCGCCGACGAGGCCATGCCCTCGCCCTGCCCCAGCTGCGCCAGCATGCGCCATTCGCGCCGCGTGATGCCGAACTGCGCCTCGCACAGGCGCACCACCGGCCGGCGCGCCGCCGCCTGCAGCTGCCACAGCACGTACAGCAGCATGTCGTCCAAGGATTTGGGCTGGGTCAAGCGGTTCGTCGGCATGCGGGTAAATCCTGAGAACAGTTGATTTTGTCAATTCGGCGCGCACGACCTAGAGTGCCACCCCTGTTGCCGGAAAAGACGAGGAGATACCCCATGCACCGCAGACACCTGCTGCTGGCCGCCAGCGCCGCCGCCCTGGCCAGCGCGGCGGGCAACGTTCACGCCCAGTCCGCCGACGCGCCGCTGCGCATCGTCGTGCCCTACGCCGCCGGCGGCTCCAGCGACCGGGCCGCGCGCCTGGTGGCCGACCGCCTGGGCCCCAGGCTGGGCCAGACCGTGCTGGTGGAGAACCGCACCGGCGCCGGCGGCCGCCTGGCGGCGCAGCAGCTGAAGAACGCGCCCGCCAACCAGAACGTGCTGCTGCTGGCCAACCCGGCCATCATGGTGGTGGCGCCGCTGGTGTTCAAGGACGCCGGCTACGACCCCGACCAGGACTTCCAGCCCGTGTCGCACGTCACCGATTACGAGTTCGGCCTGGCCGTGGCCTCGGCCGTGCCGGTGAAGGAGCTGTCGCACCTGCTGGCCTGGCTGCGCGCCAACCCGGCGCAGGCCAACTTCGGCGTGCCGGCCACCGGCAGCCTGCCGCATTTCTTTGCGCTGATGACGGGCGAGAAGGCAGCCGTGAAGGCGCAGGTGGTGGGCTACCGCGGCTCGGCGCCGCTGATCAGCGACCTCATCGGCGGCCAACTGCCGGTGGCCTTCGACACCTTCGACACCCTGCTGCCGCAGCACGAGGGCGGCAAGATCCGCATCCTGGCCAGCTCGGGCGCCAAGCGCTCGCAATTCGCCAAGGACATCCCGACGTACAAGGAATCCGGCCTGGACCTGGTGGCCACGGGCTGGAACGCCTTCTTTGCCCCCGCCGCCATGCCCGCCGCGCAGGTGCAGCGTCTGTCCACCGCCATCCGCGAGGTGATGGCCGAGCCCGACCTGCAGCGCAAGTTCGTCGACGCCAGGATGACGCCCGTGGCCAGCACGGCGGCGCAGACGGCGACGATGCTGAAGGCCTACCGCGCGCAATGGGCGCCGGTGGTGCGCCAGTCGGGCAATCAGCCCTGACGGGGCATGCGCCGATCACTATGAAAACATGAGCTGCTTGCGCTTGTCACAACTGCATTTCAGACACTTTTCTCTTGAAATTAAGCATGGACGGGCGCAAGCCACTATCAAAACCAAAGCAACCTGCAACGCCATGACCTTCGCTTCCCGCCCTTTCTTCTCCACCCGCTTCGCCCCCGCCGCCCGCCGCGCCGTGGTCGCCGCCGGCCTGGCCCTGCTGGCCGGTGCCGCCGCCGCGCAGGCCTACCCGGCCAAACAGATCAGCTTCGTCAACAACTTTCCGCCCGGCGGGCCGTCGGACATGATCGCGCGCTCGGTGGCCGACGTGCTGCAGAAGCGCTTCAGTCAGCCGGTGGTGGTCGAGAACAAGCCCGGCGCCGCCGGCAACATCGGCGCCACCCAGGTGGCGCGCAGCAAGCCCGACGGCTACACCGTGCTGGTCGGCATCGACACCACCTTCACCGTCAACCCGCACATCTACAAGGGCATGCCCTTCAAGCCGGCCGACTTCCGCCCCATCATGGTGATGGCCTCGTCGGGCCTGCTGGTGGGCGCGCACCCGTCCACCGGCTTCAAGACCATGGCCGATCTGGTGGCCGCCGGCAAGGGCAAGGGCGTCACCTTCAGCTCGGCCGGCGCCGGCAGCCCCGGCCACCTGGCGGCCGAGCTGTTCCACGAGGCCACGGGCATGAACATCACCCACGTGCCGTACAAGGGCAACACGCCCGCCGTCACCGCCATCCTGAGCGGCGAGGTCAACGGCGGCGTGCTGGCCACGCCCGGCCTGCTGCCGCACGTGAAGGCCGGCAAGGTCACGGCGCTGGCCGTCACCAGCCGCCAGCGCTCCACCCTGGCGCCCGAAGTGCCCACCGTGGCCGAGGCCGGCCACAAGGGCCTGGAGCAGGAAGTGCTCTACATCGCCATGGTGCCCGCCGCCACGCCCGATGCCGTGGTGCAGACGCTGGAAAAAGCCTTTGCCGAGGCGCTGGCCCAGCCCGAGGTGAAGCAGCGCCTGGCCAACCTGGACCTGTTCTACGAAGGCCTGACCGGCGCCGACGCCGTGCGCCGCCTGGCCGACCTGTCGCTGCGCTATGGCAAGGTCATCCAGGCCACTGGCATGAAGGTCGAATAAGCTATCATTTCAATAGCTGTTTGCGCTTGATGCACGGGCGCTGGAGGCCAAAATGACCACAAACCCCAAACGCCCCAACTTCATCTACATCGTCGCGGACGACCTGGGCTTTGCCGACCTGGGTTGCTACGGCGGGCGCGATGCCCCCTTCGGCCCCGTCTCGCCCGTGCTCGACCGGCTGGCCGCCGCGGGCGTCAAGTTCACGCAGGGCTACAGCAACTCGCCCGTGTGCTCGCCCACGCGCTTCGGCCTCATCACCGCGCGCTACCAGTACCGCCTGCGCGGCGCGGCCGAGGAACCGATCAGCAGCAAAAGCAAGGGCAGCACCACCCTGGGCCTGCCGCCCGAGCACCCCACCCTGCCCTCGCTGCTGAAGGACGCCGGCTACCGCACGGCGCTGATGGGCAAATGGCACCTGGGCTATCCGCCGGTGTTCGGGCCGCTCAAATCAGGCTACGAGGAATTCTTCGGCCCCATCTCGGGCGGGGTCGACTACTTCACCCACTGCAGTAACAACGGCACGCACGATTTGTACCTGGGCGATGCCGAGCACCACGAAGAAGGCTATCTGACCGACCTGATCACCGACCGCTCGGTCGACTACATCCAGCGCATGGCGGCGGGTGCGCGCGGCGATGCGCCGTTTTTCCTCAGCGTGCACTACACCGCGCCGCACTGGCCGTGGGAAACGCGCGACGACGCCGCGCTGGCCGAAGAGCTGAAGGACAACCTGTTCCACCTGCACGGCGGCAACATCCACACCTACCGCCGCATGATCCACCACATGGACGAAGGCATCGGCAAGCTGGTCGACACGCTGCGCGCCGAGGGCCTGCTGGACGACACGCTGATCGTCTTCACCAGCGACAACGGCGGCGAGCGCTTTTCCGACAACTGGCCGCTGGTGGGCGGCAAGATGGATCTGACGGAAGGCGGCATCCGCGTGCCCTGGATCGCCCACTGGCCCGCCCGCATCGCCCCCGGCGGCGTGAGCGCGCAGCCGTGCATAACGATGGACTGGTCAGCCACCATGCTCGATGCCGCCAGCGTGGCCGCGCACCCGGAGTACCCGCTCGACGGCGTCACGCTGCTGCCGGTGCTGGGCGATGCGGCGCAGCGCTTCGACCGCCCGCTGTTCTGGCGCATGAACCACCGCGGCCAGCGCGCNNGGCCGGACAGCACGACGATGCGCGTGTCCGGTGAATGCGCCAGCAGGTCGGCGATCAGCGCGTAGCCTTCATCGGCTCGATGCGGGTCGGGCGGCAGGCCGAGATCGATCAGCGCCAGCGCCGGTGGACTCGCCTGCTCGCGCAGCCAATTGATGGCCGCGCTGCGCGACGCGTGGGAGCACTGGAACGCCAGCATGCCCGCCATCCCGCCCGATGCCACCATCAGCCTGGGTTACGGCGCCAAGGACATGCCGCAGCGTTGACGCGTGGCGCGCTACGGCTCAGGCATTGGTGTTTCAGCGCGCCGACGGCGGGCGCACCTGCGCCGGGATCGGCTCGGTGCCGGGTTCGTAGCGCGGGCGTGGCGTCGGGCGCGGCATGCCGAACGGGCCGCCGCCCCAGCCGGGCGAATACTCGCCATGGCCGGGGCGCGGGTAGCGGTGCGGCGGGCGCGGATACGGCGCCACCGGCGCATAGGGCTGCACCACCACGATGTCGGCCGGCGGCTGCTGGCCGCAGGCCCGGGCGGCGTT
>JRYL01011928.1_pt1 | contig 16400 bp, 11 predicted proteins | sample 235391 | NCBI WGS metagenome assembly JRYL01 (sample SAMN03074223, study PRJNA261481) | activated sludge metagenome | biome: Wastewater Treatment Plant; feature: Wastewater; material: Activated sludge; isolation source: activated biomass of a wastewater treatment plant treating wastewater from... ... | reverse complement strand
ACCACGTCTTCTCCGGCGCAGCGTCGAGCGAGCTGACGGGGATGGATGCGGTGCTCAAGGAGGCCGAAGTCACCAAGCTCCCGAAGGCGCGCCGCGTCGTGCTCGTGGGCAACAAGATCTCGCCCGGAAACCCTTCGACCAAGCCCGACGGAACCGTGGTCCGCACCCTCTGGGGCGAGCTGGCGTGGCAGATCGGCGGCAAGGAAGCCTACGCGCGCATCAAGGCGGACGACGAGCGCGCCACGAATCCAGGCGATGCGCTGCGCGCCATCTTCAACGACTACGGCCCGTGCCTGATCCTGATCGACGAATGGGTCGCCTACGCGCGGCAACTGCACGATCAGAACGACCTGCCCGCTGGCAGCTTCGAAACCCAGTTCAGCTTCGCCCAGGCGTTGACCGAATCGGCCAAGCTCGCGAAGAACTGCCTGCTCGTGATCAGCTTGCCCGCGTCGGACACCGCAGGCTCGCCACACACCCAGGCCGACGATGCCGAAGTCGGCGGGCAGCGCGGCCGGGAAGCGCTCGAGCGTCTCCGCAACGTGATCGGCCGCGTCGAGTCGTCGTGGCGCCCGGCGAGCGCCGAAGAGGGCTTTGAGATCGTGCGGCGCCGCTTGTTCGAGCCCCTGGTGGACCAGGCGCAGTTCGTTGCCCGGGACACGGTCGCTCGCGAGTTCTCCGACCTGTACCGGACGCAGGCCGAGGAGTTTCCGCCGGAGTGTCGGGGCACCGAGTACGAGAAGCGCCTCAAGGCCGCCTACCCCATCCATCCAGAGATCTTCGACCGCCTCTACGGCGACTGGTCGACGCTGGTCAAGTTCCAGCGCACGCGCGGCGTGCTGCGGCTCATGGCGGCAGTGATTCACAGCCTCTGGGAGGCTGGCGACCGCAACCCGATGATCCTGCCATCGCTGATCCCGATCTCGGATCGCCGGGTGCAGTTCGAGCTGACCCGCTACCTGACGGACAACTGGCCGCCGGTCATCGAGAAGGACGTCGACGGACCGAGCGCGTTACCCCTGCAGCTGGACGGGGACATCCCCAACCTCGGCAAGTTCAAGGCGTGCGTGCGCGTGGCGCGCACGATCTACATGGGCTCGGCACCGACCGCCACGGCCGCCAACCGCGGGCTCGAGGATCGGCGGGTCAAGCTCGGCTGCGTGATGCCGGGCGAGACGGCTGCGGTCTTCGGCGACGCCCTGCGGCGCCTTGCCGGAGCAGCGACCTACCTCTACCAGGACGGTCCACGGTTCTGGTACTCGACCCAGCCGACGGTGACCAAGCTCGCCGACGATCGGGCCGAGCAGCTGAAGCGCAACCCCGACGCGGTCGCGCGAGAACTCGAGGAGCGAGTGCGAACCGACACTCGCAAGGCTGGCGACTTCAGCCGCGTGCATCCCCTGCCCCAGGGCCCACAGGATGTGCCGGACGACATGGACGCCCGTCTCGTCGTGCTGGGCATCGACCACCCCTGCTCGAAGGAAGCCGGGAACCCGGCCGAGCAATTCGCGAAGGCAATCTTCGCGTCGCGCGGCTCCGCTCCACGGCTCTACCAGAACACGCTGGTGTTTCTGGCGATCGACAAGACTCGACTCCAGGACCTCGACGAAGCGATCCGCAAGTTCCTCGCGTGGCAGTCCATCGTCGAGGAGAAGGACAAGCTCGACCTCTCTCCCCACCAGGTCAAGCAGGCACAGACCCAGCTACAGGCCGCGGACAGCGTGGTGACGGCACGGCTGCCGGAGGCCTACCAGTGGCTGCTCGTCCCGACGCAGTCGAAGCCATCGGCGAGCATCGAGTGGCAGGCCGTGCGCCTGACCGGGCAGGACGCCCTCGCGGTGCGGGCCAGCAAGAAGCTCAAGAACGACGAGCTGCTTCTGACCACGTTCGCCGCTTCGAGGCTGCGGATGGAGCTGGACCGGGTCCCGCTCTGGCGCGGCGACCACGTGGAGATCAAGCAGCTCGTCGAGGACTTCCCCCGCTACCTGTACCTGCCGCGACTCCGCGACACGAACGTGCTCTGCGGCGCCATCACGGAAGGGCTCGGGCTCATCAGCTGGCTGAAGGATGCCTTCGCCTACGCCGACAGCTTCGACGCGGCCACCGGCCGCTACCGCAGCCTGCGTGCGATCCCGAATGTGCGGGTCTCGGCGGACGACCGGGGCATGCTCGTTCGGTCCGAGGCTGCTTACCGGCAACTCGAGGCAGAGAAACCGAAGGAAGAGCCGACAGCGCCGGAGGTTTCGCCACGCAACGGTGGGACGGAGCCGACGACCAGCAGCACGGCGCCAGGCGCTGGCCCAGCACCCGCAGCTGCACAGAAGACAATCCGGCGCTTCCATGGCAGCGCACAACTCGACCCCTCGCGTGTAGGGCGCGACGCTGGACGCATCGCCGACGAAGTGATCGCACACCTTGCTGGGATGGTTGGCTCCAAGGTTCGGGTGACGATCGAAATCGAGGCTGAGTTCGAGAACCAAGTCTCGGACCAGGTCGTACGGACGGTAACCGAGAACAGTCGGACCCTGAAGTTCTCAACGCACGGATTTGAGTCTAGCTGAGCGGAGAGCACATGACAGTCCTGCACGACATTGTCAAATGGTCGAAAGAAGCACCGCCGATTTGGGTGCGCGACGCACTGCGGCGCATAGTATCGCAGCCAACAATCACGCAGGAAGACTGCGACATGCTTGCGACGCTGTGCAAGCAGGCACACGGACTAGCTACATCCGAAGTGACCCCTGTGCCGCTCGAAGAGTCACATATTCCTGCATCGATCACCGAAGGCCCGACCACCCTTGTGTCCCTCACACATGTTGCCGACGTGAACGCCTTGGCGCCAGGATCCACCCTCCGATTCGGCGACAAGGGACTAACTGTGGTCTATGGCGACAATGGAGCGGGGAAGTCCGGATACGCGCGTATCCTGAAACGAGCGTGCCGAGCGCGTGGCAGCGGCGAAGCGATTCTCCCAAATGCCTTGTCTGACCATCCCGCTGGCACTCCGACTGCGAAGCTTTCCATCTCGACAGGAGGAGTAATCACGGAGCATACCTGGACAGACGGGAAGCCTGGTCCTCGCGAGCTCGCTGCAGTCAGTGTTTTCGATGCTTCAGCCGCCCAAGTGTACGTCGCGAGCCGAACAGAAGTGCGCTTTCGACCGCTTGGTCTCGACGTCCTAGACAAGATGGCCGACGTCTGCACACAAGTCAGGGACCGCATCGCCAAAGAACAGACACTACTTGAGCAACAGGCGACAGTTCTCCCGACATTGCCAAGTGACACCGAGGCCGGAAAGCTCTTGCAGGGCCTGAGTGCATTGACTCCTGAAGATGACGTGCGGCGGATAGCATCACTCTCAGACGAAGAATCTGCAGAACTATCCTTACTTGAAAATGTACTGGCAAGCGCCAAAGCAAATGACCCGACGAGACAAGCAAACGATTACCGCACAAAGGCGACTAGGATCTCGCGACTTCTCCAGCGGATCCGAGTATACGAAGACGTTCTGGGCAAGACTGCGCTGCATAATATTCGACAACTCCGCAAGAAGGCTCTCGAGAAGGAGGCCGCATCCGACAAACTGACATCCGCAATCAACATACACTCGCGACTTGCGGGGCTAGGCCATGCCACGTGGCATCAAATGTGGATGTCAGCAGAAGCTTACTCTTCAGCCACTGCGTATGCAGGCATCCCATTTCCAGCCGCACATGACGGCGCATTATGCGTGCTCTGCCAGCAAAATCTGAGCGACGAGGCGAAGGACCGGCTAGGGAGGTTTGCCGAACTTGTTCGCGGCGAAGCGCAGCAAGAGGCCAAGAGACTGCGAAGCGAAGTCGCCCACCAAGAGCAGGTTCTAGCGAATCTGAGCTTGGCTGACGCGGAACGAGACGCTCGAGCCGATTTAAGTGTGCTCGATGAAGACCTTGCCTCGAGGGTAGAAGCCTATATTACGGAGGCAACAAAGTGTCGCGACACGATACTGGCGGATTGCGAGTCCGCTACGCCACTCTCCCTTCCTTGCCCGCATGCAGAGCTGCAGGCGCTCATAAATCGCCTCAACGATCGCGCGACAGCGTTAGATAAGACCGCTCTGCCCGAAGAGCGGAAACGAGCCGAGCAGAGAGAGCGTGAACTGCGCGCGAGAAGCGACCTCTCCCGTCACCGAGACAGCGTTCTCGCAGAAGTCCGTCGCAAGGCGAGACTGAACGCCTATGCAGCATGTGCCAGCGATGCTGATACCCGATCATTGACTCGCCTAAGCACCGACCTCACGAAAAGGTATGTGACAAACGTCTTGGTGGCAGCATTCGATACTGAGATCAAGAAGCTGGGGTTCTCGCATCCGGAGATCGAGCTTCGCGCAGTCGGAGGGCAAAAGGGCCTGCTGTATCATCAGGTACAGCTCAGACATGCGACGAAGGCTGAACTTCCGAGGGTAGTGAGCGAGGGTGAATCGAGATGTATCGCCCTGGCAGCCTTCCTGGCTGAACTGCAAAGCGCAGGCCACGCAAGCGCGATTGTCTTTGACGATCCCGTGTCGTCCTTAGATCACCGATGGCGCGATAAGGTTGCCGAGCGCCTGGTCGAGGAGGCCGGGGGCCGACAGGTAGTGGTCTTCACGCATGAGCTTGTGTTCCTTATCGCTCTTCAGAAGGCGGCTGAGAAAGCTGGGATTCCCTTCCAGAGCCAGACACTCTCGCGACAGCAAGCGACGGCAGGTCATGTGGATACCGAGCTTCCATGGAGCGGACAAACAACGACGAAGCGAATCAGAGTTCTGAAGGATCGCCTGCAGTACGCTGATAAGGTATTTAGAACTTCGGGGTCCCGTGAATATGCCCCGATTGCAACAGATATCTACGCAAAGTTGCGCCAAACCTGGGAGCGAGCGGTGGAGGAGGTCTTGCTAAACGGTGCGGTCGAGCGATTTCGTCGCAGCGTCGAGACGAATCGACTGAAGGCTGTGGATCTGACGTCGAGCGACATAGCTACGATCGAGGCGGGCATGACAAAGGCGTCTCGATGGGAGGGCGGCCATGACCACTCAGCTGCCGCTAACGATCCTCAACCTAGTCCTGACGATATCAGAGACGACATCAAAGCTATCGAGGATTGGGTAGATGGAGTTCACAAGCGCCGGAAGAACAAGTAACGCCAGCCTGCTGCCTATGTTTCGCAACACATTATGCGCGGGCGACCATAACCACCAGAGGTAGCTTCGCAGGCACAAGTGGTCTTTGACGCTTCTGGGGGAATCGAGCGCTTCTCGCGAGTGCTGGATTCCCCCATGGCAAGCAAGGAGTCCACCGCATGCACACCCCTTCCCCGTTCGAAGTACCCCGCGTCCAGCTGGTCGAGATCCGGCTCGTAGCCGAGTTCGCGCCCCAGCAGCAAGTCCGCGAGCCGCGCGACATCGCTCGCCTGCTCCAGGACCTGATCGGCAACGCCGACCGGGAGCACTTCGTCGCCGTCTACCTCGACGCCCGGCACCGCGTCACGCACGTGCACACGGTGTCCGTCGGGAACCTGACCGCGACGACCGTGCACCCGCGCGAGGTCTTCAAGGGAGCCCTGCTCGCGAACGCCCAGGCGCTCGTCGTCGGCCACAACCATCCTTCGGGAGACGTCAACCCGTCCACCGAGGATCGCAGGGTCGTCGAGCGCCTCCGCGAGGTCGGCACGGTTCTGGGCATCGAGTTGCTCGATGCCGTCATCGTTGGTTCGGGTCGGAGCTTCTACTCGTTCGCTTCCGAGTGCACGAGTCCGCTCTGACCCGTGCAGGTTCAGAAGCCCGGGAGCTACCACCCTTCTCGCCCCATGCCCTGCCGCGCCTCACGAACGTGCGACCAGGGTGGTCAAACCGCTGACACCCGCCCGTCGGTTGACACATGTTCAAACGACTTACGACGATCGATCGTGGCCCACTTGCAAGATCCCCGACCGCCGCTATCCTCTGCCATTCCTAGCTTTCCGTCGTTGGAGCCACCCCTCCCGGGCCTGGTCACAAGAAGCGAGCGGTGCGAACTCGCAAAGCTGCACGGCGCATTCGTGACCGTGCTTCAGCGAGTGAAGGTGCGGCGGGTGCGGCTGAGGACCTCGTCACGGGCGCTGGGGGAGCCGACGGAGTATTGCCCTGCCGCATGCCCTCGAAGCCGGTGAACGAGGCTCGGATTGAGCTCGGCGCCGACGCCCGGAGCCGCGGCGTCGGGTCGCGCCACCGCCGCGCGCAGGTCGTGCGTCAAGTCGAGCGCCAGCCGGCGGCGACGGGCGCCGCGGGCAGGTGCCGTGGATATCGGCACGTGCAACTCGGCTGCCACCGCGGTCGGCGTGTGTACCGTGTATGCCGACAGCAGCATCACCGACATCGCGGCTGCGAGCATGGCACGCAAGAGGGGCGGTCATCGCGCTTACTCCTGCATGGCCGGCGCGCGGAAGCCGGCGGCGAGGAACGGCATTAGCTGCTCGAGCACGGCGTCGACGTCGGACGGGTTGCACAGCCCACCTGAGAACTCGCGCAGCGGCTCGGTGCCGGCGAGCGTGTGGCACACGGCCCCCACCATGAAGTGCACCCGCCAGTGCAGCTCGGCATTCGAGAGCGAGGGCAGGATGCGCCGCAGCACACCGAGGTAACGGTCCTTCACCCGGTCGAACTGCTGCTTGAGCGGGACCCAGTGGTCGCCCGGCTCGGTGAACGCACGACCGGCCAGCTTCATGCACGTCCCCCGCGTGGTGCGGGCCATGCGCAAAGCGGGATGGAGCAGGGCCTCAAGCACCTGCCCCAGGGGTGGCGCCGCGTCGCCGTGATGGCTTTCGAGGGCGTCGAGACGCTTCAGCCGCTCCTCGTTGATCGGCAAGAAGCGGCGGGAATAGACCTCCTGGAAGAGCGCCTTCTTTGACCCGAAGTGGTAGTGGACGGCGGCCAGGTTGACCCCGGCGGCGGCCGTGATGGCGCGCACGCTGGTAGCGACGAAGCCGTTCTCGGCGAAGAGGGCCTCGGCCGTGTCCAGGATGCGGTTCTTGGTGTCAGGCGTGGTCATGGGGCGTGCCATTCTTACGTTTCAAACGAACGTTCGACAAGCGGCGCTTCCCTTCGACTCAAGGGGCACCAAGGCAGGGAGGGCACCGGCGAGCGTTCAAACCGTTCCGCGGCCCCAGCCGCAGCGCTCGGGGCCGCTCGAGAGGCCTCACCCGTTGTAGCGGGCCGGGGTATCAGGACCACCCTCGGTTCACCCAAGCGGGACCGCTGAGTTCGGGCATCCGGGACCACCTAGGTTCGGGCAAGCGGGACCGCACGAGATCGGGCAAACGGGACCAGTAGGGTTCGGGCAAGCAGGACCACCTGCGGTTCGGGCAAACGGGACCACCTCGAGATCGGGCATCCGGGACCAGCCGCCCAGGTGTTGGGCGCCATCCTCCGGGTCACCAACAGACCAACGGAGGATTCGTGACAGCCCGGAGTGTGGAGATGCATCGCCTGCAAGAGTTCGTTCGCCTGCACCGCCTGAAGACCAGCGCCCGCGAAGTGTGCCGCCTGCTGGGCATGGGGCGCACGACGGAGTGGCACTACCGCCAGCTACTCGCCAAAGCCGGCCTGCTGCTCGGCGACCCATCCGACCTGCCGGCCGTGGAGATCATCAAGGCCGCGGCGAAGGCGGCTGCCGGCACAGCCATCGCCCAGCAGGAGATCTCGTCGGTCGAGCCGTGGCGTGAGCACATCGTGCCGATGGTCGAGCGAGGTGCAGGACCTCGGGCGATCCGCGACTGCCTGCGCCTGTCGCATCCGAAGTTCACCTGCAGCGAGTCCGCGGTGAAGCGGTTTGTGGCGCGCTTGCGTCGCGAGCGCGGCATCACTGCCGCTGACGTGGTGATCCCCGTCGAGACCGGACCCGGCGAAGTCGCGCAGGTCGACTTTGGCTATGTCGGCAAGATCTACGACGCCAGCGTCGGCCGCCGCCGGAAGACCTGGGTGTTCGTGATGACGCTCGGCTTCTCGCGACGCCAGTTCGCGCACTTCGTGCACGACCAGCGCATCGAGACGTGGCTCTTCTGCCACATTCTGGCCTTCGAGCACTTCGGCGGCGTGCCCGCCGTCATCGTGCCGGACAACTTGAAGGCCGCGGTCGTGCGATGCGCCTTCGCCGTCGACGGCGACAGCACGCTGAATCGCAGCTACGTCGAGCTGTCACGCTACTACGGCTTCCTTGTCGACCCGGCGCCACCCCGCAGCCCGGAGAAGAAGGGCAAGGTCGAGGCGGGCGTGAAGTACACGAAGTCGAGCTTCGTCGCTCCTCGCGACCTCGATGCGCTCGGCATCGAGGGTGCTGCCAAGGAGTTGCTGCGCTGGCTGCACGAGGTCGCCGATGTCCGGATCCACGGCACGACGCGCGAGCGGCCGATCGACTTGTTCCTGCGCGAGGAGCGGTCAGCGATGAAGGACCTGCCGCCGATCCGCTTCGAGATCGTCGTCTGGAAGCAGGCCAAGGTGCATCCCGATTCGCACATCGTCTTCGAGAAGCGCCTCTACTCGGTGCCGTTCCGCCTGATCGGGCAGACGGTCGAGATCAGGGCCAAGGGCAGCTCGATCGCGATCTTCGCCAACGACGAACGCGTCGCCACGCACTCGACCATCGGCGAAGGCGCGCGCACCACGATCGAGAGCCATCTGCCCGAGGAGCGGGCGCCCTGGCGGCATCGCAGCCACAGCCACTGGCAATCGCGAGCCACGGGCCTTGGCGCCGACGTCGGCAAGCTCGTCGAGACGATCTTCGCCGGCCAGGTCGGCTTGTCGAAGCTGCGCGTGGTGCAGTCGATCGTCACACACCTCGAGCCGTTCCCTGACGACCGCCGCAACGCCGCGTGCCGCCGCGCCCTCGAGTTCGGCAACCACACCTACCAGGGCATCAAGCAGATCCTGCTGAAGGGGCTCGACCGCGAGCCGTTGCCCAGCCAGCAGCAGTTGAAGTTCGGTGCGCTCGACAAGCCTCGCTTCTCGCGCTCGCCGTCCGAGTTCGCACTGTCCAACCACCACAAGGAGCAACAAGTATGGGAGTCGCCGACGATCTCGTCCCCGTCCTGAAGAAACTGCGTCTGTCCGGCGTGCTGCAGAGTCTCGATCTCCGCAACCGCGAGGCCACCGACGATGGACTTGCGCACACCGAGTACCTCTACCGGCTGCTGCACGACGAAGTCGATCGCCGCGAGAGCAAGCAGCTGTCGCAGCGGCTGCGGCGTGCAAGCTTCGACGGCATGAAGTCGATCGAGGACTTCGACTTCCAGTTCAACCCCAACGTGCCCAAGGCCAAGGTCCTCGACCTCGCCACGTGTCAATTCGTCGAGCGCCGCGGCAACGTGCTGATTATCGGGAAGACCGGCGTCGGCAAGTCCCACCTCGCGCAGGCCCTCGGCCAGCGCGCCTGCCGTGCTGGCTACAGCGCGCTCTACGTCGCTGCGCACGACCTGCTCACGCAGCTGCGTGCCTCGCGCGCCGACCAGAGCCACGAGAAGAAGCTCGCTCGCTTCACCGCGCCCGACCTGCTCGTCATCGACGACCTCGGTCTGCGTCCTCTCTCGGGCGACGAGCCACTCGACGTCTACGAGGTGATCCGTCGACGCTACGAACGCGGCGCGATGATCGTCACGTCAAACCGCGCCATCGAAGAGTGGTATCCGCTGTTCGGCGACGCGCTGCTCGCCAGCGCCGCCATGGACCGGCTGCTGCACCACGCCCACGTGATCGACATCGACGGTGAGTCTTACCGCAATCCGAAGAGCGGCAAGCGCTCGCGTGGATGACTTGGCTCGGTCTGTTCGCGCCTGCTCCTCGGTCTCGCTCTCGGGGAAACCCCACCTTCGGGTTTCCCCTGCCGCTGGGCACCCCCTTCCTCTTCCCTTTTCCCCAGGACTCCCCATCAGTGGAGAGGGCCGAGTGGTCCCGCTTGCCCGATCCGCGGGCTCGCAGCAGAAGTGCAGAACTCAGCCACCAAGCCGATCGCCAGCGAGGTCACCACGCGGGCAAGAATCGCGTCAAACTGACATCGCCACGTACTCCACAGCGATCGCGCCATCGAACATCACCGACAAGTGGTCCCGCTTGCCCGAACTCGAAGTGGTCCCGTTTGCCCGGCCCTTGACACCCGTCGAGGGAGAACGCGGCCGCGCTTCTGCGTCCGGCGGGCGCGCACGTCGCTGATGCCGACTGTTGGTGGGGATGCGGTACAGCCAGGTGGTGAACTCGGTCTTGCGATGGCAGTCACACCGGCCTCGCAGCCGGTTTCTCGCAGCGCCCGTACCGACCGATCCCGATCTCCGACGCCGCTTCATGACGCAAACTCTCCCCGCAAGCTGTCGCAAGCTGCGGCTCCGCCGCGCTCACCGTGTCATCGCCAAGATCGAGAGCGCGCATTGCTATCGCGTCACCCAGGCCGGACGCACCCTGATCACCGCCGTGACGGCTGCACTCGATGCATCTGTATCCAAGCTCAAGCAATGCGCCTAGAAAGCTGGTCGCGCCGCGCGAGGCTTCACCTGAGTAGCGGCTCAGATCCCTTCTACAATGGCATCCCAGAGCCGAAGTCGAGCCTGCAAGGATGCTATGGCTGCTGACTCGCAGCGATGTCGGAGTGCAGGAGCGCTTCGACAGAGTCGATCGAGCAATGCCGCAGCGTGGCCTCCATGGGCGCCACCGTCAACTTCGATATGGCGCTCCAGGTAGGCCAGGAATCGTTCGCAAGGCACCCCCTGACGGCGCAGTGTGTGGACGAGCGGCAGGAACATGCCCGGGATCACCTCCTCGCGCCCGTGAAGGAACACCGCGGCGCGTACTGGCAGCGGCTGATCGAGAAACGACAGCGTTGTCGCCACGAATCCCCGTGCGGCTTCCGGCATGCCCGCGGCGCGCATCGCTGTTAGCGGGGACTGTCCACTCGCCATCTGAGCAAGGAACACTCGCACGGGTCCCACTCGGGCACCGAGCTCATCCATCGCCTCCGTATACCAGACGAAGTGACTCGCGTGGCCCTGGCGGTACGGGAGAACATCGGACTCCTCGTCGAGCACGATTTCGTTGATCAGTCGAGCAGCCTCCGGGTCGGCCGGCGGTTGCCACGGAACGTTGGCGCCCGCGAGGTCGCGCTGCAGAGTCTTCAGCAGGGACATGAAGTCCCACACGCATGCAACGTGGTGCTCGACGAAGACCCGCAGCCGAGGCAGCGAGTCGACGGTTGCGTAGAGCGGGTGAGCGGCCAGGGCTCGCTTCAGTGCCTCGAGGGACGACGGAGTCCGCCGCGCAGCAGGGGTGGTCATGACGTCATGCCGGCAACACCGTGGGAGAGGAGATTGTTTCGACTCAACGCAAGATGGCCGAGTCGACTTGAGCATCCGTGGATGACGCTAGACCTTGAACCAGTGTGAATCGCGCCGGAACTCCGGGGCCGGGGGCGCTTCGTCGCGAGGTCGACAGCATCGCCCCTTCTCGCTCGTCCTCGGACTCAAGGGATCCCGGGGAGGGGGCCCCTACGCAGCCCCTACGCCCCGTCCCTTCCTTCGGCGCCGGTCCTTCTCGCTTCGCTCCAAACCCGGGGGTGCGACCGACGCCGAGGGCGACGGGGCTGCGGGGGCAGGGCGGCTCCTCGAACGGCCTGCCGAAGAGTACGTCGTGCCGCATGTTGGTTGCTAAAAGACACTTACGGCGTAGGTAGACCTCCAGATCCTTCAGGAGCGGCACCCGGGACATCGTCGGCCCGCGTGCCTCGCGATCAGCGTCCGCCGCAGGTTCATCCCGACCTGCAAGCAGTTGACATCAGTAGTTGCCCGCCATACCATTCGGTCCAAAACCAATAGGGAGCGCGCCAGCGTGAGCCACCTTCCCCCGTACATCCCCGACTATCAGCGCCTGCGGGAACTCGCCGAGCGCGTTCCGGGCTTGGACCCTGATGATGTCACAGCCGCGGCGTTGCTCCGGGCCGTGGCGGCAGAATTGTCGGCACAACTCCAGCTGAGCCTGGACAGGTTCGGGATCAGTGAAGGGCGGTTGCGGGTGCTGAGTTACATCCTTTACCTCGGTGATGCCGCAACGCATTCGCAGCTCGCGGAGGCCGCCATGGTGACCAAAGGAACTGTCACGGGGCTCGTGGACGGATTGGAGCGTGACAAGTTGGTGCGTCGCTTCCCGAGCAGCGGCGACCGCCGCGTGTCGCTCATCGATTTGACTCCCGCCGGGAGACGCTTGCTCGATGAGATCCTTCCTGAGCACCTGCGCCGGCTCTCGGAGCTGATGCGCGGCGTCACACCGGCCGAGCGAAAGACGCTGACGCGGCTGCTTGAGAAAGTCCGCTCGGGGCTCGATGCCCCCCGGGGCGCTGCAGACAAGGCATCGGGGGAGAACGCATGACCCGTATGCCTGCGTCACGAACCTTTCTGGTGGCGATGGCGCCTCTCACCGCGCTTCTGGCCGGTTGCCTCTCCGTGCCGGCACCCCCCGATGCCCTCGCCGCGAGCCACGTCGGCACCCCGGGCCTGTTCTCGGAGCTCTCCGCGAGTGCGACGCCGATGCAGGTCGGCGCGGGGTGGCTCTTCGAGCTCGGGGACACGACGCTCGAAGCCCTCGTTCGCGAGGCGTGGGACCGGAATCCGGACCTCTACGTGACGGCGTCGAGGTTCGAGGAGGCGGCGGCCAGGCTGCGCATCGCCGCCTCGTTCCTCTACCCCCAGGCTGCGGGCGCCGGCGAAGCGCGGCATACGGACTTTGACGGCTCGAGGGACGAGGGCGATTACTTCGCCGCCCTTCAGGTTTCGTGGGAGGCAGACCTTTGGGGCCGGCTCAGGGCGGACAGATCGGCGGCGGCTCGACTAGCCGAGTCCGCGGGGCTCGACTTCATTCAGGCGCGGCATTCCCTCGCAGCCGCGGTCGCGCAGGCATATTTCGCCGTGGTGACCGCCAAGCAGCAGCTCGCGATCGACAATCTGCTGCTGGAAGCCGAGCGGTTTACGGCCGTGACGACCCGGCAGCGCGTCGAAGCCGGGCTGCTGACCAGCCTTGACCTGAACCTGGCGGAGTCCAGCGTTCGCCTCGCGGAGGCCGCCGTCCAGAACGACCTGTCCGCCTTGCGAGAGGCCCGCCGGGCGCTAGAGCTCCTGTTGGGCCGGTACCCTTCGGCCGAACTCGACGCCGCCGAGGCTCTGCCGCGGCTCTCCTCCGCTCCGGTCGCCGTGAGCGTTCCCGCCGAATTGCTTGAACACCGACCGGACGTGCGAAGCGTCGAGCGGCTGGTCGACGCGGCGCATTTCGACGTCCGTTCGGCGCGCGCAGCTCGGCTTCCGCGGCTTGTCCTCACGGCGGACGCCAGGACGCTGATCGATCCCTCGGACTTCATCACCTCGGTCGCAGCCGAAATCCTCGCGCCGCTCTTCCAAGGGGGGCGACTACAGGCCCAAGAAGCGGCGGCCAACGCACGCCAGCGTCAGGCGCTCGGCCAGTTCGCCTCCATCGCGCTCCGCGCGTTCCGCGAGGTCGAGTCGGCCCTCTCCAACGCCCGCTTCCTTTACGAGCGTGAGAGGAGCCTCGCGGATGCGAGCTCGCGGCTCCAGGAAGCGAGCGAGGCGGCCATCAGCCGCTACGAGCAGGGCCTCTTGACCATTCTCGACCTCCAGCAGATCCGCCGCCAGGACTACGACACCCGGTCGCTCCTCCTTGGTGTGCGGTTCGAGCAGTTGCGCCAGCGCCTGAACCTGTACCTGGCGCTGGGTGGCCCCCCCCTCCGAGACGTCGAGGTGCCGCCCGTTCCTATGAATGGCCAGTTCGCCGATCCCAACGATGCGCCGATGAGCGGCGACCTCCACGTGGGGCGTGCCCGGTGAGCCGAACCCTGATGCAATCCGGAGAAGTGACAATGGCGGATGAGACCCAACGTCCTGAAGACCCCCGACCACCGGCCGACGAAGCCGAGGCGAAAGAGACCCTCTTGCTGCGGCACGTCCTCTGGCGCGGGCTCGTCGTGTTGGCGCTCCTCGGCATCCTCGGGTTCGCTGCCTTCTACCTGACGCGCGGCCAACACGGGCCGGCGCCGCGCGCCGCGCCACCGCCGTCGGGCCCCCTCGCCGTGAACATCCTCACGGTCGAGCCGAAGGAGGTGCCGATCACAGCAGAGTTCCTGGGTCGGACGGAAGCGTCGCAGACCGTGCCGATCCGTGCCCGGGTAAGTGGGGTGCTGATCGAGCGAGGTTTCGAAGAGGGCCAGGTCGTCACGGAGGGGCAGGTGCTCTTCCGGATCGATCGCGAGCCGTTCGAGATCGCACTGCGGGGGGCCGAGGCTGGCCTCCAGTCAGCGCAAGCCGTGCTAACCCGTGCCGAGCGGCAGGTCCGCCGGTTCGAGGAGCTGGCCGCGCAGCAGCAGGCCGCAGCCAATGAGCTCGAGCAGGCGCAAGAGTCACTCGGGGTCGCAGCGGCCCAAGTTGCGACCCAGCGGGCGCTGATCGAGCAAGCGAAGCTTGACCTCGGTTACACGACGATCGCGTCTCCGATCGCGGGTGTCATCGGCGTGCGTCAACAGGATGCTGGCAGCTTTGTCGGACCAGCGCCGGAGGCCGAGCCGCTGCTTGCGACCGTGCGCAAGGTTGACCCTCTCTACGTGCGGTTCAGCGTGAGCGAGCGCGACCTCCTGCGCTGGCAGCGGATGACCGAACAGGGGATTGTCCGAAACGTTGGCGTCGAAGACCTCACCGTGACCGTGGTGCTGCCCGACGGGCGGGCGTTCCCGCACCTGGGCCGCATCGACTTCGTTGACGTGGCCGTCGACCCGTCGACGGGCACCGCGGTCATCCGGTCCAGCGTGCCGAATCCGGACCGCGCCCTGCTCCCCGGCCAGTTCGTGCAGGTGCGGATCGGTGGGGCGTCACGGCTGGGCGCGATCGCCGTGCCGCAGTCGGCGGTGCTACAGATGCCCACCGGGGCGGCGGTGTACGTGGTGGACGGAGGGGTCGCCCAGCTCCGGCCTGTGACGACGGGCGGATGGTCGAACGGCGAGTGGATCATTGAGTCCGGCCTCCGAAGCGGGGACCGGGTTGTCACCGATCATCTCGTTCAGATCCGGCCGGGCACGCCGGTGGAAGCCGCGCATTAGGAGCCGCGATGTTCTCCCGATTCTTCATTGATCGCCCGATCTTCGCAACCGTGCTGTCGCTGCTCATCCTCATCGCGGGCAGCGTGGCGATGGTCATACTCCCGATCGCGCGCTATCCGGAGATCACGCCGCCGACGATCCAGATCAGTGCGACGTACCCGGGCGCGGATGCGGCCACGGCGGCGACGGCCGTGGCGGCGCCGATCGAGCAGCAGCTTTCAGGCATCGAGAACCTGATCTATTTCGGTTCCACCAGCGCCAACAACGGGTCCGTAACGATTACCGCCACCTTCGAGATCGGGACGGACCAGGACCTCGCCGCTGTCGAGGTCCAGAACCGGCTGAGCGTTGCGGAGCCGCAGCTGCCCGCGGAGGTGGTCCGCAACGGAATCACCGTGCGCAAAACCTCGACCAACATCCTGGCGGTTGCGACGCTTCAGGCGGAGGAAGGGTCCACCTATGACGACATCTACCTGAGCAACTACGCCACGATCAATCTCCTCGATTCGATCCGCCGCGCCGAGGGCGTCGGTGACGCGGCGGTCTTTGGGAGCAAAGAGTATTCGATGCGGATCTGGCTCGATCCCGACAAACTCGCGGCCAAGAACCTGAGCGTCAGCGACGTGGTCGCGGCGCTACGCGAGCAGAACGCCAACTTCCCTGTGGGCACGATCGCCCAGCGCCCCACCGACGGACCGGTCGAACTGACAGTCCCCATCCTCACGCGCGGCCAGCTCAGCGAAGTCTCGGAGTACGAGAACATCATCATCCGGGCCGAGGAGGACGGACGGATTGTCACGCTCGAGGACGTTTCTCGCGTCGAGCTCGGCAGCCGAAGCTACGAGCTCTTCGGCCGCGCGAACGGCCGCTCCACGACGTTGATGCTGGTCTACTTGCAGACGGGTGCCAACGCCCTGCAGACCATGGACAATGTCCGGCGAGTGCTGGACGAGGCGGCGGCGAGCTTTCCCCAGGGCGTGCGCTACACGATCCCGTTCGACACCACGACCTTCATCAGCGCCTCGGTCGAAGAGGTGGTCCAAACGCTGTTGGAGGCCGTCCTGCTGGTCCTGCTCGTGGTATTCCTCTTCCTGCAGAGCTGGCGGGCTACGCTGATCCCGCTGCTCGCGGTGCCGGTCGCGATCGTCGGCACGTTCGGCGGGATGCTACTGCTGGGGTTCACGATCAATACGCTGACCCTCTTCGGCCTGGTGCTTGCCATCGGCATCGTTGTGGATGACGCGATCGTCGTCGTCGAGAACGTCGAGCGGATCATGG
>JRYL01000606.1_pt1 | contig 16535 bp, 11 predicted proteins | sample 235391 | NCBI WGS metagenome assembly JRYL01 (sample SAMN03074223, study PRJNA261481) | activated sludge metagenome | biome: Wastewater Treatment Plant; feature: Wastewater; material: Activated sludge; isolation source: activated biomass of a wastewater treatment plant treating wastewater from... ... | reverse complement strand
GCCTCATCCACCCGCAGCAGCACGGTGAGCAGCGCGAGCAGATTCACCGCCAGCAGGACGCGCAGCATCACGCCGAGATTGCGGAAGTCCGGCAGCCGCGGTGCGGCGAGGCCGGAAGGCTTTTGCTTTATACTTTCGAGCATTCCTGTGCGTCGCGTAAGCGGCGTTTTTCCTTGCGGCGACCCTGCAGCGGCGCGCCGCCCGACTCGTTCCGCCCGATTCGTTTCTCCGCCCTCATTATGACAGACACCCCGACGCCGTCCGCCGGTGCAAACGCCGCCGCCGAGGCGCCCGCCAAGGCCTGGTCCGGCCGCTTCACCGAACCCGTCTCCGACCTCGTCAAGCGCTACACCGCCTGGGTGTTGTTCGACCAGCGCATGGCCGCGCAGGACATCCGCGGCTCGCTCGCCCACGCCAGAATGCTGGCCAGGCAGGGTATCATCGCCGCCGCCGACCTCGCCGACATCGAGCGCGGCATGGCGCAGATCAAGGACGAGATCGAGCGCGGCGAGTTCGACTGGAACCTCGACGACGAGGACGTGCACCTCAACATCGAGAAGCGCCTGACCGCGCTGGTGGGCGACGCCGGCAAGCGCCTGCACACCGGCCGCAGCCGCAACGACCAGGTGGCCACCGACATCCGCCTGTGGCTGCGCGGCGAGATCGACCTGATCACCGGCCTGCTGCGCGAGCTGCAATCGGCGCTGGTCGAGGTGGCCGAGAAAAACGTCGACGTCATCCTGCCCGGCTTCACCCACCTGCAGGTGGCGCAGCCGGTGAGCTTTGCGCACCACCTGCTGGCGTATGTGGAGATGTTCGCGCGCGACGAGCAGCGCATGGGCGACGTGCGCCGCCGTGTCAACCAGTTGCCGCTGGGCAGCGCCGCGCTGGCCGGCACCACCTACCCGCTCGACCGCGAGCGCGTGGCGCGCACGCTGGGCATGGTGAATGACCAAGGCGAAGCCTGGGTGTGCCAGAACAGCCTGGACGCCGTGAGCGACCGCGACTTCGCCATCGAATTCGCCGCCGCCGCGAGTCTGGTGATGGTGCACATCTCGCGCCTCAGCGAAGAGCTGATCCTGTGGATGAGCCAGAACTTCGGTTTCATCAAGATCGCCGACCGCTTCACCACCGGCTCGTCGATCATGCCGCAGAAGAAGAACCCCGACGTGCCCGAGCTGGCGCGCGGCAAGACCGGCCGCGTGGTCGGTCACCTGATGGGCCTGATCACCCTGATGAAGGGCCAGCCCCTGGCCTACAACAAGGACAACCAGGAAGACAAGGAGCCGCTGTTCGACACCGTCGACACGCTGCGCGACACGCTGCGCATCTTCGTCGAGATGATCGGCGGCCAGCCCAACCCGGCCACCGGCGCCAAGGAAGGCGGCATCACCGTCAACCCGCAGCCCATGCAGGCCGCCGCGCAGAAGGGCTACGCCACCGCCACCGACCTGGCCGACTACCTGGTGAAGAAGGGCCTGCCCTTCCGCGACGCGCACGAAACCGTGGCCCACGCCGTCAAGGCCGCCGAATCGCACGCCTGCGACCTGTCGGAACTGCCGCTGAAGGTGCTGCAGGAGTTCCACCCCGCCATCGACAAGGACGTCTACGACGTCCTCAGCCTGCGCGGCAGCCTGGAAGCGCGCAACACCCTGGGCGGCACGGCACCGGCGCAAGTCAAGGCGCAGATCGCCCGACATCGCGCTCGGTTGGGCAACTGACCGCCCAATAACGGGGAGTATCACGCGCCAGCGCCCGTCATGAGGGCGCTAGCGGACAGGTGGATGGGGAGTATACATCTGTCCGCCATACCTTCATGCACGCCGCTCACCGTCAACGCGCCGGCCCCACGCGGTAGGCCCTCGCCGTCGCCCCGTCGTCATCCGGCGACCCTTCTTCCGTCGCCGCGCGATCCGCAACATCTTGCTACATGCGTGCGACCGTCTTTCCAGGCGCAGACTCGATCTCCACACGGCATGGTGCGGCGGAAGCGCCCACCACACATACTCCCCTTGCTATCAAACAAGGAGTATTCACGTCATGCCAGCGCATCCAGGCGATGCAGGTCGTCCAGGACATGGCCAACCGCCTCAACGCCAACCGCAAGGTCGCGTCCTGTTACTCCAACGCCGCCAACGGCGTCACGCTGGGCGCGGGTGCCAACGCCAAATCCGCCGTGCCGGCCTGCACGCTGGGCAACACACAGGAACAGACCCAGGCCGTGGCCGACCTCGACGCCTGGAACGAGCTGCTCCAGGGCAGCATCGAGGTGCTCGCCAACGGCACCCAGGTCGGCGCCATGCAAGGTGCGGTCGGCTGCATCACACAGGACACGGCCAACACCTACCTCATCGCTGTGGCCTGGCAAGGCCTGGCGCGCACCGCCGCGCCCAAGCTGGCCGACGGCACCGTCTTTCCTTGCGGCAAGGGCAGCTTCGGTGACGACACACTGCACCGCGTGGTGACCACCAAAGTGCAGATTGGGGACCTGTCGTGAGCGCGCCAACGCACCGCCGCACCCGCGCTGTCCAGTCGCAGCGCTTGCGCAACGCTGCACGGGGTTTCACCATGGTCGAACTGATGGTGGCCATGGCCCTTGGGCTGTTGCTGCTCGGTGTGCTCGTTGCGATGGTTGTCTCCACCATCGGCAACCGCAACGAACTCGACAAGTCGTCACGCCAGATCGAGAACGGCCGCTACGCCCTGCAGGTGCTGACCAGTGACATCGAGTCAGCGGGCTTCATCGGCACCTCGGGCCAGCAGATGTGGGACCGCAGGGCGCCACAGGCTTGCCCCACCACGCTGGCCGAACTGTGCTACGACCCGACCGCCAAGCAACTGCCGCTGGCGGTCCAGTTGCTCACCACCGCCCCGACCTGCCTCACCAATGTCAATGCCGACACCGGCATGCTGCTGGTGACGCGCGCTTCCTCGCTGACAACCACGCCGTCGGGCGCCGTCGGCACCGAGGCCTACTTGCAAGTCTCTACCTGTGGTAAGCCTTCAGCCAGTGGCGTCCAAGAGCCCGAGTTCGGGATCGACACAGGGGCTGGCGGCAAGTTCCCCTTACGTCAGAAGGACTGCGACACGGCAAACCCCGCGCCCCTGCGCAAGGCCATTCACCGCATCTACTACATCGCCACATGCAACGAATGCGGCGCCGACACGATCCCGACACTGAAGGTCGCCGAGTTCATCGGCGGAAAAATAACCGTCACCGCGCTGGTGGACGGCATCGAGAACATGCAGTTCGAGATGGGTGTCGACATGGACGGCAACGGCTCGCCAGATTGCTACGTCGGTGACACCGACAACCCGCTGCCCGCGCAAATCGATGCCGGACGCTGCCCACAGCCCGCCACCGCCTACGACTGGACGCAGGTCAATGCCAACCGCGAGAACGTCGTGACCGTGCGCGTCGGTCTGCTGGCCCGCAACACCGAATCGTCGGCCGACTGGACTGACAGCCGCACCTACAGCCTGGGCCTCAATGCCCCCGAGGTCGGGCCGTTCAGCGACCGCTTCAAGCGCCATGCCTACAGCAGCGTCGCCCGCATCATCAACGTCTCGGCCCTGAGGGAACAGCCATGACCGTGCGCACCGGATCGCCCCGTCGCCACCAGGAGGGTGCCACCCTGCTGGTGGCCATGATCTTCCTCATCATCCTGATGCTCATCGTGGCCTCGGCACTCAAGGTCACGAACATCAACACGCGCGTCGTGGGCAACATGCAGACCCAGAGTGAGGCCTTCGCGTCGGCACAGCAGGCCATTGAGGAAATCATCAGCGACGACTTCACCAAGCTGCCCCGGCAGCGCACCATCGAAGTCGACATCAACAACAGCGGGCAAACGGGCTCGACCTACAAGGTCGACGTGGCCAAGCCGGCCTGCCTGGCTGTCAAGCCCGTCAAGCAACTCGACCTGGACATCACCAACCCCAGGGACCAGCCCTGCTTCACCACCGGCGCGGCACAGAACAGCGGAATCATCGGCGGCACGCCATCGGGCAACTCGGTCTGTTCCGACTCCATGTGGAACATCACCGCAACCGCCGTGCCACCCAACTCCACGCAGCCAGCCGCCGTACTCCATCAGGGTGTTACCCAGCGCGTTGACCCCGGCGCCAACTGCCTGTAATCCCGCCATTTGCTTGCTCAAGGAACAAACGTCATGAACAAGAAAGCCACTTTGCGCGCGCTCGTCGTGCTGACGCTTGGTTCGGCCGCGCTGGTCGCGCTGCCCGCGCACGCCGAAGACATCGACATCTACGGTGCGCCGAACCTGGGCGACAGCTCGAACCTGGTGATCATTCTGGACAACGCGTCCGCGGCGAATGCCAATTCGGTCTTCAACTGCCCGAAGTTCGATCCGCCGGACGACAAGTTTCGGGTCAACGATCCGACGATCAATTTTGGCTTCGAGCAATGCGGTCTGTACGGCGCGATGGTCGGCCTGGGGAAAACGCTTGCAGCGCAGAAGGCTGCAGACCCGACCGTTGACCGGCTTCCGCTGAACCTCGGACTGATGTACTTTCCTGTCGAAAACTCCCTGAACGGAGGACAGTTCGTCCACCCCGCGCAGCCCAACAACCCGGGCGACCTGATCCCGATGAATGAAAGCGGCATCCAGGAATTCAAGGCCAAGGTGGCGGCGCTCAGCAAGGCAAACAAGGATCTGAGCAACAACAACAAGTTCAGCCAGGCGCTCCAGGAAACCTTCGCCTTCTACAACGGACAGAAAGGCCTTTCGGGACGGCAGTACAACTCCCCTGCGAATCTGCAAACCTGCGGCCGCAATTACGTTGTCTACATCACGCTGGCCACCAACAACCAGAAACCCCAGGACGGTGGCAATCTGGCCGCCGACGCACTGAGAACCACCGCCGGGGCCTATCAGAACCTGCCCTTGCCGAAGTACACGCAGACGTTCGCGCCCAAGGCCACTGCCAAGAGCCCCAGCCCCTAAAAGGACGACCCCTCGGATGAATGGTCCCGCTTCATGTACACCGGCATGGGCAGCAACGGCACCCAGTACAACCCTGTCACTGCCTACACCATCATCCTGTACGACGGCAGCAACCCCGAGTACGAGCAACTCATTAAGAACGTGTCGGTCCAGAGCGGCACCACACCCTACTTCGTGAAGCTTGGAGACACCGATGGCCTGAACGCGGCGCTGGCCGGCATCATTCGTCAGGTCATGGCGGCCAACAGCGTGTTCGCCGCTCCGGTGCTGCCCGTGAGCGCCAACACGCAGGGCACCTACGCCAACCAGGTGTTCATGGGCATGTTCCGCCCCGACAGCAGCGCGCTGCCGCGCTGGGTCGGCAACCTCAAGCAATACCAGTTCGGCGCCGATCTCAGCGACCCGCTCAAGCCCGTGCTGTTCCTGGCCGATGCCATGGGCAAGCCAGCACTCAGCGCGGCCGGCACGGGCTTCCTCGACCCCAGCGCCGTGAGCTTCTGGACATCCAAGAATGCCGGCAGCCTGCCCGACAGTGCCGATGGTTTCTGGAAAAACGCGGTGGCTGCGCAAGGCGCCACCGACGGCTTCGACAGTGCTGACGGCCACATCGTCGAACGCGGCGGCGTGAGCCAGCAGATCCGTCTGGCGCACCTGACCGCCTCCGTGAACGCTGCCGCCAGCCCCGCCACCTACGCGAGCAAGCGCAACGTGCTCACCTGCATTGGCAGCGGCTGCGCCGGCACTTCGGCACTCAACAGCATGAAGTTCGACGTCAGCAACAGCGCCATCACCGATGCGCTGTTGGGCACATCGACCGGCGCAGGTGCTGTTACGCGTGAAAACCTGATCAACTGGACGCGCGGTGCCGACGTCGCGGCTCAGGTGCCCGGCTCGAACGCCGGCGGGAAAGCAGCACACCGCCCGACGCGACGATCACGGTGCGCGGCTCCGTGCATGGCGATGTGCTGCACTCGCGCCCGGCGGTGATCAACTACGGCCAGCCCTACGGCACCGTCGTGTTCTACGGCGCCAACGACGGGCACTTCCGCGCCATCAACGGCAACCAGCCGAAGAACAAGACCGACGCCAGCAAACCTCTGGGCAACTGCAAGTTGGCCGGTGATTGCTCCATCCGGGCGACGGATGCCAGCGGCGCCGCCGTCGATGTTCCGCCGGGTGGAGAGTTGTGGAGCTTCATCCCCAAGGAGTTCTACAGCGGTCTCAAGCGCATCTATGAGAACAACGTGGCGCTCACCCTGGGTCAGCCCGCCAGCCCCACGATGCAGCCGAAGACCTACTTCTTTGACGGATCGCCCGGCGTGTACCAGAACGGCTCGACTGCCCACCTGTACATTCCGGCGCGCCGTGGCGGACGCCTCATCTATGCGCTGGACGTGAGCGACCCCACCGATCCCAAGCTGATGTGGAAGATCGACCACACCACACCCGGCTTCGGTGAACTGGGCCAGACCTGGTCACAGCCCAAGGTGGCCATGGTCAAGGGCCACACCAACCCGGTGCTGATCTTCGGCGCCGGCTACGACCCGAACCAGGACAAAGACCCGGTCACCAGCGCTGACACGATGGGGCGTGGCATCTTCATCGTCGACGCCAAGGACGGCACCCTGCTGTGGCAGGCCACCGCTGGCGGCGGCAGCCACACCTGCACAGGTCACCCCTGCCGCCTGTCGGCCATGACCCATTCGATCCCTGGCGACATCACGCTGATCGACCGCAACGCCGACGGCTTCATTGACCGCCTGTACGCTGCCGACACGGGGGGGCAAGCTGTGGCGCGTCGATCTGCAACCCGATGCCACCGTCGAGACGCCTGACCCGTCAACCTGGAAGGCCACGCAACCGGCAGACGTGGGTGGCACGGGCTCGCCCCTGCGCAAGTTCTTCTTCCCGCCCGATGTGGTGGTGACCAAGAGCTTCGACGCCGTGCTGGCAGTCACTGGTGATCGCGAACCCCCGCTCAGCAGCAGCGCCGCCAACAAGGTGGTGAACCGCTTCTACATGATCCGCGACACCAACACCGGCCCCGACGGAAGCGGCTGGACGGTCGTCCGCGATGACTCCAGCACCACCGGCAGCGCCAAACCTGCGGACCTGTTCGACGCCACGAACGCCAAGTACGACGGCAGCGCGAGTGGCTACTACATCACGCTGGCTGGCCCGGGCGAAAAGGGCGTGAACACCCCCACCTCGTTCGGCGGCACCACCTACTTCGGCACCAACCGCCCGATCCCGTCGACCAACTTGACCTGCAAGGCCAACCTGGGCGAGGCGCGCGGCTACACGGTCAACTTCCTGACGGGGGCGAAGAACAGCAAGGCCTTCGACGGTGGTGGATTGCCGCCCTCGCCGGTGGCCGGCATCGTCAACATCGAACTGGAAGACGGCACCGAAGTTCAGCAGCCCTTCGTGATCGGCACGCCTGACGGCCAAGGTGCTGACGGATCGTCGGCCCTGGGTGTGGCACGCCCCATCATTCCGATCCCGACCACCAAGCGCCGCACCTACTGGTACCAGGTGAAGGATCGCTGACACCGGTGCGTCACCTGCTGACGCTCGCGAAAGACAAAGCCGCTGATTGCTGCCAATCAGCGGCTTTTCTGTCTATCGAGAGCAATTCGGTCCGGTCGCCTCGAACGAACTTTCATTCTTGTAGCGGCTTGCGCTTTGAAGTTCTGCGCTTGATCGGCTTTTCATCTGAATCGCACGGCCTGTCCGTCTCCAGAACCTCCAGCATCTCGCGCGCCAGCTCGATCCAAATGGCCTCGTAACGCTGGCCGGCACGCAGCACCAAGTGCTGCAGGCGCTGCTCGCGCGTGGGCTGCGCGTGCTGAAAGTCGCGCGCCTCGATCTGGTCATACAGCGCCTGCGTGGCTTCGTGCTGCGCCAGCCAGGCGCGGATGTGCCCGGTCAGCGCGCCGCCGGTCGGCCCCACGGCGCCTTCGGCGCGCAGGCGCACCATCAGTTCCTCGCGCAGGGGCCGTGGCGCCAGCGGCTCGTCGATCCAGCGCACCAGCTCGGCCCGGCCCCGGCGCGTGACGCGGTAGGCGCGCTTGCGCCCGCGCCCCGCCTGTTCGGGCAACGACGCCACCCAGCCGGCCTCTTCCATGCGCGCCAGCTCGCGGTAGATCTGCTGGTGTGTGGCGGCCCAGAAGTAACCCAGCGAGCGGTCGAAGCGCGACGCCAGTTCGGAGCCCGAATCCGGGCGGTCGATCAGCGCGGTGAGCAGGGCATGAGGCAGGGACATCGGTGGCGCATCCGGTTGGCCAAGATCGACCATTCTATGCAACCAGTTGCATTGTCGACCTCGCCTCGGCTACATTCATGCAACCAGTTGCACAAAGGAAACCCATGTCGCCCTACCCTCACCTGCTCGCCCCGCTCGACCTGGGCTTCACCACCTTGCGCAACCGCGTGCTCATGGGCTCGATGCACGTGGGACTGGAAGAGGCGCTGCAGGGCTTCGAGCGCATGGCCGCGTTCTATGCCGAACGCGCGCGCGGCGAGGTGGGCCTGATCGTGACCGGCGGCATTGCCCCCAACGAGCGCGGCCGCCCCGCGCCCGGCGGCGCCATGCTGACCACCGAGGCCGAGGCCGCGCGGCACCGCATCGTCACCGACGCCGTGCACGCCGCGGGCGGCAAGATCGCCATGCAGATCCTGCACTTTGGCCGCTACGCCTACCACGCCGATCTGGTGGCGCCCAGCGCGGTCAGGAGCCCCATCAACCCCGGCACGCCGCACGCGCTGACGGGCGATGAGGTGGAGCAGACGATTGCCGACTTCGTGCGCTGCGCCGCGCTGGCGCAGCACGCGGGCTACGACGGTGTGGAGATCATGGGCAGCGAGGGCTACCTGATCAACGAGTTCATCGCCGCGCGCACCAACCACCGCACCGACGAATGGGGCGGCGACTACGCCAATCGCATCCGCTTTCCGGTCGAGATCGTGCGCCGCGTGCGCGAGCGCGTGGGGCGCAACTTCATCATCATCTACCGGCTGTCGATGCTGGATCTGGTGGAGGGCGGCTCGACGCTGGACGAAGTGATCCAGCTCGCGCAGGCCGTCGAGGCGGCGGGCGCCACCATCATCAACACCGGCATCGGCTGGCACGAGGCGCGCGTGCCCACCATCGCCACCAAGGTGCCGCGCGGCGCCTACACCTGGGTCACGCAGCGGCTGATGGGCCACGTGAAGGTGCCGCTGGTGGCCACCAACCGCATCAACACGCCCGAACTGGCCGAACAGCTGCTGGCCGATGGCGTGTGCGACATGGTGTCGATGGCGCGGCCCTTTCTGGCCGATGCGCAGTTCGTGCGCAAGGCGCGCGAGGGCCGCGCCGACGAGATCAACACCTGCATCGCCTGCAACCAGGCCTGCCTGGACCACACCTTTTCTGGCCGCATCACCTCGTGCCTGGTCAACCCGCGCGCCTGCCACGAGACCGTGCTGACCATCGAACCCGCCGCGCAGCCGCGCCGCATCGCCGTGGTCGGCGCCGGGCCGGCGGGGCTGGCCTTTGCCACCACGGCAGCCGGGCGTGGGCACCGGGTCACGCTGTTCGATGCCGCCAGCGAAATCGGCGGGCAGTTCAACATCGCCAAGAAGGTGCCGGGCAAGGAGGAGTTCCACGAAACCCTGCGCTACTACCGGCGCCAGATCGAGCTGCAGGGCGTGGACCTGCGCCTGAACACGCGCGCCGATGCGGCGCAGTTGATCGCCGGCGGCTACGACGACATCGTGCTGGCCACCGGCATCACGCCGCGCCAGCCGGCCATCGACGGCATCGACCACCCCAAGGTGCTGAGCTACCTGGACGTGCTGCAGGCCGAGAAGCCGGTGGGCGAGCACGTGGCCGTGGTGGGTGCGGGTGGCATCGGCTTCGACGTGAGCGAGTACCTGGTGCACCACGGCACCAGCCCCAGCATCGACCCACCCAGGTTCAACGCCGAATGGGGCATCGACACCGGTTACGCGCAGGCCGGCGGCCTGGCCGCGCCTGTGGTGGAGCCGCCCGCGCGCCGCGTGCACCTGCTGCAGCGCAAGACCAGCAAGGTGGGCGACGGCCTGGGCAAGACCACGGGCTGGATCCACCGCGCCAGCCTGAAGGCGCGCGGCGTGGCCATGTCGCCCGGCGTGCAGTACCAGCGCATCGACGACGCGGGCCTGCATGTGACGGTGGATGGCAAGCCCGAACTGCTGGCAGTCGACCATGTCGTCATCTGCGCCGGCCAGGAGCCGCAGCGCGAGCTGCTGGCCGCCCTGCAGGCCGCTGGCTGCCGCGTGCACCTGATCGGCGGCGCCGAGGTGGCGGCCGAGCTGGATGCCAAGCGCGCGATCAAGCAGGGCACCGAGCTGGCAGCGTTTATCGAATCGGCGCCACCCGCTACTGAATCAGAAGCAAATACCGCCGTGGCATCGGTTTCCGCCGCACCCCGCTACTCCAGCGCCAGCACCGTGCGCGAGCTGCTCGGCCACCCGCCCGCCCAGGCGATTCTCGAGCGGTACCTGCCAGGCTTCTCGGCCCACCCACAGATCGCCATGGCGGCGGGCATGCCGCTGACCACGGTGGCCAAGTTTTCCGGCGGCCTGATCACCGACGAGGCGCTGCAGGCCATCGACAAGGCACTGCAGGCGCTGGGCGATGCGCCCGCGACGACACCTGCCCCCGTCTCCGCACCTGCGCCCGCTGCGCCCGCAGAGGAAGCGCCCATGGACCTGGCACCCACGCACCTGCACCCGGCCGCCGCGCGCTCGCTGGCCGCCTGGCACGCCATGGTGGCCAAGGCCGACCTGAGCGAGCTGGCCCGCATCGTCCACCCCGATGCGGTGTTCCGTTCGCCCATGGCCTTCAACCCTTACGGCCCGGCGCCCGCGCTGCTGCTGGCGCTGCAGACGGTGGTGACGATCCTGAAGGACTTCCGCTACCACCGCCAGTTCGCCAGCGACGATGGCCTGAACGTGGTGCTGGAGTTCAGCGCCCGCGTGGGCGACAAGCGCCTGAAGGGCATCGACATCATCCGCTTCGACGAGCAGGGCCTGATCACCGAGTTCGAGGTGATGATCCGCCCGCTGAACGGCCTGCAGGCGCTGGGCGCAGAGATGGGCGCGCGGCTGAGGCAGCAGCTGCCGGGCTTCAAGACCAGGGCTTGAACGCGGCGGGGCCCGTTGGCCCCGGAGCAGGAAACTCCTGTTTTTATAGCTGCTTGCGCTTTCCCCATAAGCGCTGAAGGCCAATTTGACTTAAAAAAACCAGTCAGCGCAGGAAGAAGTAGCCCCACAGCGTCAACACGATGACGCAGGACACGTTCAGCACCGCGCCGGCGCGCACCATGTCGCTTTGCCGGATCTGGCCGGTGCCGTAAACGATGGCGTTGGGCGGCGTGGCCACGGGCAGCATGAAGGCGCACGAGGCGCCGATGCCGATCATCAGCACCAGCACGGCGGGCGGCATGCCCATGCGCTCGGCAATGGCGGCGAACACCGGCACCAGCAGCGCGGCCGAGGCGGTGTTGCTGGTGAACTCGGTCAGGATGATGATGAAGGTGGTGACGCCCAGGATGATGACGAACGGCCCGGCGCCGGTGAGGAAGGCCGCCACCTGATCGCCCAGCACGGCCGACGCGCCCGAGCTGCGCAGCAGCCCCGACAGCGTGAGCCCGCCGCCGAACAGGAACAGCACGCCCCAGTCGGTGTTGTTCGACACCTGCTGCCAGCTGGCTAGGCCCAGCGTGATGATGGCCACCGCCGCGGTGACGGCGATGAAGGTGTCGGGCGCGGTCACGCCCAGCGCGGCACTGACCTGGCTGCCGAAAATCCACGCCAGCGCGGTGCATGCGAACACCACCATGGTCAGCACGCGGCGCGTGGTCCAGGGGATCTCTTCCATCGGCACGCTGATCTTGCGGTTCAGGCGCGGGCGGAACACCAGCCACAGCGTGACCACCATGATCGGCATCAGCGCCAGCATGAGCGGCAAGCCGATCTTCATCCAGCCGGCGAAGTCCATGTCGATGGCGCGCGCGGCGATGGCGTTGGGCGGCGAGCCCACCAGCGTGCCCAGCCCGCCGATGCTGGCCGAATAGGCGATGCCCAGCAGGATGAAGACAAAGGTGTTGCGCTCGGTCTTGCGGTCGAGGTGGCTCATGATGCCCATGGCCAGCGGCAGCATCATGGCAGCGGTGGCGGTGTTGCTGATCCACATCGACAGCAGCGCGGTGACGCCGAACAGCAGCATCGCCGCCACGCCCAGGTGCGAGCCCGACAGCGACATCAGCCAGAAGGCGATCTTGCGGTCCAGCCGCTGCACGTGCAGCGCCGTGGCCAGCGCGAAGCCGCCGAAGAAAAGAAAGATCACCGGGTCGGCGAAGGCGGCGAAGGCCCGGGCGGTGTTGAAATCCGGAAAGCCCAGCAGCAGCGCGCCCACCGGCACCATCAGCGCCGTCAGCGTGGTGTGCACGGCCTCGGTCAGCCACATGATGGCGATGAACAGCAGCAGCGCCAGGCCTTTCCTGGGTGCGGGCTCGAACGGCATGAGCTGGTAGGCCAGCCAGCTGGCGGCCAGCGCGACGACGAACACGATCAGGCCGCGCCGCACGCGCCCAGGTTCGACACCGGCGGGGCGATTCTCGTCCAGCTCTTCCAGCGGCAGGTCGCTGGCAGGGCGCGCGTCGGGTGCAAGGGGTGAATTCATGCGTGCTTTCCTGTTCTTGTGAAGGCTGCGGCGAGCGCGGGTCGGCGACAATCCGCGGCGCCACGCGGGTGCAGGCCATGATACCGGGGGGGTTTGCGCAGCCCCGCCACGCCATCCACCGCGCGCTCCTGATCCGGCCACGCCATGTTCTACGCCATTCCGCTCGAATCCAAGCCCAGCTGGCGCCACCCGCCGTGGATGACGATGCTGCTGATCCTCATCAACCTGTGGGTGTGGTGGGGCCCGCAGCGGCACGAGGCCGCCGCCGACGAGCGCGCGGCGCGGCATTACCTGACGACGGCACTGCCGCGCATCGAGCTGCCGGCCTTCATCCAGCACCTGGAGAAGATCGACTCGCGCCACCTGGCGGCGGCGCGCATGCTCTACCAGCGCCAGCAATACGAGGATGTGCTGCAGCTGATGCAAAGCGACAGCAGCTTCATGCGCCGGCTGACGGATGGCCGCGTGATCACCGCCACGCATCCCGACCACGCCACCTGGCAGGCCGAACGCAGCGCCTACGAGCAGCTGCGGCCCGCACCCTTCACCGCGCGCTGGTCGCAGGACCACAACGTCGATGCCGAATGGCGCCCGGTCACCTGGGTCACCTCGGCCTTCCTGCACGGCAGCACCGGGCACCTGCTGGGCAACATGCTGTTCCTGTTCCTGTTCGGGTTTTCAGTGGAGCTGGCGCTGGGCAGCGGGTTGTACCTGCTGGCCTACCTGGCGGGCGCGGTGGGTGGCTCGGCCCTGGCGGCCTGGGCCTATGCGGGCATGGGCGGCCTGGGGCTGGGCGCATCGGGCGCGGTGTCGGCGCTGATGGGCATGTACGCGGTGATGTACCGCATGCGGCGCATCCGCTTCTTCTACCAGCTGTTCTTCTATTTCAACTACGTCACCGCGCCGGCGCTGATCCTGCTGCCGGCCTGGATCGCCAACGAGCTGCTGCAGCACTTTGCCGGCGGACGCGGCGTGGCCTACATGGCACACCTGGGCGGCCTGCTGACGGGCGCCCTGCTGATGGCGCTGGCCCTGCGCGCCGGCCGGGTGCGGCAGCAGCCGCTTGAACGGGCCGGCGGCGCGCCCGACGACGGTTTCGACGCCCGGGTGGCCGAGGCCGAGCGCCTGACGGCCGAGATGAAGTTCGACCGCGCCCTGCCCGCCTGGCGCGCTGCGGCGCAGCTGCGGCCGCAGGATGCCGATGTGCTGCGCGCCTGGTTCAACCTGGCCAAGGCGCAGCCGGCCAGCGAGGACTTCCACCGCAGCGCCAAGCTGATCCTGCGCCTGCGCGCGCAGGACCGCGACACGCTGGCACTGCAGCACGCCACCTACCAGACCTACCTGGACAAGGCGCGGCCGCGCATGCAACTGCGGCCGGCCGATCTGCAGAACCTGGTGAAGCGTTTCGTGCGCCTGGGCAGGCTGGAGGATGCCGAGCGGCTGTGCACCGCGCTGCGCGCCATGGCACCCGATCAGGCCGGCCTGCGCGACACGCTGGAACTGCTGGTGAACGGACTGCTGCACGCTGGCCAGCACGAGCGCGCCGCACACTGGAGCGCGGTGCTGAAGGGCATGGGCACGCCGGCCGCGGCCCGGCAGTGATGTTCAGGGCAAGCGCCCTGATTCAGATCTTCCACTTGGCCAGCAGCTTCTCGGGCGTGAGGCTGTCGTAGGCCTCGAAGGGCTGGTGAATCCAGGGGTTGGTCGGCAGGTCTTCCACCGAGTAGTCGGCGCTGAAGCCGGAGCAGCCCTTGGTCCAGATCACCGCCGTGCGCAGTTCGGTGATGGGCTCGTAGTTGTTGCGCAGGCGGTCCACCACGGCCTGCAGCGTGACCCCGGTGTCGGCCAGGTCATCGACCAGCAGCACCTTGCCGGCAATCTGCCCCTTGGGCGTGGTGATGTAGTGCGCGATGTCCAGATGGCCCTGCTGCGTGCCGGCCTCGGCACGGTAGCTGCTGGTGGACATGATGGCCAGCGGCACGCTGAAGATGCGGCTGAGGATGTCGCCCGGCCGCATGCCGCCGCGCGCCAGGCACAGGATGGTGTCGAACTGCCAGCCGGACTGGTGCACCTTGATCGCCAGCTTCTCGATCAGGTTGTGGTACTCGTCGTAGCTCACGTAGAGGTGCTTGCCGTCTTCGGTCAACATCGGGTTTGCTCCTGATCCAATAGCTTATTGCGCAGGCGGGACGGGCGCTATAGCCCGATTTCACTACAAATCTCTAGGCCAGGAACGGGTGCTTGACCATGATCGTGTGGTCGCGGTCCGGGCTGGTCGAGATGACGTGGATCGGCACGCCGGTGACGTGCTCGATGCGCTGCAGGTACAGGCGCGCGTTGATCGGCAGTTGCTCGTAGCGCGTCACGCCCACCGTGCTGTCGCTCCAGCCGGGCATGGTCTCGTAGATGGGCTTGCAGCGGGCGATGTCGTCGGCGCCCAGCGGCAGGATGTCGATGGTCTCGCCATCCAGTTCGTAGCCGGTGCACAGCTGCAGCTCGTTCAGGCCGTCGAGCACGTCGAGCTTGGTGATGCACAGCCCGCTCAGGCCGTTGACCTGCGCGCTGCGCTTGAGCAGCGCGGCGTCGAACCAGCCGCAGCGGCGGCTGCGCCCGGTGGTCACGCCCTTTTCGGCGCCCACGGTGCTCATGTGCCAGCCGGGCGTGCCGGGCGTTTCCCAGTCCAGCTCGGTCGGGAACGGCCCGCCGCCGACGCGCGTGCAGTAGGCCTTGGTGATGCCCAGCACGTAGTGCAGCAGCCCCGGCCCCACGCCCGCGCCGGCCGCGGCGTTGCCGGCCACGGTGTTGCTGCTGGTGACGAAGGGGTAAGTGCCGTGGTCGACGTCGAGCAGCGTGCCCTGCGCGCCCTCGAACAGCAGGTTGGCGCCGTGCTGGTGCGCCTCGTTCAGCTCGCGCGAGACGTCGGCCAGCATCGGCTTGATGGCTTCAGCCTGGCGCATGGCCTCGTCGTAGATGGCGTCGAACTGCAGCGCACCGTCTTTCAGGTAGGGCTGCAGCGCGTCGCTGAACGTGATGGCGCCGGAGTTCAGGAAGCCCGTCAGCTCGTGGTTGTACAGCGCCAGCAGGTCGCGCAGCTTGGCGGCGAAGCGCTGGGGGTGCTTCAGGTCCTGCGCGCGCAAGGCGCGGCGGGCGATCTTGTCCTCATAGGCCGGGCCGATGCCGCGGCCGGTGGTGCCGATCCTGGTTCCGGAATTGGCCGCCGCGTCCTCCCGGAAGCCGTCCAGTTCCCGATGAAGCGACAGGATAAGCGCGGTGTTTTCGGCAATTTTCAGGCGGTCCGGCCCGACGTCGACGCCGTGTGCCCTGAGTTTTTCGACTTCCGCGACGAAGGCGTGCGGGTCGAACACCACGCCGTTGCCGATGATCGACAGCTTGCCCTCGCGCACCACGCCGGACGGCAGCAGCGACAGCTTGTAGGTCTTGCCGTCGATCACCAGCGTGTGGCCGGCGTTGTGGCCGCCCTGGAAGCGCACGACCCCCTCGGCGCGCTCGGTCAGCCAGTCGACGATCTTGCCCTTGCCCTCGTCGCCCCACTGGGTGCCGACGACGACGACGTTCTTTGCCATGCTCAAACCTTTCTTTCGAGCGGCTTTACCTGCCACTCACCTTCAACAAATACCAGCTGGCGAGTGCACGCCAGTTCCTGCACATCGTCGTCGTGACCGGGCAGTGCCGCAATCACCGTTTCACCCTGTGCACGCAGCGCATTCACCCGGGCACGCAGTGCGGCGTCGCTGACCGCAGGCGCAAGAATGGCTGAATTCGCCTCGACCGACGGCGCCAGCTGCGGCCACCAGCCCGGCCAGATCGCCAGGGCCGCCGCCGGCAGGGTCGCCAGG
>JRYL01000159.1_pt1 | contig 16538 bp, 18 predicted proteins | sample 235391 | NCBI WGS metagenome assembly JRYL01 (sample SAMN03074223, study PRJNA261481) | activated sludge metagenome | biome: Wastewater Treatment Plant; feature: Wastewater; material: Activated sludge; isolation source: activated biomass of a wastewater treatment plant treating wastewater from... ... | reverse complement strand
TGTTTGTTTTGTTCTTTTTTTGTTTTTTCTCCTTTTGTGGGTGTGGTGTTTGTGTTTGTTGTTCTTTTTTTTTTTTTTTGATTGGTAGACCACCGCCATCCACACGCTGTCCGACATCGAGGTGGTGCATACCGAGGCACGCGCCACCGACGCCACGCGCCATCTCAAGGCCACCACCACGGTGTCGATGGACTTCGGCGTGCTGCAGCTCGCCAGGCGGCGACCAGGTGCGGCTGTACGGCACACCGGGGCAGAAGCGCTTCGACTTCATGTGGGACATCCTGACCGAGAACGCGCTCGGCCTGGTGCTGATGCTGCGCGGCAACTCGCCTGACCCGGTGGCCGACCTGCGCACCTACGTGACCGAGTTCCGCGACTTCATCGACCGCACCTCGCTGGTGGTCGGCATCACGCATTCCGACCAGGGCGGCTGGCAGACGCGGCAGATGGTGTCGCGCGAGCTGGTGGCCATGGGCTTGCCGCCGACGGCCATGGACACCGACGCGCGCAGCCGCGCCCACATGGCCACGCTGGTCAAGGCGCTGATCTACGGCATCGATCCGTTCAACAACGCGGAAGAGTGATGAACGAAACCCCTGTCAGCGCCGACGCCCCTGCGGACGACCCGTACCTGGTGCTCACCCCCGCCGGCGCGCTGCACGCCTACGGCGAGCGCGTGCCGGACGAGACCAGCGCCATCCTGCAGACCCTGATGCCACGCGGCGCCTCGCTGCGCCGCAGCGCCTGGCTGGAGCTGGCGCCCGAGCACCGCACCGTGCTGGCGCGCGCGCTGTACGAAGGCTGGGTGCACGAGGTGCAGCGCGAACTGCGCGCGCCCGACGTGCGGCTCGACAACTACCTGCCGCATGCCATTGCCGGGCTGTCGGGCACGCGCACGGCGGCGCTGGCCTCGGACGAAGGCTTCTGCCTGGCGCGCGTGGGCTATTCCGAGGAAGAGGCCGAAACCCTGTGCGTGGTGGCAGCCGATTTCTTCGACTTCGCCAAGCGCCAGAAGCAGCGCGGCTGGACGGGCACCGGCCGCGCCGTGTCGTTCCACGAAGGCATCGACATGCTGCTGCCCACCACCACGCTGATGCTGTTCTGGGTGGATGGCACCGGCTACTGGCTGATCCTGGGCGGTGAGCCGCTGCTCAACAACCGCGCCCTGGTCGAGCTGATCTGGGGCATCCGCACCGCGGGCACCAAGTTTGCGGTGCGCGAGACCACGTCGATCGCCAGCCAGATTCTGTCGATGTAAGCGCCGCTGCCGTGGGCGGTGCGCGGCCTATCTCACTCTGATGATGGGGGAGTATCGGTCGCCAGCGCCCGTCTGTCGGGCGCTATCGGCGGCCTATACGGGGAGTATAGGAGTGGGCCGCGTGCGGCAAGCCGGCGAGGCGGCGTCCATCTCGGGCCAGCCCGCGCCCACGATTACCGTGTCAGGCCAGCCGGCCCAGCAGCAGGTACTCCATGAGTGCCTTCTGCACGTGCATTCGATTTTCTGCCTCGTCCCACACCACCGACTGCGGGCCGTCGATGACGTCGGCCGTCACTTCCTCGCCCCGGTGGGCCGGCAGGCAGTGCATGAACAGCGCATCGGGCTTGGCGGCGGCCATCATCTCGGCGTCGACACACCAGTCGGCAAAGGCCTGCTTGCGCGCCTCGTTCTCCGCCTCGTAGCCCATCGAGGTCCACACGTCGGTGGTCACCAGGTCGGCGCCTTCGCAGGCCTGCATCGGGTCGGCAAAGTTGTGCCAGTCCTTGTTGCCGCCGTTGCCGTCCAGCGCGGCCAGGTTGGTGTCGACCTCGTAGCCGCGCGGGGTGCTCACGCGCAGCTCGAAGCCGAGCAGCGCGGCGGCCTGCGCCCAGGTGTTGGCCATGTTGTTGCCGTCGCCGATCCAGGCCACCACCTTGCCCTGGATCGGGCCGCGGTGCTCGATGTAGGTGAAGATGTCGGCCAGGATCTGGCACGGGTGGTATTCGTTGGTCAGGCCGTTGATGACCGGCACGCGCGAATGGGCGGCGAACTGGTCGATGCGCGCCTGCTCGAAGGTGCGGATCATCACGAGGTCGACCATGCGGCTGATCACGCGTGCCGTGTCCTCGATCGGCTCGCTGCGGCCCAGCTGGCTGTCGCCACTGGTCAGGTTGACCACGCTGCCGCCGAGCTGGTACATGCCGGCCTCGAAGCTCACGCGCGTGCGCGTGCTGGCCTTCTCGAACACCATGGCCAGCGTGCGGTCGCTCAGCGTGTGGTGCTTCTCGTAGGCCTTGAACTTGCGCTTGATCAGGCCCGCGCGCTGGAACAGGTAGGCGTACTCGTCGGCGGTGAAGTCGGCGAACTGCAGGTAGTGCTTGATCGGTGCGGTCATCGGCGCCTCACTCTTTCAGGAAGGCCTCGATCAGCGGCACCAGGATGGCCACGATCTCGTCGGCTTCGGCGGCGGTCAGGATCAGCGGCGGCACCAGGCGCACCACGCTGTCGGCGGTCACGCTGATCAAGAGGCCCGCGTCGGCGCAGCGCTCGGTCAGCACGCCGCACGGCTTGGCCAGCTCGATGCCCAGCATCAGGCCCTGGCCGCGCACTTCCTTCACGCCGGGGTTGCCGGCCAGCGCCTTCTCCAGCGCACCCTTCAGGTGCGCGCCCACCTTGGCGGCGTTGTCCAGCAGCTTCTCTTCTTCCATGATGCGGATGGTCTCGACCCCCGCGCGCATGGCCAGCGGGTTGCCGCCGAAGGTGGTGCCGTGGTTGCCGGGCTGGAAGATGTTCGCCGCCTTCGGCCCCGCAACGACGGCGCCGATCGGCACGCCCGAGCCCAAGCCCTTGGCCAGCGGCATCACGTCGGGCACGATGCCGGCCCACTGGTGCGCGAACCATTTGCCGGTGCGGCCCATGCCGCACTGCACCTCGTCGATCATCATCAGCCAGTCCTTCTGGTCGCAGAGTTCGCGCACCTGCCTGAGGTACTCCACGCGCATCGGGTTAATGCCGCCTTCGCCCTGGATGGTCTCGAAGAACACGGCCACCACGTTGGGGTTGCCCTCGGTGGCTTTCTTGAGTGCCTCGATGTCGTTCAGCGGCACGCGGATGAAGCCCTCGACCAGCGGCTCGAAACCTTTCTGGATCTTGGGGTTGCCGGTGGCGCTGAGCGTGGCGATGCTGCGGCCGTGGAAGGCTTTCTCGTAAACCACGATCTGCGGCTTGTCGATGCCCTTGTCGTGGCCGAACTTGCGCGCCAGCTTCAGCGCGGCCTCGTTGGCCTCCAGCCCGGTGCAGCAGAAGAACACGTTGGTCATGTTGGCCAGCTCGGTCAGCTTCTTGGCCAGCACCTCGGCGTTGGGCACGTGGTAGTAGTTGCTGCTGTGGATGATCTTACCGATCTGTTCCTGCAAGGCCGGCACCAGCTTGGGGTGGTTGTGGCCCAGCGTGTTCACGGCGATGCCGCCCAGCCCGTCCAGGTAGCGCTTGCCGTTGACGTCCCACACACGGCAACCCTGGCCGCGCTCCATGGCGATCGGCAGGCGGGCGTAGGTGTTCATCGTGTGCGGCGAGGCGGCTTCGATGTGTGCGGTCACGGCAGGGCTCCTTGTGTCGCGGAAGGCAAAAAAGAATCGGGCCCACGTGGCCCGCTGGCATGGCATTCTAGGGGCTTGGCATGGCAGGTTTCTTGCCGGTTTCGCATCACAGCAATGCCGTGCCGCTGGGCTTCAAGTCTTATATAAGATACAATTTTGCGGCGCCGCAACATGCCACAAGCCAGCGCGGCGCTCTTTGCGCAACCCTCCATGGCGTCCACACCCACCAGCGATCAGGTCTTCATCCGCGGCATCACGCGCGACGGGCGCGCCTTCCGCCCCAGCGACTGGGCCGAGCGCCTGGCCGGCGTGATGGCCCAGTTCCGCCCCGGCGGGGCGGCGCGGCAGGGCGCGCACATCAGCTATTCGCCCTGGTGCGTGCCCACCACGCTCGACGGCGCCAAGTGCGTGGTGGTGCACCGCGCGCTGCAGGCGCACGAGCCCATGGCCTGGGATTTCGTGATGGACTTCGCCAAGGACAACGAGCTGCAGGTCATCGAGGCCTGCCTGCTGCCTGATGCGCCCGATGCGCCCGCCGGTTCGGCGCCAGGGCAGGGCGCTGCATGATTTCAAGCCAAATCGGCCTCTAGCGCCTGTCCAGTCTGCGCAGACAGCTATCAAATAAGAAGCAATCGCCCACAAAAAACCGCCCGAAGGCGGTTTTCTGCTTTTTGCCGACAGCGCACCCGTATCAAACGGCGGCGGGGTGTTTGCACGCCCCGCCGGGCTGACCTGATGTGTCCGTCAGGCGGCGGCTTGGGTGGCCAGGCCCTTGACCTTGGCCGACAGGCGGCTCTTGTCGCGAGCGGCCTTGTTCTTGTGGAAGATGCCCTTGTCGGCGACGCTGTCGACGACCGATTGCATCAGTGCGAAGGCGCTCTTGGCCTTCTCCAAGTCACCGGCCAGAACGGCTTTCTCGACGTTCTTCACGGTGGTGCGGTATTTGGAGCGCAGCGAGGTGTTCGCGGCGTTCAGCTTGACGTTCTGGCGGGCGCGTTTGCGGCCCGATGCCAGGCGGGGGTTCTTTTTCTTCGGCTTTCCAGCGGCCATTGAAGTATTCCTTTAGGTTTGAGGATGTTGTCGGCAAAACCGAGCATTCTACTCGTTGGCGGCACATTGCGCCACTGGTTACAGGGCCTGGCGCCGCCCCGACTACACTGGCGGCCGCATTCGTGAGCCCTTCGTGAGTCTTTTCAAAGCCGCCTCCACCGTTTCCCTGCTGACCCTGGTCTCGCGCATCACGGGGCTGGTGCGCGATCTGCTGATGGCGTCGGCCTTCGGCGTCAGCGGGCTGACGGACGCCTTCAACGTCGCCTTCCGCATTCCCAACCTGTTGCGGCGCCTGTTTGCCGAAGGGGCATTCAGCCAGGCCTTCGTGCCGGTGCTGGCCTCGGCCAAGGCGCGCGATGGCGACGCCGCCACCAAGCTGCTGATCGACGACGTGGCCACGGCGCTGGTCTGGGTGCTGCTGGCGACCAGCGTGGTGGGCGTGATCGCGGCACCGATCCTGGTCTGGGCGCTGGCCAGCGGGCTGGATGCGAAGAGCTTCGACGCCGGCGTGCTGATGACGCGCTGGATGTTCCCCTACATCGCCTGCATGTCGCTGGTGGCGTTCTCGGCCGGCATTCTGAACACGTGGAAGCACTTTGCCGTGCCCGCGGCCACGCCGGTGCTGCTGAACCTGGCCATGATCGGGGCCGCCTGGCTGGGCGCGCCCTGGTTCGCCTCGATGGGCATCGAGCCGATCTACGCCATGGCGGCGGGGGTGATGCTGGGCGGCATCCTGCAGCTGGGCGTGCAGATTCCGGCGCTGCACCGGCGCGGGCTGCTGCCGCGCATCGGCCTCACCTGGGGCCGGCTGCGCGCCGCCTTTGCCGATGCCGGCGTGCGCCAGGTGCTGACGCTGATGCTGCCGGCGCTGCTGGGCGTGGGCGTGGCGCAGCTGTCGCTGCTGATCAACACGCAGATTGCCTCGCACCTGGCGGCGGGCAGCGTGACCTGGGTGTGGTACGCCGACCGGCTGATGGAGTTTCCGACCGCGCTGCTGGGCGTGGCCCTGGGCGTGGTGCTGACGCCGCAGCTGGCCGCCGCCCGCGCCAGCGGCGACGAGGCGCGCTATTCACAGATGCTGGACTGGGGCCTGCGCCTGGTGGTGCTGCTGGCGCTGCCGTGCGCCGCGGCGCTGCTGGCGTTTGCCACGCCGCTGATCGCCACGCTGTTCCACCACGGCCGCTTCGACGCCGGCGACGTGCAGCGCGTGGCGCTGGCGCTGATGGGCTACGGCGTGGGCCTGCTGGGGCTGGTGGCGGTGAAGGTGCTGGCGCCGGGCTATTACGCCAGCCTGGACATCCGCACGCCGGTCAAGATCGCCATTGCGGTGCTGGTCATCACGCAGTGCTTCAACCTGATCCTGGTGCCGCTGCTGCAGCACGCGGCGCTCACGCTGTCGATCGCGCTGGGGGCCATGATCAACGCCTCGTGGCTGCTGATCGGGCTGATCCGCCGCGGCAGCTACCGGCCGCAGCGCGGCTGGTCGGTGTTCGGCGCGCAGGTGCTGGGCGCCACGCTGCTGATGAGCGGGTTCCTGGTCTGGGCCACGCGCAGCTTCGACTGGCTGGGCACCGCGGCGCTGCCGCGCGCCGGCCTGCTGGCGGCCATGATCGTGGCGGCGGCGGTGATCTACTTCGGGGCGCTGCTGCTGTCGGGCGTCCAGCTGCGGGCGCTGCTGCGGCGTTGAACCCGCGGGTTCCCCCCGAATGGTGGCCCCCGATTGACGGCGCCGGCGCGCCGGCCTAAAAACCGTTCATGAAGTTCGACTTCTCGACCCCCACGCCGCTGCAGTACTTCACCACCCTGGTGCGCAGCGACGAGCACCTGCCGCTGCTGGAGGCCGCCGCCAGCCTGGCGCAGGACGAATACCCCGAGCTCGACGTGCAGCAGGTGCTGAGCGACGTCGACCACCTGGCCGCGCGGCTGGCGCGCCGCGTGGCCGAGGGCGCCGGCGCCGTGGACCGGCTGCGGGCGCTCAACCAGCTGTTCTTTGCCGACCTGGGTTTCGGCGGCAACGTCAACGACTACTACAACCCCGACAACAGCTACCTGCAGCGCGTGCTGCTCACGCGCCGTGGGATCCCCATCTCGCTGGCGGTGCTGTGGCTGGAACTGGCGCAGGGCCTGGGCCTGAACGTGCAGGGCATCGGCTTTCCCGGCCACTTTCTGGTGCAGGTGACGCTGGACGAGGGGCGGGTGGTGATCGATCCGTTCACCGGCCAGTCGCTCGGCCGGGGCGAGTTGCGCGAGCGCATCGAGGAGTTCCACCCGCAGCTGCCCTACACCCCCAGCAGCGACCTGCCGCTGGCGCTGTACCTGCGGCCCACCAGCCCGCGCCAGATCCTCGCGCGCATGCTGCGCAACCTGCAGGACATCCACCGCACGCAGGAGGACTGGCAGCGCTTCGTGCCGGTGCAGGACCGGCTCATCGCGCTGCTGCCCGATGCGTGGACCGAATACCGCGACCGCGGCCTGGCCCTGGCCGAGCTGGGCGAGCGCGCCCGTGCGCGGGCCGATCTGTCGCAGTACCTGCAGGAAGCGGGCGACACCAGCGACCGCGAGGCCATGGCGGACCGGCTGGCGGAGCTGGGGCGCTCGATGTCGTGAGGGCCGGCGTGGCGCAGCTTGGCGCAGCGATGGCTCTGGCTATTATGGGGGAGTATGCATCGCCAGCGCCCGTCTGCCGGGCGCTGGCAGGCAGCATGATGGGGAGTATGTGACCGCAGCCTGAAGGGCAGCCCGTGCCCGCGGGTCCTTGAGCGCCTCGGCGCCCGCCGTCGCCTACACCCAGCCCGCCGCCTCCAGCTCCTTCTTGGCGTAGGCGTAGAACAGCGGCGCCGCCACCAGACCGGCGGGGCCGAAGATGGCTTCCATCAGGAACATCGCCGACAGCAGCTCCCACACGCCCATGTGCGTGCGGTGGCCGATGACCTTGGCGTTGATGAAGTATTCCGCCTTGTGGATGGCGATCAAAAACACCAGGCAGGCCAGTGCCACCAGCGGCGACACCGACAGGCCGACCAGCGTCAGCACCGCGTTGCAGATCAGGTTGCCGACGATCGGGATCAGCCCGGCCGCGAAGGTGAGCAGGATCAGCGCCCAGCTGTAGGGCAGCCGATAGCCCCACATGGGCAGGATGGCGAGCAGGAAGATGGCGGTGAGCAGCGTGTTGAACAGCGCGATGAAGAACTGCGCCACCACGATCTGGCGGAAGGTTTCGCCAAAGCGCGTGAGGCGCTGGTGCAGCTGCGCCGCCAGCGGCTTGAGCAGGATCACCGAGGGCCGCGCCGCCGCCAGCGCGCCGATCAGCAGCCCGACGAAGGCGAACAGCAGGCCCGACAGCCAGGCGCGCCCGGTGGTGGCCAGCGTGCCGGCCTTGCTGGCCAGGTAGGTGGCGATGGCGCGCTGCACGTCCTCGGCGCCGCGCGGCAGCTGGGCGGCGATGTCGGGCGGTAGCTTGTCGCTCAGCTCCATCACGGTGCGGGCCAGAAAGCCCAGCAGCTCGCGGTAGGTCTCGGGCGCATCCAGCACCACGCCGCGTGCGCGCGGCACCATGAAGGCGATCAGCACCACCGGCACCAGCGCCACCAGCGTGGCCGCCAGCTGCGGCGCCTGGCGATCGGCCGAGCGCGTGAGCAGCCCCAGCCGCGGGCTGAGCCAGCGCGTGGCCAGAAAGCCCAGGCACACGCACAGCAGGCCCGGCAGCAGGCCCTGCCACATCACCAGCAGCAGCGTGGCCACGATCAGCACATGGCTGGCCACCGTGGCGGCGGCTTCGCGGAACTCGGAGCGGGCGGAGGGCAAGGTCGCGTGGGCAGAGGGGGTTCGGTCGGGCCGCTTCAGGCCACGGTCACGGCGGCGCCCGTGCCGCGCGGGGCGATGCGGCCGATCTCGAACACCTGCTCGCCCGCCGCGCGCAGGGTGGCGGCGCAGGCTTCGGCCTCGCTGGCGGCGATCACCACCACCATGCCGATGCCGTTGTTGAAGGTGCGGTTCATCTCGGTGTCGTCGATACCGGCGGTCTGCTGCAGCCAGGCGAACAGCTCGCTCTGCGGCCAGCTGCCCTTGCGCAGGTGCGCGGCCAGGCCGTCGGGCAGCACGCGGGGGATGTTCTCCAGCAGGCCGCCGCCGGTGATGTGGGCCAGCGCCTTGATGCCGCCCGGCGAGGCGGCATCCGCCGAATGCGGGTGCTGCTGCAGCGCGGCCAGCACGTTCTTCACGTAGATGCGGGTGGGCTGCATCACCGCCTGGCGGAACGGCTGGCCGTCCAGCGTGGCGGGCAGGGCGTTGCCGGCGCGCTCGATGCACTTGCGCACCAGGCTGAAGCCGTTGCTGTGCACGCCGCTCGATGCCAGGCCCAGCACCACGTCGCCTTCGGCCACATCGCGCCCGGTGAGGATCTTCGACTTCTCGACCGCGCCGACGCAAAAACCCGCCAGGTCGTACTCGCCCGGCGGGTACATGCCGGGCATCTCGGCCGTCTCGCCGCCGATCAGCGCGCAGCCAGCCTGCTCGCAGCCCTGGGCGATGCCGCCCACCACGGCGGCGGCGGTGTCCACATCCAGCTTGCCGCAGGCGAAGTAGTCGAGGAAGAACAGCGGCTCGGCGCCCTGCACCAGCACGTCGTTCACGCTCATGGCCACCAGGTCGATGCCAACGGTGTCGTGCATGTTCCACTCGAATGCCAGGCGCAGCTTGGTGCCCACGCCGTCGGTGCCGCTCACCAGCACCGGCTCCTGGTAGCGCTTGGGGATTTCGAACAGGGCGCCAAAGCCACCCAGCCCCGACAGCACGCCCTCGCGCATCGTCTTCTTGGCCAGCGGCTTGATGCGCTCGACCAGCGCGTCGCCCGCGTCGATGTCGACGCCGGCGTCCTTGTAGCTCAGGGGGGTGGTGGGGGAGGCGGAAGAACTCATGGACGCGCGGCAGAAAGGTGCAAACGGCGCCCCCATGGGGCACCGGCTTAAAATCGAGGCCTTGATTCTAGGCGCAGCATTCCCCTTGTTTCCCCCTTTTTCATCGCGTTGCGCGGGCCTCGAGCCCGCTGTGCTGGCCAGATCCGTGTGGGCCACGGCTGTGGTGTCAGGAAGCGCGTGAAACAAATCGCCCTGGACATCGGCCTGGCGCCCGAGCCCACGCTGGACGGCTTTCTGGCCGGGCGCAACGCGCAGGCCGTGCAGCACCTGCGCCTGTGGAGCGAAAGCGCCACGCGCTCGCCCGTGCCGACCTACCTGTGGGGCCCGCCCGGCGCGGGCAAGACGCACCTGCTGCGCGCCGCGCGCCAGGCGCTGCTGGCGCAGGGCGCTGCGGTGGGCTGGCTGGACGCCGATGCGCCGCCGCGTGGCGCCTTCAGCGAGCAGTGGGACGCCGTGCTGCTGGACGACGTGCACCTGTACGGCGCCGAGCTGCAGCACACCGCGTTCAACTGGTTCGTCAACGCCGTGGCGCCCGCCAGCGGCCGGCCGCGCGCCGTGCTGGCGGCGGGCGAGTTGCCGCCGGCCGACCTGCCGCTGCGCGAGGACCTGCGCACGCGGCTGGGCTGGGGCCATGTGTTCGAGCTGCAGGTGCTGCCCGAAACCGAGATGCGCGCCGTGCTGCGCCGCGCCGCCGACGCGCGCGGCGTGTTCCTGTCGGACGAGGTGATGAACTTCGTGCTGGGGCGTTTCTCGCGCGATCTGGGCAGCCTGATGCAGTTGCTGGACCACCTGGACCGCTATGCGCTGGAGACGCAGCGCGCGATCACGATTCCGCTGATCAAGTCGATGCTACATAATGAGTAGCTGTTTGCGCAATATGCACGGGCGCTGAAGCCCGATTTGACCATGAAACTGGCCCTCTTCGACCTTGACCACACGCTGATCCCCATCGACTCGGATCACGCCTGGGGCGAGTTCGCCACCCGCATCGGCTGGGCCGACGCGGGCGAGTTCAAGCGCCGCAACGACGCCTTCTACGAGCAGTACAAGGCCGGCACGCTGGACATCCACGACTACATCCGCTTCACCACCGAGCCGGTGCGCCGCCACGGCGCCAGCGCGTCGGCGCAGGCGCATGCGCGCTTCATGCGCGAAGTGATCGCGCCCGCCATCCGGCCCGAGGCGCGCGCCCTGGTCGAGCAGCACCGCCAGGCGGGCGACCAGTTGGCCATCGTCACCGCCACCAACGAGTTCGTCACCCGGCCCATCGCGCACAGCTTCGGCATCGACGAGCTGATCGCCGTCAACCTGGCGCGCGGCCCCGGCGGCTGGTACACGGGCGAGATCGCCGGCACGCCATCCTTCCGCGAAGGCAAGGTGACGCGCGTGGCCGAATGGCTGGCCGCGCGCGGGCGCAGCTTCGGCGATGTCGAGATCACCTTCTATTCCGACTCGCGCAACGACCTGCCGCTGCTGGAGAAGGCGCACATTCCCGTGGCCACCAACCCCGACGCGCACCTGCGCGCCGTCGCGCAGCAGCGCGGCTGGCGCATCCTTGACCTTTTCGAACAACAACAATGATCAAGAAATTCATCGGCAAGCTGATCGACAAGGCCACCGGCAACGGCAATGGCCGCAAGCGCTTCGGCAAGCGGGCCGAGATCGGCCCCGACGGCCACGGCATCAACCCCGCGCTGGTCGACGAGCGCGCCGCCAACGTGGTGCGCACGCTCAAGGAAGCGGGCTACGAGGCCTACATCGTCGGCGGCGCCGTGCGCGACTTGCTGCTGGGCCTGAAGCCCAAGGACTTCGACGTCGCCACCAATGCCACGCCCGAGCAGGTCAAGGGGCTGTTCCGCCGCGCCTTCATCATCGGCCGGCGCTTTCGCATCGTGCACGTGGTGTTCGGGCGCGGGCGCGAGCACGAGGTGATCGAGGTCTCCACCTTCCGCGCCTACATGGACAACGCCACCGCCGAGGCCGTGTTCGGCAACGAGCGCACCGCCAAGGGCCAACTGGCGGGCATGAAGCACGCCGTGGATGCCTCGGGCCGCGTGCTGCGCGACAACGTCTGGGGCTCGCAGGAAGAAGACGCCGCGCGGCGCGACTTCAGCGTCAACGCCATGTACTACGACCCGGAATCGCGCGTCGTGGTCGACTACCACAATGGCCTGCAGGACGCGCACAAGAAGCGCCTGCGCATGATCGGCGACGCCGCCACGCGCTACCGCGAAGACCCGGTGCGCATCATCCGCGCCGTGCGCTTCGGCGCCAAGCTGTCGGCGCTGGGCTTCAAGCTGGAGCCCAAGACCGCCCGGCCGCTGGTCGAGGCCCGCGCGCTGCTGGCCGAGGTGCCGCAAAGCCGCCTGTTCGACGAAATGCTCAAGCTGCTGCAGACCGGCCATGCCGTGGCCAGCGTCGACCAACTGCGCGCGCTGGGGCTGGCCACGGGCATCTACCCGCTGCTCGACCTGGTGGTGGAGCGCGCCGACCACGCCTTCGTGAAAGCCGCGCTGCTCGACACCGACCGCCGCGTGGGCGAGGGCAAGCCGGTGGCGCCGTCGTTTCTGCTGGCCTGCGTGCTGTGGCAGGACGTGCGCGACGGCTGGAATGCGCGGCTGGAGAAGGGCGAGCACCCGTTCCCGGCGCTGCAGGACGCCATCGACGAAGTCTTCAACGCCCGCGTGGGCGATGTGTCGGGCCGCGGCAAGCTGGGCGCCGACATGCGCGAGATCTGGATGATGCAGCCGCGCTTTGAAAAGCGCAGCGGCAACACGCCGTTCAGCATGGTCGAGCAGCCGCGCTTTCGCGCCGGCTTCGACTTCCTGCGCCTGCGCGCCGACGTGGGCGAGATCGACGAGATGCTGGCCGACTGGTGGCAGGCCTTCAGCCTGGCCGACGACGGCGAGCGCGAAAGCCTGGTGCGCGAGTTGCGCGCCGAGCAGCAGCGTGCCAAGAAGCAGCAGCCGCGCGTGCACCGCGTGGCCAAGGGGGCGCTGGATGCTCCCAAAACAGAAGCTGCTGGCGCAGATGGCGAGGGCGCTGAAGACCAGTTGGGCACTGAACGGGCGGCACCCGCCAAGAAGCGCCGCCGGCGTCGCCGCAAGCCCTCGGGCGCGGGCGGCGGCGCGTCGGCACCGGCGCCCGACAGCAGCGATTGACCGGCCACCGCCGCCATGCCCGCCGCGCGCGATCCCGTGACCGCCTACGTGGCGCTGGGCGCCAACCTGGGTGACGCGCCTGCCGCCGTGCGGGGTGCCATGCAGGCGCTGCACGACGCACCGGGCACCCGCGTGAGCGCGCGCTCCAGCCTGTACCGCACCGCCCCCATCGACGCCGGCGGCCCAGACTATGTGAATGCGGTGGTGCAGCTATCGACCCGTTTGCCGGCGCCAGGCCTGCTGGATTTGCTTCAGAAAATAGAGCGAGCGGCGGGCCGCGAACGCCCCTACCACCACGCGCCGCGCACGCTGGATCTGGACCTGCTGCTGTACGGCGACGCGCGCATCGACAGCCCGCGCCTCACGGTGCCGCACCCGCGCATGGGCGGGCGCGCGTTCGTGCTGCGGCCGCTGGCCGAGATCGATGCCTCACTGGTGGCGCCTGAAGCGCTGGCGGCCGTGGCGGAGCAGCGCATCGAGCGCATGCGTTGAGCCGCTCGCCTGTTCAGCATCCAATCGTGGTGCAAGCGGCTTCTGCCAAGCGCGAGAAGCTATCCATAACGTAGTGTCCCGCCTCACCATGCAAGCCCTGCAATCGCTCCCCATCCCGCTGCAGACCGTGCTGCTGCTTACGCTCAGCAACGTGTTCATGACCTTCGCCTGGTATGGGCACCTGAAGAACCTGGCCACGGCGCCGTGGTACGTGGCGGCCCTCATCAGCTGGGGCATCGCGCTGTTCGAGTACCTGCTGCAGGTGCCGGCCAACCGCATCGGGCACCAGCAGTTCAGCGTGGGGCTGCTCAAGATCATGCAGGAGGTGATCACGCTCGCGGTGTTCGTGCCGTTCGCGTTGATCTACCTCAAGGAGCCGCTGAAACTGGACTACCTGTGGGCCGCACTGTGCATGGTGGGTGCGGTGTATTTCATCTTTCGCGCGCCTTGATGTGGGGGCCGGCGCTCGGCCCGGCGTGGCCGGCAGCGGGCTTGGCGAGTGGGCAATCTGCTTTCCCGCTGGTTTGGGTGATAGGGAGTATCTGCCTCTAGCGCCCGAAATATAAGCGCCAGCGGATTGCATATAGGGGAGTATGCAAGAAATGTTCTGCGGCTGTGCCGGTGCCGCCGGTGCCGGCGACGGCATCTGCCGCAGTGGCTGAGGCGCAACGCGTCAGTGGCGCGACAAGTGCCGATGGTTGCACTCGGATGAATGTCATGAAGTATTCATATTTCTGACGTCAGCCATTCACCGAGAGGGAGTTCCGCCGCATGCTGTTCAGCAAACTGTTGCCCAAGGAGGGCAATTTTTTTCAGCTGTTTAACCAGCACGCCGACCGCGTCGTCGAGGCCGCGCTGGCCTTCGAGCGGCTGGTGGACAACTACGCCGACGTGCCCGCGCGCGCCCGGCACAACCAGGAAGTCGACGACGCCGAGCGCGCCGCCGACCGCGTGACGGCCGAGGTCAACCGCCTCATCCACACCACCTTCATCACGCCCATCGACCGCGAGCAGATCCACGGCCTGATCAACCTGATGGACGACGTGGCCGACCTGTTGCAGGACGCGGCCGAAACGATGGCGCTGTACGACATCCACCATCTGACGGACGAGGTCAAGCGCCTGACCGAGCTGGCGGTGAAGTGCTGCCAGCGCGTGCAGGCGGCGGTGCGCCTGCTGGGCAAGGTGACCGAGCAGAACGTGGCCGAGGCCACGCTGAAGACCTGCGACGAGATCGACCAGCTCGAATCCGACGCCGACCGCGTGATGCGCAGCGCCATGAGCAAGCTGTTCCGCGAGGAAGAGGACGTGCGCGAGCTGATCAAGCTGCGCGCCATCTACGAGCTGCTGGAGACCGTGACCGACAAGTGCGAGGCCGTGGCCACGCAGATCGAAGGCATCGTGCTCGAGAACTCCTGAGGAGGGCGGGGCCATGGAAACCGCACAAGCCGCCCTCTGGATCGTGGTGATGCTGGTCGTGCTGGCGATCGCGTTCGACTTCATGAACGGCTTTCACGACGCTGCCAACTCGATCGCCACCGTTGTCTCCACCGGGGTGCTGCGGCCGGTGCACGCGGTGGTGTTCGCCGCGTTCTTCAACTTCATCGCCATCTTCATCTTCCACCTCAGCGTGGCGGCCACGGTGGGCAAGGGCATCGTGCAGCCGGGCGTGGTGGACACGCACGTGGTGTTCGGCGCGCTGGTGGGCGCCATCAGCTGGAACCTGATCACCTGGTACTACGGCATTCCCAGCAGCTCGTCGCACGCGCTCATCGGCGGCATCGTGGGCGCGGTGATCGCCAAGGCCGGCGTGGGGCAGCTCATCGCCAGCGGCATCGTCAAGACGGTGGCCTTCATCTTCGTGTCGCCCTTTCTGGGCTATCTGCTCGGCTCGCTGATGATGGTGGCGGTGGCGTGGCTGTTTCGGCGCACGCGGCCGGGGCGGGTGGACAAGTGGTTCCGCCGCCTGCAGCTGGTGAGTGCCGGCGCCTACAGCCTGGGCCACGGCGGCAACGACGCGCAGAAGACCATCGGCATCATCTGGATGCTGCTGATCGCCACCGGCTACACCGCCGCCAGCGACGCCGCGCCGCCGCTGTGGGTGATCGTGAGCTGCTACGTGGCGATTGCCGTGGGCACCATGTTCGGCGGCTGGCGCATCGTCAAGACCATGGGGCAGAAGATCACCAGGCTGAAACCCGTGGGCGGCTTCTGCGCCGAGACGGGCGGGGCGCTGATGCTGTTCATCGCCACCGGGCTGGGCATTCCGGTGTCGACCACGCACACCATCACCGGCGCCATCGTCGGCGTGGGCTCCACCCAGCGCGCCTCGGCCGTGCGCTGGGGCGTGGCGGGCAACATCGTGTGGGCGTGGATTCTGACCATTCCGGCCAGTGCGCTGGTGGCGGCGCTGGGGTACTGGGTCAGCCTGGTGCTGTTCTGAGTGGCGCGCGGGGCGCGGCTGTTTATCAGGCGAATCAGGCGATAGCCATTTGGCGCCGGATGGAAGTATCAAGAAAAGTAGCTGCTTGCGCCCGGTGCTTGGGCGCAAACGCCTTTTTTCATCAACAAGAAAATTCCCGAAGTCCCCCCTGTCATCCAGGCCCGCCTTCCGGCGGCGCTCGGCGCCCGACGCGCTACTGCGACATCTTGCGCCCTTCCTCGATCTGGTATTCGAAGTAGCGCTGGAAGCTGAACGCCAGCGAGGCCATCAGCACCGCCGTGCCCACCAGCAGCGACACGGACATGCCGATCACCGTGAACCAGTTGGTCTGGCCCGGCGCGGCCTCGGGGTCGAGCTGCGGGTTGAAGCGGGCGTTCCACTTCTCGGGCGTCATCAGGCCGTAGATGATGGCCATCAGCGCGCAGGCGGCGATGGTGAAGCCCAGCATCGGAATCAGCAGCCAGCTCCACTGGTCGTCCTGGCCGAAGCGCTGCACGCGCTCGACGCCGTACAGGCCCAGCGCGGTCGGAATCGGCAGCATCCAGCCCAGCAGGTCGCCAAAGCCCTTCAGGTAGAAGCGGTGCAGGCCCAGCGGCCCGCCGAGGAAGGTGAGCCAGGTGGCCAGGGTCTTGTTCTTGGGGCGCGTCATGCAGCGGTGTCCTCGGGTGGGGTGGTGGCGCCGGGGCCAAGCGGTTTTTCCATCAGCACGATGTCCAGCCAGCGGCCGAACTTCCAGCCGCAGGCGGCGATGGTGCCGACTTGGCTGAAGCCCAGGCTGCGGTGCAGGCCGATGGAGCCCGCGTTGGCCGAGTCGCCGATGACGGCGATCAGCTTGCGCACGCCGGCGCTTTCGGCCTGGCGCGCCAGCTCGGCCAGCAGGGCGCGGCCCAGGCCGCGGCG
>JRYL01001266.1_pt1 | contig 16641 bp, 19 predicted proteins | sample 235391 | NCBI WGS metagenome assembly JRYL01 (sample SAMN03074223, study PRJNA261481) | activated sludge metagenome | biome: Wastewater Treatment Plant; feature: Wastewater; material: Activated sludge; isolation source: activated biomass of a wastewater treatment plant treating wastewater from... ... | reverse complement strand
CCTAGAAATCCGCCAAACCCAAATTTTGGCATGATTTTATCGGCATTATTTAATTGATGAAGTCTATCAAGACCTAACGCTTTTACAGCTTTAGCTTTAATTACATATTCACCATTAGATAACCATGCAGGAATTTTATCATCAGTTGGACCGCCTGGACCGCTTATATACCCACCAAAAGCAAATTCTGGACTTGAAATATTAGGAGCAGATAAGGAGAATACGCCATTTATTGCAGTTGTAATAGGCGTTACTACATTAGTAGTTAAGAAAGCCTCCAATCTACTTGCAAATGTTCCTAACTCATTATTAAGCCCTACACCTAACTGGTCTCCGACTCTAGTGACACCTGTATTTACATTATCAAGAGATGCTTTCTGAGTTTCAAATCCAGTAGTTATAGCATCTACTTGAGGAGCGTTTTCTGCTAAATCTTTACTTGCAGAAGGGTCTATTTTTGTTATCTCAGCTTTAACTGCCTCATTTGATTTAGACAACAAGTAGGACTGACGTTCAGCATTTAATGCTGCAGCTATCTCCTCTGGTGAGATGCTTGCTTTATTGTTTCCTACTCCAGCATATAAGCTTTGACCTTTTTTAATGTTCCTCTTGTTATAAACAGTGTCAAACGGCACACCTACAGAAGCAAATTCTGCAGCTAAAGCGTACTGAGCTGCTCCTAAATTATTAGACTTACCAGTAATATAAGCAGAAACTTCTGGACGTTTAGTACTTATTAAATACTCTCTAAATATTTTATCTTGTATTTCTTTATCAAATTTTAAATTCTTATCTAATCCTAAAGCTTTAACAGCTTGTGGGAGAGTATCTCTGATTATTTGATACCTTCCTGCAGCATTAAATTCTCTTTTAGCTTGTCTAGTTATAACTTCTTGAATAGTCATAGAAGTCAGGTTTCTTGTACCACTTCTATAACCGTGCTTCTGCCCAAGGTTAACAGAATTATAATCCCCTTCTCCTCGAGATATTAAATCTGCAAGCCTGTTTACGGAACCAACTAATCCTCCACCTTCGCTAGTTGTGAATATTCTAAATGCTTCTGTTCCTAGTACTCCCTTACCAGTAAAATCAGCTTTAGTCCCATCTACATTTAATGTAGTTTGACCCTGAATAGATATAACGGCATCTTTAATAAGCTGATTTACATTCTCAGTTTCAGCAGTAATTCTTGCAGTCATAGCTTCTAAAGCAGTTTTAGCAGCATCAAGTACATCGTTAGACGTATCTATATACTCACCAAATTTTTGCTCAGTTGAAGCAGATGCAGAGGTACTTCCAGCTTCGCTAATTGCTTGTCTGTTGTTTTCTTCTGCAGCCTTAGAGTTTCTATCCAGCCCCATCATACGACCAACAGATGCTAACCACCCACCAGCTCGTCCAGATGTCTGACCTTCCTCTCCTAAAAGTGGGCCAAGGAACTGACTTACTAATCTTTCTGATAGAGCCTCTTGAAATGCAGACTGTAATTTCTTACCAAGATTTAGAAACGCATCACCTATATTAGTAATATCGCTTTGCATTTCGCTAAAGAAGTCTTTAAATGCACTTCTAAAGCCTCGATTCATATCTAGCAGAACATCCTCAGTGACAGTTCTTAATTCACGAATCTTATCTTGAATAGTATCGTACTCTTCAAGAAGCCTCTGAACTTCAGAATCTGCCCCTGCCTTACCTGCTTTTTCAATACGTTCAAGTAATATTTCAGAGTACTTCTCTAAAGCATCAGCATTTTGTCTGTTTAGTTCTAAAATGCGTTCTCTGTATCTAACTTCAGTGATAAGCCCATTAGCTCTATCTGAATCTAAAGCATTAAGTTCTCTTGAACGCTGATATTCCTCACGCTCAAATTGAGCTCTAAGTCTACTATTCTCTAATAAAGTAGTCTCTATAGCTGCTATCTGAACTAGATTATTAAGAGCTTCTTGATGTTCTTGAGGAGAGCCAAAAAGACCTGGGTTATGCTTGATGTTTTTATACATTTCCGTATAACTGCGGGACATTTCATCAATAGCTCTCTGTAANNACATTATTAAAGAAGTCACGTAGAGCTTTTCTCTGGTCTTCAAGTAAGTTGATTGTTTCTTGAAGGCTTTTCTTTTGTAATCTACCTATCTCAATGACCAACTGTTTCTGGTCATTTAAAAAGTTTAATTCTAAAGTCTGACGCTTAATTTTAGTTTCGCTTAATTCGTTTTCTAAACGTGCAGCATCATAAGCACTCTTTTCAGACGCTTCATATTCAGCTCTGCTTCTTAAATCGTCTTGGTCTAAAGAAGTTTTAGCAATTCTATTACGTTCTACTAGAAGAGCAAGTTCATTCTGACGAGCCTGTATCTCAGAGTTAAGGTCTGCCTGTCTTAAGCTCTGAAGGTTTTTATAGTATTCATCTATAGAGATTTCCTGTTCGTCTAACTTACTCTTAAGTAGATTTCGTTCAATTTCTATATTATCTCTAACTGTCTGTAAAGCATTATCCGCAGATTCTTTTACGATATTTAATTCTGCTTCTGCATGTTCTTTTCTTACATTAAATAAAGTATCAAGTACTTGTCTACGAACTCTTACCTGTTCTTTACCTTCTTGAGCATCTTCTTGTTGACGTTTAGCCCTCTCTGTAGCGGATAAAGCAGTAGCTTCACGTATTTTCTTACGAGCATTAGCCTGAGCTATGCTGACAATTTCATCCTCAGCCAGTCCGCTAAGAGTGACTTTAAGTTTTTTAACTTCTTCTTCTAAAACACCTTGAAAATAAGCATCCTCTTGAACACCCATACGAGCATCAAACTCAGATTGTATGATTTTCTGATTTTGTAACTCTCGAGCCATTCTTTGTTGCTCAGTTTCAATACCTTTTGGTCTAACTAATGAGTTATTTAATCTACTTCCTGGAGTATTTATTTCATTAGTTATCTGTTGCCAAACAGAAGCCTGTGTTTGATAAGCTCTGGTCTGGTCTCTAATAACTTTAAGTCTTTTTTCCTCTATATCAAGTAATAAACTTCCACGTTCTAAAACGTCATCTGTTTTTTGTTTTAATTTTTCCTGTTGAGCGTAGGTTTTTCCTAAAGCCCAGTTTACCCAGTTCCAATTAACTCCAATATACTCTACCTGTTCACTAATTCCTTTAATAGAGTTTGATAAATTTTCAGCCCATATAACAATATTTCTACCGATTGCAGCAATATTATACATTGCTTCTACAGTAGCTGTAACTGCTGTGACTACATATCCAAATGCAATTGCAAGTATCCTCACTCCTGCAACTAAACTGTCTATTATTGCAACTATAAACGCAACAATATCATTAATAAAAGACACTGAGTTTTGAATATTTTTCATATTACCGTCTATATCTCTGGTAACACCAAATATATTCATAAGAGAAAACAATAATTCTCCAACAGTTGAAACCAACTGTTTAACAGTTTCATAAGTAGTAAGTATTTCTGTTTCGTTTTTACCTACCCATACTGCTAAATTAATTAAAGAAGTGGTAAGGTAGTCGATAGCAGATGCTATATCTTTTCCTATTGTGGAGATAAGAGATTGTAATGTTACAGCTGCTTCTTGAAACGGTTGCTGAAATATCTCAGATATTTTAGTAACATTATTAAAAAATGTACCTGTTTCAGGGTCTATCTTAAAGATACGGGATAATGCTCCAGTTGCTCTATCTGCTCCCTCAGCTAACTCATTAAAGTTGAACACAGCATTTCTAACCGTTTCAAAGAATCCTTTTGTAACTAATCCAGCAAAAAGTTCGAAAGACTCCTGCATGTTGGACATGATACCAGTCCAAGTATCTGACATTATACGACCACCAACATTAAATACAGTAAGAAGATTAGTTACTTCGTTAATGATTCTGTTAGTTTCAAACGGATTATCTCTAAAACGCTTAAGTTCATCATTCAGCTCTTTCATTCGGTCTTTACCAAGACCGATACCAGTAGCAAAACGTGCAAGAGGGCTTGTTATACGTCCAGCACCTGTTAACCATAGGGTCATTTGCGATGCAAGGTTTGCTGCGGAAACTCCAGCAACTGATGCAACACGAGCAAATTGACCTGTAAGCCTTGCAGCTTGGTCAGATGCAACTCCATACTTACCAAGAACAGAATATGTAGCTTGGAATGCACTAAGAAGGTCTTTAGTGGTGTATATAGAGTCAGCAGCTGCTACAGTCAATTGAACAACTGATTTTTCTGCAAGTCTGATTGCGGTTCGGAACATCGTAGTAGTAGATAATCTTCTACGAGTTATTTCTTCTTGCTGCTTTTCAATAGAAAGATTTCTAAATTGAGCTTCTGTATACTTACTTTGCTCCCCAATAACATTTCCTTGTGCGTCTACAAGGTCTTTATATTGAAGTATTAGAGTTGCTACAGTTACAGTGTTCTCTTCCATTGCTGCGTTAAAAGAAACACCGTCTTTTATAAGTTTACCTATGGCAATACCCGCTACTGCTGCAGTAGTACCCATAGCTATTAAATTACCTACTAATGATGTAAGAGCAGCTCCTATTGCCACGCCAATTGGTCCAAGCCTTCCAAGAGCAGCTACAATGTTACCTATGGCTGGTATAAAAGTCTGTAATAGTGAAGATACTACGTTTATACCTACACCAAGGTCTCTGAACGCCCCACCAGCGAAAATCATGGATGTACCGATTGCTCGTGCAGAGCCAGTTACAGACCTTGATATTAAATTAAAATTGAGAAGACTCTTACCTACATCACGAAATATACCAACCCCTTTCTTACCTTCATTAGATGCACTTCTAAACAATTTTGTAAAAGAGCTCCATGACCTACCCAAAGCATTCGGCCCAGCTGCTGCTCTTTTAGTTACATCAGAAAGTCTGGTATAATCAAGTATTGTATTACGTACTTGTTTAGAAGCCCCTTGAAATGTAAGTAGGGATTTTCTGTAGCTAGTATCTAAATTATTAATATATCGCACTGCCTGTACAACAGATGGAGCAATATTATTAAACTGTGTAGTTAGACCTTTTGCATAAGCAGCATTTACTTTTCCACCAGCTGCTATAGTCTTTTGCAAATTATCGTAACGTGTAATAACCCCTTTGATGTTACTACTGGTACGAAGGAAAGTGTTGGCGGACATCCTCTGTTGCTGGTCAAATTTTCCAGCAACTGATGCTAAATTTTTATAGGTTTTGTCTAAAGCATTAAAAGAGTTTATAGTAGTTTTATTTGCGTCTGAAACAGCACTTTGCCCTTTAGCTAAAGTCTTCTGAACAGACACAAAATTATTTATATCAGTTTTTAAAGACTTTAGCTTTCTGGAAAAATCCTGAACGGATGCTTGTATCTGTATTAATATATTAGCCATTCAGATTCAAAACCTACTTATCCTCTTTTTGTGTGAGTTCTTTATACTGGGTTGTATAAAGTTTGACTGCTTTTTTGATGTTCTTATTGTTTCCCTGTGTTGCTACAGATGTATCGTAAATATTACGTATATTTTCGCTACATTTACGTTTTGCAATAGCAGCAAGGAATCCTTTAATCTGAGGGATGGTCATATTATCTATGTCATCCCTTCTATGTCCGTGACTTATTAGTTCTTGGAGGAGGTCGAACCAGCCTTCTTCGCTTTTGAAGCCTTCGTCACTGCTTTGTTGTTCTCCTCTATCTCCTCCGTCTGGTCGTCCGGTGAGTCGAACTGGAACTGGTCGCGAAGTTTTGGAAGCAGCTGCTGGACGAAAAAATCTTTGTTAACCTCGTAAGTCATGATTGCGAGGTCAAGACCACTTACTGCGTCAATGTCTTCGAAATACTCGATAGGCTTATTCGTAGAGTAGGAAATCAAATGAAGAACCTCATCCTCATGAGAACTTATAAGCTCTAATAGAGCCTGTTCAATAGTGAGCTCTTCTAAATGCTGCAAACTATCTAAAGTTTTAAATATAGACCCTAGATGTTTCAACACCTTTAAAAGCTTACCGAATGTGTATTCTTTTACGTAAATTTTTTCTTCGCCAACAACTACAAATTTTTCAGTTGGTTGCAGAATCTCTAAATCTGCATCTAGAGATTCTGTTTTAATTAGTTCTGCCATATATGCTCCTTATGTGTTTATGTGTCGTTATTTTACTGTGCCTGTATAATTCTACCAAATCCACCAAGAGATGCATCAAGGTCTCTGGTTGAATCATATAGTACAGTTCCTGTTAATTCGTACTGTGCCAACTCATCATTGATTAAGTCAAAATTACTTACTGGGTCAAACACAACTCTATAAAGTTCTACAACTACCCCTCTGTTAGAGTTTGCAGTATTTAGACCTGAGAACCTTAAGAACCTTTCTACCTGAGTAGATTTGAACATCTGTATCACATCTTTATCTTCATGTGTGTATGTTGCAAGATAAGGCTGTGTACCCGGTACTGCTAACATAGTTACTATACCAGAATCTTTGTTAACAGTATAGTGAGTACCCTCTACTAAAGTCAAAGGTGAACCAGCAGAATCCTCTATTGTAAATGCAGCTGCAGGGTCAACCAGAGGGTGGTCTAAAGCAACTGTATCACCTATTACAAGACCTGATGGAAAAGCCTCCCCGGTTACAAGTGCTCCAGAATCAACTGTAGCAGTTCCGTATAAGAGAGCCATAAGGTTCTCTTTTGTGAAACTCTCAATGGTCATAGTGATAGTAGCAGAACGCTCACGAACCAATCTAAGGTCAGTAAGTCTGTTACCTGTTCTTGATTCTTTGTGCTCAAGAACATCAGTTTCCAAAGTTAGCTGTAATGAAGGTACGTTTCCTAAATCACGAAACCCTTTAGAATTAATTGTTCCATCTGGATTTCGGTCAATAGAATATACTATACCTTGACCTGAAAAATAAATTTCTGCCATAATTATATCTCCTTAAATTAAACTTTCACTCCAGTTTTTGCAGTGTTAATGATGTAATCTGCAGAAGCTTCGTCCACTTCTATAAATTCACCTGCTTCATATTTTATTTCTTCATGAGTATGGTTGCCTGTAAGTCGAATTTTAACCTTTTGAGGAGTTTTTAAAACTGGTGCAGTTTTATTTTCTTCTACTGGTTTAACGTCTACAGGTTTAACTTTTACATCTTTATCTTCCATGATTTAACTCTCCAAACTATATTTAATACTGGTTTAAATCTAATGGGCGATGTAATCTCACTCCTAAATTACCCTGTGCCACATTAGCTGTAGATTCCCCAAATTTAAAAACATCAACAACAGGAAACTGTAGTTCTGTATTACCTAACATCCACTCATTTTCAATACCCATTGCAGGATTTAATGAAAACTCATCTGCAACCGCTTCAATCTCTAAGGCTAATCTATTTTCAGAGTTTTTGTCTGACTCCTCATTGATTTTTCCAGTATCATATTGATGATAACACCAAACCCTATAAGAACGCAAGATGTCACGACGATTTGGGTTTCTGTTACGTAAATGAGCGTGTCCTTGAGGCCCAGGAGCTCCTCCCGGTCTACTTCTGTCAATATTGGAAAGCCCTATAAGCCACCCATGTATTTTATCCTTTTCAAGCCCTGTTTTAATTTTCAATAATGCAGCGTTTTCTCCAAGAGAAAACCCCCACAACCAGTGGTCATGTATGATTACTTGATTTCCAAGTTCTGCTCCGTGTNNGCTCCGTGTAACTTTACTAATGCATTTCTAATAGTAGATGCAATAGCTTTTCTAATCTCCACATCTGTAGGTGGAGCTGCTGCTACTCCCATATTGTCAATCCTTTGCTAATCTTTTGTTAATCTTTTGTTAATGTCTTATCAAATACCGTAATTACTTCTTTCTGTATTTTAGGTCTCGCCCTATTTACACCTTTTTCAAATGGTTTCTTTGCTGGTAGACCTCGTTCTTGTATTTTTCTTGCAATAGCATATGCTCCAGATATAGATGGCTGTAATCCTCTATGAATCATCCACTCGTATATACGTGAAACTGGAGGTAGTCTACCTCCCGGTCTTACTCCCTCTTCAATAAATTTCGCATGTTCTGCTGAAGAAGATACATACGCAGTAAAAAATTCAGAACTTGATGTCATTGTATCTACAGTTACTGATTTTAATAACTCACCAGAAGCAACCGCATCTACTTCTTTAATAGCTGAAACAATCTCATCTTTAACAAAATCTCCAGCTCGCAAAACTGACAATTCAGTTGCTAAAGTTACCTCTTTCTCTTTTTTTGTTAGAAAGCGAGAAAGTTGAGCCATAGCTTCTTTTATATTGGTTCTGATACTAAGCACCGTACTCTCCAGTAGACTGCAATCTAATATACCATTGTTTTGTAGCAATGCGGGGTCTGAAATATTGAGCTATTTTATATTTCTCTCCATCTATTGACACTGTTGTTGTCATAGGTATAATATCATTCAAATCGACATTATCTGCTGGAGTGTCAGCTATATATAATTCAAAATACTCCGCACCAATTGCTAAATTTGAAACTGGATACGTTCCCATAAACCACCCAGTATCTAACTCTAACAAAAGTTCATTAACATTATATAGCTGTAAAGGCGATACATCACTGTCGTAGTATATCTTCTTTTTAATATTATTTATCCTATGTCTAACGCGGGACAAATTTACAGCCATATCTAAACCTTCTCAATTTTATGGACACATGCAGGTTCGTTTTCCACCTTTGTGTATAACTCTAATATTACAAACTGGACATATCACAGTTGTATTTCTCTGTCCAGTAGCTGCTAGTCCTGACATATAGATACCAGAAGAGCCATCCTCACCGGGAGGTAGAACTGCACCTCCACCCGGAACTATAAGTGTACTTATATCATCAAACAACACATCCAGACCTTCTTCTATTAAAGCCTCACGTTCTGCTGGTTGACTCCAGTGTGTGCCTTCTCTATCTCCAGGCCCTCGTCCAATAGTCCTCTCATCTCCACCTATATGAACTTCGCCCGGCCCTAAGTCATCAATCTCTTTAAGCAGTGCATTAAGCATTCTTGCTTTTATAGTCCCTTCTGTAGCCCAAATTTTATCCTCCAGACCTACAGAATATACCCATGCATACGCTTGATATTTACGAGATTTACGAAAAAGAAGTAGCCACAATTCTACCTCTTTTTCTGTAAGATGGTCTGATGCCTGTGCAATTAAATATGTGGTTAGTGCCATCAGATGCCTCCCTTAAGGGTTACTTACCTTTCTTTGTTTCTTCCACAGAGTCTTTACCCTCTGCTTCTATTTTTTTACCGTCTTCTTTCACTGCGTCTTTTACGTCTTTGTCAGATTTTTTAGACTCTTCTTTTGATTTTTCTAAAAGAGCTAACTGAGCCTGTAGCTCTGCAACCTGAGCTTCTAAATTTTCTTTGGCAACTTTTTCTTGAGCCTCATTTCCGATAGCAAGTTCTGCTTCAGATGGTAGTGACTCAATGCTGGAGTAGATTTGTCCGTTAATAACAACACTTTCTCCTCTTTTAATGATTTCTGCCATTCGTTTTCTGCTAATACGCATAATCTGTTTTACTCCGTTTAATTATTTGATTTAATTAACAGGAGTGGGAATTCCCACTCCTGTTATAAGGCTTATGAGCCTGTAGGTAGTCCTAAGTCAGTTGCTGTGTAAACTGCGGTTGCAGTCTCTCTGTGCTTACGTGGGAAACCACGAGCAACAGCCCAAGCAACAATATCAGGTGGGTTAAGGTTTTCATTGCCTGTAAAGTAAGCAATTGGACCGAATGATTCTCCACTGATTCCTCCACCATGTCCGATAAGAGGTGCAACAATAGATTCTGTAACTGTACCGTTAGCAAAGTCCATTGCATTAGCATCGTTATCGTCGTTTGTGTTAGATAAGATGATTTTATCAGATGGAATATAACGAACCTGACTACGAACACCGTTATTAGCGACTTCATAGAATACACCGTCGTGTATTTCAAGTTCCATACCAAGAAGATTTGCAACCATCTGTCTATGAGCACCGAAGTCCTGCATGTTCATCTGACCTGCACCAAAGCTATAACGAAGTTCACCAGAAACAAGGTTCTGATACTCAGTTGTTTTAATCATATAACGGAAAGCCTGTGAAGACATTGTTATACGGTTATAAGTTTCACCAAAAGTATCAGGTGCAACTGTATTTGCCAATGTAAGCAAATCGGTAATAGGTGTTGCGTTTGCAGTATTATCATCTGCCCAGTCAGTTGAAGCGTTAACTTTTAACTGTGAGGGTGTACCCCAACTTGCGTTAGCAAGCTTGATACCGTAACGGTCGTAATCTGCCGCATCAAGCCACATAGCACAGATAAGAGCGTTCATACGCTGGCGAACACCAAGAACAAGAGACTCTGCAAGAGTATTCTCCCAATCTGTGAAGAATCGAACATCGTTTGCACCAGAGATATTCTGACGAAGACGTGAAAGACGGTTAATCATATGCTGAGTAACGCGGCTACCCATCTTCAAGTTAGGAATCTCAGTTGTAACGAATTCGAACTGACCTACTGTGTCATAAACTGCTGCCATCTGGTCGTCAGCAATTACGTCAGCAGCAACGAATTGTCCTTTAAATTTTCCGACGATTTCTGCATCATCAGCATTAACAACAGGTGTACGTGCAAGTGCTATAAGTCTTCTTGAACCGATAGATTCTAACTCATCTGCAAGAGTTCGTACTATTCTGTTGATACGTGCTGAATCTAAGAAACGCCATCCACGAATAAGTGCCATTTTATTTTTCTCCTTAAATAGTTCTTATGTTGTAACTTATTTAGTTATACAAACTCTAGTCTGCAACATATGTCAATGTTGGGCAAGCTTTCTCAACATCAGCAACTGCTGCTGTTATAGTTCCCATGTTTGCAGCTGTAACACCTGTTAGGTCTGCTGCGCTTCCTACCATACGAATTCTACCCTTATACACACGTCCGCCTGTTAAAACCTCCGCATGGTCACTTACTGGGTCTCCTTCATGAACAGAGCGATTAAGAATGAAGGCTTCATTTCTTGCGAATACGGCAGTGTTTACACTAGAAGCATTACCTGCTCCTGGTCCAAACGTATCAGCTATACCTGCTACAACCGGAAGTCCCGCAGGAACATATTTCCCTGCTGCTGACCCTGTAGCAACTTTAACTAATACTGTACCATATCGAAGAAACTTTTCTCCCGCCTCTACAATATCTCCCTCAAGAAAGGTAACATCTTGTGTAAAAGCTGCTATAGCCTCCCACGCAATTGTTACACCAGCAGTTTTTGCCTCTGGTGAGCCGTCTGCTGAAACTGTAATTCCAGAGCCGACTGTACCTAAATTTAATTGTCCAAAACCGCTCATCTTTATTTCTCCTGTCTAATTATATATTCTTTTCTGTAACGTAAGTTAATGTTGGAAAAGAAGTTTCAAGGTCTGACACTGATGGTCCAGCTGATGTAGGAGTGTTGGTTAAAACAAGACCTGTACCACCAGATGTATTATCATCTACTGATACGCTTACACCATTAACTAATGAACCATAAAAAGTTATGGTTTTAGTTGTTGTTCCTGTAACTGTGACCGCACCATCTACTACACTCAAAGCCTGTAATGCTTCAATGTAATCTGCATTAGACGCGTTGTATGCTATCTCTTCTGTGAGCTCTCCATTAACTGAGATAGTGAAATCTCCGCCTGTAGCCCCACCAAGTGCAAGAGTATATACATTACTTACGCCTAAAGTAGCTGCTACTATACGCTCCTTATAGACACGACCGCCAATAATAGCTTCTACATGGTCACTTAAATAATCGTACTCATGTATAGACCTGTTCAATATTACCCAGTTACCACGCCCAGCTGCTGCTAATGAGCCTCCAGAGACGGTTGCACCATGAGGGGCATATTTACCATCTGAAGCTCCACCTGTTACTTTGCAAAGTACTGTACCATATCTTATAAACTTCTCACCGACTTCAACATCGTCAGAATATAAATATGTGGCTTTGTTCGTTGCGGCAGTAACTCCTTCCCAAGCTATTGTTATACCACCAGTTTTTGCCTCTGGTGATCCGTCTTCTGAAACTGTAATTCCAGAACCAATACGGCCTAAAGTTTTCTGTCCATATCCACCCATGTTTATTGCCTCCGTTATTAGTTATTAAGTTTAGCTTTTCTTGATGCTGCAAACGCTCTAGCTTGAGCTTCTGCTTCAGCAAGTGAACTCTCATCATCAGAATACTCAGATACTAATACTTGAGTACCAAACTCTTTTGCTTCTTCAAAAGTCAAAGCATGCGGCTTACGGACTGAATACAGAGCCTTAATAGCATCTACTCGACTTAGTGAGACTTCTTCATCTCCATTAGTAAACTTGATTTCTGCTGTAGCTGCGTTGTCATCAACCATTGCCTGAGTAAACAAAGCAATAAGAGTGTCACGTTCCGCAGGGTATGCTCTTTCAGCTCTAATCTCGCCGTCAGCAAATTTTTCTGCCTCACGCTGAATATCTTTCTTTCTAAATGCTTCAAGCTCTGCCTGAAGCTCTAACTCACGCTCGGAAGGTGTGTTCTCAACAGTAGCTGAGTGCTCAACTACTTCCTCAACATTTTCTGTAGTTTCATTTTTCATATTGTTCTCTGCCTTAGTTACTTCTGCTTCAAATGCAGAAACTTTCTCTGCTAATTCTGCTTCAGCTTGAGCGACTGCTGCCTCTCTAGCAGCTAAAGCTGCTACTTGAGCTTCCTCAGCTACATCAGTAGCATTAGTAGCATTAGCGTTGTTAGAAACAGTTGATTCACCTGTCTCATCCTCCGGTAGACTCTTAAAGAAGTTTTTTACGTCTTCTAATGTCATATTCGTATTCTCCTTATTATATTCTGAAGTGTTGTTAACACTATAATCTATAGAAGAGCTGCTGCCACTTCTTTCATTTTTTGGAACAAATTTACATACTGCTCCAGCCTTTATAGCAAAATCATGAATCTGCTGTAACACTTTAGCCTCGGAAGATGTTAAAAACTTACTTTGTGCAGATTCGTCACAAATTGCTCCCATTCTAGCTGCTTTATCGTGTATTTCTTGGAGTCCGTATTTACCGTCCCAAGTACTTTTATTAAATCTTTCTTCAAATATTTCTTGAAAATAAGATTGTAAATCCTGTTCAGAAACCCCTTCAACATTATCTGAAATCTCATGTGCAACAAATGCTGCCATTAATGCTGCATCCTTCACGCGAGGGTTTCTTACAAGAGCCAACTTAGTTNNCCAGCCATCTGCTCCCAAAGCTACAGCTTCTAGAGTACCTAATTCTCCATCAAGTACAGTCGGTATATGCTCAAGGTCTAATTCAACTGGTTTAAAATCTGCAATAGCTTCACACATTTCTTCAGGAGATAGTTCAAATTTTTTATCCTTATAACTTCCTGCCTGAAATATTTTACCGGTTCTATAAACCCAATCTCCAGATTTGTCTTCCTTCTTAGTTGATGGGTCTAACTCAAACTCCGCAGTCTCACCATCTTCAGAAAACACAGTAAAAGAATCGGGGTTTTCCACATTCTCTGTGTTTTCATCAGAAAAATTATGTGCTGCACTGGTAGAGTCTGCAACCCATGCCTCTGGAAGTGAAAACCCTTTTCTCAAAGCTATGGAAATCAACCTTTCTTTTAACTCCTCATAATCCGGGAAAAAAGAAATACGCTTAGGTGCTAAATCTATATCTTGCTGAGTAAGAACAGGAAATAATTTACGCTCTGGGTCACCAAAATCTTCTGGTGATAGAGAGGCTCTCTGCTCCACTGTTAAAAATGCAAAAGGTACACTATTCTTTTCCATATTCTCTCCTCTAAACTATAACTTCGTAACATCATCCCTTATTTGAGAGTTTTTAGGGCTTCCGTTCATTCTTCCAACTGACCTACCTATTGCTGGTAATTTAGCATTCTGTAGTCTGCCTATTACTCCTCGTGCTGCCAAGCTTGGAACATTACCATCTTTAGCTCCACCCTCTGTTGTCCTAGGGGTAGTGATGGGAACAGGGGTTGTACCACCATCCGGCCCTGCCTGAATCTCCGCAGCTATCTGAGGCTGTGGGGGAATAGCTACTATAGGAACTCCAGCTGCCTGTAATCTCTGTATCAAATCTTCAGGGTTTACAGAATCTCTTGGCTCAAATCCCAGAATCTCATCAGTCTGTCGTAATTGCTCTGGTGTAAAATATCCCGCCTTCTTCAAAGCTGCTATAGCAGTTGCATCCACTGCAAACTCCCTACGTTCGGTATCACCTAAGCTTATCTTAGGCATAAATTCTAAGGCATCGTCACCAAAATTATATCTAATCATCGGACGGAGCAAATCCGAAATAAGCATATCAATGACAATGCCCTTAAACCAGTATATTAACTGGTCTAATACTGACATATGCATAGTAGAAGCTGCTCTATTCTGATGTAACCCCTCACTTGTGGCAAGAGTTTGTAACAAAACAGCAGTTTCCATCTGACTGTCAAACATTTCAATACCTTTAAAGAAAGGTGTACCTGCTCCCTGAGCTCCTATCTCACTAACTTTAGTTCCGCCTCTTACTGCTAAAACTTCACCATTTCTAGCCTGAAGCATTGCATCTCTAAGAGCTTCAACTGGGTTTGCTTCAACAAAATTACCATTAGCATCTGTAACTGGTGTCCCATCTGGCTTTCTTAGTAACTCTTTTATAGGAGACTCGTTTTCTGGTGTAGACCCTACTAAAAGTGGAATAGCACACAATAACAAATATCTTAAATACTCAGGCAGAATCTGCACCTTTAAATGCCAAGCATGAAAAGCTGCTGCTAATATAGAGTGCCCTCTAGGGTCTTCATCTTTACTGCGTATGGTTAACACCATAAATTTATCTCTAGGCAGTATTTTTTTATTATCAATTAAAGCCTCATTATACGCACCACGTGTCACTTTCACGCCTTTTCTTTTTGTTTGTGAGGCTGGATGGTTAGTAGTGAACCCAATAATATTTAATTTATCATCTACTACAAACTGTACAACATCTAACTTCTTAACTTTAATATATTCAGGAACTAAGAACAGACCATTAAAACCATTTAACTCTGTTAACTTATAAGTAACTTCGGCTATTTTATGTCCATAAATTAAAGCATCTAACATCTGCTCTAAAGTCTGACGTAATGGCCTATCTAAATGCTTTAAAGCTACTCTACAAAATGTTGCTATTGTTTCAGCGCTTTCGTAATTAGCATCATGCTCGGATAAAGAAGGTCTAATTTCAACATTCTCTCCGACAATAGATATTTTTAACAGATTGATAGCTTTAGAAATCTTTGGGTCAGCCATCATTCTGGTATAAGTTAAAGCAGAATGTTCTGTTGTAATATCCTCTGGTAGCCCAGACAGTGTACGAGAGCCTCCTATCTGAGCTCCCATACTGCCTCCAGAGACATACTGCTTTCTAGGGTCTACTGATACTGTGTCCGTAGTTTTAAATTTTTTAACTTCAGCTACCATATATCTGAGACCTATAACCGCCCCGCAACCACATTATAATTAACTGTATAATGAACAGTGCTGTACGCACGACTGTTAATCAATCTTATATTAATAGTACAGCCCTTCTGTATATAAAGTCAAGGTTTAAATACAGATTTCCTATAAAACTGCAAATTTTCTTTGAAAACAGCAGTTTTAAGCTTATTTAAGTCAAAATGTCAGGCCATTCATCCTCATCTTTAGGGTTTTTACTTGTTTTCAGTGTTTGTTTTTTCTGTGGTGTGTTTGTTTGTGTGGTTACCTTAGTTATTAAAACAGACAGTGTGGCAGCTTGAGCTGCTAAAGATGTAATAATATACGGTGCGGAGTTCCATACTATATGACCCTCTCTTGTCCGTAATTTTTTAGCTACATTCTCTAAAATTTGAGCTAATTTGTTACATTTTTGCTCAGTGGTCATTTTAATATCTCAACCTACGACCAAAATTACCAAACTCTGGTTTGGTATCTTTACTATAAGAGTGCTCTTGGGAGTCTCTATCTTTACTAACTGCAGACAGTGAAATGTTACACATTAAAGTTTGACCTACTTTCAAATTAGGTGGTAATTCGTCCAAACTTAACTCTGTCATAAACCCAAAATCTGATTCTACAGATGCTATATTTTCCCATGTGTCTATATCCACTATTTCAAAATTAATAATACTCACTCTTCCTCCATATACTGCTCAACTGAGCCCTCATAAAATTCTTTTGCTTTGCCTTCTTTTCGTGCTTTAGTTAGACTTCTCCAATACGTAGGATACGTTCTAACTATTTTATTAGCTTTAAATTCCTCATCCAGTTTGCCATAACAAATAATAAATCTAGGATTGATTTGTCTGACCATCTCATCATAACCTTTTTTAAAATACTCAAAAGTCTCTTCTGACCATTTAATACCTTGTGTAGAAATTGCAACTGGAGAGCCATACTCAACCCCTAAAAAGCAAAATTCAAAACTCTCTTCCCCGCTCCATGATATGCTGGGTATTACAGATATACCTCTAGACTGCCAAAGTGCTCCGCACCATCTGTTTCTATAAGTATTCCAAATTTGTGCAGCTAATGGATACTCCTGCTATAAAGAAAAATCAGGAGTAAT
>JRYL01001299.1_pt1 | contig 16731 bp, 12 predicted proteins | sample 235391 | NCBI WGS metagenome assembly JRYL01 (sample SAMN03074223, study PRJNA261481) | activated sludge metagenome | biome: Wastewater Treatment Plant; feature: Wastewater; material: Activated sludge; isolation source: activated biomass of a wastewater treatment plant treating wastewater from... ... | reverse complement strand
GTGGGCGGCGTCTCATGCACCGGCACCATCAACGACCCGGTCCCCCAACCCCCCTCCATCACCGCCATCACCTCCGCGGTCGTTTCGGAGGAGGGCTTGGCTGGCGGGCTGGTGGACGGCGTGGGCGTGCCGGCCGACACGACGAACTCGGTGACGGCGACCGGCACGATCACGATCACCGACACGGACAGCGCGGCGAGTGCGCTGACGGTGATGCTGAGCGGGCCGACGGGCATCACCTCGGGCGGCACGCCGGTGACCTGGAGCTGGGATGCCGGCACCCACACGCTGACCGGCAGCGCCGGTGGCACGCCGGTGATGACGATCGCGGTGGGCGGCGTGACGGGCAGCGGCGGCAGTTATTCGGCCGGTTACACGGCCACGCTGCTGGGGCCGGTCGATCACGCCACGGGTGGCAACCCGGGTGTCGAGGACGTGCTGAACCTGGGCTTCTCGGCCACGGTCAGTGATGGCGCCCATACCAGCAGTGCGCAGTCCTTCACCGTCGCGGTGGAAGACGATTCGCCGGTGGTCGGCGGCGGCACGGTCACGGCGGGGGTCGGGCCGGTCGATACCAACCTGATGGTGATCCTGGATGTTTCCGGCAGCATGAGCAGTGCCTCGGGCGTGCCGGGCAAGACGCGTCTGCAACTGGCCCAGGAGGCCATTGCCGAGCTGATTGCCGGTTACGACCAGTATGGCGAGGTGCGCGTGCAGGTGGTGACTTTCAGTGGAGGCGCCAATGCGCAGGCCACCTGGATGACGGCGAGCGAAGCCGTGAACTTCATCAACGGCTTGTCGGCCACCGGGGGCACCAACTACGACGCCGCCCTGGGCGCTGCGATGACCGGGTTTGTCAATCCGGGCGCGCTGGCCGGGGCGCAGAACGTGTCGTATTTCCTGACCGACGGCTTGCCGACGTTTGGCGCGGGCGACACCAGCACGTTGACGGGGACCCAGAACGGAAGCGGCAACAGCCAGGACCATCAGGACGTGGGGATTCAGTCCGCCGAAGAGGCGCTCTGGAGCAACTTCCTGAACGCCAACAACATCAACTCGCATGCCTTGTCGATGGGCGGGCCTTACAACAGCACCAACAGCTGGGACGGCCAGGCGCACGACAGCCAGTACTACCTCGACCCGGTGGCCTACAACGGGCAGGGCACGACGGGGGTCAATACCGATGGTGTGGTGGTGTCCGACCTGAACCAGCTCGACGACATTCTGCAAGGCACCATCCACATCCCGGCCTCGGTGCACAGCCTGCTGGCGGGCGATCTGTCGACCGGCACGGGTTTCGGCGCCGATGGCGGCAGCGTGTCGGAGCTGGTCATCGACGGCACGACGTACCGCTACGACTTCCACAGCCCGGGCACGATCGCCGTGACCGGCACCCACGCGGGCACCCCCGGCCGGTGGACGTACGAGGCCGCCACGCACACCGTGACCATCGTCACCAACACGGGCGGCACGCTGATCGTGGAGTTCGACAGCGGCCAATACACCTACCAACCCTCGCTGACGCAGAACAACTACCAGGAATCGATTGCCTACACGGTGTTCGACCGCGACGGCGACGGCGCGACGGGTATTCAGACCCTGCACGTCAACCGGGTCGAGGCGCGGGATGACCGCATTTACACCAGCAACGAAACGATCGCGATCAACGTGCTGGCCAATGACGATCATCCGAATACCAACAGCGTCACTTTGGGCGCGGTAACCGGCGGCACGATCATCAGCAACGTCGATGGCACGGTCAGTTTCCAGTTTGCTGGAGGTTCCACCAGCGGCTCGTTCCAGTACTCGATCACGGATAGTGGGGTGACCGATTGGGCGACCGTGACCATCAACCGGGTTGCTGCACCCAATGACACGATCCTCACCAATGCTTCCACCACCAATGGCGCGACCTTGACAATCGCGGCGGATGCGTTGTTGGCTAACGACACTTTCTGGAGCGCTACGAACATCGCTTCGGTCGATCCAGTAACGGGTGGTACGCCAAGCTTGTCGGGCTCTGGCGATGCAGTGACCTACACGTTTGGTACAGGCACGCCGAGAGCGTTCGATTACACGATCACTGCGGACGGTGTTTCTCAGACAGCCCGGGTCACCATCACCACCAGCACCAGTGCAACCCTTACCGGAGGGAACGACAACGACATTCTGATCGGCCGCGACGGTCAGGCCAATACGCTCAACGGTGGCGGGGGCAATGATCGAGTCTACGGCGGGACTGGTAACGACACGCTGAATGGCGGCAACGGCAACGACACGTTGTACGGCGGCGCGGGCAACGACACGTTGTACGGCGGCGCGGGCAACGACATCCTGACAGGCGGCGCAGGGGCAGACCGGTTCGTGTTCAACACCGCGTTGAATGCCAGCTCCAACGCGGACACGATCATGGACTTCTCGAGTGCGCAGGGCGATGCGATTGCGCTGGCGAACAGCATATTCAGCCTTGGCAGCAGCGGCAATCTAGCAGCAAACAGGTTGGCAGTTGTGACGAGCGGCGGTGACAGCGTCTCTGTTGGCAGCAACGTGCGCGTGATCTATGACAGCTCCACCGGCAATCTTTACTACGACTCCAATGGGGGCAACAGCAACAGCCGCACGCTGTTCGCCACGCTGGACAACAAGCCCAGCACACTTTCCGTCAACGACTTCGTGCTGATTTGACGTGAAGGCCGCTTGGCCTGCCCGCTGGCGCGGGCGGTGCGCCCTCCCCGCCAGCGGGGAGGGCGTTTGGGTGTTTTTTAGGTAAAAAGTGGCTGAAAGCCTTGACTGGCGTGCGCAGGCAGCTATCAATAGCGGAGTTTTTCAGGGGTGGCGGGGTGGCCCCCACCCTGGCCCTCCCCCAGCGGGGGAGGGGAAGGGAGATTACAGGCCAAATCGGGCTGCAGCGCTTGCCTGGCGGGCGCGAGCAGCTATTGAAACAGGAGTTTTTCTGCGCCGTGGCGGGCTGACCAATCCCCTGGCCCGCCGCCAGCAGGGCCGGGCATGCGCCTGCCCTGTGTCAACTATGTCTTGTAAACGCTGTTGTTCATGCACACGCCGGGCGCTAGAAGGGGCGCACTTGCGGGATGATCGTGGCCTGGCCTCGGCGCCTTGCGGGTGCAAGGCCGCCGACCCCGTAGGCGGCACGGCAGCCGGCTGTTGGTGTGACCGCTTGTTGAACCCATACCCCCATGTCTGAAAATTCTCCCGATCTGTTCGCGCAGATCTCGCTGCTGACGCGCCTGCTGGGCGAGCCGCTGTCGGCCAAGGCGCTGGCGTCGCAGACGCAGCGCAACGCCGAGGGGCGGGTGGACCTGCAAAGCCTGCAGGAGGTGCTGCGCAGCCAGGGTTACGACAACCAGCTGAGCGAGCGGCCGCTGGCGCAGATTCCGCCTGCGGCGGCGCCGGTGCTGCTGCCCACGCGCGATGGCGGGGCACTGGTGGTTTCGGCCATTTCGCCAGACGCAACGGGCGCCGCCAGCTATGAAATCCTGAGCGAAGACGGCACGCGCGAGCGCTGGCCGGCCGAGCGGCTGGCGCAGCACTACCTGGGTTACTGCTGGTTCGTCAAGGCGCGCGCGCAGCGCGATGTGCGGTCCGAACTGCCCGAATACACCATGGACAAGGGCTGGTTCTGGCGCGTGATCTGGCGCTTCAAGGGCTATTACGTGCAGGTGGCGGTGGCGTCGGTGCTGATCAACGTGCTGGCGCTGATCGGCTCGCTGTACGTGATGAACGTGTACGACCGCGTGATTCCCAACCGCGCCTATGAAACGCTGTGGGTGCTGAGCATCGGCGTGCTGGGCGCCAACCTGTTCGAGTTCGCGGCGCGCAGCATCCGCGCGCGGCTGACCGACGTGGCGGGCAAGAAGGCGGACCTGATCATCAGCTCGGCGCTGTTCCGCCGCGTGCTGGCGATGGACCTGGCGCACAAGCCGGCGTCGTCGGGTTCGTACGCCAGCAACCTGCGGGACTTCGAGTCGGTGCGCGACTTCATGACCAGCGCCTCGCTGCTGGCGCTGGTGGACTTGCCCTTCGTGCTGCTGTTCATCGCGGTGATGTGGCTGGTGGCCGGGCCGCTGGCGCTGGTGCCGCTGCTGACGATTCCGCTGGTGGTGGGCGTGGGCCTGCTGGCGCAGGTGCCGCTGGCGCGCTACACGCACGAGTCGATGCGCGAAGGCTCGCAGCGCCAGGGCCTGGCGGTGGAGGCCATCGAGGGCCTGGAGACGCTGAAGACCCACAACGCCGGCAACTGGGCGCAGCAGCGCTGGGACCGCTTCACGGCGGCGACGGCGCAGTCGTCCATCAAGCTGCGCGACTGGAGCAACGGGGTGCTGCACTTTTCCACCCTGGTGCAGCAGATGAACACGGTGTTTCTGGTGCTGTTCGGCACCTACCTGATCCATGCGGACGACCCGGCGCAGCGCATCACCATGGGCGCGCTGATCGCCTGCGTGATCCTGTCGGGCCGCACGCTGGCGCCGCTGTCGCAGGTGGCCGGGCTGATGACGCGCTTTCAGCAGGCGCGGGTGGCGCTCTCCGGCATCGACAGCATCGTCGAGCGGCCGACCGAGCGCGATCCGGCGCGCAGCTACGTCAGCCTGGCGCACGTGCGCGGCGAGCTGACGCTGACCGGCGCCGGCTACCGCTACGGCGCGGGCCAGCAGGCGGGGCTGCTGGTGCTGCAAGGGCTGAACCTGCGCATCGCGCCGGGCGAGAAGGTGGCGGTGCTGGGGCGCATCGGCAGCGGCAAATCGACCCTGCTGCGCCTGATGGCCGGGCTGTACGCGGCCAGCGAGGGCAATGTGCTGCTGGACGGCGTGGACGTGCGCCAGATCGACCCGGCCGACGTGCGCGCGCACGTCAGCCTGCTGGGGCAGCAGCCGCGCCTGTTTCTGGGCACGCTGCGCGAGAACCTGGACATGGGCCGCATGGACCGGCTGTCGAGCGACGACGAGCTGATCGCGGCGCTGCGGCGCTTTGGGCTGGACAAGCTGGTGCAGGCGCACCCGCTGGGCCTGAACATGCCGATCGGCGAAGACGGCTTCGGCCTGTCGGGCGGGCAGCGGCAGATGGTGGGCCTGGCGCGGCTGACGCTGCGCGAGCCGAGCGTGGTGCTGCTGGACGAGCCCACCAGCGGCCTGGACGAGATGAGCGAGCGCGCCGCGCTGGAGGCGATGGCCGACTGGGCGCGCGAGCGCACGATGGTGGTGGTGACGCACCGGCCGCAGGTGCTGCCCTTCGTGCAGCGCATCATCGTGATCGAACAGGGGCGGGTGCTGATGGATGGCCCGCGCGATGCGGTGCTGCAGCGCCTGCGCGGCGAACCGGCGGGCGCTGCGCCGGCTGCGGCAGGCGGCGCAGGTGCCGCAGGTGCGCCGATCAAGGGCCAGCTGACGGCCGGGCCGCGGGTGAAGGTGGTGCGCCACGTGCCGGCCGGGCCGGCGGGCACGCCTGCGGCGTCGGCGCCCAGGGGAGAGACGGCGAACGGGCCGGTGGAGCAGGGTCATGCGGGGTAAGGGCGGTGCCGGCGGGCAGGAACGCGTGGCGCAGGAAGACCTGCCGCTGCTGAACGATTTGCACGCGGCGCTGCAGCACGAGCGCCATCGCGGCATGAGTTGGACCATCGGCCTGCTGACGCTGCTGGTGGTGGCCTTCGTGGTGTGGGCCTACTTCAGCAACGTGGAGGAGGTCACGCGCGGGCAGGGCAGCGTGATCCCGTCGAGCCGCGAGCAGGTGATCCAGAGCCTGGACCCGGGCGTGCTGGCGGCGCTGACCGTGAAGGAGGGCGACCTGGTGGAAGCCGGCCAGGTGCTGGTGCGGCTGGACACGGCGCGGTCGTCGGCGGTGTACCGCGAGACCCGCAACAAGGTCGATGCGCTGCGCGCCACGGCGGCGCGGCTGCGGTCGGAAGCGCATGGCGTGCCGCTGCGCTTTGAAAAAGACACGCCGGCCGAGCTGGTGCAGCGTGAGACGGCGGCCTACCAGTCGCGCGTGCGGGCGGTGAACGAATCGGTGCAGGGCCTGCGCGAAAGCAAGCGGCTGCTGGACCGCGAGATCGCCATCACCGAGCCGATGGCGGCCAAGGGGGTGGTGTCGGAGGTCGAGATCCTGCGCATGAAGCGCCAGGCGAACGAATTGCAATTGCAGATCACCGAGCGGCGCAACAAATTCCAGTCCGACGCCAACACCGAGCTGGTGCGGGTGGAGGCCGAGCTGGCGCAAAGCGAGGAAACCATGGCGGCGCGGGCCGATCCGGTGACGCGCTCGGAAATCAAGGCGCCGCTGCGCGGGGTGGTGAAGAACATCCGCATCAACACCGTAGGCGGCGTGATCGGCGCCGGCCAGGACATCATGGAGATCGTGCCGGTGGAGGGGCCGCTGCTGGTGGAGGCCTACATCCGCCCGCAGGACGTGGCCTTCATCAAGCCGAACGACGAGGCGCTGGTCAAGCTGACGGCCTACGACTATTCGCTGTACGGCGGGCTGGACGGCGTGGTCACCCTGATCAGCCCCGACACCCTGCAGGACAACCGCCGGCCGAGCGAGCTGAAGCTGAACCCGGACGAGTCGTACTACCGGGTGATCGTGGAAACGCGCGACAACCAGCTGAACGACAAGAACGGCAAGCCGCTGCCCATCATCCCGGGGATGATCGCCTCGGTGGACATCAAGACCGGCGAGAAGACGGTGTTCCAGTACCTGACCAAGCCCATCACGCGCCTGAAGCAGGCCTTGCGCGAGCGCTGAGGCGGATGGCACGACGCACAACCATGAACCATCGAGCACGCGCCGCCGTCGCGGCGGGAATTTTTCTGGGAATGCTGGGCACGGCGCAGGCGGCGGGCCTGCAGGCGCTGATCGACGAGGCGGTGAACACCGATCCGGCCGTGCTGGAAGCGCGGGCCAACGAAGAGGTGGCCGCCTCGCGCGCCGATGCCACGCGCGCGCAGCACTACCCCACGCTGGGCCTGCAGACGGGCCACTACGTGGCCAACCAGGGCAACCACTACAGCCAGCCGTTTCGCGGCGTGGCGGGACGGGTCAACCTGTACGCGGCGGGCTCGATCGATGCCGCCGTCGAGCGCGACGTGGCCAGGCAGCAGTCGCTGCGCCTGCACACGGTCGAAACGCGAGAAACGGTGGCCGCCAACGTGGCCGGCCTGTTTCTGGAGGCGCTGCGCGCCAAGGAGCTGATGGAGAGCGAGCGGCGCAACCTGGTGCGCCACGAGAAGATCATCGGCGACCTGCAGGTGGTGGTGGAGAACGACCGCGGCCGGCGCTACGAGCTGGTGCAGGCCGAGTCGCGCGCGCTGCAGGTGCGCATGCGCATCGTCGAGTTCGAGAAGGCCATGAGGCTGGCCTTGTCGCGGCTGACGCGCTATACGCGCCAGGTGCCCACGCTGGAGAACCCGATCGATGCCGACTGGCGCGCCCGCGTGCCGGCGGATGCGGACACGCGCCAGCACCCCGGCGTGCAGGCACAGCAGCGCGAGGCCGAGTCGGTGCGCGCCGAGCAGCGCACGCTGGAGCGCCAGCGCTGGCCGCGCGTGGACCTGGAGGCCGGGGCGGGCAACCATGGCTATGCGCGCGTGGTGCTGAACTGGTCCTTCTTCGACCGCAGCGCCGATTACACGGCGCAAAGCGCGGCCCGGCAGATCGCGGCGGCCGAGCGGCGCGGAGAACTGCTGGAGCGCGACGTCGCCGAGCGGTCCGCCACGGCCGAAGCCGACATGGCGCAAAGCCGCCTGCAGATCGAGGCCTCGAAGCGGCAGATCGGCGCCTCGGCCAGCGTGGTGGAGCTGTACGAGATGCAGTTCAAGGTCGGCCGGCGCAGCCTGATCGAACTGGTGAACGCCTACGCCGAACTGGCCGCGGTGGAGGGCTCCCTGGTGGCGGCGGAAAACGACTACCGGCGCGCCGTGGCCAGCTACCTGGCGGCGCGCGCGGTGCTGGTGGACTGGGCGCAGGCCGGCCGCTGAAGCGGATTCGTTCGGCTGCCCGGGCGCCGACGCTCCGGCCCGCCCGGGGTTGCCGGCGCCGAAGCAAACAGTGTTTCCGTGTGTTTTTTGGCCCCCGTGGCGGCGGCCGGTTTCGCCCCGGTGCCTGACAATGACGGGCATGTCTTACAGCAGCACGCCACCAGATCGCCCCAGCGGCGACAGCACCGCCGCACTCACGCAAGCCCCTGCCGAGTTCACCATCGCCGTGATCGAGGACGATGAGGACATCCGTGAGAACGTGTGCAGCTTTCTGGGCAAGGCCGGCTTTCACGTCTGGGGCGCGGACAGCGCCGAAGACTTCTACGTTCGCCTGCTGCACGAAAAGGCCGACCTGGTGGTGGTCGACCTGAACCTGCCGGGCGAGGACGGCTTGAGCCTGGTGCGGCGCCTGGCCGAGCGCCATGTGCCGGTGATCGTGACGACCGCGCGCGGCCAGTTGTCGGACCGCATCGAGGGCCTGGACGCCGGGGCGCTGCAGTACTTCGTCAAGCCCGCGGACCTGAACGAGCTGGTGGCGGGCATCCGTTCGCAACTGAGGCACCAGAGTGCCGGCCGCGCCGCCGGCGTAGTGCAGCCCTGGCGGCTGGACGCCGCCGCCGGTCAGCTGCTGGCCCCCAATCAGTGCGCCGTGCGCCTGACCAGCCGCGAGCAGGACCTGCTGGCCTGCCTGCTGACCGCGGCGGGCACGATGGTCGGCAAGGCCGAACTGGTCGAGGCCATGGGCTGCGGCGATGCCGAGGGCGGCTTTCACCGCATCGAGGCCCTGCTGTCGCGCCTGCGCCGCAAGACGCTGGAAGCGACGGGCATGTCCTTGCCCGTGCGCGCGGTCTTCGGGCGCGGGCTGGTGTTCGTGGTCTGACGCCGCGGCGGTTCATACGAATCCGCTCTCAAAAATATAAGAACCGTTCGGGCTGAGCCTGTCGAAGCCCTGCGTGGTGCATGCACTTCGACAAGCTCAGTGCGAACGGTTTTTGAGAGATTGAACGCAATTCGGTATCAGTTATCCATGGCGCTGCGCGTCACCCGCAGCGCATGAAACGAAAGAGCCACAGGGCCGCGGAGCAGGCCAAGCGAGGAACGCCGTGGACGGACCTGCGCCGGCCACTGGCGTTGTCCCCCCTCCCGCAGGAGAGGGGGGAAGGCGCGCAGCGACTCAGGGGGGTGTTTCACTTCAGCCGCCGGCGTAGGGATCGGGCAGGCCCAGCGCCTGCAGGATGGCGCTTTCGTGCGCTTCCATGGCTTCGGCGTCGGCCTCGCTGGTCTCGTGGTCCCAGCCCTGGGCGTGCAGCGCGCCGTGCACCAGCAGGTGGGCGTAGTGCTCTGCCAGCGGCTTGCGCAGTTCGGCCGCCTCGCGCTCGACGACCGGGGCGCACAGCACCAGGTCGGCCGCCACCATTGGCGCGCCGCTGTAGTCGAAGGTCAGCACGTTGGTGGCGTAGTCCTTGCCGCGAAAATTGCGGTTGAGTTGCTGGCCCTCGGCCGCATCGACGATGCGCACGGTGATCTCGGCCGCCTGCACGTCATCGCCCAGCGCGGCGCGCAGCCAGCGCCGCACGCGGTGGCGCGGCAGCGCGGCGCGGTGCGCCGCCAGGTCGCCGGCGCGGGTGAATTGCAGCGACAGCGTCAGGGCCGGGCGGGAGCCTGGATTCATGGTCAAAAATGGCTCCAGCGCTTACTGGACAAGCGCGAGCAGCTATATAAAAAAGAGCGTGCAGGGCTCATGCGGCCGCCGCGCGCGCGTTACCCCGGCGGTCCGCCGCGTCGTAGGCATCGACGATGCGCGCCACCAGCGGGTGCCGCACCACGTCGGCGCTGGTGAAGCGGGTGAAGGCCAGGCCCTTGACGCGCCGCAGCACGCGCTCGGCCTCCACCAGGCCGCTGGTGGCGTCCTTGGGCAGGTCGACCTGGGTGAGGTCGCCGGTGACCACGCAGCGGCTGCCGAAGCCGATGCGGGTGAGGAACATCTTCATCTGCTCGGGCGTGGTGTTCTGCGCCTCGTCGAGGATGATGAAGGCGTNNGGTAGGGGTCGACCTTCTGCGTCAGGTCGCCGGGCAGAAAGCCCAGGCGCTCGCCGGCCTCGACCGCCGGGCGCGTGAGCACGATGCGCTGCACGCTTTGCCGCTCCAGCGCGTCGACGGCGCAGGCCACGGCCAGAAAGGTCTTGCCGGTGCCGGCGGGGCCGATGCCGAAGGTGATGTCGTGGTGGGCGATGTTGTCGAGGTACACGCTCTGGTTGGGCGTGCGCGCCTTCAGGTCGGCACGGCGCGTGGCCAGCACCAGGCGGCCGTCGGCGCCTTCGGCCAGCGGCTCGCCGTCGCCGGCCAGCATCAGCTGCACGGTGTCGGGCTTGATGGGGCGGTCGGCCAGTTCGTACAGCGCCTGCAGCACGGTGAGCGCGCGCTCGGCCTGCTTCTTGGGGCCGTCGATCTTGAACTGCTCGTGCCGGTGCGCGATGGCCACCTGCAGCCCGGCCTCGATGGTGCGCAGGTGCTCGTCCATGGGGCCGCACAGGTGGGCCAGCCGGGTGTTGTTGAGGGGGGTGAAGGTATGGCGCAGAATCACCGCCGCATTGTCACCCATCGTGCCGTGAGCTTCATCGACCCGCCTCCCGCGACCACGCCGGCCGCGCTCGACACCGAGCGCGGCCTGCTCGACAGCGCGCGCACGCCGCTGGGCGGCGAGGCGGCAGGGCGGCCCGCGGCGTCGCGCACCGCCGGCTGGCTGCGGCGCCATGCGCTGCTGCTGGCGGTGCTGTGGATCACGCTGGCCGGCGTGGTGGCCACGGCGCTGTCGATGGCGCGGCCCTGGGTGGGCCTGCAGCTGGGCGTCGTCGGCGACCAGGTGGAGGTGCTGGCGGTGCATGACCGCAGCCCGGCGCAGGACGCCGGTCTGCGCCCCGGCATGCGCCTGCTGGCCGTCACCTCGCTGCTGGACGATGCCAGCATCACGCTGGAGCCCGCCGACCTGGTGGAGAACCCCGACCAGCTGCCGAGCTATGCCGCGTGGGCGCGCTTCTACGAGCGGCAGGACCTGCTGGCGCGCCTGTGGGGCGAGCCGCTGGTGCGGCTGCAGCTGCAGGCGCCCGATGCGGCGCCGGTCGGCATCGAACTGGCGCCGGCCAAGGAGCGGCCGTTCCGCGCCCTGTCGAACGTATTCTGGTTCCTGTTTCTGGTGCAGGCCGTCAGCCTGCTGGCCGCGGTCTGGGTGCTGGTGGTGTGCCCGACGCAGGCGGCCACGGTCTGCTCGTCGCTGGCGGCGCTGATGCTGAGCGTGCTGCTGACCTGCGCCGCGGTGTTCAGCGGGCGCGAGCTGGCGCTGCCGGCCGGGCTGTTTCATGCGCTCATGTCCATCAACCACGCCGCCAGCATCGGCGCGCTGCTGTTTCTGGCCGGGCTGCTGACGAATTTTCCGCTTCGCCTGCCGGGCGCGGGCTGGCACAAGGCCGCGGTGGCGGGCGTGTTCGGGCTGTGGGCGCTGGCCAGCGCCCTGTGGTGGCTGCCGTCGCCCGACTGGGCCAGCCGCGGCATGCTGCTGGCGGGCGTGGGGCTGGTGTTTCTGCAGATGGCGCGGCAATGGCGCGCCAGCGCGGCGCACACGCCCGAGCGCACCCTCCTGCGCACGCTGGCGCTGCCNNGGGCCATGCAGGCGCTGCTCAGCCTGGGCGCAGGCATCGGCACCTTGCTGTGCTACCGGCTGATCGTGGCCACCGGATGGCTCAACGACGATCTGGCGATGCTGGTGGCGGTGCTCCTGTTCGGCCTGACCTATGTGCCGCTGTCCAGCGGCGTGTGGGGGCGCAGCATCCTGCGGCGCGGCCCGACCCCGCGCGAGCTGACCAGCGGCATTCTGGCGCTGGGCCTGGCGCCGCCGGGCGAGCGCCTGCAGCACTGGGCCAACCTGCTGACGCAGACGCTGCAGGTGCGCCGGCTGGGCCACGAGCCGCCGCCGGCCGAGCTGCGCAGCGCGCTGGAGCCCACGGTGAGCACCAACGGCCAGGTGCTGTGGGTGCCGCCGGTGGCCGAGCTGCCCGGCTTCACGCTGTGGGCGCGCGACCGCGGCGGGCGCCTGTTCTCGCGCGGCGACCGGCGGCTCGCGCAGCGCCTGTCCGAGCTGGTGGCGCAGACCATCCAGGCGCACGATGCCTACGTGCGCGGCGCCAGCGACGAGCGCGAGCGCATCGCCGACGACCTGCACGACGACCTGGGCGCCAAGCTGCTGTCGCTGGTGCACGCCAGTGGGCAGACCGACCCGGCGGTGAGCAGCCAGGCGCGCGAGGCGCTGGAGGAGATGCGCCTGTCGGTGCGCAACCTGAAGGCGCAGCCGCTGCCGGTGGCCGACGTGCTGGCCGACTGGCGCGCCGAGACGGTGTCGCGCCTGACGGCGGCCGGCATCGAGGTGGACTGGGACGCCACCCTGCCCGACGGCATGGTGCTGATGCCGGTGCGCGCCGGCGCGCAGCTGACGCGGGTGCTGCGCGAGGCGGTCTCCAACGTCATCCGCCACAGCGGCGCCCGCCACTGCCGCGTGCTGCTGCAGGTGACGGAGGGCGAGCTGCAGCTGGAGGTGGAAGACAACGGCCGCGGGCTGGACACGGTGGCGCTGGCGCGCTCGACCGGGCACGGCCTGCCCAACATCGAGCGCCGCGTGCGCCGGCTGGGCGGCACGCACCGCTTCACCACCGGCAGCCTGGGCGGCACGCTGCTGCTGGTGCGGGTGCCGCTGGAGCCGCTGCGGCCCTGAACGCACGCGGGCAGGCTGCCGGCGGCCGCGGATAGCGGACTTATTCCCGCAATCGGCGCGCGAAGGTGGTCGCCCACCGGCGCGGCCGGCGTGCCGCTGCGTAACATGCCGCGGTCATGATGAAGGCCCTGCTTGTCGTCGAAGATCTGCCCGCCATCCGCGAATGGCTGGTCGAGACCGCGCGCCTGGCGTTTCCCGACACCGAGGTGGTGGCCGTGGCGCGCTGCAGCGAAGGCATCGAGCAGGCGGCGCTGCGGCCGTTCGACGTGGCGCTGGTCGACCTGGGCCTGCCCGACGGCAGCGGCGTGCAGGTCATCCAGGCGCTGCGCAACCACCAGCCCTCGGCCGTGCCGGTGGTGGTGACCATCCACGACGACGATGAACACCTGTTTCCGGCCCTGCAGGCGGGCGCCTTCGGCTATCTGCTGAAGGACGGCCCGCGCCACATCATCATTGCGCAGCTGCGCCGCATCGCCGAGGGCGAGCCGCCGCTGTCGCCGCCGATCGCGCGGCGCGTGCTCACCTACTTCAGCGCCGGCGGCCCGCGCGGCGTGGACGTGACGCGCTTCGACCCCAACGAGGTGGCGCTGAACGCGCGCGAGACCGAAATCCTGCAGCGCGTGGCCAAGGGCTACACCCTGCCCGAGATCGCCGGCCAGCTGGGCCTGTCGCGCCACACCGTGGCCGACTACGTCAAGCAGATCTACCGCAAGCTCAACGTCTCCTCGCGCGCCGAGGCGGCGCTGGAGGCAGCGCGGCGCGGGCTGGTGCGGCCCTGAGCGGCGGTCCACGAAGCCCTCGCGCCACGCTGGCCCCTGCGGTTGCCGTCAGCCGTTTGCCGCGCCTGAAACAGGCGATAGCCATTTGACACCATGTTGAAATATGAAAACAGGAGCTGCTGGCGCCTGATAGACGGGCGCCAGATCCTGATTCGATACCTGGAAAAATCTGGCAAGTCCCCCCCTGCCACGCGCCGCCTTTTCGGCCGCGCAGTCCCCGGTTCGTATCATCGAGCCTCCCCCGCGCGCCCGGCGCGGCCCAACCCGTGCCCCCTGACTGAAAGCCTGCCCGTGATCGGACGCCTCAGCGGCCTGCTGGCCGAAAAGAACCCGCCGCAAATCCTGATCGACTGCCAAGGCGTCGGCTACGAAGTGTGGGTGCCCATGAGCACCTTCTACAACCTGCCCGCGCTGGGCGAGCGCACCACGCTGCTGACGCACTTCGTGGTGCGCGAGGACGCGCAACTGCTGTACGGCTTCGGCAGCGACACCGAGCGCGCCGCCTTCCGCGAACTCATCAAGATCGGCGGCATCGGCCCGCGCATGGCGCTGGCGGTGCTGTCGGGCATGAGCGTGGCCGACCTGGCGCAGGCCGTCAGCGCGCAGGACGGCGCACGCCTGACCAAGGTGCCCGGCATCGGCAAGAAGACCGCCGAGCGCCTGTTGCTGGAGCTGAAAGGCAAGCTCGGCGCCGACCTGGGCGCGCCGCAGGCACCCGCCAGCGATGCGCAGAGCGACATCCAGCAGGCCCTGCTGGCGCTGGGCTACAGCGACAAGGAAGCCACCGCCGCCGTCAAGACGCTGCCGGCGGACGTGGGCGTGAGCGAGGGCATCAAGCTGGCGCTGCGCGCGCTGGCCAAGTAAGCCCGTACTTCGGTTTTGTTACGGCGGCGTCAAATTACTCCGTTAGCATGCGCGGCGCGGCATCGGCGGATCTACCGCGCAGCCCTTTCCTGAAGCCATCCTCCTGGAGCCATTTCTCATGCGAGTCAACCCTTTTTCCGCGCTGCTGGCGCTTGGCACCCTGGTGACCCTGGCCGCCTGCAGCGGCGGGCCCGGCGCCAGCGCCGCCGACGCCCAGGCCAAGCCCGCCGCTGCCACGCGCGCGACCACCGGCCAGCCGCCGCGCAACCAGTGCAACGCCCAGGCCGTGCAGTCGCTGGTGGGCCAGCCCTTCACCGACGCCACGCTGGCGCAGGCCCTGGCCGCCGCCGGTGCCGACGAGGCGCGCATGCTGCGCCCCGACAGCATCATCACCAAGGAATACCAGGTCGGTCGCCTGAACGTGGTCGTCGGCGCCGACAACCGCATCACCCGCGTGCACTGCGGCTGACCCGCATCCCCCTTCAACCTGAACGGAACCCACACCATGCTGAAACGACACGTCTTGTGGACGGCCCTGGCCGGCTCCCTGGCCCTGGCCGCCTGCGGCGGCTCCGACGATGAGCCGACACCCGCACCGGCACCGGCACCGGCACCGGCACCGGCACCGGCACCCGCGCCTGGTGGCGACCGCATCGAGCCGCTGGACACCGCCACCCTGCCGCGCAGCACGCCGGCCAAGACCGCCGCCGCCGCGGCCAGCCGCCTGCCGGCGGGCGCCACCGTGGGCCAGGTGGCCCTGGGGCCGCTGGCCGCTGCCAAGTCCGGCGCGCCCGCCGCCAAGGGCACGGCACTGCAGATCGGCGAAGGCCGCGACATTCGCGCCACCGCCAGCACCGCCGAACTGGCCCGTCACCTGCGCTGGGCCACGCTGCCCGACGGCGCGCGCGTCGCGGCCGTGGCCTTCACGGCCGAGGGCGCCAAGGCGGTGCGCCTGGGCGTGCTGGCCCAGGCGGTGCCCGCGGGCGCCGTGCTGCGCTTCTACGGTGCCAGCGGCGAGGTGGTGGAGATGACCGCCGCCGAACTGAGCGCCTTGCGCCAGGCCAACGAAAGCGCCGGCCTGAAGGCCGATGCCGCTCGTATGGTCTGGGGCCCCGACACGCCGGGCGCCGTCAGCACCCTGGAAGTGCAGCTGCCCGCCGGTGTCGCCACCGATCGGCTGCAACTGGCCGTGCCGCAGCTGTCGCACCTGACGCAGACGGTGGCGCAGGCCATGGAGCAGCCGAAGGACGTCGACGAGATCGGCAACGCGGGCAGTTGCAACCTCGACGTGATGTGTTCGCCCGAGCTGGATGCCGAAAGCCGGTCGGTGGCCAAGATGGTGTTCTCCCGCGAGGGCAGCACCTACCTGTGCACTGGCACGCTGTTGAACGACACGCGCAACAGCCAGACGCCGTACTTCCTGACCGCTGCCCACTGCATCGACGATCAGGCGGCGGCGTCCACGCTCATTACCTACTGGTTCTTCCGGGCGGCATCGTGCAACAGCTCGCCCGTTTTCGATGCGCACGCGGCGCGCATGCGGGGTGGTGCGCAACTGCTGTTCAGCAGCAACCGCCTGGACACCAGTCTCCTGCAACTGAATTCGCAGCCCCCGGCCGATGTGGTGTACGCGGGTTCCTACTTCGGCCCCGACGCCACCCCAGGCGTGGCGGTGGAAGGCGTGCACCACCCATCGGGCGACCTGCAGAAATACACCCCCGGCAGCATCGTGGGCTATGCCAACTGTGCCATCGGCGGCACCTGCACCCGCGCCGACGTCGGCTCCGGCGCCATGCTGCAGGTCGGCTGGCAGCGCGGCACCACCGAAGGGGGCAGCAGCGGCTCGGCCATCTTTGCGCGCTCGGGCAGCACCCGTTACGTGGTGGGTGCACTGCATGGCGGCAATGCCAGTTGTCAGAACCCCGGCGGATCTGATTTCTACGGGCGATTCGAGCGCTCGTTCGCGGACGGCATCCGCAACTGGCTGACGCGCTGACGCCAGCGCGGCGGGTGTGGCGCTGCGTGCCCCGCCGCGAAGCACGGGCCTCCCCCGGGGGCCCGTTCCCTGGCCGCCTGCGCCACGCCTGCAGGCGGCAGAATGTTGGCCCATGAGCATCACCGTTGACGAGTTTGCACTGCCGCCGGGCGGGGCTGCGCCGCGCATGGTTTCCGCAGCCGCGGCCTCGCCGCGCGAGGAGGCGCTGGAGCGTGCGCTGCGCCCCAAGCTGCTGGACGAGTACGTGGGCCAGCGCAAGGCGCGCGAGCAGCTGGAGATATTCATCGGCGCGGCGCGAAAGCGCGGCGAGGCGCTCGATCACGTGCTGCTGTTCGGCCCGCCGGG
>JRYL01001993.1_pt1 | contig 16825 bp, 20 predicted proteins | sample 235391 | NCBI WGS metagenome assembly JRYL01 (sample SAMN03074223, study PRJNA261481) | activated sludge metagenome | biome: Wastewater Treatment Plant; feature: Wastewater; material: Activated sludge; isolation source: activated biomass of a wastewater treatment plant treating wastewater from... ... | reverse complement strand
ATCCAGACCATCGGCCGCGCGGCGCGCAACGTGAACGGCAAGGCCATCCTGTACGCCGACCGGATCACCGAATCGATGAAAAAGGCCATGGGTGAGACCGAGCGCCGCCGCGCCCGCCAGATCGCCTTCAACGCCGAGCATGGCATCACGCCGCGCGGCATCGTCAAGCAGGTGCGGGATCTGATCGACGGCGTCTACAGCGACAAGGGCGGCGGCACCGACGCCCAGGTGCTGGCGGCGGAGGTGGCGCGAGCGCGGGTCGAGGACATGTCCGAGAAGGACATCGCGCGCGAGATCAAGCGGCTGGAAAAGCTGATGCTGGAGCACGCGCGCAACCTGGAGTTCGAGCAGGCGGCGCGCGTGCGCGACCAACTGCACCTGCTCAAGCAAAGCGCCTTCGGCGCGCCCGGCACCGACAACCTGAGCAGCCTGGCCGGCCGCAGCGCGGCCTAGCCTGCCGCGCCTGACTTCCTTCAGCTGACCGACAGGTTGTTGGTCACCGACTTCACGCCTTCCACCTCGCGTGCCAGCGTGGCGGCGCGGTCCTTGGCGGCCTGGCTGGGCGCCGGGCCGGTGAGGGTGACGGCACCGTCCTTGGTGTCCACGTTGATGCGCAGCGCGCTCAGGTCCGGGTCCTTCGCCAGCCTGGCGTTGACCGAGGCGGTGATGGCCACGTCGCTGGCCAGCCCGGCGGCGTCGCGCGCACCTTCCTTGATGGCTTCACCGGCCTTGGCGGCTTCGGCACGTGCCTCGGCCGTCGCGGCGGCGGCATCGGCCTTCAGTTCGCGGCCAGCCTCGGCAGCGTCTGCTTTCAGCTCGCGGCCCGCTTCGGCAGCCTCGCGGCCGGCTTGCTGGGCCTCGGCTTTCAATTCGCGGCCAGCCTCTTGGGCGTCGGCCTTCAGTTCGCGGCCGGCTTCGGCCGCCTGCGTCGCGGCCTGATCGACCTGGCGCTGCGCCTGTTCCTGCTCGCTCTTGCTGCAGGCGCCCAACGCGGCGGCCATCAGCACGGCCAGGGCGATCGCGGCGGGGCGGGTGTGGGTCATCTTTTTCATGGGGGTTTCCTTTCGGGGTCAAGAGAACTGGTTGAGAACTGGTTGAAAACCGGTAGAAAACGGCCAGCGAGGACGGCCGGTCAGCGCGTCACCACGTCCAGCCGGTTGCGCACGGCCAGCACGCCATCGGTGGTGCGGGCCAGCAATTCAGCGTCCGAGCGCGCGGCTTCGGACGGTACATGGCCCCGCAACCACACGACGCCCTGCAGCGTCTGCACCTTGATCGGCGCCTCGCGCAGGCTGCGCTCGCGCGCCAGGCGTGCGCTGATCGCCTGGGTGATGTCGGCATCGTGAATGGCGGCGGCAGCTTCGCGATCCAGTCCGGCCCGCGCCTCGCGCGCCTGTTGCTCGGCCACGTCGGCCTTGCGCTGCGCCTCCACGGCAGCGGCCTGGCTGCGGGCCATCTGGGTTTCGAACGAAGGGGCGTCGTGCGCGCCGAGCCGGTCGTTGTCGCGGCCACCGCAGGCGGCCAGCCCGCCCGCCAGCACCGCCGCGGCCAGCAGCGCGCGGAAGGTCGAGGCGTGGAACGGGGGTTTCATGAATGGTGGCTTTCGGTTGTCTGGGTGGGGTTGTCTGGGAGAGGTTGAAACGTCCTCCGCAATTTAGGGCGGGGGCCGTGCCCTGCATGTCCGTGCAAGGGCCACCTCGGTGTAGGAAAAGCCGGCGGCGCCTTGCGAGGCAGTGCCGCCAGCGCACGCAAAGCCCCACGCTGCAGTGGGAATTGCTGTATACTTGATCAAAACACTCGGAAATAGACGGCAGCAGCGCCATCCTGGTTGCCCAAGCCGTCAGACACCGAATCGGTCGCGGTCCCAGGGCCTGCGACAACCATCGACATACCCATACGCCAAGGAGCTTCACATGCGCCTAACCACCAAGGGACGTTTCGCCGTCACGGCCATGATCGACTTGGCTTTGCGCCAGGACAACGGCCCCGTCACGCTGGCCGCCATCAGCCAGCGGCAGCAGATTTCGCTGTCGTACCTCGAACAACTGTTCGGCAAGCTGCGCCGGCACGAGCTGGTCGAATCCACCCGCGGGCCGGGGGGCGGCTACTCGCTCGGCCGCAAGGCGGCCGACATCACGGTGGCCGACATCATCACCTCGGTCGACGAGCCGCTGGACGCCACGCATTGCGGCGGCAAGGAAAATTGCCGCGGCGAGGGCGGGCGCTGCATGACGCACGATCTGTGGACCTCGCTCAACGACCGCATGATCGAGTTCCTGGAATCGGTGACGCTGCAGAAGCTGGTGGACGACCAGCACGCCAACGGCATCGAGATCGAGGACAAGCCCGCCACCAAGCGCGCCATCTCGTCCGCGCCGGTGGTCAAGCCGATCCGCGTCAACGCACCCAACTCGGTCTTCGCACTGGGTGGGTTGACTACAAAATAAGTAGCTGCTGGCGCTTGCTGGGCAAGCGCTGGAGGCCGAAAACGTTCATAAACCAACCAGAACCCTGCGATTGCCATTCGCCATGAGCCAGACTCCGCATTTCCCCATCTACATGGACTACGGCGCCACCACGCCGTGCGACCCGCGCGTGGTCGACGCCATGGTGCCGTGGTTGTACGAGCACTTCGGCAATGCCGCCAGCCGCAGCCACGCCTGGGGCTGGGAGGCCGAGAAAGCCGTTGAAACCGCCCGCGAGCAGGTGGCCGACCTGATCGGTGCCGACCCGCGCGAGATCGTGTGGACCAGCGGCGCCACCGAATCCACCAACCTGGCGCTCAAGGGCGCGGCCCACTTCTACAAGGGCAAGGGCAAGCACCTCATCACCCTCAAGACCGAGCACAAAGCCACGCTGGACACCATGCGCGAGCTGGAGCGCCAGGGCTTCGAAGTGACCTACCTCGACGTGCAGGAAGACGGTCTGCTGGATCTGGAAAAGTTCAAGGCCGCCCTGCGCCCCGACACCATCCTGGCCAGCGTGCTGTTCGTCAACAACGAGATCGGCGTGATCCAGGACATCGCCGCCATCGGCGCCATCTGCCGCGAGAAGGGCGTGCTGCTGCACGTCGACGCGGCGCAGGCCACGGGCCGTGTCGAGATCGACCTGAAGACGCTGCCCGTCGACCTGATGAGCCTGACCGCGCACAAGACCTACGGCCCCAAGGGCGTGGGCGCGCTGTACGTGCGCCGCAAGCCGCGCGTGCGCCTGGAGGCGCAGATGCACGGCGGCGGCCACGAGCGCGGCATGCGCAGCGGCACGCTGCCCACGCACCAGATCGTCGGCATGGGCGAGGCCTACCGCATCGCCAAGGCGCAGATGCAAGAGGACAACGCCCACGCCGCACGCCTGCAGAAGCGCCTGCTGGACGGCCTGAAGGAGATCGAGCAGGTCTTCATCAACGGCAGCCTGGAACGCCGTGTGCCGCAGAACCTGAACATGAGCTTCAACTACGTCGAGGGCGAGTCGCTGATCATGGGCATCAAGGGGCTGGCGGTGTCGTCCGGCTCGGCCTGCACTTCGGCATCGCTGGAACCCAGCTACGTGCTGCGCGCCCTGGGCCGCAGCGACGAACTGGCCCACAGCAGCCTGCGCATGACCATCGGCCGCTTCACCACCGAGGAAGAGATCGACTACGCCATCCAGACGATCCGCGAGAACGTCGCCAAGCTGCGTGAACTCAGCCCGCTGTGGGAGATGCACCAGGAAGGCATCGACCTGTCCACCATCCAGTGGGCGGCACATTGAATCTTGAATCAGATTGACCGCTAGCGCCCATCCACAAAGCGCAAATAGCTATCAATAAAGGAGTAAACACCATGGCCTATTCTGAAAAAGTCATTGACCACTACGAGAACCCCCGCAACGTCGGCAGCTTCGACAAGGGCGACGACAGCGTGGGCACCGGCATGGTCGGCGCACCGGCCTGCGGCGACGTGATGAAGCTGCAGATCAAGGTCAACCCGCAGACGGGCGTGATCGAGGACGCGCGCTTCAAGACCTACGGCTGCGGTTCGGCCATCGCCTCCAGCTCGCTCGTCACCGAATGGGTCAAGGGCAAGACGCTGGACGAGGCGGCCGAGCTGAAGAACAGCCAGATCGCCGAAGAGCTGGCCCTGCCGCCGGTGAAAATCCACTGCTCGATCCTGGCCGAGGACGCCATCAAGGCGGCGGTGCAGGATTACAAGAACAAGCACACCGTCGCCGCCTGAAGGCGCCGACGCAACCCACGTGTGCCGCGCACGCCGCGGCGCGATCACCAACGCGTTTTTCGCACGAAAGGCCCTTGGACATGGCACTTGATCACCTCTTGCCCGGACAGACGCAGGCACTCATCCCCGAAGGCCCGCTGCCGACCGAGTTTGAATCGCGGGCGCTGTTCAAGGGCGAGGACCTGGAGGTGATGGTGCTGCTGATGCCCGAGGGCCGGCGCATGCTGGATCACCGGGTCGACGGCGAGATCACGATGCAGTGCATCAAGGGTTGTGTCGACGTCATCTCGCACGCGCTGGGCGAGCCCGATCCGCGCCCCAAGGCACGCCTGACCGAAGGCGAGCTGATGTACCTGCAGCGCGGCGAGCCGCACCAGTTGCTGGCCGTCGTGGGCTCGGTCGTCCTGCTCACCATTGCATTGCGCAAGAACTGAAATCGAAGAAAGCATCATGGCCGTCACATTGAGCGAAGCCGCTGCGCGGCACGTCACCAAATACCTCGCCAAGCGTGGCAAAGGGGTGGGCGTGCGCCTGGGCGTCAAGACCACGGGCTGTTCGGGCCTGGCCTACAAGCTCGAATACGTGGACGAGGTCGCGCCCGAGGACGAGCTGTTCGAGCAGCACGGCGTCAAGCTGATGATCGACCCCAAGAGCCTGGCCTACATCGACGGCACCGAACTCGACTACGTGCGCGAGGGCCTGAACGAGGGCTTTCGCTTCAACAACCCCAACGAGCGCGACCGCTGCGGCTGCGGCGAATCGTTCCGCGTCTGACAGCGCGCGCGCCCGAGCATGGCGAAGGCGACGGTCAGCGTCACGATCGACAACGAACGCGACATCCTGGCCGTCAACGCGTGGTTTCGCCGCTGGGGCACGCGCATCCAGTGCTCCGACAACCAGGGCTGCGGCTGTTGCGTCGACATCTGGCGTGTCGAGGCGCCGGCCGAGGCCCTTGCTGAACTGCCCACCGGCATGGTGGCGCCGGTGCCACCCGTTTCACACGATCCGCATCCATGAACCTGCAATCCACCGACTTCGAGCTGTTCGCCGTGCCGCCCCGCTTCGCGCAGGACGCGGCGCAGCTCGATGCGCGCTGGAAGGAGCTGCAGCGGCAGGTGCACCCCGACAAGTTCGCCGCCCAGGGCGCGGCCGCGCAGCGTGTGGCCATGCAGTGGTCGGCGCGCATCAACGAGGCCTATCGCCGGCTGAAGGATCCACTGAAGCGCGCGGCCTACCTGTGCGAGCTGAACGGCGCGCCCATCGACGCAGAAAGCAACACCGCCATGCCGGCGGAGTTCCTGATGCAGCAGATGGAGCTGCGCGAGGCGGTGGACGACGCGGTCGACGCCGCGGCCATGGATGAAATCGGCCGCCAGTCGGCCACGCTGAAGCGCGAGATGCTCCTGAAACTGGAGCAACAGATGGATGCCCAGCACGACTGGCCAGCCGCCGCCCAAACCGTGCGGGCACTGATGTTTCTCGACAGGCTGGCCGGCGACATCGACCGCAAGCGTGCGACACTCGAATGATTTTTCGCGCGCATTTCTGAACCCCGCTGTATGGCTCTGCTGCAAATTTCCGAACCCGGCCAATCGCCCGACCCGCACCAGCGGCGCATCGCCGTGGGCATCGACCTGGGCACCACCCATTCGCTGGTGGCCGCCGTGCGCCACGGCGTGGCCGAATGCCTGCCGGACGAGCAGGGCAGGGTGCTGCTGCCTTCGGTGGTGCGCTACCTGCCGGGCGGTGGCCGCCAGATCGGCCATGACGCGCTGGCGAACGCCGCGCAGGATGCCGAGAACACCATCACCTCGGTCAAGCGCCTGATGGGCCGCGGCGCCGCCGACATCGCCGGCCGCGACCAGCTGCCCTACCGGCTGATCGACCAGCCCGGCATGGTGGGCATCCAGACGCCGCATGGCGAAAAGTCGCCGGTCGAGGTCAGCGCCGACATACTGGCCACGCTGCGCTACCGCGCCGAAGACACTTTTGAAGCAGACCTGTACGGCGCCGTCATCACCGTGCCCGCCTACTTCGACGACGCGCAGCGCCAGGCCACCAAGGACGCCGCGCAGCTGGCCGGCATCAACGTGCTGCGCCTGATCAACGAACCCACCGCCGCGGCCATCGCCTACGGCCTGGACAACGCCAGCGAAGGCGTTTACGCCGTGTTCGACCTGGGTGGCGGCACCTTCGACGTGTCGATCCTGCGGCTCACGCAGGGCGTGTTCGAGGTCATCGCCACGGGCGGCGATTCGGCCCTGGGTGGCGACGACTACGACCGCCTGCTGGCCGACTGGCTGCTGGCGCAGACCGGTGCCACGGCCGCAACCGCCACCGACAAGGCGGCGCTGAAAGCCGCGGCGCGCGCCGCCAAGGAAGCCTTGAGTGCTTCTGAAAACGTAGCTTTCAGCGCAATGCTGGCGGGCGCTGAAGCCCGATTTGACTTGAAATCCGCAGATTTCGAGGCCGCCACCGCCGCACTGACGCAGCGCTGCCTGACCACCGTGCGCCAGGTGCTGCGCGATGCGCAACTGGCACCGAATGAGGTCAAGGGCGTGGTGATGGTGGGCGGCTCCACGCGCATGCCGGTGATCCGCCGCGCCGTGGCCGACTTCTTCGGCCGCGAGCCGCTGGTCAACCTCAACCCCGACGAAGTGGTGGCGCTGGGCGCCGCCATCCAGGCCAACCAGCTGGCCGGCAACGACGCGGCGGGTGACCTGCTGCTGCTCGACGTGATTCCGCTCTCGCTCGGCATCGAGACCATGGGCGGCCTGGTCGAGCGCATCGTGCCGCGCAACCAGACCATCCCCACCGCGATGGCGCAGGACTTCACTACCTACAAGGACGGCCAGACGGCACTGGCGCTGCACGTGGTGCAGGGCGAGCGCGACCTGGTGCAGGACTGCCGCAGCCTGGCGCGCTTCGAGCTGCGCGGCATCCCGCCCATGGCGGCGGGTGCGGCGCGCATCCGCGTCACCTTCACCGTCGATGCCGATGGTCTGCTGCACGTCGGCGCGAAAGAGCAGACCAGCGGCGTCGAGGCGCACATCGACGTCAAGCCCAGCTACGGCCTCTCCGACGAGCAGATCGCCCGGATGCTGCAGGACAGCTTCAGCACCGCCGAGGCCGATGTGAAGGCGCGCGCGCTGGTCGAGGCGCGCGTCGATGCCGACCGCATGCTGCTGGCCACGCAGAGCGCGCTGGATGCCGATGGCGCCTTGCTGTCGAAGGAAGAACGCGCCGAAGTCGACGCGCTGATGCTGTCGCTGCGCGGCATCGCCGCCAACAGCACCGACGCCGCCGCCATCGAAGCCGCCACCAAGGCGCTGGCCGATGGCACCGAGGCGTTCGCCGCCATGCGCATGAACGCCAGCATCCAGAAGGCGCTGTCCGGAAAATCGGTCGAATCGATCTGAACACCATGCCCACCATCACCGTTCTTCCCCATCCCGAGTACTGCCCCGAAGGCGCAGAGATCCAGGCCAACGTGGGCGACTCGATCTGCGAGGCGCTGCTGGACAACGACATCCCCATCGAGCACGCCTGCGAGATGAGCCGCGCCTGCACCACCTGCCACTGCATCGTGCGCGAGGGCTTCGATTCGCTGAACGAAGCCGAGGAGGAGGAGGAAGACCTGCTCGACCGCGCCTGGGGCCTGGAGCCGCTGTCGCGCCTGTCGTGCCAGGCCATCGTGGGCAAGACGGACCTGACGGTGGAAATCCCGCGCTACTCCATCAACCATGCGCGGGAAAACCACTGAACCGCTGGCGCGTTCGGCGTGAATCACCGGGTGCTCATGAATCAATAGTGGCTTGCGCTTTACCGGCAATGGTTTCAAGAGAAAAACAACTGAAATCATTGACTGGCGGGCGCCAGCAGCTCTGTTTTCGATAACAAACGTTCAACACTCCATGTCGCGCCAGATCGTCCTCGACACCGAAACCACCGGCCTTTCGGCCGAAAGCGGCGACCGCATCATCGAGATCGGCTGCGTCGAGCTGCTGAACCGCAAGCTCACCGGCAACAACCTGCACTTCTACATCAACCCCGAGCGCGACAGCCACGAGGACGCGTTGCGCGTACACGGGCTGACCACCGAGTTCCTGCGCGACAAGCCCAAGTTCGCCGACGTGGCCGAGGAGATCCTGCGCTACCTCGAAGGCGCCGAGGTCATCATCCACAACGCGGCGTTCGACATCGGCTTTCTCGACAAGGAACTGGAGCGCCTGGGCAAGCCGGTGTTCACCAGCTTCGTGAGCGAGGTCACCGACACCCTGGCCATGGCCAAGCAGCTGTACCCCGGCAAGCGCAACAGCCTGGATGCGCTGTGCGACCGCCTGGGCGTCGACAACTCGGGCCGCACGCTGCACGGGGCGCTGCTCGATGCCGAGCTGCTGGCCGACGTCTACATCAACCTCACGCGCGGGCAGGAGGCATTGCTGATCGACCTGGGCGACGTCGGCGAGCAGGGCGCCGAGGGCGAACGCATCGACCTGAGCGTGTTCGACCTGCCCGTGCTGACCGCCAACGCGCAGGAGCTGGCCGCCCACGCCGACGTGCTGGCGCAGATCGACAAGGCCAGCGGCGGCAAGCTGGTGTGGCAGGCCGATCATGCGGCGGCTGCCTGAGCGGGAAAATACTGGTATATAATCCCATGCTTCGCCGAACACGCGAAACGGGTGATTAGCTCAGCGGTAGAGCACTGCCTTCACACGGCAGGGGTCACATGTTCGATCCATGTATCACCCACCAAGTCAAAATGAACGCTCCGAAGTGACCTGACTTCGGAGCGTTTTTCTTTTTGGTGCCCTTGCCAGGCGCCGCCTGGAGGATTCTCATGCTGCTCGACGCCGATGACTGCCAGCTGGTGCTGATCGACTACCAGGCCCGCCTCATGCCCGCCATCCACGACGCGGCGGCGGTGGTGGCCAACGCGCGCCGGCTGGCGCAGATGGCCAGGCTGGTCGACGTGCCCGTGTGGGCGACCGAGCAGAACCCGGCCAAGCTGGGCGGCACCGACGAAGCGCTGGCGGCGCTGTGCGACCGCATCGTGCCCAAGATGGCTTTCAGCGGCGCCGAGGAACTGCAGCCTTTGCTGGCCCCGCCCGCGCCGGCCCCGCGCGGCAACGCGCGCAGCCTGCCCAAGCACCTGCAGAAGCCGGTGCAGGCGGCGCCCGAGCGCGGCACCGTGGTCATCGCCGGCTGTGAGACGCACGTCTGCCTGCTGCAGACCGCGCTGAGCCTGCTGGAAGCCGAGTGGGACGTGTGGGTGGTAACCGACGCCTGCAGCTCGCGCACCGAACGCAACCGCGACGCCGCCTACGACCGCCTGGCCGGCGCCGGCTGCGAACTGGTGACGACCGAGATGGTCGGCTTCGAGTGGCTGCGCGACTGCGAACATCCGCAGTTCAGGGCCTTGCAGGCGCTGATCAAATAGTTTCCTCGCCCACGGGGTGATCAGGAGCGCTCGGGGCTGACGGCGCTGGACCCATGGGCCTGGGCCAGCGCGGCTTGCTGCGAATAACGTAGCTGCTTGCGCCTTGTCCATGATGATTTCATGGTGTTTTTCGCATGAAATCAATGCCTGATAGGCGCTGCAAGCTAGCAAAAACATAGCTTGCGGCCACCGCACGCCAACCCCGGGCGGATGATGAGGCCTGCCATTTGTCACAATAGGCGCCGCAACCGACGCGGGCTGCGTGAGCGCCGCGTCAGGAAGGCATGACAACATGCCGCGCCGATGCCACCAGCACTCGCCCCGCGGCATGCCAACAACGACAACCGAAGAGACCCCCCATGAGCGACAAGCCATCCACCATCGTCTACACCCTGACCGACGAGGCGCCCCTGCTGGCGACCGCGTCGTTTCTGCCCATCGTCCAGGCGTTCACCGCGCCCGCCGGCATCGACGTGACCACCAGCGACATCTCGGTCGCCGGCCGCATCCTGGGCCAGTTCCCCGAGTACCTGAGTGAAGAACAGCGCGTGCCCGACAACCTGGCCGAGCTGGGCAAGCTCACCCTCAAGCCCGAGGCCAACATCATCAAGCTGCCCAACATCAGCGCCTCGGTGGCGCAGCTCAAGGCGGCCATCAAGGAACTGCAGGACAAGGGTTACAAGATTCCCGACTTCCCCGAGAACCCNNGCCGTCAACCCGGTGCTGCGCGAGGGCAACTCCGACCGCCGCGCGCCCCGCGCCGTGAAGGAATACGCGCGCAAGAACCCGCACAGCATGGCCGAGTGGAGCCAGGCCTCGCGCAGCCACGTCTCGCACATGCATCACGGTGATTTCTACAGCGGCGAGAAGTCGATGACGCTGGACCGCGCGCGCGACGTGAAGATGGAGCTGATCACCAAGAGCGGCAAGACCATCGTGCTCAAACCCAAGGTCAGCCTGCAGGATCGCGAGGTGATCGACTCGATGTTCATGAGCAAGAAGGCGCTGCTGGCCTTCTACGAAAAGGAGATCGAGGACGCGCACAAGACCGGCGTGATGTTCTCGCTGCACGTGAAGGCGACGATGATGAAGGTGTCGCACCCCATCGTGTTCGGCCACTGCGTCAAGATCTTCTACAAGGACGCGTTCGCCAAGCACCAGAAGCTGTTCGACGAGCTGGGCATCAACGTCAACAACGGCATGGTCGATCTGTACAACAAGATCGAGGACCTGCCGCAAAGCCAGCAGGACGAGATCATGCGCGACCTGCACGCCTGCCACGAGCACCGGCCCGAGCTGGCCATGGTCGACTCGAGCAAGGGCATCACCAACTTCCACTCGCCCAACGACGTCATCGTCGACGCCTCGATGCCCGCCATGATCCGCAACGGCGGCAAGATGTGGGGTGCCGACGGCCGCCTGAAGGACGTCAAGGCGGTGATGCCCGAAAGCACCTTCGCCCGCATCTACCAAGAGATGATCAACTTCTGCAAGTGGCACGGCGCGTTCGATCCGAAGACCATGGGCACCGTGCCCAACGTCGGCCTGATGGCGCAGCAGGCCGAGGAATACGGCAGCCACGACAAGACCTTCGAGATTCCCGAGGACGGCGTGGCCAACATCACCGACATTGCCACCGGCGAGGTGCTGATGAGCCAGGATGTGGAGGAGGGCGACATCTGGCGCATGTGCCAGGTCAAGGACGCGGCGATCCGCGACTGGGTCAAGCTCGCCGTCACGCGCGCGCGCAACTCGGGCATGCCGGTGGTGTTCTGGCTCGACCCGTACCGCCCGCACGAGAACCAGCTCATCACCAAGGTCAAGATGTACCTGCACGAACACGACACCAACGGGCTCGACATCCAGATCATGAGCCAGGTGCGCGCCATGCGCTACACGCTGGAGCGCGTGATCCGCGGGCAGGACACCATCAGCGCCACCGGCAACATCCTGCGCGACTACCTGACCGACCTGTTCCCCATCATGGAACTCGGCACCAGCGCCAAGATGCTGTCCATCGTGCCGCTGATGGCCGGCGGCGGCATGTACGAGACCGGGGCCGGCGGCTCGGCACCCAAGCACGTGCAGCAGCTGACTGAAGAGAACCACCTGCGCTGGGATTCGCTGGGCGAGTTCCTGGCGCTGGCGGTGTCGCTGGAAGACCTGGGCCTGAAGACCGGCAACGCCAGGGCCAAGCTGCTGTCGACGACGCTCGACGCCGCCACCGGCAAGCTGCTGGACAACAACAAGAACCCCAGCCCCAAGACCGGCCAGCTCGACAACCGCGGCAGCCAGTTCTACCTGGCCATGTACTGGGCGCAGGAGCTGGCCGCGCAGACCGAGGACGCCGAACTGGCGAAGAAGTTCGCGCCGCTGGCCAAGGCGCTGGCCGACAACGAGCAGAAGATCGTGCAGGAGCTGACCGAGATCCAGGGCCAGGAAGTGGACATTGGCGGCTATTACCAGCCCGACCCGGCCAAGCTGGCGCAGGTGATGCGTCCGAGCAAGACCTTCAACGACGCGCTGGCGAAGGTTGCGGCCTGAGCGCCTTAGGGCTTGAGTGAAAAACGGCACCTGCGGGTGCCGTTTTTTTGGGTTGATGGTGGATGCGGTTTGCTATATAAATAGTAGCTGTTAGCGCTTGTCAGGCAAGCGATAGCGCCACTTTTCGATATGAAATCTAGCGAGCTGCCTCGAAAGGCTTGCCGCGCAACCGGGTGCCGGCCTTCAGGTTGCGCTGCTTGAACCAGCCCTGGTTCATCTCCAGCACATAGCGCACCGGCTTGGCCGAGCAGTGGCTGCTTTCATCCAGCGGGTGCATGTCGGCCAGATTGACGATGCTGCCGTCGTCGGCCACGAAGGCGGCCGTCAGCGGGATCAGCGTGTTGCGCATCCAGAAGCACTGCACGGCGGGCTGCTCGAACACGAACAGCATGCCCTCGTGCTGCGGCATCGCGGTGCGGTGCATCAGGCCGATCTGGCGCTGCTCGGGCTGGGTGGCCAGCTGCGTGTCGATGCGGTGCATGCCGATGCTGAGCGTGGTGCGCGGCAGATCGAGCTGCGGCTGGCCGGCAGGCGCCAGTTGCGCGAAGGCGGGCGCCCAGGCCAGAACGGCCAGGGCGGCAAGCAGGTGGCGGCGGAGGGATGAACGCATGGCGGTGGCAATGAAAGGCAACAAGCGCATCTGACCTGGGCGCCGGCAAAAGGTTCGCCAGGCCGTTGGCGCAGCCTGCATTGTCGCCGCCGCGCTGGCGTTCGGCCGCACGCGGGCAGCGCTGGCTAGAATGAACTTCGCTTTTCAGGGCCATGCCCGCCGCGGCGTGGCGCTGGTCCCGGTATCACCCTTCGGAGACTCCATTCCATGTACCAGCACATCCAGGTGCCCTCAGGCGGCCAGAAGATCACCGTCAACCCCGACTTCACGCTGAACGTCCCCGAGCAGCCCATCATCCCCTTCATCGAAGGCGATGGCACGGGCCTCGACATCACGCCGGTGATGATCAAGGTGGTCGATGCCGCGGTCGCGAAGGCCTACGGCGGCCAGCGCAGAATCCACTGGATGGAGGTGTACGCGGGCGAGAAGTCGACGCGCGTCTACGGCCCCGACGTCTGGCTGCCCGAGGAGACGCTGGCTGCGCTGAAGGAATACGTGGTCTCCATCAAGGGCCCGCTGACCACGCCCGTGGGTGGCGGCATCCGCAGCCTCAACGTCGCGTTGCGCCAGGAGCTGGACCTGTACGTCTGCCTGCGCCCGGTGCGCTACTTCAAGGGCGTGCCCTCGCCGCTGAAGGAGCCCGAGAAGGTCGACATGGTGATCTTCCGCGAGAACAGCGAGGACATCTACGCCGGCATCGAGTACGAGGCCAGGAGCGACAAGGCGCAGAAGCTGATCAACTTCCTGATCAACGAGATGGGCGTGACCAAAATCCGCTTTCCGGAGACCTCGGGCATCGGCGTCAAGCCGGTGTCCATCGAGGGCACCGAGCGCCTGGTGCGCAAGGCCATCCAGTACGCCATCGACAACGACAAGCCCAGCGTCACCCTGGTGCACAAGGGCAACATCATGAAGTTCACCGAGGGCGGCTTCCGCGACTGGGGCTACGCGCTGGCGCAGCGCGAGTTCGGCGCCGAACTGATGGACGGCGGCCCGTGGTGCAAGTTCAAGAACCCCAAGACGGGCAAGGACATCATCGTCAAGGATTCGATCGCCGACGCCTTCCTGCAGCAGATCCTGCTGCGCCCGGCTGAATACAGCGTGATCGCCACGCTGAACCTGAACGGCGACTATGTATCAGACGCGCTGGCCGCGCAGGTGGGCGGCATCGGCATCGCGCCCGGCGCCAACCTGAGCGACAGCGTGGCCTGCTTCGAGGCCACGCATGGCACGGCGCCCAAGTACGCCGGCAAGGACTACGTCAACCCNNGCCGAGATGATGCTGCGCCACATGGGCTGGACCGAGGCCGCCGACCTGATCATCAGCAGCATGGAAGGCGCCATCCAGAGCAAGAAGGTCACCTACGACTTCGCGCGGCTGATGGAAGGTGCCACGCAGGTCAGCTGCTCGGGCTTTGGCCAGGTGATGATCGAGCACATGTGACCACCGCTGCCGGCGCGCCTTCGGGTGCGCCGTCCACAAAAAAGCCCGGGCATGCCCGGGCTTTTTGCTGGGCGCGTGCAACGCGCCGTCAGTTCGGCATCAGAGGCTGATCGCTGGCGGGCTGGGCTGATGGCATGGCCTGGGCCACGCCGTCATCGGCCGGTTCGGTGCGGATCTTGATGGCCAGCAGGCCCTTGGGACCCTGGTTCACTTCGTAGCTGACGCGGGCGCCTTCCTTCAGTGTCTTGAAGCCGTCCATGTCTATGGCCGAGAAATGCGCGAACACGTCCGGGCCGCCGCCATCCGGCTCGATGAATCCAAACCCTTTGAGGTCGTTGAACCACTTGACTTTTCCAATGGGCATCGGGGTCTCCTTCTATGACTTCCATCCTTGCCGCCCGAGTGTGCTGTAACAACTTCGCGCTTGTCAACCGGCCGCCCACCGTTTGGGGGCTTCCCCGGTGGGCGCGCGCTAACTTGAAGGCTTGCGATCTGCGCCGGCAACCCCATGTGCCGGCTTTGGGCGCGCGCACGACTGGGTTGCAGGCGGCCCGATAGAATGATTTTCATGGCGACCACCACCCCCAAGAAGCCACCCACCACCCCGGGCCCCATCGTGCCGGCGCAGCAGCCCGGCGGCGGCGACAGTGTCGTGCTCGAGCGCGTGCCGCTCAAGGTCAAGCCGCCGCAGATGTACCAGGTGGTGATGCTGAACGACGACTACACGCCGATGGAGTTCGTCGTCGTCGTGATCCAGGAGTTCTTCGGCAAGGACCGCGAAACCGCCACCCAGATCATGCTGAAGATCCACCTGGACGGCAAAGGCGTGTGCGGCGTGTATTCGCGCGACGTGGCCAGCACCAAGGTGGACCAGGTGATGGACGCCGCGCGCGAGGCCGGCCACCCGCTGCAGTGCGTCAGCGAGCCGGTCGAGTAGGGCAAACCCCGCATGACGGCGACGAGGGTCACGGCGTTGAATATCACCGAACTTCCCCCAACTGTGACTGTCGAAGCCTTGAGACAGTCGTAAGCTTAAGGCGCTAAAGGAAACACACCATGATTGCCCAGGAACTGGAAGTCAGCCTCCACATGGCGTTCGTCGAGGCCCGTCAACAGCGCCATGAATTCATCACCGTCGAGCACCTGCTGCTCGCGCTGCTGGACAACCCCAGCGCGGCCGAGGTGCTGCGCGCCTGTTCGGCCAACATCGACGACTTGCGCAAGTCGCTGACCAACTTCATCAAGGACAACACGCCCCAGGTGGCGGGTACCGACGATGTCGACACGCAACCCACGCTGGGCTTCCAGCGCGTGATCCAGCGCGCNNCGGCGAGAAGGATTCGCACGCCGTGTACTACCTGCACCAGCAGGGCGTCACGCGCCTCGACGTGGTCAACTTCATCGCCCACGGCATCCGCAAGAGCGATCCGCCCGAAGCCAGCAAGCCCGCCGAGGGCCAGCCCGGTGGTGCCGAAGGCGAGGGCGAAGGCGGCGAGAAGAGCGAGAAGCAGTCGCCGCTGGAGCAGTTCACCGTCAACCTGAACCAGAACGCCAAAGAGGGCAAGATCGACCCGCTGATCGGGCGCGACTACGAGGTCGAGCGCACCATCCAGATCCTGTGCCGNNGGCGAGGCCGGCGTGGGCAAGACGGCCATCGCCGAGGGCCTGGCCTGGCGCATCACCGAAGGCACGGTGCCCGAAGTGCTGGAAGACGCCACCGTGTACTCGCTCGACATGGGCGCGCTGCTGGCCGGCACCAAGTACCGCGGCGACTTCGAGCAGCGCCTGAAGGGCGTGCTCAAGAACCTGAAGGACAAGCCGGGCGCCATCCTGTTCATCGACGAGATCCACACGCTGATCGGCGCCGGCGCGGCCTCGGGCGGCACGCTGGATGCCTCCAACCTGCTGAAGCCGGCGCTGTCCAGCGGCCAGCTCAAGTGCATCGGCGCCACCACCTTCACCGAGTACCGCGGCATCTTCGAGAAGGACGCGGCGCTGTCGCGGCGCTTCCAGAAGGTGGACGTGGTCGAGCCCACGGTGCCGGAGACCGTGGACATCCTGAAAGGGCTCAAGAGCCGCTTCGAGGAGCACCACAACGTGAAGTACGCGCTGGCTTCGCTGCAGGCCGCGGCCGAGCTGTCGGCCAAGTACATCACCGACCGCCACCTGCCCGACAAGGCCATCGACGTGATCGACGAGGCCGGCGCGGCGCAGCGCATCGCCCTGGCCAGCAAGCGCAAGAAGACCATCGGCAAGCACGAGATCGAGGAGATCGTGGCGAAGATCGCGCGCATTCCGCCGGCCAGCGTCAGCCACGACGACCGCAGCAAGCTGCAGACGCTGGAGCGCGACCTGAAAAGCGTGGTGTTCGGTCAGGACAAGGCACTCGAAGTGCTGGCCGCCGCCGTCAAGATGGCGCGCTCCGGCCTGGGCAAGGGCGACAAGCCCATCGGCTCGTTCCTGTTCAGCGGCCCCACCGGCGTCGGCAAGACCGAAGCCGCCAAGCAGCTCGCCTACATCATGGGCGTCGAGCTGATCCGCTTCGACATGTCGGAATACATGGAGCGCCATGC